>Ga0075424_100000441_pt1 | contig 32041 bp, 33 predicted proteins | sample SoiMethybrSBSTD3_FD_75301 | JGI IMG/M metagenome (GOLD analysis project Ga0075424, IMG submission 75301) | Bulk soil microbial communities from a Populus tree surrounding site in Tennessee, USA - Soil MetaG P. TD hybrid SBSTD3 | ecosystem: Environmental > Terrestrial > Soil > Tree plantation... | reverse complement strand
ACATGCGTTCCTGCAGGCCTTCGCTCTCTCGGATTTCGACGAGGCGCTGAGGGCCCCTGGCACGCTGAGCGTTGTGGTTGTTCCGGGAAACCTCAGAACCGCCAAGGACGCTGACGGCTTCGTTCCAAAGCCGCGTGAGGAGACGTTCAGTGGAAGCGGCTTCAGGTTTTCCATCGAGAGCGCGATCCTCGATCCGCGGAGTGTTTCAGCCGTGCGTGGTCTGCGGATGAGCGCCCCCAAGGCCGCGTACATGTCGCCCGAATCTCGACGGCATCAGTTCGCCCCCGGTGTCCCCAGTTCGATGAAATCCGAATTGAAGCGGAACCCGATTCTCTCCACGAGATCGAGGACTGGGCGCGGCAAGCCGCAGCGGGGATTCGACCGCGGGACGGGCGCCTGGAGGTGCTCGGGCCGGATCTAAAAGACGCTTTTGCGACCATCGATTTTCTGAATCTGCTTCCGATCAGTATCGACACGTTCGAGACGGCGGCGAATCGGCGCGCGGCCACGTTGGCGGTGGGCTCATTGCATATCCAGTGAAGCGCGCGATCAAGAACAGCCGGGACCAGACGCGCCGGCGCTGCACAATGGTGGGCGGCCACGTGCCGCCCACCTCTTTCCGCGTTAGACTCCGCGTATGCCCAAACCGACAGACGCGCTTCGCGATCAGTTGATCCGCGCGCTCGACTGGGAGGACGCGCACGTCGCATTCGACAACGCGGTCGACGGTATTCCGGCGGAAAAGCGCGGCGCTCGTGCCGCAGGATTCGAGCACTCCGCGTGGCAGCTGCTCGAACACATCCGCCTCGCGCAGGAAGACATCCTCGAGTTCTGCCTGAACGCGAAATACGAGCACACGATGAAGTGGCCGGATGACTACTGGCCGAAGGATCCCGCGCCGCCAGACGCGCGCGCGTGGGCCACCAGCATCGACTCCTATAAGCGTTCGCGCGACGGCGTGAAACGAATGACTCGGGAGGTCGCCGATCTGACGGCGACCGTCCCGACCGGCAAGGGTGATCAGACGTATCTGCGGGCGATCCTGCTGGTCATCGATCACGCCGCGTACCATGTCGGCCAGATCGTCGCACTGCGCCGCTCACTCGGTATCTGGAAGGCCTGACCACGATTTGACAAACTGCGATTGCGGATGAGCGATTCTCGGATTAGAGATTCGCGGATTGGGGATTGGGGATTCCGTGGGCGCCGCGGGAACCCGGCCCCGGGCTTGCTCTTCGGCTGGTAGCTTCTCAAAAACTAACGAAATCACGCACAAAAGCGTAGGTGCGGTGACAGAACTGTCGTTGGGTGTCCCAAACCGCCACAACGGCGGAGGGACGTGGGAAACGGCGAGCAGGAGCTGCCGACCATGACGAATCGAATCGCGTTCGCAGTTCTCGTGCTGCTGCTCGGCGCATCGCCGGTTCGGGCCCAGGAGGGTTCGGGGGCGGGCCGAGTGAAAGTGGCTTCCGGTGCCGCGTTCGTCGTTCGGGAAGGACGGTCCATTGCGGCCGCGCCTGGACAGGTGGTGTTCCAGGCGGACGTGCTCCGCACCGGCTCCGACGGACGTCTCGGCGTCACGCTCAACGATGACACGCGCGTATCGCTCGGGCCGACGACGGAAGTCCGGATCGATCGCTTCGCGTATGGCTCCGCCGATGGCGGTCTCGGTCTGGCGCTGAAATTCGTGCGAGGCGTCGCCGCGTACGTGTCGGGACGCATCGCGAAGCTCTCGCCCGATTCCGTCCGCCTCGAGACGCCGGCGGCGATCGTTGGCGTGCGCGGGACGACACTGGCAATTCGCGCCGACGAGCAGTGACCGACGTGCGTGCGGCGGGTCTTCTCCTGATTGGGCTGGCTATCTGCGGCAGTGCGTGCGCGAAGAAGGGCGCCGCGGTGGTCGTTCTGCTGCCCGATCCCGAGAAGACCGTCGGACGCGCCGGCGTCGAGAACAAGGCTGGCGCTGTCGATCTCGACGATGCCAACGAGGGCGCTCGCGTCCGCAGGAATCAACGCCCCACCGTCTTCACGATGAGCGACGCCGAGGTGCAGCAGATGTTCGGCGAGGCGCTCGCCGCGCTGCCCCCGCCTCCCCGCCGGTTCGTTCTGAACTTCCGATTTGAATCCGACGAGCTGACCGACGAAGCGCGCGCGCTCGTGCCTGGCATTCTCGCGCTCGTGCGCGAGCGGCCGTTTGCCGACATCATCGTCACCGGGCACACCGATACGATGGGCACCACCCGCGCCAATTTCGACCTCGGTCTGAAGCGCGCGATGATGGTTCGCAACCTGCTGATCACCGCCGGGCTCGACGCCTCCCAGATCCAGGCGACATCCCTTGGCGAATCAGATCTCCTCGTGCACACTCCCGACGAGACTCCCGAGCCCCGAAATCGCCGCGTCGACATCGTCGTTCGGTGATGAGATCGCGCAGCATAGCGGCGCGTAACCGGCGGCTCCTCTTCATCAGCGGTTTCGGTCCCGCGCTGATTGTCGCGGCCCTGGCCGTATCCCGGCCCTTGTCCGTCGTGCGGCTGGACAACGCCGTGTACGACCAGACGCTGCGCTGGGCGGGAACGAGATCCCCCGCCGATTCGGTGGTCATCGTCGACGTCGACGAGCGCAGCCTCTCGAAGTACGGGCAGTGGCCGTGGCGGCGCGACGTCATCGCCCGCCTCGTCTCGCGCCTGCGGACGGACGGCGCCTCCGTTGTCGCGCTCGACATGATCTTCGCGGAGCGCGACCGCGGCGATCAGAATACCGACGAAGCGCTGGCCGCCACGCTCAAGGGCGGCCGAGTCGTCCTTGGGTACGGGCTCACGTTCGACGCGCCGTCCGAGGGCCGCCCGCCGTGTGCGCTGCACCCGTTTCCAGTGGTCGTCGTCGACACCGATTCGGAAACGGCTCCGTTCTTCCGAGCGACCGATGCTGTCTGCAGCCTGCCGCACCTCGCGAGCGCCGCGGGCGCCTCGGGGTTTCTGAATGCCGCGCCGGACCGTGACGGCATCCTGCGCCGCGTCCCCGTGTTGGCAGAGTTCGACGGGCGCATCTATCCCAGCCTCGCGCTTGCTGCTTTTTCGGCATCGCAGGGCGTGCGCGACGCGGTCGTCGAGGTGTCCACCGTCAATTCGTCGTGGCTCTCGCTCCCGGGTCGGCACGTCCCGCTCGACGGCAAGGCGAACCTGCTCGCGCGCTTTCGTGGAAGCAAGAGGACGTTTCCGTACGTGTCGGCGGCCGATGTTCTCGACGGCCGCGTCGGCGCCGCACGGCTGCGCGGCAAGATTGTTCTCGTTGGCACGACCGCGCTGGGCACCCGCGAGGTCGTCGCGACGCCGCTCGATACGCTGTTTGTCGGAGTCGAAGTGCAGGCCACCGTCGTGGACAACCTGCTCCAGGCGGATTTCATCCGGCGTCCGCAAGATCAGGGCGCGCTCGAAGGGGCCGTCACGCTCCTGGCGGGCGTCGTGGTGACGCTGCTCATCGCCTCGCGCGGGGTGATGGTTGGCGCGGCGGTTGCCGCCGGCGGTCTGATCGCGTTCTGGTTCGGGGCGGTGTGGCTGCTGGCGTCGCGCGGCGTGTTCGTGTCCGCCCTCTTTCCGACGCTCGGCTGGACGGCGTCGTTCGCCATGGTCAGCCTCGCCAGCTTCATCGTGGAGCGCAGGCGCGCAACGACCGCGGGCACCGAACGGACGGCTGCCCGGACGCTGATGATCCAGGCGATGCTCTCACTCACCGAAGTTCGCGACGCCGAAACGGGCCGGCATTCGCGGCGCACGCAGCATTACACGAAGCTCCTCGCGGAGGCGCTTTCGAACCATCCGCGGTTTCGCGAATACCTGACGCCGGAGCGGATTGAAATGCTCGCCGGACTCGCGCCGCTCCACGACATCGGCAAAGTCGGCGTCCCAGATAGCGTGTTGAACAAGCCTGGCGCCCTCACGCCCGACGAGCTCGCCGAGATGCGCCGCCATCCCGTCTACGGGCGCGACGTCATCCTGAAGGCGGAGCAGAACGCGCTGGTGCGAGACGACGAGGTTCTCTCTCTGGCGAAGGCGATCGTGTACACGCACCACGAACGATGGGACGGGACCGGCTACCCTGAGGGGATCAAAGGGGAGGCTATTCCAATTCCCGGCCGGATCGTGGCGCTCGTCGATGTATACGACGCCGTCACGACCAGGACGCTGTACAAACCATCGATGTCCCACGAAAAGGCGCTCGCCTTCATCGTGTCGGGCAAGGGGAGCCACTTCGATCCGGACGTCATCGAGGCGTTCGCGCGCGTCGAATCGGCGTTCAAGGCCGCATCCGACGAAGCGCAACCGGAATACCCAACCGGATTGTCCCCGGCCGTCTGACGTCGGCGTTCAGCGCGAACTGATTGTCATCGCGCAGATAGTCCGCACTCACATTGGGAATCCGGAAATGCCGCGTCGCATTGTCATGACGGATACCCCGACTCGCGGCATCTACAAGCCGGACGCCAGAGTCTCGACCTGATCCGGCAGTTGCCGGCGCAGTCGGTAGACTCCCGTACCGAGCATCTCGGCGGATCCTTCGGCGACGAGCGCGCGGTTTCCACGGCCCGCATCCAGTCGCGAGAAACCGGTCACACGCGCGAGCTCGCCGCGGATCGTCATTCCAGCTCCGGCGAGAAAACAGCGCGCAATTTCCCGCAGCGCGACATCACGACTTACGCGTCGCCGGAGCGCCTTGGAAAACCGCCCGACGCCAAGCGTCCAGATGTACGTGAACGGTTGATACAACACTTCGCTCGGCACGACGATCATTGCCGCCTGCAGCTCGTCGAGCGCCCGCATGAACGCCGCGCGGTCCTTGACGCCGGACTCCTCGCGCAGATCGCTCGAGCTCATCTCCCACTCGTGGCGCAGTACCCGCAACACCGCGCGTGCACCCTTGCTGAGACGCCGCGCTTCTTCAGACCGACGAACACCCCAGACCGCGTGAAAGTACGGAATCATCCTGGGCGCGAGGAACATCGCGCGGCCGCGCGCGAGCTTGGCATAATAGACGTGGCCGCGCCGCATCAGCTCGTCTTTCAGCACCCACGTCTGTGAAGCTTCCGGATCCTTCTGGACGTGGCGCGGCATCACGGCGTCACGGCGGCCGCACACGGCAACGTAGAGCGACGGCCCGGGCCGTCGTGAATCGGTCAGGCACGCCGCGAAGCCGACCTGTTCGATGAACCGTTCGGCCTCGAACGCCGTCTCGACTTGCCGCGTGCCTTCACGCCGCCAGCAAATGTCGCGGAAGTCCTCAATCTCTTCTGGAATCTGGATCGGCAACGCGGTGTGTCTTCAGCAGGTCATCGACGACGGAGTTGGCAGACTGTTCGAGGCGCTCGCGCACGGCATCGAAGCGCGTGTTGACGTCGCGTCTGAGCGTGCGGGCGTTGACCAGGAAAGCCCTGGCGAGGACCAGAACGCCGGTGATCGCCGTGACTGCGAGAATCCAACGCATGCGTGCGTGTGCCCCCTGCAGTACGAATTGTAGCGCGCAGCCGTGGGCTGTGACCGCGTATCATCCCGTGTGTGGAAGCTCAGCCTATGCTGGCACTGGCTGTCGCGAGCGTGCTGGTCGCTGCCGCCGGTGTGGTCTATCAACTCATCGGGACGCGGCGCGATGCCCGCCGCTATCCGCCACTCGGCACGATGATCGATGTGGCCGGCCGTCGTCTCCATGTCGTGTGCGCAGGGACCGGCCGCCCGTCGGTCCTGTTCGAGTCGGGCATCGCCGCGTCGAGCCTCAGCTGGACGCGCGTGTTGCGCGACACTGCGGAGTTCACGAGTGGCTGCGCGTACGATCGTGCCGGCCTGGGCTGGAGCGATCCCTCGCGCGTCTCACTGAGCATCGAGATGATGCTCGACCAGTTGCGCGCGGTGCTCCGCCATGCCGCAGGCACCGGTCCCGTGGTCCTGGTTGGGCATTCGTTCGGTGCGCTGCTGGTCTGCGCGTACGCGTCACAGCATCCGGATGAAACGGCGGGCATCGTGCTGCTGGATCCGCCGAGCGAATGGCAGGCGGCCACGCGCCAGCAGCACTGGAGGCTGTGGGGCGGCATCCAGCTGTCGCGGCTCGGCGGCCTGCTCGCGCGCCTCGGAATCGTGCGCGCGTGTCTGGCGCTGCTGACGCGCGGTGCGCCGGGCGTGCCGAGGAATTTCGTGCGGCTCCTCGGACCCGCCGCGTCGCGTGAGCTGGAACATCTCGTCGGCGAAGTACGGAAATTGCCGCCGGAAGTGCATCCGCTCGTGCAGACCCTCTGGTGCCGGCCGAAGTGCTTTCGCGCGATGGCGGAGCACCTGTCGTCGCTGGAGGAAGCCGTGGCCAGCGTGAGCCGGATCGCTGCGCTTCCAGATGTCCCGCTTGCCGTGATCTCGAGCGGCGATCAGCCCGGGGATGTGATCGACCGGCATCGACGGCTCGCCCGGCTCTCGCCGAAAGGCCGGCATATCGTCGCCGCGCGGAGCGGCCACTGGATTCAGTTCGACGAGCCCGATCTCGTCGTCGAAGCCATCCGCGACACCGTCGAGCGGTCGTGGCTATAGACAATCTATAGCCAATGGCTATAGACTCTCTATACCCCATGACCCGGTTCCTCGCGTGGCTGACGCGGCGGCGCCTCGACGAAGCGGATTTCCAGGACGAAATCCGCGCTCACCTCGCCATCGCGGAACAAGACCGGGTCTCCGACGGGGCCGACCCGCAGAGCGCGCGCCATGCCGCGTTGAAAGAGTTCGGCAACGTCACGCTGACGACCGAAGCCGCGCGCCGCGTCTGGACGCCGTGGTGGGTCGACGCGCTCCGTGACGTCGCGAGCGACGGGCGGTACGCGCTCCGGTCCCTCGCGAAGAATCCCGCCTTCTCGTTGACCGTCGTCGCGGTGCTCACGCTCGGCATCGGCCTGAACGCGATGGTCTTCACGATGCTCAAAGGGCTCGCGATCAGCCCGCTCAGCGGCGTGTCCGGCTCGGCGCAGCTCCACGTGCTGTACCGGCAGACGAATACGGGACGCACGGTTCGTGTGTCGTATCCGGACTATCAATACATCCGCGATCACAATCAGGCGTTCGCTTCGTTGATGGCATCCGGATACTTCTACATGAATCTGGGCCGAGGACCGGGCGCGCGTCAGATCTTCGGCGAGCTCGTCACCGGCAACTACTTCCAGGTCCTTGGCGTTCGCGCCCAGCTCGGACGTACGCTGCTGCCATCGGACGAGATCGCGACCGGCCGTCATCCGGTCGCGGTGATCAGCGACGGGTTGTGGCGGCGCGACTTCGGCGCCGATTCGGCGATCGTCGGGAAGACGATCGACGTCAACAACTACCGGCTCACAGTCGTGGGCGTGGCCGATCCTGCGTTCCACGGCACCATCGTCAGCTACGATGTCGAACTCTTTGTGCCGGCCATGATGGCATCGCAGCTGGGCGTCGGTACCGGAAATCCCGGAAACGTGACGTCGGATCCGATTACCGATCGCCGGTACGGCCTCCTGTTCCCGCACGGTCATCTGCGACCGGGGGTGACGGAAGCCAATGCGGCCGCCCAGATGGACGCGATGTGGGCGACGCTCTCCGCGGATCGTCCGCTCACCGAGCCGGCGCAGTCGCTGCGCCTCGTGCCGTTCTGGCGGGCGCCCACCGGCGGCCAGACGTACATGCTGCCGATGCTCATCGTCCTGAGCGTCATGGGGCTGCTCGTCCTGACGATTGCGTGCGCGAACATTGCGGGGCTCGTGCTCGTGCGCGGCGTGTCCCGGCGGGGCGAAATCGCCGTGCGCCTCGCGCTTGGCGCGTCGCGGACCCGGATCGTGCGGCTGCTGCTCGTCGAGAACTTCGTGCTGGCGATACCGGGCGCACTGCTGGGCATCCTGCTCGCGCAGCAGGCCTTTCCGACGCTGGTCGAATACGCCGAATGGCTTGCCGTTCCGTCGCGGCTCTTCTTCAACATCGATCTCGATCGGTTGACGGTCGCGTTTGCCGCGCTGGCCGGCTGCGGGAGCGCGCTCGTGTTCGGATTCGTTCCGGCGCTGCAGACGTCGCGCGTCGACCTGGTCTCGGTGATCAACGAGGATGCTTCGCCGCGAGGCGCGGCGCGCGGGCGCCTGCGCGGGGGTCTCGTGATCGCGCAGGTCGCGGTGTCGCTGCTGCTGCTCGTCGGCGCGGGACTCGTGTCACGCAGCCTCGACGCCGCGCGCCGCACGAATCCTGGATTCGACCCGGATCACGTCGCCACGCTCGAAGTCGATCTCATGCAGAACGGCTACGACGAGGCGCGCGGCCGCCTGTTCTATCGGAAGCTGCTCGATGCCGCCCGCGCGGATTCCGGCGTCGAATCGGCGACGCTGTCGGCGTTCACGCCGCTCGGATTCCTGGACACGAAGCCGACGCGCGTGACGGTTGAAGGGTACGAGCCGCGCCGAGGCGAAGACCTCACCTTCATGTCGAATACGATTGCGTCCGACTACTTCCCCACGCTTCGGATTCCCATCGTCGCGGGGCGGCCGTTTGCGGATCGGGACGACGAGAAGAGCGCGCCAGTGGTGATCGTGAACGACACGCTCGCGCAGCGGTTCTGGGGAGACAGATCGAATGCGCTCGGGAAGCGAATCCGTATCGCGGATGGCGAGTGGCGGACAGTGGTTGGCGTCGCGGCCGACGTGAAGTACTCGAAGATCACGGATCCGCCGCGCCCGTATTTCTATCTGCCGTTCCTGCAGGCCTACCGGTCCGACATGATTCTGCAGACGCGCGGCGCCGCGCCGACCAACGTCCTGGTCGATCAGGCGCGCGCGCACGTCGCCGCGCTCGACGGAAACCTCCCGATTCTGTCCGCGCGCCCCCTGGTGGAGCTCACGCAGGGCGCATTCCTTTTCTACAGGCTCACCGCGTTCATGCTGTTCCTGTTCGGCACGGCGGGCATGGCGCTCGCCGCGATGGGGACCTACGGGCTCGTGTCGTATACGGTGAAGCAGAGCACGCACGAGATCGGGATCCGGCTGGCCCTTGGCGCGACCGCCCGGCCGGTGGTCTGGCTGTTTCTCGGACGGGGCCTGCGCCTCGGCGCGATCGGCGCTGTCGTCGGGACGATCGCGGCCTTCGCGACCGGCCGGCTGCTCCGAACGGTGCTGTTCGGCGTCAGCGCCACCGACCCCGCCTCATTCGCCGGCGCGCTCGTGCTCGTGATGGCAGGCGTGATTCTCGCGACGGTGATTCCCGCGTGGCGCGCATCGCGCATCGATCCGCTCGCCGCGCTGCGGCATCAATAATTTCGGTTCGCCCTTACCGCCGCAGGTTATCGACGTACTCGTCGACGGTCCGCGGGTGGACGCCGAAGCGATCCGCAGACACCTTCCAGTCTGGAAACGGCTGCGCGCACGTCGCCGAATACAAGCCGAGCGTCATCAGCCTCGCCGCAACTTCGTTGAACGGACGGATCACGGGCGGCAGGAGGCGCATGGCCGCAACCGGGATGTGGCGACGTTTGCCCGGGGCGTTCAGACGCCGTTCGACGAGCGTGGCGATGTCGTTCTGGGACACGTTCGACGGACCGCCCGCGTCGACCGCCTCGTTGACAACGTCGGTGCGCCCGAGCACGTTCACCGCGAACTCGGCGACGTCGTCGACGGCGATGTAGTTCGCGAGCCGGGTGCCGTCGCCGAAGATCATCGCCACGCCTCTCTCGCGGATGCTTTTTGCAACAATCTCATCGATCCAGATGTCCATGAATGCGGTGGGTCGAAGCATGACGTGCGGAACGCCGCTGCGGCGAATCGCGTCCTCGATGTACCACTTGATGCGGAAGATATCGACCGGCGCATCCTGCGCGACGCCCTTGTAGGACACGTACACGAGGCGGCGCACGCCGGTGTTTCGCGCCGCAGCGCACAGGTTCTGATACGCGGCAAGGTCGACTCGCGACGGACTGTTCTCGCCTTTGCCCATGTTGTTGTTCGCCGTGGCGACGATCTGGTCGACGCCGCGGCAGGCATCGGTGAGCTTCGTCAGATCGCGCAGGTCCACCGCCGCGATCTCGGCTCCGGGTGCCGCGGCCGCGATCGCCTGCGCGCTGCGAGCAAGCGCACGGACCGTCGCGCCGCTGGCCGAGAGCTTGCGCGCGATGACGCGGCCCAGCTGGCCGGTGGCTCCAACTACGAGCACCCGTGAATTCTTCATCACACGACGATTCCTACTGCAGTTCTTTGATGCGGATGTTGCGGAATTCGACGTGCGCGCCGTGGCCGAGCAGCCCGATGTGTCCCTTCGTGTTGGCGATGCCGCGAGAGCCTTCGGGCTTGCTCAGATCGCGGTGCTCCTTCAGGACATCTTCGTCCTTCACGTCGTCCAGATTCGCGTCGACGATCGTGGTGCCGTTCAGGACCACCGTGATGTGCCGCCCCTCGGCGCGGATTTCTTCCGTGTTCCATTCGCCGACGGGTTTCTGGAATCCGCGCTTTGCCGGGACGACCCGGTAGATCGAGCCGTGATACTGGCCGGGCAGCAGGTTCGTGTACTCCGATCCGCTGTCGTCGAGGACCTGGATCTCCATGCCGACGTAGGCCGCGTCTCCCTCGAGCGGCGCCCGGATGCCGATGCCGTTGTTCGCATTCGGCGTCAGCCTGAACTCGAAGCGGAGAATGAAGTTCGAGTACTCCCGTTCGGTAAACAGGTTGCCGCCGTCCTCTTTCGTCGTGAACAGGACGCCGTTCTCGACCTGATAACCCTTGCCGCTCTTGTTGGGATTGCCGCGCCGGGTGCCGTACACCCACCCGGTCAAGTCCTTGCCGTTGAACAACGGCGTGAAGCCGCTCTCTTGCGCACCGATACCGGTCACCATGGCGAGCACAGTGACCGTTATCAGCGCCAATCGTCTTCCAGGCACGCTGATCATCCGCGTTCCTCCTTGAAGGAGCGAGCATCATACCGCTCGCCGCATCATCCTGACGATCGGCCGTCAGTGACCCGTGGTAGGCTCCGTGGCCTGTGCTCAATTACATCTGGTTCGGCCTGATGGCAGTCGCCCTCGTCGTGGCGGCGATCAATGGAACCGCGGACGCCGTGACGCGCGGCGCGGTGGAGTCCGCGAGCGGCGCCGTGCAGATCGCGATTGGTCTCGTCGGCATCATGACGCTCTGGCTGGGGATGATGCGCGTCGCGGAGGCGGCGGGCCTCGTCACGCTCGTCGGCCGGGCGCTGCGGCCGGTGCTGCGGTGGCTGTTTCCGGAAGTGCCGGGCGATCACCCTGCCGCCGGCGCACTCGTGCTCGCGCTCGCCGCGAACATGCTCGGCCTCAACAACGCCGCCACGCCGCTCGGGATCAAGGCGATGGAGGAGCTGCAGACGCTGAATACCGACAAGGACACCGCAACGAACGCGATGGTGACGCTGATGGCGATCACGACCGCCGGCGTGCAGTTCATTCCGGCTTCGATGATTGGGGTGCTTGCCGCCGCGGGATCGACGAACCCCACCGCTATCATCGCCCCCACCATCGTCGCGACGTTCATCGGCACGCTCGCCGCGGTCCTTGCCGCCCGGCTCCTCCAGCCGTTCTATCCCCAGCCGTCGGGGTCAGACCCCAGCTCGCCGGCGGAGCCGGCCCCGAGCGATCGCTCTATCGCGGGGGTCGAGGGACGCTCGTGATCCGCGGCGCGCTCGATGCGCTGTCCCTCTGGGCAATGCCCGTTCTGCTGGTCGCGATCCCGCTGGTCGGCGTCCTGCGGAAGGTCAAGGTCTACGACGTCTTCATCGAGGGCGCAAAGGAAGGATTCGACGTCGCGGTCAGGATCATTCCGTTTCTCGTCGGGATCCTCGTGGCGATCGGCATGTTCCGCGGTTCCGGCGCGATGGATCTCGTCACCGCCGGGCTCCGGCCGGTCGTCGGCCCCATCGGCTTTCCTCCGGAGCTCGTGCCGCTCGCGATCCTGCGATCGCTGACCGGCAGCGGCTCGCTCGCGTTTGCGACCGATCTCATCAAGACTCACGGCCCCGACTCGCTCATCGCGCGCATGGCGGCGACGATGTACGGTTCGTCGGAGACGACGTTCTACGTGCTCGCGGTGTACTTCGGCGCGGTCGGCGTGCGGCGCACGCGGCACGCCGTGCCCGCCGCACTCATCGCTGATATCGTCGCGGCGGTTGCGGCCGTGGCCGTCTGCGCGTGGATGTTCTGAGCGCCGTCAGCGCGTCCCATAGAACGGAAACAGTCTTCTGATCTCTTCGGCGTTCGGCCGGCGCCCGTACTCCGAGATCTCGAAGGCTTCCGCCGCCTGTATTTTGTCGGCCGCGGGTCCATAGTACTCCCGCAGTTTGTCGCGATACTGAGTCGCGGTGGCCACGAAGCTCCGCTTGAATGACTCGCGGACGTCGTTGCGCCGCTTCGCCTTTCCCGCTTCATCACTGGGTACGAACTGCGGCCCGCCGTTCGCCCCACCCTCATAGAACTGCGACGGCAGCGCTTCCACCACCGCCAGCTTCTTGTCCAGCACGTCGTCGACCGACACGATGATGTCCGCACGGAATGGATTTGGCCGCGTAAAGTCGTCCTCGTAGGAAAGGAAAACCGGATTGCGCGCCAGCGGCGGAGTGTCCGGGCAGAAGAAGGGCACTGTCACCATGTACGACGCGTCCTGCACGAGCTGGCCGACGGCGCGGTGATCCGGATGATAGTCGTTCGGACGATGGCCGAGGACGATGTCCGCCTTCCAGTCGCGAATGAGCCGCACGATCGTGCGGCGATTCTCGAGTGTGGGCTCGAGCTCGCCGTCATGGAGGTCGAGCACCTGCGCCGTGATTCCCAGGATCTTCGCGGTTTCTTGAACTTCTGCTGTTCGTCGGCGCGCGAGCGGACCACCCGCCTCCCGCCAGTGCCCGATGTCGCCGTTGGTGACGGACACGAACTTCACCTGATGCCCGAGGGCCGCCCACTTTGCGGCTGTACCCGCGAGGCGAAGCTCGTTGTCATCGGGATGCGCGCCGAACGCAATGATCCGCAGCGGCTGCTGGGCTGCGGCTGGAGCGGCGACAGCTGCGAGAGCGCAGAGTAACAATCCGAGTATCAGCACGGCCGACTTCCTCATACGTCCTCCTTCGGGTCCAATCACGAGCCGGGATTATGGCACGTGGTCGGACCCTGGTCTGACCTTGGTCTGACCCCGGTCTGACCCTGGTCTGACCCCGCCCCGGCGTCCCGGTATGATGCTGCGAGGAAGGAGACCACAGCATGATCCACGGAGCGCACGTGCTCTTGTACACGCCCGATGCGGATGCAGATCGGACGTTCCTCCGCGACGTTCTGAAGCTCAAACATGTCGACGTCGGCCACGGCTGGCTGATTTTTCGCCTGCCTCCCGCCGAGGCTGCCGTCCACCCGACGACTGACGGGACTCCGCGCTCGCAGGACACACCTGAGATGGCTCCCGCCCACCTCTATTTGATGTGTGACGACGTCGAAGAGGAGGTCAAAGCGCTCGAAGCGCGAGGGGTGAAATGTGCCCCGCGCCAGCGTGAGCGGTGGGGGATCAGGACGACGATGCGCCTTCCGAGCGGCAGTGAGCTGGGCCTCTATCAGCCGCTGCATCCGACCGCGCTGAACGCATAGCGGACACCTGCGCTATAGTGCGCGTCACATGAACCGACTCGCCATTGTGCTCGTCGGGGCACTCGCCTTTACGACGCCGCAGACGCAGACGCCGCAGCCGGCGCTCCTCAAAGAGCTCGACGCGATCGCGCAGCAGCAGCTCGCCGAGCGCGCGAAGGCAGTCGCCGCGATACGCGACACGAAAGCCGCCGACGCGCGGAAGACACAGGTCCGCGAACGGATTCTGACGCTCATCGGCGGGCTGCCGGATTATCACGGTCCACTCAACGCTCGTATCACGAAGACGACGCCGCGCGACGGGTTCTCGATCGATCACGTGATCTTCGAGAGCCTGCCAGGCTACTTCGTCACGGCAAATCTGTATCGTCCCGATCGTCCCGGCAGACGCCCCGCGGTGCTGATGTCGATGGGACACTGGGATTCGGGCAAAGCCGCGGGACAACTCATCTCCTCGAACCTCGCGAAGAAGGGGTTCGTCGTGCTCGCCTACGATCCCGTGGGACAGGGTGAGCGTCAGCAGGCGTACGACGCGCGCCTCGGACGATCCCTGATCGGCGGCGCCACCGAGCAGCACTTCTCGAATGGCGCAGCCGCGGTGCTGATGGGGCAGGCGGTCTCACGCTATTTCATTCACGACGGGATGCGGGCCATCGATTACCTCGTCAGCCGCTCCGAGGTGGATCCCGATCGCATCGGCGCAACCGGGTGCTCCGGCGGCGGGACGCAGACGACCTACATCGCGGCGCTCGATCCGCGCGTGAAGGCGGCGGCGGTCGCCTGCTACATGAATTCCTTCCGGACGCTGTTCGCGGGATCGATCGGCGACTCGGAGCAGAGCGTTCCCGGTTTCCTCTCCGCGGGCCTCGATCAGACAGACTACGTCGAGCTGTTCGCGCCGAAGCCGTGGCTCATCACGTCGACCGAGCAGGATTTCTTCACCCCGCCAGGCGCACATCAGGTGTACGAAGAGGCAAAGGGGTGGTATCGACTCTATGACTCCGAGGACCGCGTCAAGTGGGTCGTCGGGCCCGGCGGCCACGGAACACCGCTCGTCGTGCGCGAAGCCATCTACGACTGGATGCTGCGATGGCTCGCCGATGGATCCGGAAGCGCGAAGGAGGAGACGATCCAGCTGCTGCCCGACGAAGAGCTTCGCGTGACGCCGAACGGCCAGATCGACGGGCGCGAGCTGTACGAGATCATACGCGAGACGCCGCGGCAAGACGGATCGAGAGACGAGCTGGAACGCTTCGTTCGCGATCTCGTGCTGGGAAATCAACCGCTCGTGACGAGCTTCAGAATTCTTCCGGCGACGGCGGGAACACAAAAGCATCCCGCCGTCGTGATCGTGCAGGACAGCCTGGTGCCGGGCGCGGAGGCGAAGCGGCTGGCCGACGACGGTCAGATCGTCGCCATCGTCGCGCCGAGCGGCCGCGGCAGCGACAGCGAGCGGCCGCGGTCGGGGAACTGGATGAACAACACGCGGGCCTGGCTGGTCGGGCGCAACCTTCCGGCGATGCACGCCGCGGAGATCAACGCCGCGGTCTCGGCGCTTGCCGCCAGAGCGGACGTGGATCCGTCCCGCATTTCCGCACGCGCGTCAGGCGTCTCCGGTGTCGCAGTCCTGCTGGCAGCCGCCGTGAACCCCCGGATTCAGTCGCTGATTCTCGATCGCACGCCGTACAGCGTCCGCAGCGCAATCGACGCGCCCATCCACACCAACCTGCACGACGCCGTGATTCCGGGCTTCGCGTTGAAGTGGGATCTCGCCGATCTCCGGGCGCTCATGGCTCCGCGCAAGGTTGTCTGGACCGATCCCACCGATTGGATGGGGAACGTCGTCAAGCCGGCGGGGGAGTACAGGTATACGTCCAGCGATCCCAACGTCGGACGCTAGAGCACGACCTCGGAGTCAGGGCAGGATTGCAAACACACGAGCGGGGCCGCCCGATCCATCGCGGATCGCGATCGGCGCGACCAGCACCATGAATCCCTTTCTCGGCAGCGTTGTCAGCCGTGCGGCATTCTCGATGTGGTACACGTTGAGCGGCATGCTCACTTTGTGCGCCTCGAATGACGTCGAAGGGCCGTAGTCGATGCTCGGCGTGTCGATGCCGATGCCGGCGACCTTCCGATCATTCGCAAGATAGCCGACCGCCGCCGGCGAGAGGCCCGGGAAGTGCTTCACGCCAGCGCGCTCGTTCATGTAGCGAGCACGATCGCTCCAGAATCTGTCCCAGCCCGTTGCGATGAACGCCACCGCCCCGGCAGGAATCGCGCCCGCTGACGATTCGAATGCCTTGATGTCGTCCACGCTGACGCGATAGTCAGAGTCCGCAGCGGCCTTGGCGGTGACGTCGATGCAGACCCCCGGACGGTACAGCCGATCGACCGGTATCCGATCGACTGTCCAGCCGCCTCGTGCGAAATGGGCGGGCGCGTCGACGTGCGTGCCGAAATGCTCGTCGACGGTGATTCGCGCGGCTGCGTAGCCGTCCTTCTCGAGCGTCGCCACCGGCGTCCGCTGAAACGCCGGTGCGCTCTCCCAGCTTGGATCACTGGCGGAGAGCGGATGCCCGAGATCGACGATCCGGGGCGCCTGCGCGAGCACGCTCAGGCCCGAGCACGCCGCGATGAGAACCGCCGCGGAGAGAGATGTGCGCGTCATGGGCGCAGTATGCTACAACGCTGAAATGCTTGCCTGCTGGGTCGTCGCCTGTCTCCTTGCCGCGTATTCTTCTCGTACACAGGCAGCCCCTGTGCCTGTTGTGCAGAGCGCCCCGGACGTCCAGACGATCGATCGCGATGCGCTCACGCGATCCGCGGACACGGTGACGGCCGGCGACGTGGATCGGCTGATCGAGGTCGTCTTCAAGATCGGCGCGCGGATTGAGGGGTCGTTGACGGGAACCGCCGCGGCGGATGCCCGGCGTGAGCTGGATCGCCTTCGCGACGACGTCTCGGCGCTCCACGGACGCGTACGCGGCGGCGCGCGCGTGGACGCAGCGCCGTACGCGGCGCTTCAGAAGCAGCTGCTGGCGCTCGCGCAGAAGATTGGATCCACGTTCCGCTAACGAAGCGACAGCACGATCACGATAATCGCGAGCAGCACGAGGGCCACTCCCATGCCGACGAGGGTGTGGCGCTGCCGGCGGGCCTCAGCCACGCGCAACTCGGCGATATTGCTCCAGAGGATCTTCTGCAGGCGCGTCGTCGTGGAACCGGAGACCGAACGTGCGGGGACGGCGCCACCCGATTCCGGCGTCACCATCGCCACCGGCACGCGAAAGCGGTAGCCGCGCCGCGGCAGGGTTTCGATGTAGACGGGCCGCTCGGCGGTATCCCGCAACGCCTCGCGGATCTGCTTCACGCAGAAGTTCATCCCCTGATCGAAGTCGACGAAGGTGTCTTCGCCCCAGAGGTGGCGCCGGATGTCGTCCCGCGTGACCGGCCGGCCCGCGTTACTGGCGAGCAGCAGGAGTACTTTGAAGGGTTGCGGCTGCAGCTTGACCGGTGTGCCGTTCCGGCGCAATTCCTGCGCGTCGACGTCGATCTCGTAGTCCCCGAACTTGAGCGTACCTGAAGCCTGGCGCGTATCCATAGTGGTCAGTGCGGGATCGCCCCTCGAATGAGTTCCAGCCTATCACGCGGCCGTGGCGGCGCTCGGGGGAACCTGTAACCCACTCGTGTACCGGAAGTTCCAGCCTCACAACTACCTCACGCAGTACGCATTTGCCGTTTATTGCGTTTAAGGAGGTATCCGCGTATTCAACGGGCAGACAGGAGGGCGACGCCGTGATTGACGCACAACAGCGCTACGAGGAGTCAGTTGAAGAGGACGGAGGTGACGCTCCGGTGGAAAACGTATCGACTTTTGACATCGTAAGCGCCTCGCGCAGCGACGCCCCGGTGCTGTTGACCGGTCGTGCCCAGGATGCGGAGGCCCTCGCCCGTGAGATTCACAGCCTGAGCGGCTGGCGGCATGGCCGCTTCGTCGTGCTGGATTGTGCCAGCCTGGCGGAGGACGAACTGATTGGAGTCTTGCAGCGGCTGCTATTTCCGGAGCCCTACCCGTCCGGCAGACCGGAGCCGCGACTGCGGCAGGACGGAACGCTGCTGCTCAGGAACGTCGAGAGGCTGCCGCTCAGAGCGCAGCGAATCGTGAGCGACTGGCTCGAGACGGGTAGCGCGTCGACGGTCCGCCGCGCCGGACGACGGCTGATGGCAACCGCGTCTTCGTCGCTGCTGCCTGCCGTTCTCGCGGGCCGGTTCGACGAGGGGGTGTACTACCGGTTGAACGTGCTGCACCTGATCCTGCCGGTCGAAGCGGGACGAATGTAGAGATGCTGCGGCGAGCGAAAGGATTCGCCCGCCGCAGCCGGATGTCACAGCGCTCCGAGGATGTCGTTCAGGAGCTTGGCGAGCCCTGAGGGGTTGTCCAGAAGCCCCGCGACCGCGCACAACAGGTTACCGAGCAGCTTGCCGGAGCCTGTCTGTCCGGTGATATCGAGCACGATCCGGCTCAGGTCGACCTGCAGCCCGAGCAGGTTCAGCGAGAGCGGACCGAGGTCCAGGTGGAGAATGTCGCATGTCGCCTCGGTCACGGCGACCGGGAGGCTGATGTTCTTCGCGATCGTGCCGACGGTGCCGGTGGCCGAGGTTACGGTCCCGGTCAACGTGCCGATGGCCGTCACGCCAGTCGCGTCCGCGACGAATTTCGAGATCGCGAGCGAGCCTACGAAGCTGCCTCCCCCAGGACTTGTCCCCACAATGGGCACGGTTAATCCTGATCCGGCGGCACGGCTCTGGGCCTGAGCCGTGATCGGAGCGGCGACGAGCGACAGCGCGGTGGCGACGGAAACGGCGAGCATTGCAAGACGCTTCATTGGTTAAACCCCTCAGGTTCTGCATTCAGACTTACGGCCGGTGAAGGGCGCCGGGACCCATCGGGCGTCAACCGCTCCGACGCATTGCGAGTGATCAAGCCGGGTGCCACGATGCCTCACCGCTCAAGCAATCCTTGATCGGTTAAGCATTTGGGGCCGGTGTTTCCCACTCGCGGTGCGGACGGGCCCGGGCAAACCACCGCATCTGAACGGGTTTCGTGCTCAGCTCACTTGAACCGCCGACCTGTGTAACATCTACTAGATGAGGCGCCGCCTTCAGACAATCCTGCACGTCCGGCGGCGATGTCTGGTGTGCGACGCCGAAGAAGAGCGGGACGAGCCGGAACGCACCGACGAGATTGGTCCGCCGTGCTCGAATTGCCATGCGCCGACGGAGCGGCTCGAGGTGATCAGGCGGCGAACACTGCCTGTGGTGTTCAACGCCCACGCGGCCGCGCTGGGACGGCTCGGCGGCCTGCGCGGCGGCCCCGCGCGCGCGAAAGCACTCTCAGCCGCCCGCCGGCGCGAGATCGCGCGCCAGGCGGCGAGAAAGCGGTGGGGTCACGATAAGTGAGGCGCTTGCCCCTTACTGATGTTCGGGGTGATTGCAGCCCTCGAACGCGGGCAGCACCATGCGCCCATCCTCGCCGAGCTCCTGACGAAGACCAATCTCGGTCGTGTAGTAGCCGCTGATCGTCATCGACTTCAGCGCGTGGAAGAAAGCCACACCGGTCGCGTCCTCCGCGGGATGCGTGCCTTCTTCGGCGAGCGGCGTCAGGAGCGCCGTCAGATCGGCCGTCGTCGCGGCGGCCACGCCCTTGCCGAAGTGCGCGCGGCAGCGATCGTCGAGCCACCTCAATCCCTCCACGAACTGCGCGCGCTCGCCGGCGGGCGCGTCCGAGAGCACGCGATCCACGAAGCGGTTCACGAGCGCGGCTTTCGCGCCGGGCGTGTCGGTCGCGGGGATGATCAGCTCCGTCAGCGCGATCACCGCTTCGTTCTGAGGCGCCGTCAACACGGCCGGCGTCCACGACTGCGCGACAATCACGGCATCCGCAGCGCGCGCGTGCGCGGCGGCGAGCGCCTGCGCGCGCAGCGATTCTACCCAGAGCGGCATCGACGCCGCGCCTACGGCGCCCGCGGCAAACGTCCGCAAGGCCTCGCGCCGATTCACGCCGGTCTTAGAGCGAGCCACGTTTCATCTCCTGCGCCAGGTAGTCGGTGGCGCGCCACGACAGCGCGAGAATGGTGAGGGTCGGGTTCTTCTCGGTCGCGGTCGGGAATGCGGAGCCGTCCACCACGAACACGTTCTTGACCTCGTGCATCTGGTTGAACGCCGTCAGCGCCGATCGCTTTGGATCTGTGCCCATCCGGCAGGTACCGTGTTCGTGGATCGCCGATCCGTTTGCGTCGAGGTTGCCGCGTTTGTAGTTCACGAGCACGCCGCCCGCCGCCTTCACGATCTCCTCGATCGTGTCGGCCATGTGCTCGGTCATCTTCCGTTCGTTGTCGCCAACCCGGTAGTCGATGCTGAGCAGCGGGACGCCGTATCGATCCGTGCGTGACGGGTCGACGGTGATGCGGTTGTGCGCGTAGGGCAGCGCTTCGCCGAACGGATGGATCTCGAACCATGCAGGATGCCTGCGCTTGATCCGTTTTTTCAGCGACGCGCCGAATCCTGGAATCTGATCCGATCCTTCCTGCGGACCGCTCCAGCTGGCCCACGTGTTCCAGAACTGCGCGCCGAACCCGCGCAGGTAATCCCTGCCGCGTCCGGACCGATGATTGAACCGCGGCATGTAGATGTGCTCGCCGCCGATCCCGCGATCGTTGCGCGTCGGAGTGCCCTCGAGCGCCGGCAGGTACCCGCGCGAGTTCAGCCGGATCTGCTCGCACAGGTAGCGGCCAATCACGTCGGAGCCGTTGCCGAGGCCGTTCGGATGCGTCGACGATTTCGAGTTCAGGAGGATCCGCGTCGAATCGACGCAGCTCGCGCCGAGCACGATCACTTTGCCGAGCACCTGCTGTTCGGCGCCGGTGCGGCGGTCGAAATACTGCACGCCCTTCGCGCGGCCGTTCTCATCGGAGAGGATGCGCGCCACGACGGCGTTCGATCGCAGCTCCATCCGCCCGGTCTGAAGCGCGAACGGCAGCAGGTGATCGGCGGAGCAGAAGAACGACGCCGTATCGCAGCCGTTGCCGCAGTTGCCGCAATAGTGGCACGCGGGGAACCCGCGCGTCGGCCGCGTCATGTTCGCGCGGCGCCCGGCGACGACGGGGATGTTCAGCCTGCCCATCGCCTTCTGCAGCAGCCGTTCGCCGCAGCGCGGCGCGGGCGGCGGCTGAAGAAACCTGCTCCCCGGCAGCACGTCCGAATCGTCCGTGCCGCCGTTGACGCCGATCAACTGTTCGACCTGATCGTAGTAGGGCGAGATGTCCTTGTAGGAGATCGGCCAGGGGATCTCCCAGCCGTCGCGGTCCGCGGCCTTGAAGTCGATGTCCGAATACCGCAGGCTCACCCGGCCCCACACGTTCGTCTTCCCGCCGTGCCCCCAGACGCGCGTCAGCGCGAACGAGCGTCCGTCCGGCGTCAGGTACGGCTGTTCCTTCGTGTCGAGGAAGAACGTCTCGGGACGCTCGCCGCGGGCGAGCCGCGCCTGCGCGTCCCACGGCGGCACGTGCGTCCAGTATTTCGACCGATCGAATTTGTCGCCCGCATCGAGCAGGAGGACGTCGACGCCCTGACGCGTGAGGTTCCAGGCGGCCATCCCTCCCGACGCGCCGCTGCCGATGATGATGACGGGGTAGACCTTCGGCGGAGTGATGACCTGCATGGCGGCGCTACTATCTCACGTTGGTCGCCTCGTCTCAAAAGTACAGGACGACTCCCGCGCCGGTGCGCGTGGACCAGGAGTCCGACGTACTCGTCGAGGCGGTGCCGGACGTGCCGTTCGAGGCGGTGCCGGACGTGCCGTTCGTGCGCGCGTAGCCAAACCCGACCTCCCCGAACACGCCGAATCTGTCGTTCGGCGAGTACTGCGCGCCTACCAATCCTGAGGCCGAATAGCCGTCCGCATGGTTGTTCGTCACCACCGCGGGGGATCCAGGGAGGTTGCCTCCCTCGAAGGTCGTCGACGTCCGCTGGTACGTGAATCGCGGGCTCACGTATGGCCGCACGTTGTCCCGTTTGGCGAAATAGAACAGCGCGCTCGCACCGACGCCGAAGGCCCAGCTCCTGGAACCGGTCGACACGACCGTCGAGGTCGAACTGCTGTTGATGCGGGACACCGTGAACTCCGGACGCAGAGCCACTCGTTCGGACACGTGATAGAGCAGGCCGACCGATCCGGGATAACCCATCGTGATTCCCGCCTGTCCCGCTTCCTGCGCGGTTGCGGCGGCGGGTATCAGAAGCCCAACAGCGATCGCGAGTCCGACGTATGTACGCATACCATCCTCTTCTGAGGTGCGGCAGGCGGCGCGCCCTCGGATGCATTACTGCGGGCCGAGGATCCTCGTTTACCTGACTCGCCGTCGCGCCTTGACTCATCCAGACGAACGTCCGAAGATTTGCCGCAACGCCGGGATGGACCCAGACAACCACGAGGTGACCGCGCTGCTGCGTGCCTGGAGCGAGGGAGATCTCGCCGCACGCGACCGGCTCGTTCCGCTCGTCTATCACGAGCTGCGGCGGCGCGCCGCGGCGCAGCTGCGTCGTGAGCGGCAGGGGCACACGCTGCAGCCGACCGCGCTCGTCCACGAAGCGTACCTGCGGCTCGTCGATCAGCGCGCGCCCTTTCAGAACCGCGGCCAGTTCTTCGGTGTGGCGTCGCAGATCATGCGGAGAATTCTGGTGGATCGCGCGCGGGCTCACCGCATGGCGAAGCGATCCGGCCGCTGGGCGCGCGTGACGCTCGATCCGGCCGTCGCGGCGCAGCATCCGGCGGACGTCGACGTGCTCGATCTGGATCGCGCGCTGACCGAGCTTGCCGCCCTCGATCCGCGCAGGAGCGAGATCGCGGAATTGCGGTTCTTCGGCGGACTCACGCTGCAGGAGACCGCCGACGCATTCGGGCTCTCGCTCGCGACGGTTGAGCGCGACTGGCAGGTTGCGCGCGCGTGGCTCTTCAAGGCCCTGTCGGGAACGCAGCCCAATGACTCCTGAGCGGTGGCGGCTGATCACCAGCATCTTCCAGACGGCCCGCGCGCGCGACGCGGCGGAGCGCGAGGCGCTGCTTGCCGCCGCCTGCGCCGGCGACGCGGCGCTGCGCGGCGAAGTGGACGCGCTGCTCGCGGCGGATGAGCACGCCGGACCCTTCGGAGAGAATCCGATCGCCTTCACGGAGTGGCTGCGGCTCGAGCCGGGCGAGTCGATCGGGCCGTACCGGATCGCCGAGCTCATTGGCGCCGGTGGGATGGGCGAAGTCTACCGCGCCCACGACGCGCGGCTCGAGCGGGATGTCGCTATCAAGATCGTTCCGCTTGCCGCGCTCGACGACGCCGATTCCCGGCGGAGGCTGGTGCGCGAAGCGCGCGCAGCTGCCGCCCTGAACCATCCCCACATCTGCACGATTCACGAGGTCGGCGAGCACGACGGTCAGACCTACATCGTCATGGAGCTCGTCGAAGGGCGGCCGCTCGACGAGCTGATTCCGGCAGGCGGCCTGCCCGTCGACGAGGTGGTCCGGTATGGTCTGCAGATCTCGGACGCCGTCGGTCACGCGCATCAGAAGGGCGTCGTCCATCGCGACTTGAAGACGTCGAACATCATGGTGACGCGCGAGGGGCGTGTGAAGGTGCTCGATTTCGGGCTCGCACGCCGCGTGCAGGGTGTGGTCGCGGATGCAACGTCCGCGCAATCGCGGTCGTCGCTGGCCAGGGACGGCCTGCTCGCGGGCACCCTGCCGTACATGTCGCCAGAGCAGCTGCGCGGGCAGCCGGCGGATGCGCGCAGCGATGTGTGGGCGCTCGGGATCGTCTTGTACGAGATGACAGCCGGCGCGCGGCCGTTCACCGGACGGACGGACTTCGAGCTGACGTCCGCGATCCTCAACGATCAGCTTCCGACGGCAGCGGACTACTCTGAACTGCGCGGCGTGACTGGACGCTGCCTCGAAAAAGATCCGGAACGGCGGTTTCAGAGCGCTGCGGAAGTGCGGGAGGCGATCTCGGTTGCGGCGCACCCCGGAGTCAGTCCCCGATGGAGACACTGGCGTCTACGATCGCCACATGCTCTCGCGGCGACGGCACTGCTGGCGGTGACACTCGCACTGGTGTTCTCCGTTCCGAAGCTACTTTCGTTACGACCAGGGATCGGTCCAGCGCCTGCGACGAACGAGCGCATGGTTCAGGAGCCGGTCGTGCGTTCGCAGAGTGCGGAATGGAACAGTCGCATTTCTCCGGATCGAGAGTGGATCTCGTACATCTCGGACTCCGATGGGGGGCAACGAATCTGGTTGCAGCGTGTTGAAGGTGGCGATCCGAAGCCACTCAGCACCGCAGCCGGACGGCTCTCGGGGCACGTGTGGTCGCCGGACGGTCGTGAGATTGCGTACGTCGTCGACCGGCCACGCGGAAAATCACTGCAGATCGTTCCCGCGCTGTTCGGCGGATCGCCGCGGCTCAGTATTGAAATCAACCATCCGTTCAACGTGCGACCCATCGCCTGGATTAGAGACGACATTTATCTTGCGGTGCCGCCCTGGCTGCTGCGCGTCGATCTGCATACTCACGCGATTGAAGATCTCAGCGCGCGATGGACAGTCAAACCCTCATCGATCGCGATCCGGCCCGACGGCCGAAAGATCGCGTTCTCTGCGACAGTACAGGGTCAGAGCGACGTGTGGATTTCCAACCCAGACGGTACCCAACCGTCGAGGCTCACGAACGACAGGTTTGTCGAGGGCGACGTGATCTGGTCAGGCGCCGACGCTGTCGTATACGCGTCGAATCGCGGCGGGCAAGTAGATCTGTGGCGTATGTCAGTCACAGACCGTGCCGTGCGGCAGCTGACGACCAGCGCTGCCGAAGACGTTCCCGAGGCCGCAACCACCGATGAATCGATGTTGACATACGAAGAGGTAACCGAGGCGGCCGATTTGTGGCAAATCGATCCAGGCAGTCATTCCGAGCGGCCATTGACCAAGGATGGTCACCTATACTTCTGGCCGGCCACCGCGACGGCGGGCAGCACGATCGCGTTCCAGCGCGTGAAACCGGTGCACGACTCCGAAGTATTCGCCGGGTTGGACACTGAAGTCCTTGTCACCTCTCAGGAGGCGCTGCGGTCACCCTCATCGCCACTGCGACTCGCCGACGGTTTTGCGCCGCTGCTCTCGAACGACGGCAAATGGATCGCATTTCTCCAGTGGGCGAAAACGAACCGCGCGGAAACGCACTTGATGGCCACCGATCTGGCGACCAATGACGCCCATCTGGTGAGCGACCATTTTCAGATTCCGGGATATACGAATCAGCCGCCCTTCGACGCGCTCGGACCGTCAGTGACGTGGGCTCGGGCTCGACCGGATCTGTATTTTGTCGAGCAAGCGACGTCTGGATTGCCGGAGGTGCGCCGCTTCCATCCCGCAAAGAATCCGTCTGCACCCGACGTGGTTTTTACAGCCAAACGCGGCGATCGCGTCAGAGATCTGGTCCTCTCTCATGATGACCAGAGGCTGGCTTACCTGCGCTGGGCGAATAACGCGACCGAGATCCGGATCCGGCGGCTATCCGATGGCAGCGAGACTACTGTCTTCTCGGAGGCCTCTTCTGTGATGACGTTTCACTTGACCGGATGGTTGAAGGACGATCGACGCCTGCAGCTGCTGCGTTCTTCCTTCAATCCCGATCAGACCTTCACAGTTGACGTGTTACTTATCAGTCCGGATAGCGCGTCCGCACTCCTGCGGACTTTGCCGAGGGCATTCCCCGCGGGTGCACGTCTCGACACAGCATCGGGAACGCTGTACATCACCACTGTGGAAGCGGGCGTTCACAATTTGTCCGCGTACTCTTTGGCGGATCGCCGGCTTCGCACGATTACCAGCAATGTGTTTCCGGGCGTGACTTTCTCCGGCGCCGCTCTCAGCCCGGATGGGACCCTAATCTGTTCGCGCCAGCAGGTTGGGCAGGATATCTGGATGTTGCGTAGGGATCGATGACCGCGCTTTGAGTAGGTTTCATGAACGTTCTCGCGTCATATACGGACGAAGGAGGCGATGATGACCTTAGGACGCGCGCTTGCTCGATGCACCTGCCTGATTATCGCGATACTTGCTTGGAATTCTGTCGCCCGCGACAGGGTTCTCGCACAGGGATCTCGGGGCCCTGGCCGTGGGTACGAGTACCCTCCGACTGACGGGACGGCCCTTTCCGTTATTCGATGGATGAGCAACGGTATAGAGAATGCAGCGGTTCAGGTTTACGTGACCCGGAACGGTGACCGACCGATTACGGCGAGTTTGATCACCAACTTGCTCGATACGGCGAGGGACAGCCTTTCGATCCTTGCGAAGCTGACGGACGCAAAGTGGAGCAGCGAACTCGGTGCAAGCGGGATCGCATATCTCAAAAACGGACAGGGCGGATGCCGTCCCCCACTCGAGGACTTCGGTGGCTACTGCATTCCGTCGAGCACAGGAAGAATGCAGCTCCCGCCTTTTGGGTTCTCAGCCACGCAAGCAGCCGGCCAAAGAGTCTCTTCAGGATTTCAACCAACGCCGAGTGATCCGATTGCGCTCACGCAGTTTCGCTGGTTGACGAACGCTCTGGAGAATGCCGCGATTCAGACGTATTGGACACGAAAGGGTGACAAGAACATCTCGATCGCGGTCATCCGGGACGCTCTCTTCAAGGTTCACGACGCCGTCGTGGAGGTGGCGGCGATCACCGATGCGGACGCGCGCGCGCGACTGGGAGACATACTGAAAACAGCGCAACCGACTGGCGGATGTCCGGCGAACTGGGCTCCCGACAAGGCCAATGGCTTCTGCACGCCCTGCATTTCAGCAAACGTGCCATGCACGTCATTTGGCATGCCGCTGAAACTGATGAACGTTCGATAACCGACGCGCGGAGCGCGCGCGTCGTCTCGATTCTCGATGATCAAGCTCTTGGGCGCCTCTCGCGTCACCCCTCAGGGGGTGACGCGTGCGGTACATTGCAGTGGCGGTACTTCTCCTTGGCTCGCAGATACTCGGTGCGGCGGCAACGGAGCCGGTGGTGGTCAACAACGTCCGAGGCTTTCCCTCCGTCCTCACACGCTTCTGGGTGACGCAGGCGGTCGAGGGGGCCGCCAGACGCATGCGGACGCCTGAATGCGCCCGCGTGTTTACGGACTTCTCCGACGCAGACGGACGGCCGCTCGCGGAGCAGCTCGGAAAGCTTGGCGTGGCGCCCGACGAATATCTGCTGACGCGCGTGTGGTTCTATGAGGGTCGTTCACGTCCGTTCTGCGATCCGAAGTTCGACCGGGACGCGTTGACGCAGCCAGGGAGCAAAGTCGTGTTCATCTGCTCCGATCAATTCATCAGGGACGAACATCAGCGCGAAACCAACATCATCCACGAGATGCTGCACTCGCTGGGGCTCGGAGAGAATCCGCCGTCGAGCCGTGAGATCACGCAGCGCGTGAAGCGGCGCTGCGGATAACCGGCCGTCAGGCCTTGAACATCTTCACGAGCGCGTCACAGCCCTTGCGAAGCACGACGATGTCGCTGCCGACCGCGACGAACTGGAAGCCCATGTCGAAGTACGCGCGCGCGTCGGCCTCGAGCGGCGCGAGGATGCCGATCGGTTTTTTGATCGCGCGCGCCCGGCGGCACGCATCCTCGATCGTGCGCCGCACCTCGGGGTGCGCGTTGTCGCCGATGTGTCCGAGTGAGCCGGCCAGATCGGAGGGACCGATGAACACTCCGTCGACGCCGTCAACCGCGGCAATGGCTTCGAGCTGATCGACCGACGCGCGCGTCTCCAGCTGCACCAGCACGCACATGTTTGCGTCGGCGCGCGCGAAATAGTCCGTCACCCGGCCGTACCGGTTCGCGCGGTGCACGGAGGCGATCCCCCGCATGCCGCCGGGCGGATACCGAGTTGCCGCGACCGCGCGCGCTGCCTCCTCGGGCGATTGAATGTACGGAACCAGCAGCGTCTGCGTGCCCACGTCGAGCAGCCGCTTGAAGAGCACCGGATCGTTCCACGCGGGCCGGACGACCGGAGCGGCGGTGCCGAGCGACGCCGCGCGCAGCTGCTCGGCAATCATCGGCGTCTCGTTCGGCGCGTGCTCCCCGTCGATGAGGATCCAGTCGAACCCGGAGTCGGCCAGGATCTCCGTCGTGGCGGCGCTCGACAGTCCATTCCACAGGCCGACGAGCGGGCGTCCCTCGCGGAGGCCTTGTTTGAATTTGTTAATTGGAAAATCCATCGCGTCGATGATATCGCGGCGCGGGCGACGGCGCCGGCCTTACCTCGAGCGCCACTCGAGCCCGGCGATCGCGTGGTGGGAGAGGAACACTCCGTCTGCGGTGCCTCCCGTGACATCCACGTGCTCGTGGGTGCGCGTCAGCTTGTATTCGGCGATAACGCTGGCGTGGCGGGCGACGGGGATTTCAAGGCCCGCACCGGCGTGAAGCGCAATCGATCCCCACTCGTATTGGTCCTCCGACACGCCGCCGATCGTGCTCTCGACGTGCGGAATTGTCGGACCGGCGCCGGCGCGTGCGCCGAGCCGGAGTGGACCGCGGACGGTCCTGTGCAGCGTGCGCCGAGCCGCCACGTCGAGAAGTATCAGATTCAGCCCGTGCGACATCGAGAAGCGCTGCACCCGATCACCCGCCGGAAGGTTTGCGTACACCTTGAGGTGGGTGAATTCCGCCTCGACTCCGATCGCCGTGCCCGCGCGCGGAAAGTATGAGACTCGATATCCGTAATAAACGGGAGCTCTCCAGGACTCGCCGCGGAAATCAACCGACGCGAATGCCGTCGACGAGAAGGTAAGCGGCGCGCTCATCGTGTGCGCGCCGCCGAGATAGACGGTGAAGAGCCACTCCGCGATCGGCATACCAGACAGCATAGGCACCCTGGCACCCTCGGCACCCATAGGCACCTTCGCACCCTCGGCACCTATAGCACCCTTGGCACCCTTACTGCTGCTTCACGAGCTCGACATCGAGCGTGATCTTCACCTCGTCGCCGACCAGCACGCCGCCGGTCTCGAGCGCCTGGTTCCAGGTGAGGCCGAAATCGCCGCGCTTGATCTTCGTCGTCGCGGTGAAGCCGGCGCGCTCGCCGCCCCACGGATCCCTGGCGCGCCCTTCGGACGTCACATCGAGGGTGACCTCACGGGTCACGCCGTGGATCGTCAGATCGCCCACGAGTTCGAAGCGATCGCCCTGCACGCCGTCGATGCGCCGGCTCTTGTACGTGATCTCCGGAAAACGCTCGGCGTCGAAGAAGTCCGCGGACCGCAGGTGCGCGTCGCGCTGCGGCTCCCGGGTGTCGATGCTCGCGACGCCGATCTCGATGTCCACCTCTCCTCTGGCGGGGTCCGCGTCGTGGCTCTTCACCGTGCCCTTGATATCGGTGAAGCGCCCCTTCACGGTGGAGATCATCAGGTGGCGCACCGCGAACGCGACGTGCGTATGCGCGGGGTCGATGTTCCAGATCGTGAGGCCCTGCTGAGAAACCGTTTCCGCTACTGCCATCTCGTCCTCCCTGAGTGAATCAGCTACCAAAAAACTAGCGAGTAATTTAACAGCAGTAACTATATATAAGTAATTTAATTGTGTCAAGTGCCCGTTTCGGCGATAATGGATCGCATGGCGAGGCAGCACGAGGTATGCGCGAAGTTTCATCGGGCCGTCGAGCTGATCGGACGCCGCTGGAGCGGCGCGCTGATCCAGGTGCTGCTGCAGGGGCGGAAGCGCTATGCCGAGCTGCGCGCTGCCGTGCCGGACATTACCGACCGCATGCTTTCCGAGCGCCTGCGCGAGCTCGAGGAGGAAGGCATCCTCGCGCGCAAGGTGATTCCGGAGACGCCCGTTCGCGTCGAGTACGAGCTCACCGCCAAGGGACGGGCGCTCGAGGCCCCGCTCACCGCAATCGGGCAGTGGGCCACGCGGTGGCAGAGCGTCGAGAAAGAAAAAGTGTAGGGCGGGGCTTCAGCCCCGCCGCCTAATGCGTCGCGCCGTGTCTGCCTAGCTCATCGATCGCGGCCCGTACGCCTCCGGCCAGCTTCGACGCCGGCCCCGTGCCGTAGTAGTGCAGGAAGAAGATCGCCGGATTCGTCCCGGTCATGTGGTGGTGAATCGCGACGACCTCGATCCCGTTCGAGCGCAGCGCCTTCAGCACCGGCGTCACCTCGGACGCGAGCATCGCGACGTCCCCCGCGACCATCGCATCCGCGTCCGAGCCCGCAAACGCCGCCCACGTGTTCAATCCCATTCGCGCGTTGATCTTCGCTCCGTGCTCGCGAAGGTCGATGTCGTCGCGCCCGATCGTGATCTTGTAGACGGGCCCGCCCTGCTCGCCCTGATGGCCGATTGTCTTGGCGAGCGCCGCGGTATCGAGGGAGGGGGCCGCGGCAGGAGCCGGCGATGCGGTGGATGTGGCCGGCGGCTTCGGAACGAGCGCGAGCGCCGGCTTCAGCCGCTCCGAGAGATCCGCCGCGCTCCCCATGCCGTGCACGTGCATGTAGAAGATCCGCGGCTGCTCATGGAAGAAGTGATTGTGCAGCGCCGTCACCTCGATCCCGTTGTTCAGGAGCGCCGACATGACGGGGTTCACTTCGTCCTCGGTCAGCACCAGATCCCCCATCAGGACTTCGCTCCCGTCGGTGGCTTTCGTCATGGCGACCCACCCGCCGAAGCCAAACGGTGTCGGAGCCGGCCGCTGCCCGATCGTGACCTTCAAATCGCTGCGAGGAATGTTGACCTTCAATACACTGTCTTTGAAATCGCCGCCGCGGCCGAGCGCAGTCAGCACCGCCTGGTAGTCGGCAGGCGTCTGTGCGGCGGGCGTTTGCGCGCCGGCCGGCGACACAAGAGCGGCCGCGAGAATGAGCGTTCCAGGGAGTACCCGTACGTGCGGAAACATGAAGACCTCCAACGAGCATTCTACGCCCGCGCGTCCGCGTTCCCCGGTCGTACTTCGTCGGTTACGACGGTGAAGCTGCAGAGTTTCGCACGGCCAAACGACGTCGTGATTGCGACGTCGGTGGCGTCCATGCCGGCGGCGATCAATACGCGCCCGATGCGCGGGACGTTGTGGCGCGCATCGAAGGCCCACCAGCGTCCGTCCAGGAACACCTCGAACCACGCGCTGAAGTCCATAGGGCATGGGTTGACCGGCACGCCGATGTCTCCGAGGTACCCCGTCACGTACCGAGCGGGGATGTTCAGCGCCCGGCAGAACGTGATCGCCAGGTGCTGGAAATCGCGGCAGACGCCGATCCGCTCGGTGTAGACATCGAGCGCGGTACGCGTGGGCCGCGCGTGCGGATAGCTGAAGGTCACTTTCTCGTGGACCCAATCGCAGACCGCCTGCACCCGCGACCAGCCGCGCGGCAGTCCGCCGAACAGCTCAGCTGCCGTGCTCGACAGCAGATCCACTTCGCAGAAGCGGCTCGGCATCAGGAACCGCAGAGTCTCTGACGGAAGCTCATCCACAGGAACTTCACACGCATCCGGATTTACCGGATCAGGTTCGCCGGAATCCTCTATAAGAGTGGTGTTGGTCAGACGGAGCTGCCCCGGTGGTGCGACGAATCGGGTGCAGATGTTGTTGAAACAGTCCAGATATTCGGTCGTCTCCGCGACGGGTTCCAGCTGGACACGGTCAGGCTCTTGCAGGTCTCCGCGGCGCGACGGGTGGACGTTCAGAATCGCGACAATCGGCACGGGAGTCTCGATGTCGAACCGGATGTCGTAGCCAAGCCGAATGAGCATGCCGCAATCTACTATCTTTTATCTTTGCCTTGTGACGGGTGAGCGCGCGTGACCTACTGCCTCGGTATTGTGACCGACGAAGGGCTCGTGATGGCGTCGGACTCCCGGTCGAATGCCGGGTTCGACCAGGTGAACGTCTGCCGCAAGATGTTCCGCTTCGTGCAGGAAGGGGAGCGCGTGTTCGTCGTCCTGACGAGCGGGAGCCTCTCGATCAGTCAGTCGATCATGGCGTTGCTGCGCGTCGATTTCGACTCGGGGCGGGGGCTCGCGCAGTCGACCTCGCTGTACGACGCGGCGCGAATGGTGGGAGACTGCGTCCGGCGCGTGGCCGATATCGATCGCGCCTCACTCGAGCGCGACAACTTCACCTTCAACGTCAACCTGCTGCTCGGCGGCCAGGTCCGCGGCGAAGAGCCGGGGCTGTATCTGATTTACCCGCAGGGCAACCCGCTGCAGGCGACGGAGGATTCTCCCTATCTGCAGCTCGGGGAGTGCAAGTACGGACGCCCCATTCTGGATCGCGGCATCGACATGCAGACGTCGCTCGAGGTTGCGGCCAAATATGCGCTGCTCTCGTTCGACGCGACGATT
>Ga0075424_100000439_pt1 | contig 32075 bp, 36 predicted proteins | sample SoiMethybrSBSTD3_FD_75301 | JGI IMG/M metagenome (GOLD analysis project Ga0075424, IMG submission 75301) | Bulk soil microbial communities from a Populus tree surrounding site in Tennessee, USA - Soil MetaG P. TD hybrid SBSTD3 | ecosystem: Environmental > Terrestrial > Soil > Tree plantation... | reverse complement strand
TGGTGCTGAAGCAGGTGCAGCTCAAGCATTCGAAGGTGAAGCTGCCCGAGTTCGACCTCGAGGCCGACCTCGGCCCCGGCTACAGCGTCGAGCAGGCCCGCTTCGAGAGCCGCGACGGCCTCAAAGCGCGCCTTGCGCCTCAGGGCGGCGGCATCTCGTCAGTCGAGCTGGAAGGACGCAACTGGACCCTGCCGGTCGGTGCGCCGCTCACCTTCGAGCGACTGCTCGCGCGAGGGCGGCTGCGCGGGGAGCAGCTCGACCTTCCCGACGTGGAGGCGGCACTCTACGGCGGCACGCTCACTGGACACGTACGCGTCGACTGGGCGAAGCAATGGCAGATCGGCGGCGAAGCGAAGATCGCCGGCGTCGACCTCGTGCCGGTGCAGCGCGCGCTCGCCAAGCCGGCGAGACTCTCGGGGCGACTGAAGGCCGAGCCGCGCTTCTCGGCGCAGGCCAAATCGCCCGAGCTGCTCGGCGCCGCGCTTGCGCTCGATGGCCCGTTCGAGGTCGTCGGCGGCGCCTATCAGGGCGTCGACCTGAGCAAGGTGGCGGACATCACCGGCTCGAAGAGCGCCCAGGATGCGACCCACTTCGAGCAGTTCACCGGAAAGCTCGAGCTGCGCGGCGAGCGCGTGCGCATCAACGAGCTCTGCGTCCGCTCGCCGAAGCTGCAGGCGGGCGGGTTCATCCAGATCGAGCCCGACGAGACGCTCTCCGGGCGGCTCGACGTCGCGCTCGCCAGGACCTCGGGCTTCGTCAGCGTGCCGGTCGCGCTGTCAGGCAAGGCGTCCGACCCGACGATCCGTCCGACGAAGGGCTACGTGCTCGGCGCGGTCGTGGGATCGGTGCTGCTGCCCGGCATCGGCACCGCCGGCGGCGCATCGGTTGGCAGCCGCATCGAAGGCGGTGCCGGCGGGGGCTGCAAGTGACCTACTTGGCGACGGCCGCGATTGCCCCGGCGACGTAGTCGATGTTGCCGGAGTTGAGCGCGGCGACGCAGATGCGCCCGGTCTCGATGGCGTAGATCGAGTACTCCTTGCGCAGGCGCAGGACCTGCTCGCGCGTCAGGCCCGAGTAGGAGAACATGCCGCGCTGGCTGAGGATGAAGCCGAAGTCCTTGCCCGGCACCTTTGCCTTGATCTTGCTGACCAGGTCGAGGCGCATGCGCTTGATGCGATCGCGCATCTCGCCGAGCTCGCTCTCCCAGAGCTTGCGCAGCTCGGCGTTCGCCAGTACCGAGGCGACGATCTTGCAGCCGTAGGTCGGCGGGTTGGAGTAGTTGGTGCGCACGATGCGCTTGAGCTGAGACAGCACGCGCGCCGCCTCTTCGGGACTGGCGGTGACGGCGCTGAAGGCACCGACTCGCTCGCCGTAGAGCGAGAAGGATTTCGAGAACGAGCTCGAGAGGAAAACCGGGTTCAGCGCCTTGGCAAAGAGCCGCGCCGCGAAGGCATCCGCGTCGAGCCCGTCGGCGAAGCCCTGGTAGGCGAGGTCGAGGAAGGGGATCAGGCCTCGCGAGGCGACGATGTCGAGGACCGTCTGCCACTGGCGCTGGTCGAGGTCGACGCCGGTCGGGTTGTGGCAGCACGCGTGCAGCACCACGATGCTTCCTGCCGGCAGCTTCTCGAGCGCCGAGCGCATGCCTTCGAAGTCGAGGCCGTGCGTTTTCGGGTCGTAGTACGGGTAGCTCTTCACCGTGAAGCCGGCCGCCTCGAACAGCTGGCGGTGGTTTTCCCAGCTCGGGTCGCTGATCCAGACCTGCGCCTGCGGCGCGACCAGCTTCAGGAAATCGGCGCCGATCTTGAGGCCGCCCGTGCCGCCCAGGGCTTGCACCGTGACGCAGGATTTGTTCTCGGAGCCGAAAACCAGCTGCTGCACCGCCCGGTCATAGGCGGCGAGGCCGTCGATCGGCAGGTAGCCGTGCGGCGGCGCGCTCTTCACGAGCTCGGCTTCCGCGCGGCGCACGCACTCGAGCACCGGCACCTTGCCCTTGTCGTCGTAGTAGACCCCCACGCCGAGGTTGACCTTCTTCGGATTGGCGTCGGCGACGTACTGCTCGGTGACGCCGAGGATCGGGTCGCCCGGCGCCATGGGCACCTGGGAGAGCAGGGAGGGTGAGTGCGGAGCGTTCATCGTCTAAAATGGTGGGTTTCGCACTGCAGCAACGACATCATACCTGTGGCCCTGACGTTTCCCAACAGCCCTTTCCGCCTCGCGGAGCTTTATTCGCCCTCGGGCGACCAGCCGGAAGCGATCGACAAGCTGGTCGAGGGCATTGGCGACGGCCTCGCCTTCCAGACGCTGCTCGGGGTGACTGGGTCGGGCAAGACCTACACGATGGCGAACGTGATCGCGCGGCTCGGCCGGCCGGCGCTGGTGCTCGCGCCGAACAAGACGCTCGCCGCGCAGCTCTACGCCGAGTTCCGCGAGTTCTTCCCGGAGAACGCGGTCGAGTACTTCGTCTCGTACTACGACTACTACCAGCCCGAGGCCTACGTCCCGGCGCGCGACCTCTACATCGAGAAGGATTCCTCGATCAACGAGCACATCGAGCAGATGCGCCTCTCCGCCACCAAATCGCTGCTCGAGCGGCGCGACGTGGTGATCGTCGCGACCGTGTCGGCGATCTACGGCATCGGCGACCCCTCCGAGTATCACGGCATGATCCTGCACCTGCGCGAGAAGGAGAAGCTCTCGCAGCGTGACGCGCTGGCGCGCCTGGTGGCGATGCAGTACACGCGCAACGACCTCGACTTCCGCCGCGGCACCTTCCGCGTGCGCGGCGACGTGATCGACGTCTTCCCGGCCGAGCACGCCGAGCATGCGATCCGCATCACGCTGGAGGACGATGCCATCGAGAAGCTGGAGGTGTTCGATCCGCTCACCGGCCGCGTGCTGCACCCGATGGCGCGCTTCACCGTCTATCCGTCGAGCCACTACGTCACGCCGCGCGAGACCACGCTGCGCGCGATCGACGCGATCAAGGCCGAGCTCCGCGAGCGGATCGAGTTCTTCCAGAAGGCCGGCCGCCTGGTCGAGGCGCAGCGGATCGAGCAGCGAACGCGCTTCGACCTCGAGATGCTCGCCGAGCTCGGCTTCTGCAAGGGCATCGAGAACTACTCGCGCCACCTCTCGGGCCGCGCCCCCGGCGAGCCGCCGCCGACGCTGATCGACTACCTGCCCGACGACGCGCTGATGATCGTCGACGAGAGCCACGTGACCATCCCGCAGCTGGGCGGGATGTACCGCGGCGACCGCTCGCGCAAGGAGAACCTGGTCGAGTACGGCTTTCGCCTGCCCTCGGCGCTCGACAACCGCCCGCTGCGCTTCGACGAGTTCGAGAAGGTGGTGCGCCAGACCGTATTCGTCTCGGCCACCCCCGCGGACTACGAGCGCCAGAAGTCCGCCGATGCGATCGTCGAGCAGGTGGTGCGGCCGACCGGCCTGGTCGACCCGCAGGTGATCGTGCGCCCGGCGTCGACGCAGGTCGACGACCTGCTGTCCGAAATCAGCCTGAGGGTGAAGAAGCACGAGCGCGTCCTGGTCACCACCCTCACCAAGCGCATGGCGGAAGAGCTGACCGAGTACCTCGCCGAGCACGGCGTCAAGGTGCGCTACCTGCACTCCGAGGTCGAGAACATCGAGCGCGTCGAGATCATCCGCGACCTGCGGCTGGGCGAGTTCGACGTGCTGGTCGGCATCAACCTGCTGCGCGAGGGCCTCGACCTGCCCGAGGTCTCGCTGGTCGCGATCCTCGACGCGGACAAGGAAGGCTTCCTGCGCTCCGAGCGCTCTCTGATCCAGACCATCGGCCGCGCCGCGCGCCATATCAACGGCAGCGCGATCCTGTACGCCGACCACATGACGGAATCCATAAAGAGAGCCATCGGTGAAACCGACCGGCGGCGCCAGAAGCAGGTGCTCTACAACGAGGAGCACGGCATCACGCCCAAGGGCGTGATGAAGCGCATCAAGGACCTGATCGACGGCGTGTACGACGCTTCGAGCGCCGATGACGAGCGCGAAGAGGCGCGGCTTGAATCCCTGTCCGAGAAGCAGCTCGCGCGCGAGATCAAGGCGCTCGAGAAGAAGATGCTCGAGCACGCGCGCAACCTCGAGTTCGAGGAAGCCGCGCGGGCGCGCGATCGCCTGGCCGAGCTGAAGAAGAAGGCATTTGGCGTTGCGCTCGCTCCGGAATAGCGCATTGCTGCTGCTTCTCCTCGCGGGCCAGGCCTGGCCTGCCGGCGATGACGCATTGGTGATCAGCGCGCTGCGCAATCCCGTCGACAAGTCCTACCGCAGGATGGTGAAAGGCATGGAGCTCTTCGACGAGATGCGCGCGCTCGCGCCCAATGCGACGCTGCGCTACAGGCTGCTGCCGCGCAAGCGCGACACCGACATGCAGGACATCGCGCTGCACGTGGTCGGGCGAAGCTTCGACCAGCCGGTCGTCGTCGCGGCCGACGGCACGTTCACGCTTGCGCGTGATGCAAGAGCACTCGACGAGAACGCGCGGGTGCGCTCGGAGCGGCGCGCGAACAGCATGACCTGGCGCGCCGAGGTGCGCACGCCCGGCCTGGCGCCGGACGAGCGTCGCCTCGGCGACCTGCGTCTGGAATGCCTGGTGGGCATGGAGGCGCAGCTCGTGTCGCGCTATCCGTCGCTCGCCGGGCGCCTGTTCGACCTGCTCGAGGACCCGCGCGGTTTCTGCGCCCGCAAGGAAGCGCCGTACCTCTTCTTCGCCGACCGGCCGATCTTCGGGGTGACGCTGGTATCGGGCTCCCGCAGGGAAGCGCTGCCGCTGCGCGAGCTCTACGCCGGCCTGGCCCTCAAGCCCAGGCAGGATCTCGCGCATTGCGACTGCGAAGTCCTGCTCGATCGCGCCTACGAGCTGCCGCTCGGCGAGCGCAGCTGGCCCGACGACACGCGGGTCGAGCTCGACGCCATGGACGCGCCCGGCGCATCCGAGCTCGCCGGGTACACGAAGGCCGAGGTCGCGGCGGTGTTCGGGACGGCGAAGCCGCTGCGCTTCGCCAGCGGCTACGAGCTGTGGGCCTACGAGTTCGGCGACGAGCTGGCAGTCCTGTTCGACCCCTCGGGCGTCGTCACGAAGTCGCGGCTGCGACCGTCGCGCTGAAAGGCGTCGGCGCTGCGCTGCGGCTCGCGGCCACGAGCCATGGGGTCGGATGCCCGCGCCATTCCCATACCGCCAGCAGCTGGTCGAGGTGCCCGAGGTTCTCGAACAGCGGAGGAAGCTGCGGCGCCGCGATGCGATGCGTGATCAGCGCGCTCGCGTGCGTCGGCTCGAGGTGCGAGCGCAGCGGCGAGCTCATTTTCGCGGGCGCCGCGTCGTGGCATTCGATGATGAAGTCGAAGCCGGCGAGCTCGGCGCCGGGCGCGGCGGCGATCAGGTCGCGCTCGCTGCCTTCGACGTCGATCAGGAACAGCGCCCGGCGCCCGGCGAACTCCCGGAAGGTCGCGCTCGTGAACGCCTCGGCCACCCGCACGCGCGTCGCGACGGCATTCTGGCCAGCCACGCGCTCGCACATCTTGCGTGCCGACGGGTCGATGTCGTAGGCATGCACTCGCGTCTGCGGCATGCGCAGCGCGAGGCCGACCGCGTAGTAGCCTTCGGCGCAGCCCACGTTGACGACGTCCTCGTAGCCGGTCGCGATCGCGGCCTCGAAAAACGGCTGCAGCTCGTGCTCGTAGCAGCCGAGGATCTTCGGGATGTGACAGCCTTCCGAGCTGTGGTCGATGTACTTCATGCCGCGGAACGGCCCGGCGCGCACCTCGGCGCCCTGGCTGCGCGCGAGCTCCCACTGCAGGAGGTGCGAGCGGTACTTGGCCAGCTGGCGCAGCGCGTGCGCGAGCGCCGCCTCGGCGGGCTCCTGCTCCAGGATTTTCAGGAGCTGGCGGCGGATCTCGCGCGGCGCGGGCAAGTCGAAGTCGGGCTTGGGCATGGCGGCTAAGCCGGCGCGAAGAGGCGCGCTCTGAGGCGCATACGCATAATGCCGATGATATGAAAGAAAGCCGGGCGGTCCTATTCGTGTGCACGGGCAACATCTGCCGCTCGCCCACCGCCGAGGGTGTGTTGAAGAGCATGGCCCGCAAGGCCGGCCTGCAGCTGCAAATCGAATCCGCAGGCATTGGTGACTGGCACGTGGGCAGCGCGCCCGATGAGCGCGCGCAACACCATGCGCGCGGTCGCGGCTACGACCTCAGCACGCTTCGCGCGAGGCAGGTGAAGGCGAGCGACTTCGAGGAGTTCGACCTGATCCTGGCGATGGACCGCGGCCATCTGCGCGCGTTGCAGCGTCTGGCACCGCCGCGGCAGTTGCGCAAGGTCCGCCTTCTCGTGCCGGGGCGCGACGTGCCCGACCCGTACTACGGCGGCGCCGAGGGCTTCGAGGAGGTGCTGGACCTGGTCGAGGCCGCCTGTCGCGACCTCGTCCAGGAGCTGAAGGCGACTACTTCCTAGTCTCGACCTGCTGCAGCTCCTCGTCCTGCGGCTGCGGGCGAGGGCGCTCGGGGCGCGGACGGCCAAGCTGCACCGGCGCTTCCTCGGCCGGCGTCGCCGGCGGCGCCTTCGAGCGGTCGGTCTCGATCATCACCAGGCCGGCGCTCTCCAGGAGCGGCTTGGGATCGATGCGCGCCGCCTCGATCCTCGGCTCCTCGGCGCGAGGCGGCGAGAAGCTTTCCAGGCGTACCGGCTCCTGCTGCGGCTGAGGCTCGGGCCGATGCGGCGCCGGGCGCTCGGGCGAGACCTGCTGCTCGGCGCGGGCCTCGAGCTCGTGGATGCGCCGCTGCTGCTCGGCGATCGAGTCGCGCGACTGGCCCTGGCCTTCGCGGCGCTGCTCGTCGCGCGGACGGTCGCCGCGGTTGCGGTCCCGCCCGCCACGGTTGCGGCGGCGCCGGTTTTCATCGTTGTCGCGCTCGGGCCGGGGCGGCTGGCCCTGCTGCGCAGGCATCGGCATGGTCGCATCGGGGTCGGAGATCTGCGGCGGACGCGGCGCGGACGGCTGTTGCGGCTGCGGCTGGCGTTGAGGCTGCGGACCGCGGTCCGGACGGGGACCGCGGTCGCGATCGGGGCGGCCGCCGCGCTCGCCGCCTTGACGATCGTGGCGCTGCTGGCCGTTGCCGCCGCGGCGCTGCTCGAGCCGGCCCTGTTGCTGCCGGTCGCGACCTTGTCCGTCGCGTCCGTCGCGGCCATCGCGGCGGCCATCCCGGCGCTGCTCGCCGCGGAAATCGCGCCGCTGCCCGTCGCGGCGCGGGTCGCGCTGCTGCGGTTGCGGCTGACGCGTGGGTGCGGCCTGCACCGGTGCCGGAGCGGGCTTGAAGATGCTGAAGATGCGCGAGAGGAAGCCTTCGGCCACGGCGGCGACCGGCTGCACCACCTGCTGCGCAGCCTGCTGCGGCGCCGGCGGTCGAACCTCGGCCGGACGCGGCGGGCGCGGCGCCGACTGGTCGACCAACGGCGCGGGCTGCGCCGGCGTGATGCCCTTGACCACCGCCTCCTGGCGCTCGCGCTTGGGCTCCTCTTCGGCCCCCGGCGCCTTCGGCTCCTCCGGCCGCTCGACCAGCTCGTAGCTCGAGGGCACATGCTCCATCTCGTTCAGCTCGTCGTGCTTGAGCCGCTGCACCTTGTAGTGCGGTGTCTCCAGATGCGGGTTGGGCACCAGCACGATATTCACCTTCAGGCGCGCCTCGAGCTTCTGGATCTCGGCGCGCTTCTCGTTCAGCAGGAACGAGGAGACGTCGACCGGCACCTGCGCGTGCACCGCGCCGGTGTTCTCCTTCATCGCCTCTTCCTGAATGATCCTCAGCACGTGCAGCGCGGTCGACTCGGTGCCGCGGATGAAGCCGGTGCCCGAGCAGCGCGGGCAGCTGATGTGCGCGGTCTCCTCGAGCGAGGGCTGCAGGCGCTGGCGCGAAAGCTCCATCAGGCCGAAGCGCGAGATCTTGCCGATCTGCACGCGCGCGCGGTCGAACCTGAGCGCGTCGCGCAGGCGGTTCTCGACCTCGCGCTGGCCGCGCTGCGATTCCATGTCGATGAAGTCGATGACGATCAGGCCGCCGAGGTCGCGCAGGCGCAGCTGGCGCGCCACTTCGTCGGCCGCTTCGACGTTGGTCCTGAGCGCGGTCTCCTCGATGTCGCCGCCCTTGGTGGCGCGGGCGGAGTTCACGTCGATCGCCACCAGCGCCTCGGTGTGGTCGATCACGATCGCGCCGCCCGAAGGCAGGCCGACCTGGCGCGAGTAGGCGCTCTCGATCTGGTGCTCGATCTGGAAACGCGAGAACAGCGGCACGTCGTCGCGGTAGAGCTTGACCTTGCCGACGTTGCCCGGCATCACGGTCTGCATGAACGCGCGCGCCTGCTCGAAGACTTCCTCGGTGTCGATCAGGATCTCGCCGATGTCGGGCTGGAAGTAGTCGCGGATCGCGCGGATGACCAGGCTCGACTCGAGGTAGATGAGGAACGGCTTCTTCGACTGGTCGGCCGAGGCGCCCTCGACCGCGTGCCACAGCTGCATCAGGTAGTTCAGGTCCCAGTTCAGCTCCTCGGGCGTGCGGCCGATCGCCGCGGTGCGCGCGATCACGCTCATGCCCTCGGGCAGCTGCAGCTGGTCGAGCAGGTCGCGCAGCTCGTTGCGGTCCTCGCCCTCGACGCGGCGCGAGACGCCGCCGCCGCGCGGGTTGTTGGGCATCAGCACCAAGTAGCGCCCGGCGAGCGAGATGAACGTCGTGAGCGCGGCGCCTTTGGTGCCGCGCTCGTCCTTCTCGACCTGGACGATCAGCTCCTGGCCTTCGCGCAGCGCGTCCTGGATGCGCGCGCGGCCGACGTCGACGCCTTCCTTGAAGTAGCTGCGGGAGACTTCCTTGAACGGCAGGAATCCGTGGCGCTCCTCGCCGTAGTCGACGAAGGCGGCCTCGAGGCTGGGCTCGATGCGGGTGATGACGCCTTTGTAGATGTTGCTTTTGCGTTGCTCCCTTGACGCCGATTCGATGTCCAGGTCGACGAGCTTCTGGCCGTCGACGATCGCGACGCGCAGCTCCTCTTGCTGCGTCGCGTTAAACAACATGCGCTTCACTTTTTGTTCTCCTGCGCGCGCAGGAGACGCGGTGCTAACGGATGGAAGAACTCCTTCGGAGAATCCCCGTTATCGGGTCTGAAAAAATCCCACGCGCGCTGCTAGTAGTATCGCTACTTCCGGTGAGCGAAATTAACCAGCGCTTCAGGCCCGGCTGTGGCCAGGCAGGAGGCGGGTTGCAGGTCCCGGCACCGCCGGTGTGTCCTGTGCCTCGCAACTCAAAGCGACCCTCAGATCATACGCAGAATGAATGACTTAAACAAGGCGGCGGCCGTGACCTGGGTCGAGGTGGGCGAGGAAAGCGCCGAGCAACGCATCGACAATTTCCTGCTTCGGCGGCTGAAAGGCGTGCCGAAGAGCCATGTCTACCGAGTGCTGCGCAGCGGCGAGGTCAGGGTCAACAGCGGGCGCGTCGGGCCTGACTACCGCCTCAAGCCGGGCGATCGCGTGCGGGTTCCGCCGGTCCGGACCTCGCAAAAGCCGCCGGCGGCAAAGCCCGCGGAATTCCCGATCGTCCACGAAGACGCCGCGCTGCTGGTGCTCGACAAGCCGGCCGGAGTGGCGGTGCATGGCGGCAGCGGGGTGAGCTTCGGCGTGATCGAGGCGCTGCGCGCCGCGCGACCCCAGGCCAAGCTGCTCGAGCTCGCGCACCGGCTCGATCGCGATACTTCCGGCTTGTTGATCCTCGCCAAAAAAAGGGGCGCGCTGGTCGAGCTCCACCGGATGCTGCGCGAGGGCGAGGTGGACAAGCACTACATGGCGATCGTGAAGGGCACTCCCTCGAAGGCGGCGTTCGACATCGACCACGCGCTGCACAAGCACGTCACCGCCTCCGGCGAGCGGCGCGTCAGCGTCCAGGAAGGCGGCAAGGCCGCCCGGACGAAGGTGGAGCTGGTCAAGTCGGGCAAGGAGTTCAGCCTGCTCAAGGTCCGGCTCCTGACCGGGCGCACGCACCAGATCCGCGTGCATCTCGCGCATGCCGGCCATCCGATCCTGGGCGACGACAAATACGGCGACTTCGCTCTCAACCGCGAGCTCGCGAAGCGCGGCGTGCGACGGCTCCTGCTGCACGCCGCACGGCTCGCGTTCGCGCATCCCGTCGACCGGCAGCGCCTGCGGCTCGAGGCGCCGCTGCCCGCCGACATGGCGACGTTCGCCGAAGCGCTGTGAGCTACCGGCTGGTCGTATTCGACTGGGATGGGACGATCATCGATTCCGCCGCGACGATCGCCGAATGCATCCAGCGCGCCGCCGGCGACCTCGCGCTGCCGGTGCCCTCGCGCGAGCGCGCGAGCCACGTCATCGGCCTCGGCCTGCAGGACGCGCTGCGCGGCGCGGTGCCGGAGCTCACCGCGGAGCGCTACCCGGAGTTCGTCGCGCGCTACCGGGCGCATTTCTTCGAGCGCCAGGACCGGATGGCGCTGTTCGACGGCATGCGCGAGCTGCTCGCCGAGCTGTCGCGGAAAAAGACCCTCGGCATCGCGACCGGCAAAAGCCGCCGCGGCCTCGACCGGCACCTCGCGGCGACCGGGCTCGCGCCGTACTTCAGCGCCTCGCGCTGCGCGGACGAAACGTACCCGAAGCCCCACCCGGCGATGCTGCTCGAGCTGATGGCGGAGCTGCAGGTGCCCAAGGCGCAGGTGCTGATGATCGGCGACACGTCGCATGACCTCGAGATGGCGCGCGCCGCGGGCGTCGACGCGCTCGCCGTGACCTACGGCGCGCACCCCGCGGACTCGCTGCGCGACTGCGGGCCCCTCGGTTGCTTCCCGGATGTCGGCTCGCTTTCCCTGTGGCTCAGTCAGAACGCCTGATCTGCGCCTCGGCCGAGCTCGCTGAGGCGGGCCGCGGCGTGCGCTTCGAGGTCGAGTACTTCGGGGAGGCTGCCCCTGCCTTTCTGGTCCGGAAACACGGGAAAGCGCTGGGCTATCTGAACCGCTGCGCGCATGTCGCGATGGAACTCGACTGGCAGGACGGGGTATTTTTCGACTCTGACGGCCGCGACCTGCTGTGCTCGACCCACGGCGCCACCTACGAGGCGTCGAGCGGGCGCTGCGTCGGCGGCCCGTGCAACGGCACGCCACTGATCAAACTGAGAATCGAGGAACGCGATGGGATGGTTTACTTCACGGGGTTCGAAGATGACTGAGAGCAACGGCGGCAACTGGGAAAAGGAGCTGATCAGCAAGCTCGCGACCGCGGCGCTCGCCGAGCAGCGTCGTGCGCGGCGCTGGGGGATCTTCTTCAAGCTGCTCACCTTCGCCTACATCACGTTCGTGCTGCTGGCCTTCGTCGACTGGGGCAGCCGCGCCGACCTGGGCGGCGGCAAGAAGCACACCGCGATGGTCGAGCTGACCGGCCTGATCGCGCCGGGCAACGACGCGAGCGCCGAGAAGATCAACGGCGCGCTGCAGGCGGCGTTCAAGGACAAGGGCACGCAGGGCGTCATCCTGCGCATCAACTCGCCGGGCGGCAGCCCGGTGCAGTCGCAGACCATCTACGACGAGATGCGCCGCCTGCGCAAGAAGTACCCCGACATCCCGCTCTACGCGGTGGTGGAGGACATCTGCGCCTCGGGCGGCTACTTCGTCGCCGCCGGCGCCGACCGCATCTACGTCAGCAAGTCGAGCGTGGTCGGCTCGATCGGCGTGCTGATGAACGGCTTCGGCTTCACCGGCCTGATGGACAAGCTCGGCGTCGAGCGGCGGCTGATCACTGCTGGCGAGAACAAGGGCATGCTCGACCCGTTCTCGCCGCTTTCCGAGAAGGACAAGGAGTACGCCCAGCACCTCACCCGGGAGATCCACCAGCAGTTCATCGCCGTGGTGCGCGAAGGCCGCGGCAAGCGGCTGAAGGAGACTCCGGAGATGTTCAGCGGGCTGATCTGGACCGGCGCGAAGAGCGTGGAGCTGGGCTTGGCCGACGGCTACGGCACGCTCGACTCGGTGGCGCGCGACGTGATCAAGGCAGAGGAAATCGTCGACTACACGCAGAAGGAGGGCATTGCCGAGAAGGTGGCGAAGCGCTTCGGCGCGGCGGCGGCGAGCGCCTTCGTCGAGATGGTGGTGCGCTCGGCGCCGTTAATGCGCTAGCAGCAGAAATACCGCCGGGCGCTTGCCGATCGCGGCGCGCGCCCGGCGCCATTCGGCAATGCTTCGGGTTTTCACCGACTCGCCCTCGAGGGTGAGATCGGCAGCGATGCACAGGCTCGTATTCGCACTGCAGTCCTGCAAAAGCGCCGAGAGCAGCGCATCGTTTCGATACGGGGTCTCGATGAAGATCTCCGTCTCGCGCTCCTTGCGCGAGCGCAGCTCCAGCTCGCGAATGCGCCGCGTGCGCTCCGCCGCCCCCCTGGGCAGGTAGCCGCAGAACGCGAAGCGCTGGCCCTCGAGGCCGGAGGCCATGAGCGCGAGCGTGATGGAGGAGGGGCCGACAAGCGGCACGACGCGGAAGCCTTCGCGCTGCGCCGCCTCGACCAGCGCCGCGCCCGGATCGGCGATCGCCGGGCAGCCGGCTTCCGAAAGCAAACCCAAAGGGCGGCCGGCGCGCAGCGGCGCGAGGAGATCTGCCGCGTCTTCGATCGTTGTGATGCTCAGCTCGCGCACCGGCATGCCCAGTGCTCCCAGAAACGCGCGCGCGGATTTGGCGTTTTCCACTGCGAAATCTTTCAGGCCTCGGACTTGCGCGATGGCCGAGGCGGGCAAAGCCTGCTCGGGCGCGCCGCCGAGCGGAGTCGGGATCGCGTAGAGGATCAAACGACGGGAAGACCCGCGCGCTCCAGCATTTCCGTGAGCGCGATCAGCGGCAGGCCTATGAGCGAGGTCGGATCGTCGGTCTCCATGCGCGCGATGAGGGCGATGCCGAGTCCCTCGGCCTTGGCGCTGCCGGCGCAGTCGAAGGGTTGCTCGCGCTCGAGGTAGCGCTCGATCTGCGCGCGCTCCAGCGTGCGGAACTGCACCCGGCAGAGGACAACGCGGGATTGCAGCTGGCCATTGCGCGCATCGAGCAGCGCGACCGCGGTGTGGAACTCGGCGCTCTTACCGCTCAGCGAGCCGAGCTGCTTGAGAGCGTTGGCATGGTTGCCGGGCTTGTCGAGCCGCAGGCTGCCTGCGGCGGCGACCTGGTCGGAGCCGATGATCAGCGCGTCGTCGAACGCGGCCTGGATCGAGCGCGCCTTGAGCGCGGCGAGGCGAAGCGCGGTGTCCGCCGGCACCTCCCCCTTAAGAGGCGCCTCGTCGATCGCCGGGCCGGCTACCTCGAAGCGCAGTCCGAGCCGCCTCAGGAGCTCCTTGCGGTAGCTTGAAGTCGAGGCCAGGACGAGCCGTCGCGGTTGAGCCATCACTTTGTTTTGACGAGGGAATTCCGAGGATGATATCATCCGCCCCCTTATGTCGCACCAGCCGGTGATCGACGGCTTCGAGTTCGCATCGGCCGGGGCGACGCAGCAGGGGGTTCTGCCGCTCGACGAGTTCCCGCGGTTGCGCGACGCGCTGGCGTCGAGCGCGGGGAAAGCGTCTTACGCGGTGCACGGCACGCGCGACGAGCGCGGCCGCCTCAGCCTGCAGGTGAGCGTAGAGGCGACGCTGCAGTTGCGCTGCCAGCGCTGCCTTGAGCCGCTCGTGCACGAGGTGAGCGCGCAGGCGCTGCTCGTGCTCGCGGGCTCGCAGGCGGAGATCGACGCCGAGCCGATCGATGCGGAGGCGCACGACCGCGTCATCGCCGGCAAGGAGATGCCGGTGCGCGATCTCGTCGAGGACGAGCTGATCCTCGCGCTGCCCTACGCGCCGCGGCACGAAGGATGCGAGGCGCGGCGGGAGGGAATGGATAGCGCGCGGAGCTCGCCCTTCGCGGGCCTGCGCGAGAAACTGAAGCATTGAAACGGAGAGGAGCTTCACCATGGCAGTCCAGCAGAACAAGAAATCGCCGTCGCGACGCAACATGCATCGCTCGCACGACCACCTGAAGGCGCCGGCGATCGCGGTCGAGCCGACCAGCGGCGAGACCCACCTCAGGCACCACGTCAGCCCGACCGGCTTCTACCGCGGCAAGAAGGTCGTCCGCGCCAAGGAAGAGTAGCCCCGCTGGTCACGGTCGCAGTCGACTGCATGGGGGGCGACCATGGTCCCCGCGTGACGGTCGCCGCCGCGCTCGAGCTGCTCTCGCGTGCCCCCGACGTCGATCTGCTGCTGGTCGGCGTGAGCGAGGCGCTGGAAGCCGAGCTCGCGGCGCGCGGCGGCGCCGGCGCGCGCGCGCGCGTGCACGCCGCGAGTCAGGTGGTGGCGATGGACGAGCCGCCCGCGCAGGCGCTGCGCTACAAGAAGGACTCGTCGATGCGCGTCGCCATCAACCTGGTGAAGAGCGGCGCGGCACACGCCTGCGTGAGCGCCGGCAACACCGGCGCGCTGATGGCGATCTCGCGCTTCGTCCTGAAGACGCTGCCGGGCATCGACCGCCCGGCGATCGCCGCGGTGCTGCCCAACATGAAAGGCGGCTACACCTACGTGCTCGACCTCGGCGCGAACGTCGACTGCACGCCGGAGCAGCTGATGCAGTTCGGCGTGATGGGCGCGATGCTGGTCGCGGCCGTCGAGCACAAGGAGCGGCCGAGCGTCGGCCTGCTCAACATCGGTGTCGAGGACATCAAGGGCAACGAGACCGTCAAGCGCGCGGCGGAGCTCCTGCGCGCGAGCGGCCTCAACTTCGCCGGCAACGTCGAGGGCGACGACATCTACAAGGGCACGAGCGACGTGGTGGTGTGCGACGGTTTCGTCGGCAACGCGCTGCTCAAGGCCTCCGAGGGCGTGGCGACCATGATCGTCGGCTTCCTGCGCCAGGAGTTCACGCGCAACCCCTGGCGCATGCTCGCCGCGTGGATGGCCGGCCCGGTGCGCGCGGCGCTGCGCTCGCGCATGGACCCGGCCAAGTACAACGGCGCGAGCCTGCTCGGCCTGAGGGGCATCGTCATCAAAAGCCACGGCTCCGCCGACGCGCGTGCTTTCGGTTACGCTCTGGAGCGCGCGGTCGACGAGGTGAAGAACAACGTGCCGCAGCGCATCGAGCGGCGCATGGCCGAGATGCCGGCGCCGCAATGAGCTACGCGCGCATCGTCGGCACCGGCAGCTGCCTGCCCGAGCGGATCATGACCAACGACGAGTTTGCGCGCCGGCTCGACACCAGCGACGCGTGGATCCGCGAGCGCACCGGCATTCGCCAGCGCCACATCGCGGCGCAGGAGCAGACCTCGAGCGATCTCGCGCTCATCGCCTCCAGGAACGCGCTGCAGGCGGCCGGCGTGCAGGCGAGCGACATCGACCTGATCGTGGTCGCGACCTCCACCCCCGACTATGTCTTCCCGAGCACCGCCTGCCTGCTGCAGGACAAGCTCGGCGTGAAGGGCTGCGCCGCCTTCGACCTGCAGGCGGTGTGCAGCGGGTTCGTCTACGCGCTGGCCACTGCCGACGCCTTCATTCGAAACGGGACCACCCGGCGGGCGCTGGTGGTTGGCGCGGAAGTGTTCTCGCGCATCCTCGACTGGAACGATCGCGGCACCTGCGTGCTCTTCGGCGACGGCGCCGGGGCGGTCGTCCTCGCTTCCGGGGAGCGCCCGGGAATCCATGCCAGCGTGCTGCGCGCCGATGGCAGCCATGCCGGCATCCTCTCGGTGCCCGGCAACGTGTGCGGCGGCGCCGTGGTCGGCTCGGCGTTCCTCAAGATGGACGGGCAGGCCGTGTTCAAGTTCGCGGTGCGCGTGCTCGAGGAATCGGCGCGCGAGACGCTCGCCGCGGCGAAGATGTCGCTAGAAGACGTCGACTGGCTGATCCCGCACCAGGCGAACGTGCGCATCCTGGAGGCGACTGCGCGCAAGCTCGGGCTGCCGCGCGAGAAGCTGGTGGTGACGGTCGATCATCACGGCAACACTTCCGCCGCCTCGGTGCCGCTCGCCCTCGATGAATTTGTTCGCAATAAGAGGATAAAACCCGGGGATCGCGTGCTGATGCAGGGCGTCGGCGGCGGCTTCACCTGGGGCTCTTCCCTGGTCACGCTATGAAGCTCGCGATGATCTTTCCCGGGCAGGGCTCGCAGGCGGTCGGCATGCTCAAGGGCTATGACGGCCTGCCGGAGATGGCGAACGTCGCCGATCAGGCCGCGCGCGCGCTCGGCGTGGATTTCGTGAAGCTGATGGACCACGGTCCCGCCGAGGCGCTCAACCTGACCGTCAACACGCAACCGGCCATGGTGACCGCCGGCTATGCGGTGTATCGCGCATGGCATGCCCTCGGCGGCCCGGCGCCGGAGATCGTCGCCGGGCACAGCCTGGGGGAGTACACCGCGCTGACCGTTGCCGGCGCGCTGGAATTCAAGGATTGCCTGCCCCTGGTGCGCTTCCGTGCGCAGTCGATGCAGGAAGCGGTGCCCGAAGGCAAGGGCGCGATGGCGGCGATCCTCATGCTCGAGGACGACGTGGTGCGCGCCGCGTGCGCGGAAGCGGGCGGCGAAGTGCAGGCGGTCAACTTCAACGCGCCGGGCCAGGTCGTGATCGCCGGCGAGAGGCAAGCGGTCGCGCGCGCGATCGAGGCGTGCAAGGCGAAAGGCGCGAAGCGCGCCATGCCGCTGCCGGTGAGCGCGCCCTTTCATTCCACGCTGATGCGGCCGGCGGCCGCCAGACTTGCAACCTACCTGGAGAAGGTTGCGGTCCTGACGCCGCAAATCACGGTGATCAACAACGTCGACGTGGCGATCGAGCGCGATCCGGCGCGCATCAAGGACGCGCTGGTGCGCCAGGCGGCCTCGCCGGTGCGCTGGGTGGAGACGATCGGCAAGATGGTGGCGATGGGCGCGACGCACATCATCGAGTGCGGGCCCGGCAAGGTGCTGGCCGGCATGACCAAGCGCATCGCGCCGCAGGTGCAGTCGCTCAGCCTTTCCGAGCGCGCATCGCTCGAAGCAGCCCTGGGGGTCTTATGCTCGAAGGCAAGCTAGCGGTGGTCACCGGCGCGTCGCGCGGCATCGGCCACGCGATCGCCGCGGAGCTCAGGCAGCGGGGCGCGAAGGTGATCGGCACTTCGACTTCCGAGGCGGGCGCCGCCAGGGTGCCCGGGATCGGCAAGGTGCTCGATGTGCGCGACGCGCCGCAGTGCGATTCCTTTCTGGAGTCGATCCAGAAAGAGCATGGCGACGTGGCGATCCTGGTCAACAACGCCGGCATCACGCGCGACAACCTGGCGCTGCGCATGAAGGACGCCGACTGGGACGAGGTGATGGACACCAACCTGCGCGCGGTGTTTCGCCTGTCGCGCGCGGTGATGCGCGGCATGATGAAGGCGCGCTGGGGCCGGATCGTCAACATCACCTCGGTGGTCGGCGCCTCCGGCAATCCGGGGCAGGCCAACTACGCGGCGGCGAAGGCGGGCGTGGTCGGCATGACGCGCTCGCTCGCGCGCGAGCTGGGCAGCCGCAACATCACGGTGAACTGCGTCGCGCCGGGATTCATCGACACCGACATGACGCGCGCGCTTTCGGAGGAGCAGAAGAAAGCGCTGCTCGCGCAGATTCCGCTCGGCCGGCTGGGCACGCCCGCCGACGTCGCGCGCGCGGTGCTCTATCTCGTTTCGCCCGCCGGCGACTACGTGAGCGGAGCGGTGCTGCACGTCAACGGCGGCATGTACATGGCGTAAAATACGCCCCCTTTCGGAGGAACCCCGATGGAGAACATCGAGCAAGCGGTCAAGAAAATCATCGCCGAGCAGCTGGGCGTCAACGAGGCCGAGATCAAGAACGAGTCTTCCTTCGTCGACGACCTCGGCGCCGACTCGCTCGACACCGTCGAGCTCGTGATGGCGCTCGAGGAGGAGTTCGAGACGGAGATCCCCGACGAGGAAGCCGAGAAAATCACCACCGTGCAGCAGGCGATCGACTACATCAAGGCTCACGCCAAAGCGTAAGTGTCCCGCCGCAGAGTCGTCGTCACCGGGCTGGGCATCGTCAGCCCGATCGGCAATACCGTCGCCGAAGCCTGGGAGAGCTGCCTCGCCGGCAAGTCCGGCGTGGTGCGCATCACCCGCTTCGATGCCTCGCGCCTGTCGAGCCAGATCGCCGGCGAGGTGAAGGGCTTCGACGTCTCGCCCTACATGTCGCCCAAGGAAGCGCGGCGCATGGACCTCTTCATCCACTACGGCATGGCCGCCGGCCTGCAGGCCTGGCGCGACTGCGGCCTCGCCATCGACGAAAGGAACGCGGAGAGGGTGGGAATCAACTTCGGCTCGGGCATCGGCGGCCTGCCGATGATCGAGGCGACGTACGAGGAGCTCAAGAAGAGCGGGCCGCGGCGCATCTCGCCGTTTTTCATCCCGGGCACGATCATCAACATGATCGCCGGGCTGCTTTCCATCGACATCGGCGCGAAGGGCCCCAACCTGGCGATGGTCACCGCCTGCACCACCTCGACGCACTGCATCGGCGAGGCGGCGAAGTCGATCCGCTACGGCGACGCCGACGTGATGGTCGCCGGCGGCGCCGAGGCGGTGGTGACCGAGCTCGCGGTCGGCGGCTTCGCCTCGGCGCGCGCTCTCTCTACGCGCAACGACGACCCGGCCAGCGCCAGCCGCCCGTGGGACAGGGAGCGCGACGGCTTCGTGCTGGGCGAGGGTGCCGGCGCGGTGGTGCTCGAGGAGTACGAGCACGCCAAGGCGCGCGGCGCGCGCATCTACTGCGAGGTGGCGGGCTACGGCGCCTCGGCGGACGCGCACCACATGACCGCGCCGCCCGAGGACGGCGACGGCGGCTACCGCGCGATGAAGAACGCGCTGCGCGACGCGCAGCTCGACGCGGGCAGCATCGACTACATCAACGCGCACGGCACCTCGACACCGCTCGGCGACATCGCCGAGACGGTGGCGATCAAGCGCCTGCTGGGCGAGCGCTCGGCCCGGGTGGCGGTGAACTCGACCAAGTCGATGACCGGACACCTGCTCGGCGCGGCCGGGGGCGTGGAGGCGGTCTTCACCGCGCTCGCGCTGCGCGACCAGGTCTCGCCGCCGACCATCAACCTGCGCACGCCCGACCCGGCGTGCGACCTCGACTACGTGCCGAACAGCGCGCGGCGCATGCCGATCCGCACGGCGCTGTCCAATTCGTTCGGTTTCGGCGGCACCAACGGCACCCTGGTCCTGGCGCGCGCTTGAGCGGCGTCCTGCGGCTGCAGCTCGCGCCGTCCCGGCGGCTGGCGGCGGCGATCGTCGTGGCTCACGCGGCGGCAGCGGCCGCCGTTCTGACAGTCCTGGACAATGTTACGGGGGCGGTTCTCGCGCTAGCCCTGGTGGCGTTGGGCGTTGCGGCCGCCTGGAGCCGCGCGCTGCTCCGCGCGAAGGCCTCGGTACGCTCGATCGAGCTCGGCGGACCGCTGCCCGTGTTCCATCTCTCGAGCGGGGAGAGCGTCGCGGCGAGGGTAGGCCCGCGCCGCTATGTCAGCCGCCTCCTCGTGACACTTCCCGTCGCTCGACCTCTCGGACGGACGCTTTTGGTCACTGCCGACATGCTCGGGCGCGAGGAGTTCCGCCGCCTGCGCGTCTGGGCGCTGTGGGACCGGCTGCCGGGCGTGGCGGCGCGGCAACTGCCTGCCTGAGGCCGCCGCACTGGCCTGGCCCGAACTATTTCAAAGTGGCCGCGTCTATGGCACATAGGCGTTGCGCACGGACCGTTGAGTCCGGGGGTGGGGAGCCCTTGCCACGCGATGTCTGAGCGCGAGATCGACCGCCAGCTGGTCGAGCGCGCGCAGCGTGGCGACAAGCATGCTTTCGAGCTGCTTGTAGAGAAGTACCAGCGCAAGCTGGGCCGGCTGTTGTCGCGCTTCATTCGCGACCCGGCCGAGGTCGAAGATGTGACGCAGGAAGCGTTCATCAAGGCCTACCGAGCACTCCCCGCGTTCCGTGGCGACAGCGCGTTTTATACGTGGCTGTACCGTATCGGTATCAACACGGCCAAGAACTACCTCATGGCCATGGGTCGGCGGGCGCCGACCTCGACCGAGGTGGAGGCCGAAGAGGCGGAAGGGTTCGACGAAGGCGAGCAGCTGCGAGACATCAACACGCCCGAGAGCGTGCTGCTGTCCAACGAGATCGCGGAGACGGTGAATGCCACGATCGAGTCGCTGCCCGAGGAGCTGCGGAAGGCGATCCAGATGCGCGAGATCGAAGGGATGAGCTACGAGGACATCGCCGCGGCGATGGACTGCCCCATCGGCACCGTGCGCTCGCGCATCTTCCGGGCTCGCGAGGCGATCGCCGAACAGCTCCGGCCGCTGCTGGACACGGGCAAGGACAAGAGGTGGTAGGGGTCATGAAAGAGCGCATATCGGCATTGATGGACGGCGAGCTCGACGAGCGGGCCGCCGAGGAGATCCTGTCGCAGCTGGGCGCGGACCCGGCAGGGCGCGAAACCTGGCGCACCTACCACCTGATCGGCGATGCCATTCGCGCGCGCGGCATGAATGCTTCGCGACCCAGGTTCCTTGCAAAACCCGCCCGGCAGCGTGTTGCGCTTGCGCTCGCCGCCAGCCTCGCGGCGGTCGCGCTGGTCGGCTGGCTCGCCTTCGCGCCCCAGCCCGAGGCTCCGTCGCCGGTCGCGCAGGCGCCCAAGGCCCCGGCCCTCGTGCCGCTGCCGGTCGAGGCCAACGACTACCTGCTCGCCCACCAGGGCTTCTCGCCGCGCGCCTCGTTTCTGGGCATGGCGCCCTACGTGCGCACCGTCGCCGACCACCGGGAAGAGACGGGCAAGTGAGCCCCTGGCGGTGCGCCGCAGTTCTTCTGCTGCTGGCGGGCACCGCGCAGGCACAGTCCCCCGAGAGCCTCGCCTTGCTGCGCAAGATGCAGGCGGCGACGCAGAAGCTTTCCTATACCGGCACCTTCGTCTACCAGCACGGCAATCGCAGCGAGACCTCGCGCATCACGCGCTACGCCGGCGGCGACGTCGAGCGCCTCGAGGTGCTCGACGGCGTGCCCCGCGAGCTGATCCGTACGCGCGACACGGTGCGCTGCTACCTGCCCGACAGCCGCGTGCTCAAGGTCGAGCGGCGCCTGGAGCACGCCCAGCCCGGGCGCAATTTCCCGGCGCTCCTGCCCGAGCAGATCGGCGCGCTTTCCCGCCACTACGACATCGCGCTGGGCGAGACGCGGCGCATCGGCGGCTTCGAGTGCCAGTCGGTGAGCCTCACGCCCAAGGACAACCTGCGCTACGGCTACCGCCTGTACGCCGACACGCGCAGCGGCATGCTGGTGGGCGCCGTCACCGTCGACCCGGCGGGCCGCCCCGTCGAGCAGTTCATGTTCACGCAGCTCTCGTTCGGCAAGGTGACGCCGGAGATGGTCAAGCCGCGCCACGCGGCCGCTGCCTGGCGGATCGAGGATGCCCAGGCCGCGCCGGCGCGCCTGCCCGGCTGGGGGCTGTCGGCCGAGCTGCCCGGCTTCCAGAAAGTGGTCGAGCTCAAGCGCCGCATCGGCGAGTCGAAGCCGGTGGGGCAGATGGTCTATTCCGACGGCCTCGCCGCGGTGTCGGTGTTCATCGAGCCGCTCGGCGAGCGCCGCGAGTCGGCGCGCACCGGGCTCGCCCCCGCCATGGGCGCGATCCACATCTATACGCGCGAGGTTGCCAACCATAAAGTGACCGTGGTCGGCGAGGCGCCCGCCGCCAGCGTGCAGCGCATTGCCGACGCCGTGGAGTACCGCCAGCCGTAGCACTTCAGGAGGGAAGGATGAGTCCAGCAAGAATTCTCGCCGCGCTGTGGCTCGCGGCGTTCTGCATCGCCGCGCAGGCGCAGCGCGATCTGCCCGACTTCACCCGGCTGGTCGAGGAGCAGGGCAACGCCGTGGTCAACATCAGCACCACGCAGGCGGTGCGGCGCGCCGGCGCGCTGCCGCAGGTGCCCGGCATCGAGGACGAGGAGGTGCTCGAGTTCTTCCGCCGCTTCATCCCGCGCCAGCCCGGACCCGGCCAGCCGCCCCAGGGCCCGGCGCCGCGCTCCGAGAGCCGCTCGCTCGGCTCGGGCTTCATCATCAGCCAGGACGGCTACGTGCTGACCAACGCGCACGTGGTCGAGAGCGCCGACGAGATCACGGTCAAGTTCACCGACAAGCGCGAGTTCAAGGCGAAGGTGATCGGCGCCGACAAGCGCACCGACATCGCGCTGATCAAGATCGACGCGACCGGGCTGCCGGCGGTGCGCTTCGGCGATCCCTCCAAGCTCAAGGTCGGCGAGTGGGTGGTGGCGATCGGCTCTCCCTTCGGCTTCGAGAACACGGTCACCGCCGGCATCGTCAGCGCCAAGGGCCGCTCGCTGCCGCAGGAGAATTTCGTGCCCTTCATCCAGACCGACGTGGCGATCAACCCGGGCAACTCGGGCGGGCCGCTGTTCAACATGCGCGGCGAGGTGGTCGGCATCAACTCGCAGATCTACAGCCGCACCGGCGGCTTCATGGGCCTCTCCTTCGCCATCCCGGCGGACGTGGCGCTCGACGTGCAGAAGCAGCTGAAGGACAAAGGCAAGGTCGCGCGCGGGCGCATCGGCGTCGTGATCCAGGAAGTGACGCGCGACCTCGCCACCTCGTTCGGCCTCGACCGGGCGCGCGGCGCGCTGGTCAACACGGTGGAGAAGGGCAGCCCGGCGGACAAGGCCGGCGTCGAAGCGACCGACATCATCGTCTCGTTCGACGGCAAGCCGGTCGAGAGCTCGAGCGACCTGCCGCGCATCGTCGGCTCGACCCGCCCCGGCTCGCAGGCCGCGGTCGAGGTCTTCCGCAAGGGTGCGACGCGCAGGCTGAGCATCACCGTGGGCGAGCTGCAGGAGGATCGCGTCGCCACCGCCGACAAGCCGCGGCCGCAGAAGCCGGCCGAGTCGCAGCAGGCGAACCGGCTCGGCATCGTGGTCAGCGAGCTCTCGGCGGAGCAGAAGAAGGAGATGAAGCTCTCCAGCGGGCTGGTGGTCACCGAGGTGCGGCCCGATGCGCGCGCCGAGGTGCGCAAGGGCGACGTGCTGCTGACGGTGGTGCACAGGGGCCAGCACACCGAGCTCAAGTCGGTCGAGCAGTTCAACCGCCTGCTCGCCTCGCTCGACAGGGGCGCCGTGATCACGCTGCAGGTGAAGCGCGGCGAGACCATGGCGTTCGTCACTGTTTCGGGCCTCACTGACAAAGGCTAGGCTCTACGGCCGCGCCGGCTGCCATCTGTGCGAGCAGATGGCGCGGGTGCTCCAGGCGTTCGGCGTGCGCTTCGAGCACATCGACGTCGACGCCGATCCGGCGCTGCAGGCGAAGTACGGCGGGCGCGTGCCGGTGCTGACCGACGCGCAGGGCCGCGAGCTGTGCCACGGGCGCCTCGACCCGGCGGTACTGCCGGAAATCCAATAGAATCTCGCTCCGAGGAGGGTGCCGCGGCACCCTCTTTCTTTTATGCCTCAGAGCCACATCCGAAACTTCTCGATCATCGCGCACATCGACCACGGCAAGTCGACGCTCGCCGATCGCTTCATCCAGATGTGCGGCGGCCTCGCCGAGCGCGAGATGGCCGAGCAGGTGCTCGACTCGATGGAGCTCGAGCGCGAGCGCGGCATCACGATCAAGGCGCAGACCGCGGCATTGGAATATCGATCGAAGAGCGGCGAGGTCTATCTGCTCAACCTCATCGACACGCCCGGACACGTCGACTTCTCCTACGAGGTGAGCCGCTCGCTCGCGGCGTGCGAGGGCGCGGTGCTGGTGGTCGACGCCTCGCAGGGCGTCGAGGCGCAGACCGTGGCCAACTGCTACACGGCGATCGAGCAGGGCGTAGAGGTGATCCCGGTGCTGAACAAGATCGACCTGCCCTCGGCCGACCCGGAGAAGGCGATCCAGGAGATCGAGGACGTGATCGGCATCCCGGCGCAGGGGGCGATCCGCGCCAGCGCCAAGACCGGGCAGAACGTCGACGCGATCCTCGAGGCGGTGATCAGCCGCGTGCCTTCTCCGCCGGGCGATCGCGACGCGCCCCTGCGGGCGCTCATCATCGACTCCTGGTTCGACAATTACGTCGGCGTGGTGATGCTGGTGCGCGTCATGGAAGGCACGCTGCGGCCCAAGGAGCGCATCCTGCTCATGAGCACGGGCGCCGCGCACCTTTGCGAGCAGGTGGGCGTGTTCACGCCGAAGGCGAAGCAGAAAGAGAGCCTCGCGGCGGGCGAGGTCGGCTTCGTCACGGCCGGCGTCAAGGGGCTGCGCGAGGCGAAGGTCGGCGACACCCTGACCCACGAGAAGCACGGGGCGGACAAGCCGTTGCCGGGCTTCAAGGAGATCAAGCCGCAGGTGTTCGCCGGCCTCTATCCGGTCGAGGCGAACGAGTACGAGGCGCTGCGCGAAGCGCTCGAGAAGCTGCACCTGAACGACGCGTCGTTCCACTATGAGCCCGAGACCTCGCAGGCGCTCGGCTTCGGCTTCCGCTGCGGGTTCCTCGGCCTGCTGCACATGGACATCGTGCAGGAGCGCCTCGAGCGCGAATACGCCCAGAGCCTGATCACCACCGCGCCCTCGGTGGTGTACGAGGTGAAGCTGCGCGACGGCACGGTGCAGCAGCTCTCCAATCCCGCGCGCCTGCCGCCGCCGGAGACGATCGAGGAGTTCCGCGAGCCGGTCATGGCCTGCCGCATCTTCGTGCCGCAGGAGTACGTCGGCCCGGTGATCACGCTGTGCACCGACAAGCGCGGCACGCAGACCAACCTGCATTATTCCGCCCGCCACGTGGTGATCTCCTACGACCTGCCGCTGAACGAGGTGGTGCTCGACTTCTTCGACCGGCTCAAGTCGATGACGCGCGGCTACGGCTCGCTCGACTACGAGTTCAAGGAATACCGCCCCGCCGACATGGTGCGCCTCGACATCCTGGTCAACGGCGAGCGGGTCGATGCGCTCTCGAGCATGGTGCACCGCTCGGCGGCGCAGCACCGCGGCCGCGAGCTGGTCACCCGGTTGCGCGGCCTGATCCCGCGGCAGATGTTCGACGTGGCTGTGCAGGCCGCCATCGGCGGCCACATCATCGCCCGGGAAAACGTCAAGGCGCTGCGCAAGAACGTGCTCGCCAAGTGCTACGGCGGTGACGTCACGCGCAAGCGCAAGCTGCTCGAGAAGCAGAAAGAGGGCAAGAAGCGCATGAAGCAGGTCGGCTCGGTGGAGATCCCGCAGGAAGCTTTCCTCGCCGTACTGCAGCGCGGCGAATGAACTTCGCGCTATTCCTTTTCGTGCTGCTCGTCGTCACCGGCGGCGTGTGGCTGCTCGACCTCGGGGTGCTGAGAAAGCACCGCCGCAGCGACGCCCGGCAGCCCTGGTGGGTCGAGTACTCGATCAGCTTCTTCCCGGTGATCCTGATCGTGTTCCTGCTGCGCTCGTTCCTGGTCGAGCCCTTCAAGATCCCGTCCTCGTCGATGGTGCCGACGCTGCTGGTCGGCGACTTCATCCTCGTGAACAAGTTCACCTACGGCATCCGCCTGCCGGTGATCAACCGCAAGGTCGTGCCGCTCAACGAGCCGGCGCGGGGCGACGTGATGGTGTTCCGCTACCCGGAGGATCCGTCGCTCGACTACATCAAGCGCGTGGTCGGCCTGCCGGGCGACAAGGTCGAGTACCGCAACAAGCGCCTGACGATCAACGGCCGGCCGGTGGCGGTGCGCCAGATCGACGACTACCTGTCGCGCGAGCGCATGCAGTTTTCGCGCCGCTACATCGAGACCCTCGGCGGCGTCGAGCATGAGATCCTGCTCGAGGACGACGCGCCCGCGGCGGTGCTGCCGACGCGGGCGGCGGGCGGAAATTGCAACTACAATACGAGCGGCCTGACGTGCACCGTGCCGCCCGGCCATTACTTCGTTATGGGCGACAACCGCGACAACTCGAGCGACAGCCGGGTCTGGGGCTTCGTCCCCGACGAGAACATCGTCGGCCGGGCGTTCTTCATCTGGCTCAATCTCGGCGAGCTCGGCCGCTTCGGGTCGTTCCGCTAGGAAAAAGGGGGAAGCATGCGCCGCACCGATCCATCCGCGCAGCAGGGCGTCAGCCTGGTGATGCTGATCGTCGTCCTCATCGTCCTCGCCGTCGTGGCGCTGTTCGCCATGAAGGTGATCCCTTCCTTCATCGAGTTCCGCTCGGCCAAGTCTGCGATCGACGCGATCGCGCGCGACACCCCGGGCGCCACGCCCGCCGACGTGCGCCGCCAGTTCGAGTCGCGCGCCACGATCGACGACGTCAATTCGATCAAGCCGACGGATCTCGAAATCGGGCGCGAGGGCAATTCAGTGGTGATCTCCTTCGCTTACCGCAAGGAGGTACCGCTCTTCTCCAACGTCGGCCTGTACATCGACTACGCCGCGCGGGCCGGAGGCCAGTAGATCGCCCCCCGGCGCGCGGCGCTCGAAACCCGGCTCGGGCACCGCTTCGGCCGCGCCGAGCTGCTCGAGCAGGCGCTGACGCACCGCAGCTTAGGCGCCGGCCACAACGAGCGGCTCGAGTTCCTCGGCGACGGCGTGCTCGGCTGCGCGGTGGCCGAGGAGCTCTACGAGCGCTACCCGGCGCTGCCCGAGGGACGGCTGACCAAGATGCGCGCCGATCTGGTGTGCGAGGAGTCGCTGGCCGGCATCGCCGAGCGGCTGGACCTCGCCGGCGAGCTGCGCATCGACGCGCGCACCGAGGTCTCGGCGGCGACGCTCGCCAATGCCCTCGAAGCCCTGTTCGGCGCGATCTTCGTCGACGCAGGCTACCCGGCGGCGCGCGCCGCGATCGTGCGGACGCTCGGCCCGGCGCTCGAAGGCCTCGACCCGGAGCGCATCAGCAAGGACCCCAAGACCGAGCTGCAAGAGCGCCTGCAGGCGGCGCGCCGCGCGCTGCCTCAGTACCGCGTGGTCTCGGTGCAAGGGGCCGCGCACCGCCAGACCTTCGAGGTCGAGTGCCGCGTTACCGAGCCCGACCTCGCCGCCACCGGCAGCGGCACCTCGCGCCAGAAGGCCGAGCAGGAAGCCGCGCGCGCAATGCTTTTGAAACTCAATTGATGGTGCACCGTTGCGGGAGCATCGGCCTGGTCGGCCGGCCGAACACCGGCAAGTCGAGCCTGCTCAACCGCCTGGTCGGCGAGAAGCTCTCCATCGTCTCGGCCCGGCCGCAGACCACGCGCCACCTCGTCACCGGCATCCTGACCCGGCCGGGGTGCCAATACGTGTTCGTCGACGCGCCCGGCAACCCGCCCAGGCTGCGCAGCGTGCTGCACAAGGTTCTCAACCGCCGCGTCGCCGAAGCGGCGCAGGCCGACGTGGTGCTGTTCGTGGTCGAGGCGCTGCGCTTCGGGCCCGAGGACCGCGCCGCGCTCGAGCGCATCCCGCAGAGGCAGAAGGTGATCGCCGTGGTAAACAAGCTGGACACGCTGCGGCGCAAGCAGGAGCTCATTCCCTTCTTGGAGAAGCTCTCGAAAACCCGGGATTTCGTGGCGCTCGTCCCGGTCAGCGCGCGCACCGGACGGAACCTGCCGGAGCTCCTGCGGGTGCTCGCCCAGGCCCTGCCCGAGGGCCCGCCGGCATACCCCGAGGAGCAGCTCACCGACCGCGACGAGCGCTTTTTCGCCGCCGAGATGCTGCGCGAGAAGCTGTTCGAGACGCTCGGCGAGGAGCTGCCCTACCGCTGCGACGTGGCGATCGACAGCTTCAAGGAAGAAGGCCGCCTGCGCCGCATCGAGGCTTCGATCCTGGTCGAGCGCGACAGCCAGAAGGCCATCGTCCTGGGCGTCAAAGGCGAGCGCCTGAAGCATATGGCCACCGCCGCGCGCAAGGACCTCGAGCGCCTGTTCGGCGGCAAGGTCTACCTGGGGGTCTGGGTCAAGGTGCGCCGCGCCTGGACGGATGACGCACGCGTGCTGCGACAATTGGGCTATGAGCATTAGAAGCACCACCGCAGAATGAAGCGCCGCGTCGACCACGAGCCTGCGTACGTCCTGCACACGTACCCCTACAAGGAGACGAGCCTCATCGTCGAGGTGTTCGCCCGGCGGTTCGGCCGCGTGGCAGTGCTTGCGCGCGGGGCGCGCCGGCCGCGCTCGGCGATGCGCGGCGTGCTGCTCGCCTTCCAGCCCCTGCGCCTGGGCTGGAGCGGCTCGGGCGAGCTCGCCACGCTCATGAGCGCGGAGTGGGCCGGGCCGCTGCAGCCCGCCACGCTCCTGTCGGGACGCGGCCTGATGTGCGGCTTCTACCTGAACGAGCTGATCCTGCGCCTCCTGCCGCGCGAGGATCCGCACGAGGCGCTGTTCGACCATTACGCGGCGGCGCTCGCCGGCCTGTGCGCGACGGGCTCGCCGGCGCCGGTGCTGCGCGCCTTCGAGAAGCGCCTGCTCGCCGAGCTCGGCTATGCTCCGCTGCTCGACCGCGAGGCGGCGAGCGGCGCGCCGATCGAGGCATCGGAGTCATACGCCTACGAGCCGGAGCGCGGCCCCATAAGAGCAAACCATGGAAACCTGATCGTGTCCGGCCGCACCCTGCTGGATCTCGCTGCCGACGATTTCTCCCGCGGCGAAACGCGCGACGAGGCGCGCAGGCTGCTGCGCGCGCTGATCGGCCAGCGGCTGCAGGGGCAGGTGCTGCACACGCGCAGCGTGCTGATGGAGCTGAACGAGCTGTGATCGAGCTGGGCGTCAACGTCGATCACGTCGCCACCGTGCGCCAGGCGCGGCGCACCTACGAGCCCGACCCGGTCTGGGCCGCGGTCGAGGCGCACCTTGGCGGCGCCGACGGCATCACCTGCCACCTGCGCGAGGACCGGCGCCACATCCAGGACGAGGACGTGCGCCGCCTGCGCGAGCTTACCCACATCCGCCTCAACCTCGAGATGGCCGCGACCGACGAGATGGTCGGCATCGCCTGCCGCATCAGGCCGGAGATGGCCATGCTGGTGCCCGAAGGCCGCGCCGAGATCACCACCGAAGGCGGGCTGGACGTGGCCTCCAGGGAAGAGCAGTTGCGCGACAAGGTAAAGCGCCTCGCCGACGCCGGCATCCGCGTCTCGGTATTCATCGACGCCGAGCTCGCGCAGGTCGAGGCGGCGGCGCGCATCGGCGCCTCCGTGTGCGAGATCCACACCGGCCCGTACGCGCATGCCTTCCACTCCAAGGGCCGGGATGCCGAGAGCTCCGCAGTGATCGCTGAGCTGGGCAAGATCCAGAAGGCGGGGGACAAGATCCGCGCCCTCGGCATGCGCTTCAACGCCGGGCACGCGCTCAACTACTTCAACGTACAGCCGGTCGCGGCGCTCGACGGCGTGCGCGAGCTGCACATCGGCCACGCCATCGTCAGCCGCGCGGTGTTCGTCGGCATGCGCGAGGCGGTGCGCGAGATGAAGGCGCTAATGCTGCAGGCGGCGCGGTGATCTACGGCGTCGGCACCGACGTGGTCGAGATCGCACGCATCGCCAAGGCGATGGAGCGCCACGGCGAGCGCTTCGCGAAGCGCATCCTGTGCGAATCCGAGTTGGCGCGCTTCAAGGCCCATCGGCTGCCGGCGAACTACCTCGCCAAGCGCTTCGCCGCCAAGGAGGCCTTCACCAAGGCGCTCGGCACCGGCATCAAGTCGCCCGCAAACTGGCACGGCGTCTGGGTGAAGAACCTCGCCTCGGGCAAGCCGGTGCTGGAATTCTCGGAGGCCCTCAGGAAGTTCATGGAGGGCAAAGGCGTGACCTCCGCCCATGTCTCGCTGTCGGACGAGAAGGGCGTTGCCTTCGCCACCGTCATCCTGGAGTGCGAATGACCGGGGTGGGTGCCACGGCAAATGGGAAACAACGGAGTTTCATGCGCCGCCTATTAATGGGATTGATGCTCCTGGGTCTGGCGGCTCCGATCTTGAGCGGCGCACAGCCGCGCATTTTCAATGTCGCCTTTCTCCGTGCCGAGAAGCCTCTCTCTGGGACAGTGGAAGCGCTGCGCGACGGGCTTCGGGACCAGGGCTACATTGAGGGCAAGAATCTGACTCTGCATGTCCGATGGGCAGACGGCAGTGAAGAGAAGCTGAAGGCACTGGTGACAGAGATCGTCAAACTGAAGGTCGATGTCATCGTTACTTCCGCGCCTGCCGCCACGAGCGCCGCCATGGCATCGACTGCCACGATTCCGATCGTCATGGTGGCGGTCGCGGATCCGGTCAGCTTCAAGTTCGTGCCCAGCCTCGCACGACCCGGCGGAAACGTGACCGGATTCGCCTATCTGCTTCCGGAACTCAGCGGCAAGCGCCTGGAGATCCTGAAGGAGGCAATGCCGCATCTGACACGCGTCGCTGTGCTTTGGAACGCCGCGAATCCCTACAAGCCGCTCGATCTGAAGGAAGTGCAGGCGGTGGCGGATGCGATGAAGATCCGGGTGCTAACGTTTCCAGTGCGCTCACCGACTGAATTTCGAGGCGCGTTTAGAAATGCCGTCAAGCAAGGAGCGCAGGGCGTAATCACGCTGGAAGACCCGTTCACCACGATGCACCGGTCGGAGATTGTTGGACTCGCGCGAGAGCACAAGCTTCCTGGCGTGTACGGGCTCAAGCCGTTCGCCGATGCGGGCGGCCTGATGGCTTACGGGCCCGAGCCGCTACACCAATATCGTCGAGCGGCGCTGGTGATCGATCGAATCCTGCATGGAGCCAAGCCGGGTGACATTCCGGTCGAGCAACCGACTAAGTTCGAGTTCGTAATCAATCAGAAGACGGCCCGGACCATGGGATTCAACGTGCCGCGCGCTATGGTGCTGCGCGCGGATTACGTACTGGAATAGGGATTGAGAAAGACAAGGTTGCCTCCCGGGCCGGTCGTCGTCGACGTGCTCGGCACGATCCTCACCGAAGCCGACCTCGCTCGCATCCGCCATCCCGCGGCCGGGGCGGTGATCCTCTTCGCGCGCAATTACGAGAATCCCGAGCAGCTCGCATTGCTGACCCAGGACATCGAGCGGCAGCGAGAACCCGCGCTGCCGATCTGCGTCGATCACGAGGGCGGGCGAGTGCAGCGCTTTCGCGACGGCTTCACTGCAATCCCGCCGATGCGCATGCTCGGCAAGCTGTGGGACCGCGACCGCGACGCCGCGAAAGAGGCCGCGGCCTCTATCGGCTACGTGATTGCTTCCGAGCTTGGCGCGCACGGCGTCGACTTCAGCTTCGCGCCGGTGCTCGACCTCGACTACGGCGGCAGCTCGGTGATCGGCGACCGCGCGTTGCACTTCGATCCCACTGCCGTCGGCGCGCTGGGCGCGTGCCTGGTACGCGGTCTCGCGCAGGCCGGAGTAAGCGCGGTCGCGAAGCATTTCCCCGGGCACGGCTACGCCACCGCCGACTCCCACGTCGCGGTCCCGACCGACGGGCGCGAGTTCAAGGACATTCTCAAGAAAGACGTCCTCCCCTACAGAGCCGTGATCGAAGCCGGCCTTGCCGGGGTGATGCCCGCGCACGTCATCTATCCCAAGGTCGATCCCGAGCCGGCGGGCTACTCGAAGCACTGGCTGCAGCAGGTGCTGCGCGGCCGGCTCGGCTTCCAGGGCCTCGTCTTCAGCGATGACCTGTCGATGGAAGGCGCCGCGGTGGCCGGCGGCCCGCCCGAGCGTGCGCGCGCCGCCCTTGCCGCCGGCTGCGACATGGTGCTTCTTTGCAACAACCCCGACGGGCTGGATACGCTGCTCGAGCCTCTCAAAGACGTACAGTTGGCTCAGCCGGAACGGCTGGAGCGGATGAAGAAGCAGGGCGGCCGCGATCTGCGGAAAAGCGTCGCCTATCGGGAAGCGCAAGACGCGCTCGCTCGGCTCGTCTAGCTTGAGGACCTTATGGAACTGCAACCGCAAGCAATCGCCAACCTGAGAGGCCAGCTGAAGGGGCCCCTGCTTGTCCCGGGCGACGCGGGCTATGACGAGTCGCGCACCGTGTGGAACGCCATGATCGATCGGCGCCCCGCACTGGTGGCGCGCTGCCTCGGG
>Ga0075424_100000435_pt1 | contig 32113 bp, 31 predicted proteins | sample SoiMethybrSBSTD3_FD_75301 | JGI IMG/M metagenome (GOLD analysis project Ga0075424, IMG submission 75301) | Bulk soil microbial communities from a Populus tree surrounding site in Tennessee, USA - Soil MetaG P. TD hybrid SBSTD3 | ecosystem: Environmental > Terrestrial > Soil > Tree plantation... | reverse complement strand
CGTCCCACGAAGACGCCAACGCGCGCGCGTGGCGTCGCGATTCGCACGCCACCCCCGACTCGAACCTGAGCGTCAGCGTGAGCGCTCCACAGAATGCCCGCCGCCAGTAGGGCGACGAGGGGAACAAAGGTGACCTTCACGAGGGCCTCCTGAGGCTTGTCTCGCCGAAGCGCGACCCGGCTGGCACGAGCGCGAAGGCGGACCGCCGGGCGCCGAAGCAATGGCCATACCTTTTCAGACGAGCTGAAATTCCGAAGAAATCAAATCGCCTGATCTGCCGGGTCCTTTGGAGCAGACAGCGGCAGGAGGACATCGAAAACCGCGCCCCCTTCGTTGTATGCGGCCACGGTTCCGCCATGCCGCTCGACAATCGCCCTGACGATCGAAAGGCCGAGTCCGCTGCCGCCCGCCGCTTTCCGTGACGCGTCTGCCTTGTAAAAACGATCGAAGATGAGCGGCAGATGCTCGGGTGGAATGCCCGGGCCACTGTCGCGGACCCGCAGGCGCAGTTTGTCTGCGACCACGTCCGCCGACATCACGATCTCGCCTCCGTCCGGCGTGTGGCGCAACGCGTTCGCGGCCAGGTTCTGCAGCGCCTGCTCGAGCCGATCCGGATCGCCGTGGACGATCTCCGCGCCCTTTGCGATGTTGGCCGCGAGCGTGATGCGCCGGGCTGTCAGCTCGCGTTCGTGCCGCGAGTGGACCCGCTCGAAGAGCGCATGCACGGGCACCTCTTCGCGCCGCAGCGTGCCGCCGCCTCCTTCGAGCCGCGCCAGATCGAGCAGGTCGCCGATGATCCGTTCGAGCCGGTGCGTCTCGTCGTCGATGATATGCAGGTACCGCTCGCGCGTTGACGCGTCCAGGTCGAGCTCCTTCATCGTCAGCGTCTCGATGTAGCCGCGCATCGCCGTGAGCGGGGTCATCAGTTCGTGCGACACGTCCGCGAGGAGCTGCCGGCGCGCCTTGTCGGATGATTCGAGCGCGCTGGCGCGGCTGGCGAGCTCGTCGCCCATCTGGTTGAACGATCTGGCGAGCGCTGCCACCTCGTCGCCGCCGCGATCCGGCGCGCGCGCCGTCATGTCGCCGGCGCCGAACCGCACCGTTGCTTCCTGCAGCTGTTTCAGCCGCCGCCGTGCGGGACCGAATACGAACAGCGCGATGAGCGTGGAGCCGACGATCAGCACCGATCCGCCGACCAGCGCCATCGTTGGCGCCAGCTCGCGCACCACCATCCCCATCGGCGGGCGGCCAAGCAGCACGGCGACCGTGCCGACGGGCTCGCCCTCGACGAACACCGCGGCGAACTCGCCCAACTGGAACGGCTGCGGTCTGCCGAAGCGATCGTCTTCCGTCCGCCGCGGCACGAACACGCGGCCGCGCACCGGCAGCTCGCCGCGCGACATCTCGCGGCGGAGGGCATTGCGGACATCATCGGGGATGCCTGAGGGATGGTTGGCGACCTCGCGTCCGTCTCGCATCAGCACGATGAACGGCTGGAGGACGTTCGAATACTGATCCCTTACGTACTCATCGATGTCGATGGTCGGGTCGGTATTGAGCGCGGCGCTCAAATCCGATGCGACCAGCACCGCGAGGCGGCGCGGGGAGGTCGCCGGCATCGAGCCCGCGATGCGATCGCTCGTGTAGATGAAGAGTGTGCCCTGCGCGACGAGCATCAGCGCGAGAAACGCGACAAGGCCGACTGCGATGCGCCAGTAAAGGCTCCGGTACCAGACGGTTTCAGACATCGGCCGCCTTGTAGCCGGCGCCCCAGACGGTGAGGATGACTTCCGGATCCGCCGGATTGCTCTCGATCTTCTTCCGCAGCCGCTTGATCAGCGTGTCCACGCTTCGAACCGTCACAAATGTCTGGTCCTTCCACACGCGGCTCAGGAGCGCTTCGCGGCTGAAGACAATGCCGGGGCTGGCGAGCAGGACGTACAGAAGCTGGAACTCGTTCGAGGTCAGGTCCACGTCGTTTTTACCAACACGGACGCGGCGCCGCGCCGGATCCATCTCGATGTGCTTGTACGTGATTGGCTTCAACGGTTCCCTGGCGGCGCCAGCGGTCACGAGCGGCCGTGGCCCACGACGGAGCAACGCGCGCACGCGCGCGACCAGCTCGCGCACGCCGAACGGCTTGGTCAGGTAGTCGTCCGCGCCGCTCTCGAGGCCGACGACTTTGTCCGACTCCTCACGGCGCGCCGTCAGCATCAGCACTGGAACGTCAGGGTTTTCCGAATCGCGCCGGATAGCGCGGCAGACAGTCACACCATCAAGTCCGGGCAGCATGACGTCCAGAATGACGAGGTCGAAGTGACGTCCGCGCGCCATCTTCAGCGCCGTCTCGCCGTCGCCGACCGGCACGCACTCGTAGTTCTCGAGGCCGAGATGCAAGCAGACGAGCTCGCGGATATTCGGCTCGTCTTCGACAACAAGAACAGTCGGCCGTGGCGACGTGGCAGCTTCCACTGGCTCGCCAGTGTAGCCCGCCCTGAGTTCCGTCGAGGGGCCCTCCGGTACTTCTACACTCATGCACCCTATTCCATTCCTGCCGAGTGATTCGCCGTTGACGGAAGTGTGAAGAAAGCGTGTCAGGGGCGGCCATACAAATGTCATCAGCCCGACATCGCTGAGCCACGCCAATCCGGTCCAATGGGTGCAATGAAACGGATCGCCATGACGAGACGCCTGCTCACCTTCGCGGTTCTCGCTGTCGTGCTCGTCGGCGGCATCTTCTTTTACCGTTCGCGCCAGGCCGACAAGGATCCGGTGCCGGTGACCGCAGCGGTCACGCGCGGCGACGTCATCGCGAAAGTGGACGCGACCGGCACGCTTGCGCCGGTGACCACCGTCCAGGTCGGCAGCCAGGTATCCGGCATCATCAAGGCGCTGCACGCCGACTACAACTCCGAGGTGAAGAAGGGTGAGGTGATCGCGGAGCTCGATCCGTCGCTCTTCCAGACGCAGGTCGAGCAGGCGCGGGCGACGCTCGTCAAGGCGGAGTCCGACGTCGATCGCGCGCGTGTCGAACTCAACGACGCCACGGCGAAGGCCAGACGCGCGCAGGAGCTCTACGACCAGAAGCTGATCTCGCGCAACGACCTCGAGACCGCCCAGACCACGGCGTCGCAGGCGGACGCGGCGCTCAAGTCGGCGCAGGCGCAGGTCACGCAGGCGCAAGCCGCCCTCAATCAGAACCAGGTCAACCTGACCCACACCATCATCCGCGCGCCAATCGACGGCATCGTCATCTCGCGCAGTGTGGACGTAGGGCAGACGGTTGCTGCCAGCATGTCGGCGCCGACGCTTTTCGTCATTGCCAACGACCTGGCGCGCATGCAGGTGAGCGCGAGCATCGACGAGTCCGATATCGGCCGCATCCAGCCCGGACAGAACGTGACCTTCAAGGTTGACGCGTATCCGGCTCAGACGTTCAGCGGCTCCGTGTCGCAGGTGCGCCTCGAGCCGAAGACCGATCAGAACGTCGTCAGCTACACCACGATGATCGATGTGCCGAACGCGGATCTGAAGCTGAAGCCGGGCATGACGGCGAATGTCACCGTGCAGACCGCGATGAACGAGAACGTGCTTCGCGTCCCCAACGCCGCATTACGTTTCGCGCCGACACCGGAGCTGTTTGCCTCGCTCGGCCAGCAGGCGCCGGAAGGCGTCGCAACGGCGGGTGCTGCCGGTGCGACGCCCGGCGCGGCGGGCACCGCGGGCACGGCAGGTGGTGCCGGGCGCGGAGCGCAGTTGACACCTGAGCAACGGGCCCGGTTCGCGCAGTTTCAGCAGATGACGCCGGAGCAGCGCGCGCAGTTCCGCGCGCAGCGGGAAGTGGCCGCAGCCGCGGGTCCGCGAGATTTCGGGCGCGTCTGGGTGCTGCGCGCCGGCAAGCTGCAGCTCCTGCGCGTGCGTACCGGCGTGACCGATGGCGCGACGACGGCCGTCCTCGGCGGCGACTTGAAGGAAGGCGATCAAGTGGTCACAGGCGTGACGGAACCCGGCGCGGCGGCGACGCAGCAGACCAATACGTCACCGCTGATTCCGTTCGGCCGCCGTGGCGGCGGCGCCGGCAACCGTGGCGCCGGTGCCGCACCGGCGGCCGGCGCACGCGGAGGCGCGGCGCGATGAACTCCGTCATCTCCACGCGTGACCTGACGAAGGTTTACGACGTCGGAGACGAGGTGAGCATCGTCGCGCTCCGCGGCGTCTCGCTCAACGTGGCTCCGGGCGAGTTCGTTGCACTCACCGGGCCGTCGGGGTCGGGCAAGTCCACGTTGATGCACCTGCTGGGCTGTCTCGATCTCCCGACGAGCGGTCAGTACTTTCTGAACGGCAAGGATGTGTCTCGTCTGACTTCGCGCGAGCTCGCGCGCGTCCGCAACACTGAGATCGGCTTCGTATTCCAGGGCTTCAACCTGCTCTCACGCACCTCGGCCCTCGAGAACGTGGAGCTGCCGCTGCTCTACGCTGGCAATATGCCTGCAGCCGAGCGGCGCGAGCGCGCCACTGAGGCGCTGAAGGCCGTCGGTCTGGGCGACCGCCTTGGCCATCATCCGAATCAACTGTCAGGCGGCCAGCAGCAACGGGTCGCGATCGCGCGCGCGCTCGTCAACAACCCGACGCTGCTGCTCGCGGACGAACCGACCGGCAACCTCGATACGAAAACGAGCATCGAGGTGATGGGAATCTTTCAGAGGCTCAACATCGAGCGCGGCATCACGATCGTCCTGGTCACGCACGAGGCCGACATCGCGGAGTACGGCACGCGGATCATCACCTTCCGTGACGGCATCGTGCTGAACGACACGGCGATCGAGAACCGCCGCATCGCGTAGAGGAGGGCGGGTCCTTGTGGACCCGCCGAGCATATGTCCATCTGGATGACATTCATCGTTGCCTTGAAGGCGCTCCGGCGGAACGCGATGCGCACCGCGCTGACCGCGCTCGGCATGATCATCGGCGTCGCCGCCGTGATCGTCATGGTCGCGATCGGCACCGGCGCGAGCTCCTCGATCCAGGCGCAGATTCGCAGCGCAGGCTCCAACATCGTCATGGTGACCGCAGGTTCGGGCGGTTTCGGACCTGTCAGACAGGGCCAGGGCGCCGTGACGACGTTGACGTCGGACGATGCGGAGGCGATTCGCAGCGAGGTGCCAGGCGTGCGTTACATCTCGCCCGGGCTCAACACGCGCACCCAGGTGGTCGCGGCCGCCGGCAACTGGAACACCCAGATTCAGGGCGCGTCGGCCGAGCTCAACGCCATCCGCTCGTGGCCGACGCAGTTCGGCAGCTTCTTCACCCAGGACGACGTCACCGCCGCGCGCAAGGTCGCGGTGCTTGGCTCGGTCGTACGCGATCAACTCTTCGGCGTCGGCGCGGATCCGACGGGCGAGGTCGTGCGCATCAAGAACCAGCCGTTCCAGGTGATCGGCGTGCTCACCAGCAAGGGGCAGGCGGCGATGGGGCAGGACCAGGACGACACAGTCATCGTCCCGTTCACGACCGTGGAGAAGAAGCTGATGGGCGTGCAGCACGTGACCAACATCACGGTGTCTGCAGAGAACGGCGTGCCGCTCGACACGATGACCGAGCAGATCTCGGCGCTGCTGCGCACGCGACACAAGATTCAGCCTGGCGCGGACGATGACTTCCTGGTGCGAACGCTCGAGGAGATGGCCAGCGTGCTGACCTCGACGACCAACACGATGACGTACCTGCTCGCGGGCATTGCGGCCGTGTCGCTCATCGTCGGCGGCATCGGCATCATGAACATCATGCTGGTGTCGGTGACCGAGCGGACGCGCGAAATCGGGCTGAGGCTGGCGGTGGGCGCGCGCGACGTGGACGTGCTGCTGCAGTTTCTCGTGGAGTCGATCGTGCTCAGCCTCGCCGGCGGCGCGATGGGCATCGGGCTCGGCTTCGGCATCTCATACGGCGTCCAGCGGGTGATGCAGTGGTCCGCGGTGGTGACGCCGGCGGCGGTGGCGATGTCCTTCGGCGTCGCGGCGGCGATTGGGGTGTTCTTCGGGTTCTATCCGGCGCGCAAGGCGGCGCGGCTGAACCCGATCGACGCGCTGCGATACGAATAGCCGGAGGGGCGGACTAGTAGAGGCGGACCAGTCGTAGGGGCGGACCTTCCGCCTCCGCCGAAGCGGACCAGTCGTAGGACCAGTCGTAGGGGCGGACCTTCAGGTCCGCGAATGGACGTTCACCGAAATGTCAAACGTTCGCAGCCAACTCCGTCTTTGAATGCCACGTCTGATTGTTTGGAGGCTAGATAACCCATGGATCGTGTTCGAAAGATTGTTGTGACGGCGGGAATCGTTGCGCTGATGTCCGGCGGCGCGGTGGCGCTCTTCGCGCAGGGCGGACAGGGTCGAGGCGTGGGGCCGTTCGGATCCGGCGGACCGGGCCGCCGCGGCTTCGATGCGGGCTTCGCGCTGGGTCAGTTGAACCTGAGCGACGCGCAGAAGCAGCAGGTGCAGAACATCATGGAGCGGCACCGGCAGCAGTCGCAGCCGGTGATGCAGCGGCTGCAGGAGGCCATGCAGGCGCAGCGCGCGGCGATCAACGAGGTGCCGGTGAACGAAGCCGCGGTGCGGCAGGCTGCAGCGGTGCTCGCCGCGGTCGAGGCCGACATGGCGGTGGAGCAGTCGCGGATGCATGCCGACATCTTCAACGTGCTGACCGTGGAGCAGCAGGAGAAGGCGAAGCAGCTCGAGGCGCAGGCGCAGAGCCGTGCGCAGGAGCGGCGTCAGCGCGCGCCCCGGCAACCGAAACAGCCTGTGTAATGAAGCAGGGAGCGGGGTCGGATCGACCCCGCTCTCGATCGAGAGGGGCAGGATGTTGACGCGTGACTGCGATCGCGTCCAGATCGAAGTCTGTTCCCTGGCGATCGAGGCAGGCGTGCGCTAGCTAGCGAACGGCTCGAGTTCTATCCGCTGACCACGCGATCCCCATCCTGACTGCGGCAAGCAATTCCTCACGGCAAATCGGTTTCAGGATGTAGGCCACCACCGCGTGACGCAGCGTCTCCCGCGGCGGCACGAACGGGTCGCCGCTCGCCAGCACGATTGCCGTCGTCGGCGATTGTTCGCGGATCATTTCGGCCAGCCACACCCCGCTCGGGCCGGGCAGATGGACGTCGCAGATGGCCACCATTGGACGGCTGGTCGCCAGCACGCGAAGCGCGTCGAACGCGTCGGCGGCGCGTGCCACGCGGTAGCCGGCTTCCACCAGGGTTCGGGACCACAACTCGAGAATTGACGCCTGGTCATCGACGATGAGCACGATGCGCTCCGTCATGGCTGCCCTCGGTGTCCCAGCGGCGGGGGCGCATGTTCGTCCAGTACCTCACGGACTTTCTGCAGCAGCACGTTCGGCGCGAACGGTTTTTGGATGAACGCGGCGCACGGGTCGACCAACTCCCGCCGCTCGACGCCGCTGTCCGTGTAGCCGGACATGTAGAGCACGCAGGCCGAAGGCTGGCGGCGGAGCAGCCGTTCTGCGAGCTCGCGGCCGCTCATGCGCGGCATGACGGCATCGGTCAGGAGCAGATCGATTCGACTCCGGGCGCTCGCGGCGTCGAGCGCGTCGTCGCCGTTGGCCGCCTCCAGGACATCGTAGCCGTGGCGGCGAAGCGTCTCCGCGGTTACCGAGAGAACCTCGCGCTGATCTTCGACGACGAGTACCGTTTCCGATCCCTGCGGCATGGCTGCCGGCGGTTGTGTGGGCGTCACCACCTCCTCGGTGCGTTCCGCGCGCGGCAGAAGAATCTTGATCGTCGTCCCCAGCCCGGCCTCGCTGTACACGCGGATGGCGCCGCCGCTTTGTTTCACGATTCCGTACACGGTGGCCAGCCCCAGCCCCGTGCCCTTGCCGACTTCCTTCGTCGTGTAGAACGGCTCGAACAGGTGTTCCTTGGTCCGCTCGTCCATGCCGATGCCGGTGTCCGAGATCGCCAGCATTACGTGCGTGCCGTCGAACGCCGCATCGGCCGTTTCAATCGTGAGCGTGCCGCCTTCCGGCATCGCGTCGCGCGCGTTGAGCGCGAGGTTGAGCACGACCTGTTCGAGCTGTCCCGGATCCGCGAACACCGGGTCAAGGGGCGTCGGCAGCCGCCATTGGAGTTCGATGTGCTCCCCAATCAGGCGCGACAGGAGCGGTCGCATGCGCGAGACGACGCCATTGAGATCGACGACGTGCGGCTCGAGGATCTGCTGGCGGCTGAACGCGAGGAGCTGCTGCGTGAGGGCCGCCGCGCTCGTGCCGGCGGCGTAGATCTCCTCGACGTCGTGGCGGGCTGCGTCGGCGGCGTCGAGCTGCTTCAGCGTGAGGTCGGCGAAGCCGACGATGGCCGTGAGGAGATTGTTGAAGTCGTGCGCGATGCCACCGGCGAGTCTCCCGATGGCTTCCATCTTGTGCGCCTGCCGGGCCTGCTGCTCGAGCAGTTTGCGTTGCGTGAGGTCCTCGATGACGGCGATGAAGTGCGCGGGCTCCCCACTCAGCTCGCGGTGCACACTCACCGTGAGATTGGCCCAGAAATAGGTGCCATCTTTTCTGCGGTATCGTTTTTCGCGCGAATAGCTCTCGATGGCCCCTTCAAGCAGACGCGTCCTCGCGTCGAGATCCTGTCCGACCTCGTCAGGATGCGAGATCGCCGCGAAGTTCATCGCGGTGAACTCCTCCTGCGTGTATCCGAGCAGCGTGCAGAGACGCCGATTGACGACGATGAAACGGCCGTCCGGGCTCGTATGAGCGATGCCGATCAGTGCCCCGTCGAAGGTGGACTGATAGATGCGCTCGCGCTCGGCGAGGGCGGCCTCCGCCCGCCTGCGTGTGGTGTCGCGGTCGCGCGGCTCGCGCTGCGCCGTGACATCGACGAGTGCTGCGATGAGCCGGCAGCCACCGCCGTTGTCGAACAGCGGCTGCACCGTGAGCGCGCGCCACTGCGTGCGTCCGTCGTCCGCCGTCGCACGAAATTCGACGCGCCGCCTCTCCCGCCGGTCCGCGGCCAGGGCGCACGCGTCAACGACCAGTGAACGGTCTTCGGGATGGATCGAGTCAATCCAGTTCGCGCACTGCGCTCGGGGATCGACGTCGACGACGATGACGACGAGGCTGCTCAGCAGCTCGCGGTAAATGTCCATACGTCGTTGCGATCATTGAAAGCCGCCGCCGAACGAGCTGCCATCGGTGAAATCACCTAAACGCGCGTGGAACCGATACCGACTGGCGTGAATGTGATGCCACGGATGAGGTCATCTGGTCGGTACACCCATGTACCAAGCGAATTACGTCAATCAGATCCCGTGGAACGGATGAGGTTCTGCTGTTGCCCGTAGCATTCGCACGCATGCGCGATGAGAACCGAGCGGTTCACGACATCGACCCTGCCGCGCAGGTGAGCGATGGCGCCCTTGGCGCGGAGCTCGTTCAAGGCGACCGTCACCGCGTGGCGCGGCCCTCCGACGATCTGCGCGAGCACGTCGTGCGTGAGAGGGAGCGACTGTTCGTCCGCCTTGTCGGTCATCGTCAGAATCCAGCGCGCCAGGCGCTGACGATGCGAATGCACGCGGGAGCAGGCGACCAGGCTGGCGACTTCAATTAACTGTTGCCCGATGTGAGTGAGCACGGCGGCCCTGAAGATCTCGAACTCCTCGAACGCCCGAGAAAGCGCGTCGACGGGCAGGCGATATCCCGCCGATTCGAGCAGCGCCACCACGCGGTGTGGATGCCGGGGGATCGCGAGGACGTGGCTGATGCCGACGACCCCCTCCGCGCCCACGGATGCCACGGCAACGTGGTGCCCCGTGGCCATCTCGCTGATCCACGCAATCACGCCTGAAACGGGGAAATACACGGTGGTGACGGCATCGCCGGGCCTGGCAAGGGTCTGACCTGCGGGCAGCACGGCGTATTCGGCTTCAGCGAGCAGCGCCGCGCGTTCGCGGTCGGGCACGTGGGTGAGGATGCGGTTTGCCAGGGTAAAAGCCGACGCCTCATCGCGATGAGCGTGGTGGCAGCATGCCACCCGGCTCGCAGGCCGTCGGTACAGCCATGTACCAGGACGGACTGCTTCTTGCTCAATTGAAGTTCACGTGGCCGCGGTCGAACCAGCAGTATGAGTACCTAAATCGCGGAGGGAAAGTACCTAGCGGTGATCCGCCAACGTCGGATGTATAAGAGGAGAGTTGGCCGAGTACGAGAGCCTGCTGAGCGGCGAGCGCCGTGTCCTCGAGCTGATCGCGACGGGTGCGTCGCTTCCCGAGGTGCTGGACGCACTGTGCGGCGTCATCGACGAGCAATCTGGCCAGGCGTCATCGGTGTACCTGCTCGATCGCGACAGCCGTCACCTCCTGTTCGCAGCCGGCCCCGGCGTGCCCGAGGTGTGGCGTCAGGCGACGAAGTCGTTCGACGCGACGCCGGCCAACACCGCGTGCGGCGCCGGGATGCACGCGCGAGGACAGGTGGTCGTGCCGGACATGCTCGCGAGCCCGCTCTACGCGACGTGGGGCGACGCCGTGCGCGCCGCGCGCTTCACGAGCGTCTGGTCCACGCCGTTCTTCTCGAAGGATGGCGACGTTCTCGGTACGTTTGCGGTCTACAGCAGGACTTCGCGGCGGCCGGATGCCGCGCAGCTCGAGCTGATCGATCGTGCCACGCACCTGGCCAGCGTCGCCGTCGAGCGTCATCGGATCGAAGCGGACCTTCGCGAAAGCGAGCACCGTTTTTCGGTTGCCTTCTATAGCAGTCCTGCCGGCTGCACCATCAATCGGTTCGCCGACGGGCGTTTCCTCTACGTCAACGACAAGTTCGTGTCGATGTTCGGCTATTCGCGCGCCGAGGCGATTGGGCGGACGGCGCTGGAGCTCAACCTCTGGGCCGATCCCGCGCGACGCCCGGAGCTGTGGACGTTGCTCCGAGACCAGGGCGGAGCGCGCGACTTCGAAGCGAAGGCGCGGACCCGGTCTGGCGAGATCATCGACGTGCTCGTCTGGATGGAGCGCATCCAGATCCTCGGCGAGGAGTGCATTCTCGGGATCACCTGTGACATTACTGATCGCAAGCGGGCGGAAAAGGCAATCGCGCAGAGCGAGCGGCTCCTGAAAGTGGTGCTCGACACGCTGCCTGTCGGCGTCGCCGTCGTGAATTCCACCGGTGACATCCTGCTCAGTAACCCGGCGTCGAGCCGCATCTGGAGCGACCTGATCACGTCGGGACGCGACCGGTACGCCAGGAGCAAGGGATGGTGGCACGCCACCGGAAAGCGCATCGAGCCCGACGAGTGGGGATCGGCGCGCGCTCTGAACGCGGGCGAGACCTCGATCAACGAAGTCATCGACATCGAGGCGTTCGATGGCGTGCGGAAGATCATCCAGAATTCCGCGGCTCCGATCCGCGATGCGGATGGGCGGATCACCTGCGCGGTGGTCGTCAACGAAGATATTTCCGCGCGGATCACCGCCGAGCGGGAACTGCACGATTCGCTGGCGCAGATGCGCGCGCTGACAGCCCGCCTGATGCGCGCACAGGACGACGAGCGCCGGCGCATCGCGCAGATGCTGCACGAGACCACCGCCCAGGATCTCGCTGCGGTCAAAATGCATCTCGCGCGTCTGACCCGGACCGAGACCGGTCTGTCGGACGACGATCGCGCGGCGCTCGCGGAGAGCATCGAGCTCGCCGACCGGTCGATGACGGGCATTCGCACGCTGTCGTACCTCCTGTACCCCCCGTTCCTCGACGAGGCGGGCCTGCTGGCCGCCGTCCGCTGGTACGCAGAGGGATTTGCGGGGCGCAGCGGCGTCAAGGTCGATCTCGACCTCCCGGCGACGTTCGGGCGGCTGCCGCAGGACGTGGAGACGGCGCTCTTCCGCGTGGTGCAGGAAGCGTTGATCAACATTCACCGGCACGCGGCGAGTCCGAGCGCGCTGATTCGCCTGCGCGTCGAGCCATCGGGCCTGATGCTCGAGATCGAGGATCGCGGCCGCGGCATGCCGCCGGAGCTGATCGCGCAGCTGCCGTCGGGCGGAGGCGCGCTCGGCGTCGGCGTCGCCGGCATGCGCGAGCGGCTCCAGCAACTCGGCGGCACGCTCGAGATCGACTCCAGCGACCGCGGCACCGTTATCCGCGCCCGCCTTCCACTCGCAGACCCATCATGACGCCTCCGCCGCTGCGCATCCTCGTCGTCGACGACCATGCCGTCGTCCGGCGCGGCGTGCGCGCGCTGCTCGAGTCGCAGCCAGGCTGGGAAGTGGCGGCCGAAGCGACGACGGGTCGCGAGGCGGTGGAGCTGGCGAAGCGGCTCCGGCCACAGGTCGTCGTGATGGATCTGAGCCTGCCCGAGCTGAACGGGCTGGAGGCGACGCGTCAGATCCTGAAGGAGTCTCCTGAGACGGAAGTTCTCATATTAACGATGCACCAGTCGGAGCAGCTCGCGCGCGACCTCCTGCAGGCGGGAGCGCGCGGGTACCTGATGAAGTCGGACGCCGACCAGAGCCTGATCGCGGCCGTCTCGAGCCTGCGGCAGCACAAGCCGTTTCTCACGTCGAAAGTGACCGAGTTCGTGCTGGATGACTACATCCGCCGCGGCGAGCTTCGGGAGGATGCGCCGCGGGACACCATCACGCCACGCGAACGCGAGATCATCCAGCTGCTCGCGGAGGGGAACTCCAACAAAGAGGCCGCGACGGTACTGGGCATCAGCGTGAAGACGATCGAAGCGCACCGGGCGAACATCATGCGGAAGCTGCACCTGCGGTCCGTGACGGACCTGGTGCGCTACGCGATCCGCAACAAGATCGTCCAGCCGTAACTTCAGCCAACCGCTACTTCAATTCGCCGGGATTTGTCATTGCGGCATCCTCGATGAGTTGCCGCCCTCGCGCCCACCACCTGGCAAGTCCGAGCAGTCCCAGGCCGACGATGCCGAAGCCAACCACTTTTCCTGTCGTCGGTAGTCCAGCTGCCGGAGGTGCGTTTTGAACGGGACGCGGCCGTGAACGGCGTTCAGGCGCGGGCACCCATTGGGTCAGGTACGCAAACGACTCGGAAGCGCAGACAGGACATCGCTGCGCGTCGTGAATGTCCCCGCAGTCCTGACAGAGCCGCGCACGACGAAGCTGCACGTCCCTATTGTCCGTCGTAAATGATGCCCAGCCCACAAACGTCTTGGGGGCTGGGATTGGGATTGAACGTCCTGGGGGCCTGGGATTGGGATTGAAGCAGAGGTCGCGCTTGTTAGTAGCGAAACTGGTGGCCCATCGTCGAGCCGATCTCGTACCAGGCGGCGATTGGGCGTGCCTCGTTCGCCGGCGCCTCTCCGAACGCGATCGGCGCATTTTTGGCCATAGCGCGCGGACGAGTGATGGTGTTCGCGAAGCCCATGTAGAGCACCTTTCCGGATTTCGAGTTGCGGACCACGACGACATCGAGCGCCGTCGCGCTCGCGACGTCGAACGAGTACGACCCCGCTGACAGCACGACGCCCGGGAGTGCCACCGGCTTGCTGAACGTCAACGTGTTCAGGTGGCCGTAGCTCGCATGTCCCGACGCCGCCGTGACCAGCGCGAGCGCCACTGAACCCAACACAATTCGTATCGATTTGCTGTTTGTCATTTCCTTCTCCACATGTAACAACGACGCGTAGGAGGAAACCTTACGTGTCTGCGTCGGTGGATGGCGCGATAGGCGGGAAAGGACAGAGATCAGGCGCCGAGATGCGGAGAATCGGTGGATAATCATCGCCCGCGACGTCGAGTCGCACTGAAGGGAGACATCACAATGATCGTCGTCCGCAATGTGTTCCAGTTGAAGTTCGGGAAGGCGCGAGAAGCTGTCGCGCTGATGAAAGAAGGATTAGCAATTCAGAAGAGGGTGATGGCCGGAACGGACTTTTCCACACGCGTGCTCACGGATGTGACTGGCCCTTTTTATACGCTGGTGCTCGAGATGACGGCGCCGAATGTCGCAGCTGTTGAATCGACCATGCCACGAATGTTCGCGGACAAGGATTGGCAGGCGAATTACCAGAAATTGGGGGCCCTGGTCGAATCCGGCTACCGCGAAATCTTCACAATAGTCGAGTGAACGAGGTTCGGCGTGCCTCGTTCCCCAGCTCCGAAGTACGCAAGAGTTATTGCGTGGGTTCGGTCGGCCCGGTCGGCTCCTCTTCGACCGCGCTGTCGTCGATGACGCTCTTCTTGAGGGCCGTGACGATGCGGGCCTTCACGATCGTTTTCGGCGCGATCGCAATCGGCTCGCCGGTTGCGGGGTTGCGCCCGGTGCGTGCCTGCCGATGGTGAATTTTGAGCCTGACGAGGCCGGGCAGCTCGAACTCGCCGCTGCGCTTCAACTCGCGTTCGGCCAGCGCCGACAGCTCGTCGAAGAAGTCGCGCGCCTGCGTCCGCTTGATCGCGAACCGTTCAGCAAACTGCGAGTAAAGCTCGGACTTTGCCATCCGGCGGGAGGATTTGGCCAACCCGGTTCCCTCCTGAAAACGCCGGAGTGTACTAGAACTGGAGCGAGATCCCTACGTCGATCTTCCTCATACCCGTGACGCTCGTCGGTCTGCCGAAAAACGGCGAGGTGAGCGTCCCGGCTACAGCGGGAGAAGGTTTCCCCTGGGGTCGGACTGGTTCGAACGCTTAGACACCTGCATACGGAAAATGGCCTGTAGCGGTGTCAGAATTCGGGAATGTCTTCCAGCACTTCCGTTCACCGCGGCCTCGACGGGGTCGTCGCCGTACAGACTCGGCTGAGTCACGTCGACGGCACCAGCGGCACCCTGATCATCGGCGGCTTCGAGCTGAAAGATCTTGCCGGCCGCGTCACCTTCGAGGAATCCGCGTACCTACTGTGCGCCGGTCACGTGCCGACCAGCAACGAGGCGGAAGCATGGTCGCGCGAGATTGCGGCCGTGCGGCAGATTCCGCCCACAACGATGGCCATCGTGGCCGAGGCGGCCAGACGCGGCGCCCCGCCAATCGATGCCTTACGCATGGCGTGCGCGACGCTGTCGCTCGACATCGCCAGCCCCGGCGACATTTCGCGCGAAGCCGATCTCTCGAATGCGAAGATGCTGATGGCCCGCTTCCCGACGATCGTCGCGGCGTACGTGCGGCTGGCGGCGCGGAAGGAACCGATCGCGCCTCGCGCCGATCTCCCGCTTGCAGCCAACTTCCTCTACATGGTCAACGGCAGCGAACCGAGCGCGATCGCCGCGCGCGCGCTCGACACGTACTGGGTGACGGTGATCGACCACGGGATGAACGCCTCGACGTTCACGGCACGCGTCATTGCGAGCACGCGCTCGGATATGGTGAGCGCGATCACCGGCGCCGTTGGCGCGCTGAAGGGACCGCTGCACGGCGGCGCGCCCGGACCGGTGCTCGACATGCTCACGGACATCCGGACGTCGGAGAACGCCGAGCCGTGGGTGCGGCGGGAGCTTGCAGCCGGGCGCCGCATCATGGGCTTCGGTCATCGCATCTACAAGGTTCGCGATCCACGGGCGGAAGTGCTGGGACAGGTGGCGGATGAAATGGCTGGCGCGGTGCTGCAGGATCGCAAGCTGTTCGATCTGGCGCGTGACGTCGAGAAGACCGTCCTGCGTGTCCTCGACGAGGTCAAGCCCGGCCGCAATCTGAAGACGAACGTCGAGTTCTACACCGCGCTCGTGTTGCAATCCATCGGGCTGCAGCCGTCAGTTTTCTCCGCCATGTTCGCGTGCGGCCGCTGCGCGGGATGGTGCGCGCACGTGCTCGAGCAGCACGCGGAGGATCATCTGATTCGGCCGCAGTCCGAGTACATTGGTCCTCGCGACATGGACCGCACGAATCGGATGGTTTGACGCGGCCTACGCCGCGTGGCTGGTCGGTGGCTGACCGTCGTTGCCGGTGCGTCGCTGAAACTGACGCCGTTCGCGTTCGATGACTTCCTGTTTCTCCCGCAGTTGTTCGTACAAATCGTTGTCGCTCAAGGCACGGCGGCGATCGATGCGCAGGGCGACTGCGTCGTCACCGCCTCGTCCCGTCTCCGGTTGCGGAGCGTGAGCAGCCACCGGTCCATCCGCACGTCGCCGCGCCGGAATCGCCCATTGTTCCGCCACGATGACTCGCGCGTCCGGTTCGGCCAGCTCGATGACATCACCCACATCTCTGCCCTTCAGATCGATTCCGTCGACCTGATCCGCAAGCTTCCGAACGAGTCTTACCCGCATGAATCAAACCGTCAGCAAGATCCGTGCGGACTTATGGGTGGAACGAATACCTAGGCACGTAAATAAAGAAGGAACGAATTTTGGACTCTTAGGCAACTCGCGCGTTCTATCGCCCTCAAATGCGTATCCGTATTACACAGCCGCTGTCGGGAAGTATCGATGGCATACAGTTGAGCCGTTTTGTCACTGGCGTCGTCTACGAGGTCGGAACCACTCTTGGGAGCTATCTCCTTTCCATCGGAGCGGCCGAGCCTGTGGACGCGGAATCACCAGCCGTCGTCGTCCCGATCACAGACGTCGTCAGGATGCTCAAGCATGCCAAGCCGGTGAGCGAGGCCGCGGACCGGCCGCGCCACAAGCGCAAGCGTACGAAACCACGCAAGCCGCGTTAGAGACCGGCCGCCTCCCGCCGGTCCAGCTCTTTAAGTGCCACGGGCAATCCAGCCACCACCAGGATCACCGTCGTTGCCTCGCGGGCAAGTCGTTGATTCGCCCACCCCTGGAGATCTCGGAAGCGGCGTCCCACCCGCGTGGCCGGGACAACCCCGAATCCAACCTCATTGCTGACAACGATGACGTCGCGGCCGCGGCACGCCTCGGCGAGCGCGTCGACCTGCGCCAGCACCGTCTCCTGCTGTTTTCGCGCGGGCATGTTGGCGTGGCGCAGCATCAGATTCGACAGCCACAACGTCAAACATTCGACGAGAACCGGCCTGTCGAGCGGCGCGGTCGTGCGCACGACATACGGCACGCGCTCCGGTTCCTCGATCGTCATCCAGGACCCCGGGCGATCGGATCGGTGCTGCTCGATGCGCGCCCGCATCTCGCGATCGCCATCGCGCCTGGCGGTCGCGACGTAGATTGCCTCGCGACTCGCCAGCAGCGATTGCGCGTACCAGCTCTTCCCGCTTCGCGCGCCGCCGAGCACCAACGTCAGCACGGCAACGCTCTGTTCCCGTTGATAAGCCGCACGACCGGCTCATCGCCGAAGTAATCGATGACGTTCGTGCACCCGTGCCCCTGGTCGATGCGGAACATTCGAGCGGGGTCGAGGCCGAGCGCCTCAGCAATGGCGACCCGGTTGACGCCGCCGTGCGAGACGATGGCGACGATGCCGCCCTTGTGGGCGCGCCGCACGTCAGCGAGCGCTGCTGACACTCGCGCGCGCATGTCGCGGAAGCACTCGCCGCCCGGAAACTGTACGTAGGTCGGGCGTGACATCCACTCGAGGTACAGCTGCGGTGCGCGACGCTCGATCTCGTCGTACGGCAACCCCTCCAGATCGCCGAAGTCAATTTCTGCGAGCCTCTCCTCGATTCGTACGATGCGCGCGCCGCATCCGGTGGCGATGAACTCCGCGCTCTCGCGCGCGCGGCGTCGTGGACTGCTGTAGACGGCCGTCAAAGCGCAGCGGCGAAACTGGTGGCTCGCCCGTCTCATCTGAAGCCGGCCTATCGATGACAACCCGACGTCGAGACGTCCGTAACACACGCCACGCGCGGCTTCGTGGGGTTCGCCGTGCCGCAACAACACGAGACGCATCGTCACGCCTTCCGGAAGGGGTGGAGCGGTCATCGACTCGCGACCGCGACGACCAGTACCCCGGTCTCGACGAGTTCAACGGTCGCGCCGAACACGTCACCGGTCACGCCGCCAATCCGGCGGCGCGCCAGCCGACCCATCGCAGTGATGATCGCGGCGGCCGAGATCCACAGATAGATCGCCGTCCACCAGCCTGCGATGGCCGAAATGGCGAGCGTCAGCGACGTCGCGAGGAGCAGTCCCGCCGCATCTCGACGCTGCGTCACGGCTTCGCCGAGGCCACCGTCCGCGCGCGCGTACGGCAGCCAGGCGCCGAGCGCCACGATCGTCCAGCGCGAAAGCGTGGCCGCGGCGATGAGCAATGGCGGCGCCGTGCCTCGCTCGATGAGTGTCGCGAGCGCGACACCTTTGATTGCGATCACCAGGATGAGCGCGATAGTGCCGAAGGCGCCGATCCTCGAATCGCGCATGATGCGCAACACATCGGCTCGGGTGGCGCCGCCGCCAAAGCCATCCGCCATGTCGGCGAGACCATCCAGATGAATGCCACCGGTGACCCAAGCGCCGAGCGCGATGATGAGCAGCGCGGCGAGCAGCGGCGGCACCGCCTGCACACGCGAAGCCATCCAGGCAAGTGCGCCCGCCGCCGCGCCGATTGCGGCGCCGACGACGGGAAACCAGCGGACCGCGCCGCCGATGTCGTTCATGGCATCGCGCGCGGGCATCCGCACGCGCGTGAGGAACGTCGTCGCGGCGATTAGTGCGTTCATGGCGCGGCTGCTACGTCACCGGCGGCGGATGCGTTCGAGATGCCGGCGGCGTCGAACGTCGCCATCTCGGTCATTACGGCGGCAGCTGCTCCGAAAAGGTGCATGGCCAGGACAGCCCCGGTCGCCTCGCCAAGGCGCATCTCGAGCTCGAGGAGCGGCCGGTGCCCAAGCAACGCGAGTTGCACGGTGTGACCCGGCTCCGTCGACCGGTGTGCGGCGAACCAGTAGTCGATGAACGCAGGACACACGCCAGCCGCGACAAGTGCGGCCGCGGTCGCCACGAAGCCGTCGCCAATCACGGCGATCCGGTGCGCCGCCGCGCCGACACAGGCACCGGCAATCGCGGCAATCTCGAGTCCGCCGACAGTGCGTACGATTTCAATCGGGTCATGACCCGGTCGATTACGCCGCAGGGCCTCCGTGACGACGCCAACCTTCCGCGCATGCGTCTCGCTGTCTATGCCGGTGCCACGTCCGGTGACGAACGAAGCCGGTAACCGCGCCATCGCGGCGGTAATCGCGCTCGCCGCGGTCGTGTTCCCGATGCCCATGTCGCCAAGCGCGAGAAGCGCCACGCCATCTGCAGCCGCGGCGTTCGCGGCGTCCAGGCCGAAGCCGAACGCCGCGTCGAGCTCCGCGTCGGTCATCGCGGGCTCGCGCGTCATGTTCCGCGTCGCTTCGCGGACGCGACGCGACTCCAGACGCGCGCAACGGCCTCGATCGTCGATCGTGCCGGCCACGCCGACATCCACAACGCAGACCTCGGCGCCGGCGGCACGAGCAAGCGCATTGATCGCGGCGCCGCCGCGCAGGAAGTTGCCGACCATCTGCGCGGTAACGGCTGGCGGGTACGCACTCACACCCTCTTCCGTGACGCCGTGATCCGCGGCGAACACCACGACACGACGCGGCGATGCGCGTGGTGACAGCGTCTGCTCGATCGCGCACAGCCGCGCGGCAATCTGCTCGAGGCGTCCGAGGCTTCCCGGCGGCTTTGTCAGGCTGTCGAGTCGAGCAGCGGCTCGTGCGAGCCACGCCGGATCGACGCGGCGCACCGCGGCGGCGGCGCGGCGCAATCGCGAATAGTCGGATCCGGTCATGGCCACGCTTTCGACCAGCGCGTTCCCGATGCGCCCGGCTCTCGAAGCGCGGTGTGCACACCGGCGTCGCGCTCTACCAGCCGGCCCAACAGCCACAGCAGATCCGCAAGCCGGTTCAAGTAGATGACAACGCTGGCATCGACGGCCTCACCTTCATCGCGCAGGCGCACGACCAGCCGTTCGGCCCGGCGGCACACCGTGCGGGCGACGTCGAAGGCGGCCCCGCCGAGATGGTCGCCGGGAATCGACCAGTCCCGCAGAATGCCCGGCTCCTGCTCGATCCTGTGCACGTGATCGGTCAAGGCGTCGATCTGCGCCGATGCGACCGTCTTGAGCGGCCCGCCGCGCGTCGCCACCGATTCCGACACTCCGAACAGCTCTCGCTGAATCGCCCTGGCGATGCGGCCCGCCTCGCCGTGCGCACACACCGCCCGTGCGAAGCCGATCTGCGCGATCAGCTCGTCGATGGTCCCGTAGGCTTCGACTCGAGGAATGCCTTTCGACACGCGCTCGCCATCCACCAGTCTGGTCGTACCGCCGTCGCCGGTCTTCGTTGCAATGCTCATCCCACTCCTCACGCGCGCCGCAGGCGCAGATGTCCGCGCAGCAACAATCCCAGAAAGAAGGGCACGCCGACGAGCGACGTGATGATGCCGACCGGGATTTCAGCAGGCGCGACGGCGGTGCGGCCGACCGTGTCGCAAATGACGAGAAAGGATCCGCCCGCCAGCAGACAGAAGGGTCCGAGCGTACGGTGCCGCGGGCCGAGCAGCAGCCGTCCGGCGTGCGGCACGACGATGCCGACAAAACCGATCGGACCGCACACCGCAACCACGCCGCCGACCATCAGCGACGAGGCGAGAAAGATCAATCGCCTGGTGACGCCGACCGCCACGCCGCGTGTTGCCGCGGCGTGCTCGCCAACTACGAGCAGATCGAGCTCGCGCGGAATCGCCAGCAGCACAGCGACGCCGATGGCGATGAACGGCATCACCTGCAGCAGCGCGGTGTAGCCGACGACCTCCAACCCGCCAAGGAGCCATCGGCCGATGCGAAACGACGTGGTGACATCGCCGATGTACTGGATCGTCAGGATCAGGCTCGTGAACAGAAAGCTCACCGCGACGCCGCCAAGCAGCAGTGTCGCCGGCGAAAAGCCCGCGGCGCCGGCGCCGACCCCGTAGACGAGCGCGATGGTGAGAGCTGCCCCGCAGAGCGCGGCGATGACGTACCCGGGCACGCCGCCAATCGAGGCCGAGAGACCGGCCTTGACGTACAGGGCCGCGCCGAACGAGGCGCCTGCCGATACGCCCAGCGTGTAGGGCGTCGCGAGCGCGTTGCGAAAGAGCGCCTGGAAAGCCATGCCCGCGAGCGCGAGCGCGGCGCCCGCGACGAACCCGAGCGCAACGCGCGGGACGCGTACGCGGCGCACGATCTCTCGTTCGGTGGCATCCTTCGTCCACGGTGCCGAGATGAGACCGCGCGGTCCGAGCGACACGGCGCCGGCGACGGTGACGAGGGCGGTGGCGATCAGCAATGCCATGACATACGGCCTCAGCATGCCGCCCGGTCTCCACCCGCCTTCACCCACATCACCATCGCCCATCGCCCATGAAGACCGCGAGTGGGCAGAGAGCGATGTGGAACGTAACGGTCGAGCAGGAGTACGTCGCCGCGCTGCATCGTCACGGTCCGCCGCTCTCCGGCCGGAAGCGACTCCTCCGGGATCGCAAAATGCCCATCGTCGTTCGCACGGTGGGGACAGGGCGCTTCCCACGATCCGGGCATCACCTCGAGGGCGCCGGTGCTGGCGTCTACATCCGACAACGGAATCCAGCAGGCGAGGCGAACCGCCGCGCAACCCGTCCGTTCCTGCGGGCGGATGACATCCTGGTGCCACGGGCTGATGCGCGTGGTAAAGGACGGGATCGCCGCGCGCGTGCGGATGACCGCGCCGGTCGGCGTCTCCGGAGCAAGCAGGGCGCGGACGTGCGCTGACAGCGCCTCGTGGGTGGCGAGCGAGGCGACGCGCGGATCGCGCTGCACGTCGGCCATCACCACCTGCAGCAACGCTGACGCATAGGCACGGTCTTCACCTGAAACGCGCTCGATGCGCTCTTCGAGCGTGGCCTCCGGGAAGCTTGCATCGTACGGCGTGAGCATCACGCGCGCGACACGATCGATCGCAGCGGTAATCGCCGCGCGCAGCGATTCGGTCTCGAGGTGGCTCAGTAATAAGGGAAGCACGCGGTACCCGCCTGGAACCACGACGCTCATCGCCGAGCCTCCTCACGCGGCGTCGGAAAGAGCAGTCGCGCCAGCGTCGCCGTGAACCGCACGAGCCTCGGTCCCGGAACGGACAGGAACTCGTCGGTGAACACGAACACGCGGCCCGTCCGCACTGCGCGCAGTGAAGGGAGCGCGTTCCATTCCTTTCGCAGCGTCGGCGCATCCGATTTGCCGCCGGCCAATTCAACGATTACGTCGGGATCGAGGCGCAGCACGCCTTCGGCGGAGAGGGCGGGGTACGCAACGGCGCCGGAGGTCAGTACATTGCGGCCGCCCGAGTAGCTGATCAGATCATCATGAAAGCTGCCGGGTCCGGCGGCGTACAGACGCCTGAAGTCATCAGCGCTTCGTCCAAGTACCAGCAGCACCGCCGGCCGGACGCGTCCGGCAGAAAGTCGTTCGGTGCCATTCAGTTCTCCTCGAAGCGCCGCGACCGCGCGTGAGGCTTCGGCCTCGACGCCTCCGTATCTGCCGAGCGAGGTCATGCTGCGCAGCACGCCGTCGATGCTGCGGTGATCGACGCGCAGCTGTGCAATGTGCAGCGCCGCGATCCGCGGCTCGACGTCGGCGTGTTCGGGAAGCGTCACCACTAAGTCTGGGTGCAGCGCGACAAGCGTCTCGTAGCTTGGCGTCAGGTACCCCCCTACCTTCGGCAACGCGAGCACCGCAGGGGGAAAGCGGCAGTACGACGTCACGCCGACCACGCGCGGACCGAGGCCAACGGCGAACAGAACCTCGGTGACGCTCGGCGCCAGGGAGACAATGCGCTGTGGCGTGGCCGCGCCGGCGGTGCCGGCGCACGCGAGCCAGACCAGCGGGAGAACGTGCACAGAACGCGTGAGAAGGCGGCGCATCAGAACCGCACCTCCGCACCGGCGCGTGCGGTCCGGCCGGCCGCACGAAAGCCCTGCACGTAGTACTCACGGTCGAGCAGGTTGTCGAGGACGCCGAGCACGCGGACGTGCCCGCGGGCGAATGGGATGACATAGCTCACCGCGACGTCTGCCGTTGCGAGACTGGAGAAGCGGTAGGCGCGCGAGTCGAAGCTGACGGGGTCGAACAGCGTGAGGTAGTGCGCGCTCACCGCTTCGACGCGTGCCGACAATTCGGCGTTGTGCACGCGCTGCAGGAGCACGAACGAGAACTGATGCGCGGGTACGCCAGCCGCGCGCGGAAGGCCGGCGGCATCTCCCGCCGGCGCGGGCGCGTCGGCGTACGTATACGCCGCGGTCACCTGCAGCCTCGCCGCGGCCTGGGCGCGGACGCTCAGCTCCCCACCTCTCGCCATGCGGCCGTCGGCATTGCGATAGCCGGATCGCCTGCCGAACGGATCGGCGTCCGCGTTGAACGAGCCGAACGCGATGATGCGCGTGAGGCGCGTCTGGAACCACATGGCCGACAGACGGACGTGTCCCCGCGCGGCCTCCTGTTCGACGCCCGCGTCGAACGCGAACGACCGCTCGGGCAGCAAGCGCGGATCGCCGTACACCGTGTAGCCGCGGCTGCCGAAAGACGCGCCCGCCCGCTCGAACATGCTCGGCGCCCGGTAGCCGTTTCCTGCGTGCGCGCGCAGCGTCGTGCCGGTCGCCCCAATCGCTCGGGCCGCTGACAGATCTGCGGTGAACGCGCCCGGTGGGGCGGCGAAGGCGCCCGACGCGAACGGCGCGCGGCTGGTTGGCTCGAACCGGACGCGATCGATCGCGAACCGCTGCGCGCGGAACGCCGCGGCAACGTACACCGACTCAACCTGCGCCTGGTGCTGGACGCTCAGCGCGTGCGTGTGCTCCGTCAGCGTTGACGCCCATCCCGCTGCTGGATCGGCCGGAGCCGACCTGCTCTCATACCCTTCGCGCTCGAATTCGTAGGCTGCAGTGGTGACCTGGCCTAGCCACGATCGATCGGTCCTCGCCTCCACCGTATCGACGCGGCCATCGAAGTTCGATCGCGTCGTGCCGCGCGGCTCGAAACCGGTTCCCGCAGGGCCGTCGCGGAACGTCCGCCCAGTGGTCAGGTGCTGCCACGACACGGTGTAACCGGTGCTCGCGACCGGCCGCTGTTCGAACCGCAGGAGCGCCGATCGAAACCGGCTGACACGCTGGCTGTCGGGATCGTCGGCGGCCGGAACGAAGGTCGCGCCGCTCTGCGCGACGACGAATCCGGATGGGGGCAACGGCCCGATGGCGGCGGGCGATTCGTTGATGAAGGCGGAAGCGTTCGCGTCGTACACGCGCAGCGTCACGCGCGCGGAGCTCGACATACGAACGTCCGCGCGACCCTGCACGCCCGTGCTGCGCGTGGCGTCGTTGCCATCGACGCCGCGCGTCACGCGCGTGCGTTCGGCGCCGGCGCTGTAGGCGACACGGCCTCGCCATCCGGAGCCGCCGGCATGTGCGCCGCCGCGCGTGAAGCCAAGGCTTCCGCCCTCATACGCGCCCTCGCCGGACGTTCGTCCGACCCCCGTTCGGCTGATGATGTTGACGACACCGCCGATCGCATTGGTCCCGTACAGCGACGAGCCGGAACCCCTCAGAACCTCGACGCGATCGACATCCACGACATAGAGGTCGCTGAAAAACGCGGACGCATCGCCTTGCGGCGACGCGGCGTCGCGAAACCGGGCGCCGTCGATAAGCACCGCCGTGTCCTCGGGGCGCATGCCGCGCGCTGCCACGGTCGTGAAGGCGCCCGGTCCACCGAGCTGCGCGATGCTGAGCCCCGGCACCGTACGCAGGGCATCGGCGATCGAGAACCAGTCGTTGGCCTCAATCTCCTCGCGCGTGACGACAGTAATCGCCTTCGACACCTCGGAGGGCTGCCGCAGGTCGGAGGAGGCGGTGACGACGACGTGTTCGGCGACTCTGGCCGGCGAGATCGTGATGGCGATCGGTCCGGTCATGTCGCTGACGTCAACGATGCGGATGGCGCGCGAAAACCCGTCGCGCTCGACCTCGACGACGTACTCTCCGGGCGGGAGCGCGTCGAACGCGGCCGTCCCGTCCGCGGCTGTAATGGCCACGGTCCCGATGCGGGCGTCGCGCGTGAATGCGCTGACGCGCGCGTTGGGAACGACGCCCGCTGATTCGTCCAGCACACGAACGACCAACGAGACAGATGCCGCCGGTGCGGCGATTGCGGTCCTGGGAAGAAGCAGCGCGGCGATGCAGGTCGCGATGCCGAGACAGCTCGCGGTACGACGTGCGGACATGACCCCTCCTGCCGCCCTTCGCGGCGCAAGGATGCGGTCGAGCCCGAACGGAGTGAAGGCAGGGAACGCTGGCGCGACGCGTCCGTACCTCCCCTCGGAGATTCGGGTCGACAGTGCACGTCGGCAGGTCTTCGGACTTACGGGCGAGCGGCGCATCGCGCCGCGGGCCTACTGGCCGTCGCTTCCCAGCTCTCGTGAGAGAGCCAGTGCTGTTGACGACGTTCGTTCCCGATTACCGCTGCGGGGCAGTCCCGGATTCGAACCGGGTTCCCTCTTGCGACGCCTGTATGGAGCAGGCGCACCGACGCAGTGGCGAGAACTCTACGGTCGAACTGTCGCGAGTGTCAAGCGCCGGCCGCGCACGCGAAGGCTTAGCCGTGCTCCTGCGCGCCTTCACGCCACTCCGGATTGCTAACGTCGGCCTGCAGCCACACCGCGATAGTTCAGCACGGCGGTACTTTTCAGCGCCATGTAGGACAGACGCCGACACCGCAATCGCGGCGCGGCCGCCATACTTGTGGAAATAAATCGTGCAACCGACGCCGCCGACTCCAGGAACCGATCCGGCGATCAGGATTCTGGTCGTGGATGATGAAGAAACCATCTGCACAGTTCTCGCCCGAATGCTCGCGCCTCTCGGCTATCCCGTGGACGTCGCGCTCGACGCGGAGAGCGCGCTCGATGTCATGCGGGAACATCGGGCCGATGTCGCGCTCATCGACATCCGGATGCCCGGGCGCGACGGCATCTGGCTGATCGAGCGCATCCAGAAGGCCTACCCGGCGACCGCGATCGTGATCGTGACCGGCATCACGGACCTGGATCCCCGCCTGACACTTCGTCCCGGCGTCGTCCGATATCTCACCAAGCCGTTCGATGGCGAAAAAGTGCGCGAAGCCGTCAAGGAGGCGGTCGCGCTCGTGCGGTCGCTGCCGCCGGAAATGCCGGTGCGCGCGTTGAACGAGCCCATTGCGGAGGATGCCCTAACGGATCTCGGCGACATCGACGACGAGGAGACGTCCTGAGACCGCCCCTGAGGCCCCCGCAAGTTGACAGCAGCAGGTTGGAGGCTCGCGCAAAGAAGCGTATAGTCGGCGCATACCCGACAACCGATGGCGCGACGAATTCCGTTCGACGGCCCGGACTCGCTTAGCCGGAAGCGAACTGCGGACATGCTGCGTAAACTTCGCGACCTCAGTAACGAGGTGAAGATGTTGAAGGCGCGGCTGGACGCGGAAGTGGAGGCCGAGCGCCGCTCGCCCAACCTGCGGCCGCGTCCGAAGCGGCAGCCGAACTAGATTCTCCGGTCGTTACGGCCGTGTCAAAATGAACGGACGTGGCCAAGCAGCAAGTCTCCGAACTCGATCGTGAGCTCGAACTGCTCGAGGCGGAACTGAAGCGGCTCGAGGCCGAGTACAACATGTTCTTCGCCGGCCGGTTGCCGCGTCCGCCGTGGGAAACACGTGGGCGGGTGACCGCGATGGTGCGCCGCCTCGACAACATTCACATCCCAAACACCGGTGGAAAGTTTCGCTTCAGCACGCTGCAGTCGCGATATCAGACCTTCATCGACCTGTGGGACCGCGGGCTGAAGGCGCGCGAAGAAGGGCGGCCGGGTCCGTTTGCCAACCTCAAGCCTCCCGCTGAAGAGAAGGCCAAACGTCCTCTCGATCGGATCCTCCACGTGACGACGTTCAGCGATCCGATTCGCGAGATGGATAAGCTGCAGGACCTCTATGAAAGCCTCGCCGAGGCGCGGCGCGAGGTCGGCGAGGATGCCATTCCGTTCCACAAGTTCGCCGACCTTATCAAGACGCAGGTCGGCGCGTTCAAGAAGAAAGGGACGCCGGAAGTCGCCTTTCGCGTCGCCGTGAAACACGGCAAGGTCGCATTCACCGCGCGCGCGATGAAGGGCGTCAAGGAAGAGGACTAGGTGTCAGTTGTCGGGTGGGAGGTGTCAGCGGGAGGGTATGAAGCCCGGCGCCTCAGAGGGCGCCGGGCAGGTCGTGATGTGGTTCTAGGCTTTGGTGACGTTCCCCGCCTGCGGGCCCTTCGGGCCGTCGACGATCTCGAACTCGACCGCCTGGCCCTCTTCCAGGGACCTGAAGCCGTTGCCACTGATTGCGGAATAGTGCACAAAAACGTCGCTGCCACCCTCCCGTTCAATGAAACCGTAGCCTTTAGCGTTGTTGAACCACTTGACCTTGCCTGTGATACGCATCGTTCTTCTTCCCTACTTAAACATGCCCCTCGAAGCCGCAGATGAGCTTCCGGGCACAAAAAAAGACCGCGAGTGCTTGCGCGGCCTCGACTTCTACGCTCAGGGAACGCCCCTCAACGCAGGGCTATCCTAAGCATCCGTCACATCCGTGTCAAGAGTCGGCGGCTGGAACCGTCGCTTTATCAATACGATGGGCTCCGGTACTCCCTTCACTAGCAGCCTATGCCCCGAGCACTGATCAGCGTCTCCGATAAGACACGCCTTGCCGAGTTTGCTCGCGGGCTGGCGGCGCGAGGCTTCGAATTGGTGTCGACGGGAGGAACCGCGAAAGCTCTCCAGCAGGCCGGGCTGGCGGTCATCGGCATCTCCGAGGTCACCGGTTTTCCCGAAATGATGGACGGCCGTGTCAAGACGCTGCATCCGCTCGTGCACGGCGGCATCCTTGCGCGTCGCGCGCGCGCCGACGACCTGGCCTCTGCGGCCACCCACGGCATCACATTGATCGATCTGGTCGTCGTCAATCTCTACCCATTCGTCGACGCCGCTGCGAACCGCGAGACTCCGTTCGAAGCGCTGATTGAAGAGATCGATATCGGTGGACCGAGCCTGGTGCGGGCCGCGGCGAAGAATTTTCAGGACGTCCTCGTTGTTGTCTCGCCCGGCGATTACGACGCGGTGCTCGAGCAACTCGATCGAACCGGCGGGCCGTCGCGCCAGTTCCGCTTCGACCTCGCGCGCAAGGCGTTCGCGCACACCGGCAGCTACGACACAACGATCGCGTCGACGCTCTCGGAAGTTGTGGCCGACGAGAGCGGATTTCGCCGTGAAATCAGCGGTGGAGGGCGAGTCCTTTCGGACCCGGCAGATGGGCCGGCGCAGATGATTCATCTCGCGCTGCACAAGCTGCGCGACCTGCGCTACGGCGAGAATCCACACCAGAAGGCGGCATGGTACGCCGAGGAGCCGGCGACCGGGCTCGGCAACGCACAGGTGCTTCAGGGGAAAGAGCTCTCATATACGAACCTGCTCGATCTCGACGCGGCCGCGCGCATCGTGCTCGAGTTCGAAGAGCCTGCTGCCGCGGTGGTCAAGCACACGAACCCGTGCGGCGCCGCAACCGGCGCCAGCGCCGCGGACGCGTACGTGCGCGCCCGCGACGCCGACGCCCTCGCGGCCTTCGGCGGCATCGTCGGTTTGAACCGCGCAATCGACGCGGACGCTGCGAAAGCGATTGTGTCGACGTTTATCGAGGCCGTGGTGGCGCCAGCAGTGGAGGAGGAGGCACGGAAGATCCTGGCGACGAAGACAAACCTGCGTGTGGTCACGGCGGACTTCGCGTCGCTGGCGAAAGAGGGCGGCCTCGAGCTGAGGTCGATCCTCGGCGCCGTTCTCATGCAGTCACGCGATCGCGTCGTCGAGGCATCGCAGCCGTGGCCGTCAGGCGAGCTTCGCGTCGTGACGAAACGTCAGCCGACCGCTGACGAGTGGCGGGCGCTGCGTTTCGCATGGCGCATCTGCGCGCACGTCAAGTCGAACACGATCCTGTTCACGTCGGCGGACCGCACGCTCGCAATTGGCGCCGGACAAATGAGCCGCGTGGATGCTGCGAAAGTGGCGCGCATGAAAGCCGACGCCATCGGCCCCGATGCGTTGAAAGGATCGGTCGCGGCGTCGGACGCCTTCTTCCCGTTTCGCGATGGCCTCGATGCGGTCGCGGACGCGGGTGCGTCCGCGGTGGTGCAACCGGGCGGATCCGTGCGCGACCAGGAAGTGATCGCCGCCGCGGATGAGCGAGGGCTTGCGATGGTGTTCACCGGGCGCCGACATTTCCGCCATTGAACGTCAACTTGCGCCGCGAGCTGTTGAACACCTTATTCATCGCGGCGGGGGTCCTGTCGGCGGCGATGGGAATCAAGGGATTTCTGCTGTCGAGCCACTTCATCGACGGTGGCGTCACGGGCGTCTCGATGCTTCTTTCCGCAATCACCGGTGCGCCGCTGGCGCTGCTGCTGCCTGCCATCAATCTGCCGTTTATCGCCCTCGGTCTCCATCAGATGGGCGCCGCGTTCGCGGTGAGAAGCACGATCGGCGTCGGAGGCCTCGCCGCGGCGCTGGCACTGATTCCGTTTCCCGACGTCACCCCCGACCTGGTGCTGACGGCCGTTTTCGGCGGCTTCTTCCTCGGCGCCGGCATCGGCCTCGCGATTCGCGGAGGCGCCGTACTCGACGGAACCGAGATTGCCGCCCTTCTTATCAGCCGTCGCGGCGACGTTCTCCGCGTCGGCGACGTCATACTCGGGTTCAACGCGGTGCTGTTCGTGTCGGCCATTGCCATGCTTGGCGTCGAGCCGGCGCTCTATTCAATCGTCACGTACCTGGCCGCGGCGCGGACGCTCGATTTCGTGATCCACGGCATCGATGAATACACGGCGGTGACGATCGTGTCCGATCACAACGGGCAGATCCGGCAGCGGATCATGCACGCGCTCGGCCGCGGCGTGACGATCTATCGTGGCTTCGGCGGGATGAGCGGGCGGGAGCGCGACATCCTGTACTGCGTCATCACGCGGCTCGAAATCGGGAAGGTGAAGGCGATCGTCCGTGAGATCGATCCGGATGCGTTCATCGTCTATCACGCACTGGCGGGCGCCGAAGGTGGCGTCGTCAAGACGCGCGGATTCCACTGACTACGGTCCGACCACCTCGTAGAGCTGCACCATCCGGTTCATCCACACGGCGTCCGTGGTCAGCCGCAGCGCCGTGCTTTGTCGCATCCGCTCCGCCAGCTCTTCGCAGTGCGGAGCATTCAATCCGCAGTTCACGGTAACGAAGGTGACGCCGCGGCGACGGAGCGCCTCGATCCCGTTCGCGTCCGGAAAGGCCACCATGGCCTTCTTGAAGTCGGCGTACGACTGCGGGATGAAGCCGCTGTAGCCGTTCACCAGCGCGTTCCAGTGCCAGAGCGAAAAGTACATGAAGGGGATGTTCCCGATTTCGTTTTCTGGAACCGGCGTCTCCACGATGACGGCGTTTGGCGCGTAGCGGAGCGGCTCGTAAATCGGCGGGGGCTCTCTCCAGACCGGCCGCAGCGTGAGGGCCGGCCACGCATCGATCACCACAAGCGCGATAAGGGCGGCGAAGACCGTCCGCTGATACGTCTGCGATGGCCGCCGCCGCAGCGCACGCGCCGTGCCAAAGCCCGCAAGAATCGACAAGGTCAACGCGATGAGTGCTCCGAAGCGCGCCGGCGAGCGAAGCCCGCGGAACGGACTGAACAGCTCGTAATAAAACGGGTACGCGACGCCATGAAGGCCCAACGACCCATCGACCGACAGCAGCAGAGCGCCAAGGTAAATCAGCCGCATTGAGCCGAACGGCGGAGCGATGGCCAGCGCGGCCAGCGCGAGCGGCGCAGCGCCGGGAAAGAGCGTTCGCTCGGGCAGGGGCGCCGGCAGGCGATTGGTCCACAACGCGCTGTAGCGATTCGCCCGCAGATAGTCCAACGGGTACGCGCTGTAGAACTCGACTTCGTACAGACCGCGCGCTCCTTTCATCGGCTCCGCCGCTCTGAAGGCGTGTGCGAGCGGCCAGGCGAGCAGCGCCGCGACGACGGCGCAGATCGCGAGTGGCCGCAGCAGTGGACGCATCCGCGGCCGATGAACGACATAGAGGCCGACGGCAATGGCGGCGGCATACACCACGAAAAAGACCGCGTAGTACATCGACGAATAGAGCTGCGCGACGCCGGCAAGCGCAAGGGCGAGCGCGTACGCCCAGCGTCCAGTCGACACGAACAGATGCAGCGCGAGCAGCGCCAGCGGCATCCATTCGGTCATCTGCAACTCGAGATGGCTGTAGTGATCGAACCGGAACGCGAAACATGCGTAGCAGAGGCCGGAGATGAATGCCGCGCGCGCGGAGCCTGTCAGTCGCTCGACCAGCACATACGTAGCAACGCCGGAGAACCAGAAACCGGAAAGCAGAAGCACGTTGTATGCAACCGTTGGAGGAACTCCCAGCGCGAACAGCGGTGCGACGGTCAAGGCCGGCAGGATGACGGGATCGGACAACGTCAGCGTCAGACGTTCCGGATAGAAAATGTTGCCGTCGAGCAGATGCATCGGATCGCGGACGATCTGGTGCGCGACCCAGGCGACGCGCCATATCGAGAAGAGCGGATCTCCGAGATCCGGCACCGAGTCCAGATGCAGCAGCTGGCCGTGAAGCAGCACGGCCAGCGCCGCGGCGATGCCGACGGCAGCCAGTGCGCCGCGCCGGAACGCGCCAGGCGACCGGGCGACGACAATCGGCTCACGCAGCGTCGAGTCGAGCAATCGTTGCCAGTTCGCGGTCCACCTGTCGAACGGACCCATACGCGGCGCGACCCTGAATCTCAAGACACAGACGATGAAAAGAGCGAGGAGCGTGCGATGCGTGGAGCCGAGCGAAACGCGGATGCCGGCGACATAAAAAACGAAACCGCCGGTCCGGAAGATCGCCGCTGTGAGCAGGAGAAGTGCGACAGCCAGCGTGTCGAGACCGACGACCCTCCATCGGCGTGGCGCAGGCATGACCGCGTCAGGCGTCGGCTGTTGCGGTAACCGCCCGGAGAAGTTCCGTCGGCGTCACCGTCGCGGCGCCGAACTTGGCCACGGCGATGCCGGCGGCCTGGTTCGCCAGGTGCGCGGCTTCGACGAGCGTGCCCCCCGAGGCCATGGCCAGCGCCATTGCGCCAATGACGGTGTCGCCCGCTCC
>Ga0075424_100000431_pt1 | contig 32168 bp, 23 predicted proteins | sample SoiMethybrSBSTD3_FD_75301 | JGI IMG/M metagenome (GOLD analysis project Ga0075424, IMG submission 75301) | Bulk soil microbial communities from a Populus tree surrounding site in Tennessee, USA - Soil MetaG P. TD hybrid SBSTD3 | ecosystem: Environmental > Terrestrial > Soil > Tree plantation... | reverse complement strand
GTGGTGGGAGTAGCTCAGCTGGTAGAGCGTCGGTCTGTGGCACCGAATGTCGCGGGTTCAATCCCCGTCTCCCACCCCAATCCTAACGTCTCAGGAACCATTTCCGCTTAAGCCAAATTCGCGGTGGGCTGCCTGGAGCGCTTGCTTCACTGACGTGTCGGACACCACGAACGAAATGTTGGTTTCTGACGAACCTTGGGCGATGGCGATAATGTTGACGCCCTCCTGCCCTAAACAATGAAACGTACGACCGGCTACCCCAGGCGTTCCGCGCATGTTCTCCCCTACGACGGCAACGATCGCGATTTCGGGATCCATCGTAATGTGGTCCACCACTTGGTGAGCCAGGTCTTGTGCGAATTCCTTGCGTAACGCTTCCAAGGTGCTTTGCGCGTGCGCCTTCGCCACAATGAAGCAGATGTCGTTTTGCGAAGACGACTGCGAAATCAGCAGCACTTCCGCACGCAGCTCAGCCGTCGTCGAAAAGGTTCGCCCCACCACATCCGTTACGCCAACAATTCCCGGCCCGCCCACGCTGATCAGCGCCACGTCGCGAATCGCAGTCAGCGCCTTCACGCCGCCGCCGATGCTGCGGCCTTTGGCCGTGATCTTCGTGCCGGGCTTTTCGGGCGCGAAACTGTTGCGAATCCAGACGGGAATCCCCGCCGGCAATACCGGCCGTAACGTTTTCGGGTGCAGCACCTTTGCGCCAAAATACGCGAGCTCCGCCGCCTCGCGATAGGAAATTTCAGCAATGGTTCGTGCGTCGCTGACCAACCGCGGGTCGGCCGTCAGCACTCCCTCCACATCCGTCCAGATGATGATCTCTTCCGCATCCAACGCCGCGCCCAGAATCGTCGCGGAATAGTCCGAGCCGCCACGGCCCAGCGTCGTCAAGGCACCGTCTGCGGTCGCGCCGATAAATCCCGTGACCACCGGCACCACACCGCCTTTCAGCAGCGGCCCGATTCGCTTCTGCGATTTTTCGCGCGTAGCATCCGTTAGGGGTTCCGCGCCGCCATGAAACGAGTCCGTCATGATCAGTTCGGTGGCCTCAATCGCGGTTCCGCGCGCGTCCAATTCGCTCAGCGTCGCTGCAAAAATCGGCGCGCACAGCCGTTCGCCTAGACTTGAAATCGCATCCAGCGTTCGTGGCGTCAACTCCCGCAGCAGTGCCGTGCCCTCATAGAGCCTCGCGGCTTCGGCTAGAATTTCTTCGATTCTTCCCTGCACCAGCTCCTTCGCTTGCGACGATGAAACGAGCGCATCCAGCGCTTCGAAATGTTGCTTTCGCAGCGCCTCGGTCAGCGTCTTGCCCGCGTTGCGGTCGCCCTGTTTCGCGTGCTGAGCAGCGTCAATCAGCCGGTTGGTTACCCCGCTCATCGCCGAGACCACTACTGCCACCGGATGTTGTTTCGCCGCATCGGCTGCAATTTGGGCGGAACGTCGAATGCACGTCGCATCTCCGACCGACGTGCCGCCAAATTTCATTACCTGAAGTCTTTTCGTCATGAATTTTCTTCGAGCCTAGCTAAAAATCATAACCGCTACGGCTCCCTGCTCCACACGTTTCTTATCCGGGTGTTTCATCCCTTGCAGCGTCATCGCCCCGCGCACAGCCTTTACGGGAGGGTTCGATTTGTTCAATCTCCGCTCAGGGAGTATAAAAAGGAGTCGCGCACAAAATGCCTTTCACGCATGTGTCCGCCCGGTTGAGTAGAGCATCCAACCTGAACGCGGACTTGCGTACAGGCGACCTGGGGAAAGACACGCCTCGGGCGTAAATGCGAATACGCCGCAAGGCGCGAACGAGAAAAGCGGAATGCCCAAACCTGTCCTGCTAACAGTTGACGACGACCCAGAGGTGCTGCGCGCCGTCGAGCGCGACCTGCGCAAACGTTACGCCGATCGCTACCGCATCCTGCGAGCCGATTCAGGCGCCACTGCAATGCGCTCGCTGGAAACTTTAAAACGCCGGCACGAACCCGTCGCGCTCTTTCTTGCTGACCAGCGAATGCCGGAAATGAGCGGCGTCGATTTTATCGGCCGTGCCATTAGCCTCTATCCGGAAGCGAAACGCATTCTGCTGACTGCCTACGCCGATACCGACGCGGCCATTCAGGCTATCAATCACGCGCGCATCCACCACTATCTGCTCAAGCCCTGGGACCCGCCGGAGCAACAGCTCTATCCGGTGATAGACGATTTGCTCGAAGATTGGCAAGCCAATCACCGTCCGGTGTTCGAGGGCGTGCGTGTTTTGGGCCACCGTTGGTCTCCGCGCTCTTACGCCATTCGCGATTTCCTTGCGCGCAATCAGCTTCCCTATCGCTGGCTCGATGTGGAAGCAGCCGAACGCGACAAGGAAGTGCGTGACGCGCTCGAAATCGTACAGCGCGAATCGCTCACGCTGCCGGCAACGATTTTTCAGGATGGCTCGGCGCTCTCTGACCCTTCGCAATCCGATCTCGCCGCAAAGCTCGGTCTACGCACCAATGCGACCACATCCTTCTACGACTTGCTGATCGTCGGGGGAGGTCCCGCCGGACTGGCCGCAGCCGTCTATGGCGCGTCTGAAGGACTTACCACCGTCATGATCGAGCGCGAGGCTCCCGGCGGCCAGGCGGGCATGAGCTCGCGTATCGAAAACTATCTGGGCTTCCCTTCCGGCTTGAGCGGAGCCGATCTGGCTCGCCGCGCCGTGACGCAAGCACGACGCTTTGGCGTGGAGATCCTCGCACCGCAAGAAGTTTGCAGCTTACGTGTAGAAGGCGGCTCGAAGTTCGTCAAGATTTCCGACGGAACGGAGATCGGCGCGAAAGCGCTTGTCATCGCTACCGGCGTTTCCTATCGCAAACTCAATGTTCCGGGCCTCGAACAGCTGCAAGGTGCGGGCGTTTACTACGGCGCGGCAATGACCGAAGCTACGACCTGCAAAGACGAAGACGTCTACATTGTTGGCGGCGCAAACTCTGCGGGACAAGCCGCCATGTTCTTCTCAAAATACGCGCGGCGCGTGGTCATGCTGGTTCGCGGCGCTTCGTTGACGCTCAGCATGTCGCAATATCTGATCGAACAGATCAGGCAGACGGCAAACATCCATGTCGAGTACAACTCTCACGTAACTGAGGCCTTCGGTACCGAACGCTTGGAAGCTCTCTCTATTCTGTGTTCCACCAGCGGCGAAACACAGAAAGTGCCGGCTGCTTCCCTTTTCATCTTCATTGGGGCGGCGCCGCTTACCGATTGGCTGTCCGGCGTTGTCGAGCGCGACGAAAAAGGTTTCATTCTGACGGGCCGTGACCTTATGGCCGACAACAAGTTGCCGCGTGGGTGGCCACTCGAACGCGAGCCGTGGCTGTTGGAAGCAAGCGTTCCCGGCGTGTTCATTGCCGGAGATGTGCGTTACCGCTCGATTAAGCGCGTGGCTTCCGGCGTAGGCGAAGGCGCCAATGCCGTGCAGTTTGTGCATCAATATCTCGGGACGGTGTGAATATGACCAGCCCCAGCAATACCGCGCAAATCGAAAGCATCGTTCGCGACCTGAAGACCAATTCCAACTTTGCCGACCTGTCGCCGGAAGATCTGACGTGGCTGGCCGAGCGCATGGAAAACGCACATTTCGCACCTGGGGACGTCCTCGGCCGCAAGGGCGATCCCATCTCTCACCTCAATGTGATCCTTGAAGGCGAAATTCAAGTTGAGTTTCCGGAAGAGCCCGGTACTCCTCGCTTCATCGCGCGGCAAGGTCAAATTACGGGAGCGCTGCCATTTTCACGCTTGAAGAACTACATAGGCACGGCCCGCGCGGCGCTTCCTCTGCACGTGCTGCGCATGCACATGCAATATTTCCCTGAGCTGATTCAGCGTATCCCCGTACTGGGCTACCGGCTCGTAGCCGTTATGTCCGATCGCATTCGCGAAACGACACGCCAGGAGACGCAGCGCGACAAGCTGATGGCCCTCGGCAAACTTTCCGCGGGCCTGGCTCACGAACTCAACAATCCCGCAGCCGCCGCGCAGCGAGCCGCCAAAAGCCTGAAGGAAGCGATGGACAACGTGCGCGCTGCCAGTTTGCGCCTGCTGCAGCATCCGCTGACCAACGAACAGCGCAAGGCCGTTTTCGAGTTCGAGCGCGAGGTCACCGACCGCGTCGCAGAGAAAAGCGATTCGCATCTCGACCCCGTCGCACTGAGCGACCTCGAAGCGGAACTGACCGAATGCCTTGAGGAACATAAGGTCGAGGAACCGTGGAAAATCGCCGGACCTCTTGCGGAAGCCAACGCCGACCTGGACAAAATGGAAGCCTTGCGGATGAACGTTGGAGACGATGTACTGATGGATGCGTTGCGCCGCGTCGCAGCCGTCATCACCATCTTTCGCCTGATCCATGAGATTGACAACAGCACCAAACGGATCAGTGAACTGGTCACCGCGATCAAGCGCTATTCCTACATGGACCAGGCTGCGTTGCAGGAAGTGGACGTGCGCGAGGATCTCGACAACACGATCAAGATTTTTGGCCACTGGCTGAAGAAAGGCATCACGGTAAAGCGCGAATATGATCCCGACCTACCGCGAGTTTGCGCGTATGGAAGCGAGCTCAACCAGGTATGGACCAATTTGATTGATAACGCCATTGACGCCATGAACGGTCAAGGAGAATTGCGCATCAACGCGCGACGCAACCTGGATGCGGTTTGCGTGGAAATTGGCGACACCGGCCCCGGCATCCCTGAAGACGCTAAATCGCGCATCTTCGATCCGTTCTTTACCACCAAACCGGTCGGCGAGGGCACGGGGCTCGGCCTCGATACCGCAATGCGCATCGTGCAAAAGCACCACGGCACCATCGAGGTTAAATCCAAGCCGGGCGATACGCGATTCTTCGTCCGCATTCCGTTACAACAGCCGAGATTTCACAACAACAACCAGCCCAAGCAGGAGCAGGAGGCGGCGTCATGAGCAAAGGCTGTTCTCACCGGAGCCACATCAAGGATGTTCGCCCGCATACGAAGGGCTGCGAAGAGTGCCTGAAGATGGGCGACACCTGGGTGCACCTGCGGTTGTGCCGGGAGTGTGGTCACGTCGGCTGCTGCGATTCCTCCAAGAACCAGCACGCGACGAAGCACTTTCACGCAACGAAGCATCCGATCATGCAGTCCATTGAGCCCGGAGAGGATTGGATGTGGTGTTTCGTGGATCAAGTCGAGGTCGTTGGCTGACGGCGATGCCTTTCGCGAAATCAGTCGCTGAGTCCCGCCGCTGTTATCATTTCGCATGACTAAAATTGATTGTCAGGGCGTGCTGTTTGATTTGGATGGCGTGCTTGTGGATTCGACGCCTGCAGTTGCACGGGTGTGGACGATCTGGGCGCGCAAGCACGGGTTCGATCCCGAAGAGACGGTGCGCAAGGCTCATGGTCGGCCGAGCATAGCCACGATTCGCGAGCTTTTACCGAACGCAGATCATGACGCGGAGAACGGGTTGGTGGAGCGGATGGAAATCGAGGACGTTTCGGACGTAGTTCCCTTGCCCGGCACTTTGGAACTTCTGGGATCGTTGCCGACCGGCCGATGGACGGTCGTAACGTCGTGCACGCGCGCGTTGGCGTTGGTTCGACTGCGTGTGGCCGGACTTCCTGTGCCCGAGAGAATGGTCACGTCCACGGACATCGTGAACGGAAAGCCACATCCGGAGCCATACGTGAAGGGCGCGGGGCTCCTCGGAATCACCCCGCAGGATTGCGTGGTCTTTGAAGATGCGCCGGCGGGGATTCGGTCGGGCAAGACGGCGCAGTGCCGCGTCGTGGCGTTTCAGACTACAGAGAGCGACGAATTACTGAGGCAAGCAGGCGCGGACTGGATCGTGAAAGATGCGTCGGCCGTGAGTGTTGCGGAAGGGAATGGCGCTCGAGGGATTTCGCTCTTACTGCGGGGTTCGTGATGGCGTCGTTGCAGGCACCCGGCGTATAGTTACCTTTTGATTATTATAAACTTCTTGTAAGCCATATTCATAACGCTACCTAGCTCTTCTTTGCTCGCCAAAGACCGCACCGGCGGTCGCATACTGAATTCTCCAGCCAGAAGAATCGCCGGCTAGATTTGACCAACGACCATACAGGGCCATGAGCACCACGACGCCAACACTTCCCGAACAAACTGCACCTGCCGCCACGCAAGAAGCTCAACCGCGCGCCTCCGGGCTGCCGCAGCTGATTACCGCCATGCTGAAGTCCGGCGGGCATATCAGCGACCTGATTTTTTCGCCGGGCCGGGCGCCGCAAGTGGAAAAGAACGGCCAGCTCGTCGAACTTAAGTTCAAGGGGCTGGAGCGCCTGAAGCCACAGGACACGCGCGCGATTGCCTACGAGCTGATGGGCAAGAACGAAACTCCGATCCGCAAGCTGGAACAGGAGGGATCGGCCGACCTTTCTTACGGCATAGACGGCGTTGCACGCTTTCGCGTGAATATTTTCCGCCAGCGCGGCAGCCACGCGATCGTGATGCGCGTGATTCCAGACAATATTCCGAGCTTCGACGATTTGAAGCTGCCAACGGTGCTGCAGGAGATCGTCGAGTTGCGGAACGGGATTGTGTTGGTCACCGGACCTACGGGTTCGGGCAAGTCTTCGACGCTGGCCGCGATCATCGACAAGATGAATCTCGACAAGGCCTACCACATCCTGACGATCGAAGATCCGATCGAATTTCTGCACAAGCACAAGCGGGCGACGATTCACCAGCGTGAACTGCACAGCGATACGCCGACCTTCGCGCTGGCGTTGCGCGCGGCTTTGCGGCAGGCGCCGAAAGTTATCCTGGTAGGAGAAATGCGCGACCGTGAAACCATTGAAATCGCGCTGGAAGCATCCGAGACGGGCCACCTGGTGCTTTCCACGCTGCACACGATTGACGCCGCGAAGACCGTCGAACGCATCGTCGGCGTCTTCCCACTGGCCGATCAGCAAGCCATTCGCACGCGGCTCGGCAAGGCCTTCCGCTTCATTGTTTCCCAACGCCTACTGCCGAAGAAGGACGGCAACGGCCGCATCGCCGCCGTGGAAGTTCTCAAGTCCACCATGCGTACGCGAGAATACGTGGAAAAAGGCGAAAGCGAAGGCAAGTCTCTGCTGGACGCGATGCGTGACGGCTCGAACGAAGGCATGCAGCACTTCGACGCGGAGCTGAACAAATACGTGAGGCAAGGCCTCGTGGACTTTGATGTGGCGATAGGTTTCGCAACGAACGCCGGCAACTTCCGGCTCGAGATGCAGGATTATCTCGAAGACCCGGCGAACCGCGATCGCAAGCCTAAGTCACCCGGAACCGATCCGGACCTGGAGCCTTAAGCAGGAGAGCGATTGCGGCAACAGGGCAGCCGCGCGACTATCAGCATCACCACTACCGAGGCCGAAGCCGTCCGATATCCATACTTTGGAATCTTCCAGTAGGCTGTTCTTCCGCAATTCATTATTTTCTATACCGGCGCCTCCGAGACGTGGGGATTAAGAAACACATCTTTCACCGTTATTCGTCGAAGTTCCTCTCGATTGTCTGAGCGTTAGGCGACAAACTGGGTGGTCGCCATGGCCAGCATGCCTCCTCTGGCCCCTTTGGGCTGTAGGCCTCGCTGTTTTGATATTCGGACTTTTCCCACTCCCGCGATGAAAACAGACACCTGAGCGCAAAATTCGACGGGGTCGGCGCCGCGCCTTCAGCCCGTTGCTGATGGCGAGGTTTCGTAGAGCTCGATTAGAACTTTAGTGTTGTCCGGCATCGAGACTAGAAAAAAGTTGACTTGGGTGCCGTCGGCGCCGGGCCTTTTAGCCGGATAGACAGGCAGGATGCCAAAATTATCGCGCAGAATCGTCGTGGCGCGCTCCACGTCTGCACAAGAAAACTCCACTTGCTGTATGCCTTCGCGCTGTTTGCTCAGAAAGCGCGCGATTGCCCCAGAACCTTCCGGCTCGCGAGTAGTCAAAACGTCAAGCTTGATACCGTCGGGAAAGTGCAGCTCGAACTCGCTGGCGTCCTGCTCGGATGGAACTTGAGCCAGGCGCGGCCAGTCGTTCGCCCCGCGAATTTTGGCAAAGGTCAGCGGTTGCACCGCCAGCCCAACAGTGGCGCTAGGGTGCGCTCCACAGAGCTGAGCCAACTCTGGGTTTCGCCACCAAGCCTGTACGGCTGCGCCGGCTCGGCGGCTACCCACGCGATAAATCTCCGACGCGGCTTCGCAGCGTTCCTGCGCATCTCGGCTGGCAAGGCCGTCGATCCATTCTTGTTTAAGTTCGCTCATGTACTCAATTCATGTGCTCGGAGTTGAGGCTAGTCGGCTTCGGCCACTTTTTTTGGCTTCACGAGCAGCGAAGCAACAACCGCTATGGCCAGCATGCCCATCACGACGCCGAGAGAGACACCAACAGAGATGTGCAGCCACGGCTCGCCGATCATCTTGCCGCCAATAAAGATCAGGACCAGAGCCAAGGCGATCTTGAGGTAGGCGAATTTGTCCAGTACGCCGGCCAGCAGGAAGTACAGCGCCCGCAGGCCGAGAATGGCGAAGACATTGGACGTAAACACAATGAACGGGTCGCGAGTGATGCCAAAAATGGCAGGAATGGAGTCCACTGCAAACGTAACGTCGGTGATTTCGACCACCAGCAGGACGAGAAACAACGGTGTGGCATAGCGTTTGCCGTTTTCACGAACGAAAAAACGCTCTCCGCGATATCCGCGGGTTAGCCGAATGTGCTTGCTGACATAGCGGACGAGGAAGTTGTTTTCGGGGTGGCTTTCCGCTTCGCGCGCCAGCAGCATGTGCAGTCCGGCATAAATGATGAAGGCGCCGAAGAGATACATGACCCATTCAAAGCGCTGGACGAGCGCAGCGCCCGCGGCAATCATGATGCCCCGCATCAGAAGCGCACCGACGATGCCGTAGGCCAGCACGCTGTGCTGGTATTCCTCTTTCACCGCAAAGACGCGAAAAATGACGAGGAAGACGAAAAGGTTGTCCACGCTGAGCGATTTTTCGATGATGTATCCGGTGAAGAATTCGAGGGCAGGTTGGCGACCGTAGCCGTTAAGAATCCAGAGACCGAAGGCAATCGCGAGGGTTATCCACACGACGCTCCACACCAGCGATTCCTTTATGGATATTTTGTGCGCCTTGCGATGGAAGACACCAAGGTCCACTGCGACAGCAACAAGCACGAATGAAATGAAGGCTATCCAGTGAAGCGGTGTGTCCATCTCCCCGTCAGTTCTGCCAGATCATGATCGTGTGCGGGCTGGAGCGAAACCGCCGTATGCGAGGTCTCTTGGCCGCGCGAATCACCGTGAAGATAGATTGTCGGTGGCGTTCAGATTCGTCAACTCAATTCGGAGAGTCTGGCCGGCAGCGACTTTCACCGGAACATCCCACCGCAAGCGCGCGTCTCCGGCCGAGGCGGTCAGAGCCAGCGTGCTAAGCCAATATTTTCCGGGTGCCAAGCCGGCGATGGAACCGTGCCCGTCCAGATCTGTATCGGCTTTGCCGGCCAGATATTTGGTTTGCGCTTCTGCGGGAGCCATCTGCTGGACGCGGCGGCGGTGCGTGTTCTGCAGCTCCGCCCATTTGCGCGCGGGATTGACGCCGTCGAGTTCCAGCTCCATCCCGGCCATCGTTTCCGGACGCGCCGTGATGAATTTTTTCAGCGCGCTCAAGTATTCCTGGTGCTGCTTTTCGTAGCGCTCAGGATTTTCCGTTTTGTCGGCCTCCCTGAATTTCGGAACTGGTATGCCATTCGTCACTCCGCCGCTGTTCGAGCGCTGGTAAGCCAGCAGGAATTCGGGCACGTGCAGGACGTCATCAGGCGTGAAGAGCTTGTCTACTCCCGGCAGCGTGAGGTCTATCACATCATGCTTATGAAGCCACGCGCGGAGTTCCGGAGAAATCTTCAGGTCGTCTATGAATTTTTCCCGAGCGGGAGGACCATCGCGCTCGTCGATCTCTTTCACGATTTCGTTATAGCTTTTGGTCAGCACATAGAACGTAAAATCCCGGACCGGCTCAGGCTTCGCGGCCGTCGGAGTCACACGGGCTGTAAATTCAAGCGTGCCGTTGGCGTTCTGAGCAGACCCGCGCCCACCTAGAACGACGAAGGTGGCCGCAACGAGGATAATTTTCTTCATTGGGCCATCGTAGCAGACGGGTGTCTTACACCCGGAGTTCATTTGGCAGAGAATGCGTAACGTCCACCCCCGTCCACACGAACGACTGGCGCCTGGTGATGCGTTTCGAAGAAGTCGTAGCCTTCCTTAAGATTCATCCAGAACGAAATGAGATCGAGATCGTTCCGATGTGCGGCGGCAAGTTTGTCCAATCCGTCTGTGGGGAGGCGCGCGGGAAAGATTTCGATGGGAATGTGCATCTGACCGGAGTTTCGCGCGAGTACCGCGAGCCAGTAGATTTCTTTGATGCCATCGTCGGTGACGGGAATACAGCCGATCGTCACGCAGTTTCCGTGAAGAAAAATGTCGCCGCCCAGATTCTGCTTCGAGCCCAGGATACGGTCAGAGGTGTTGGGGTAGCTGACATGGAGGCTGAGATAAAAGTTGCTCTGCGGATTGAACCAGTCGAGCTCGTAGAAACCTTCGGGAACCTGTTCGTCGCCGAAGCGGCGCTTGGGGCCTAGAATTCCAGACGTTGCGCAAATGGAATGGGTCTTGGCGAGGACGTATTTCCCACCGGCAGCTTCGACCCAGAGTTCCAGCACACCTTCCTTCTTGAAGGCTCTCAGCAGAATTGCTTTCGGTGGATAGCTGACGCCTTTGCTTATGAGCCATTGCTTGACGACTTCGTCTTTTTCTTTAGCCGCGGTTCGAACGCGCGGGAACTTCCACTGCTGGTCGCGAAATGAAACGGCGCCGGGGGCGGCGAGGCACAGCGAAGCTGCAGCAAGAAAGAACAGGCACACACGGCGGCTCGGCATCGGGTTGGGTTTTCTGCCAGCGCGATTCTAAAACAACCGAAATACGGATTCGACTTTGATCCAGGACGCGACCGCACGTTGGGACGCGTCTCTTGCCGGAATGAATTGCCAGTTGCGGACAGCTTGAATCGCGTTTTCGTCGAGGCCCGAGCCGAGGCCGCGAATCACGCGGACTTCTTTAGCGCGGCCGTCAGCGCCGACCAGCACACTCAACATCACCGAGCCCTGCAATTTGGTTTTGCGCGCCTCTTCGGAGTAGAGCGGATCGGGGCAAACCCGACAAATGACCTGCGAGGCGACAGGGCCGTACGGGCCGGCGTCTTTGCCCACGCCGACCCTGTCACCCGGTTCGATCCCCATGCCGTGATCCTTTCCATCGCCGATGCCGTTTTTGCCGGAGCCTTCTGACCCGTTTTTGCTCGGCATCCAAGGAAGGCCCACATCAGTGGTAGTTCGAACAAACTCCGGAGCGTCCGTATTGGCAATAGTAACTTGGACCGCGAGAGGATGCGGCCGCGAATCCGAGAGATGCGGTTGGATAAGCGCAATGCGAGTCTCTGGCGCCAGCTCACCGGTCGACGGCGGAAGTGTATCGTGGCCGCCGCTGTCGCCACTCCTGCCAAGAAGCCCCGCCTCGGAACTTAGCAATGCCTTTGGAGGGGGCGGCAGAAGGCGCCAGTCGTGTTCGGGGCGCGGCTTCGGCGGACCCTGCAGAGGACGCGCAACGGACCACAAGAGCGCCGCACAAATGGAAGCGTGCAAGAGAGCGGAACCTATTTGTGGTGCGGAAGCAGAATAAGCGCGCCGCTCTTCCAGGAGATGAATCGGAGCGTGGGCTGCCGGAAGGGGCGCCCATGGCAGCTTGCAAACACTGGCCAGATTTTCGTGGATCCGTTTGAGGAAGGAACCGCCGTTCAAGAGCGAAGTCTTCAAGCCGAGGGCTGGCTCGCGCATCGCGCGCCTCCGCAGCCGCTTGGCCTCGCAGGCACAAAAAAGCGGCTCCCGACGCACGGTGGGAGCCGCGAAAACTCCAAAAGGTTGCTTCGGTGTGTACTCAGAAAAGCCGGAAAGTTACTTCGATTGGTACTTGAGCCGCCACCGGCTTGCCACCGGGGCCGACGGCCGGACGGAACTTCCACTGGCGCACCGCTTCAATAGCCTTTTCATCGAGGCCAAGGCCGGGGCTCTTCACGACCTGAATGTTCGTTGCGCGGCCATCGAGCGTGATGACCACCATCAAGACTACAACGCCCTGATACTTGGCCTTGCGCGCTTCATCGGAATACTGCGGGTCGGGGCAATAGATGCAGCCCGGCATGCCGACGCCATTTACGCCAGCGCGAAATGCTCCGCCGCCAGTGCCGCCGCCTTCGCCGGGACCAAGGCCGCCACCGGAGCCGCTGCCAATACCGGTGCCGTTGCCGTGGCCAAGCGAATCGCTTACGCCGTTGGCCAGCGGGTCACCAAACGTCGGCGCCTGAATATTCGACACGCGCAGATCCGGTGGACCGAGCAGTGACGGATCCATTGGCAGCTTCGGCGCGGGATTCTGAATGTGAACTTGCGGCGGCGTGAACTGGGTCCACTTAAACTTGGGCAGCTTGCCGCGATTGACCGGAGCTAGGGTGTGGTCGTTGGCACCGCCGCCTCCGCCTGCAGGCTTCGCGCCAGGCGGCAACTTGGGCGTGTAAGGCGAAATATCGAGTAAAGCCACGTCGGTCTTGGTTTTGGCTTCGGTTGACGGAGGCAGAACCTTGGTAAATAAGGGAACGACCACGAGTCCGATCAGAACCACGTGGAGGCTGATGGAAATAACTTGGGTCCAGCCGAAATTTTCGTCCTTGGTCCAGATTTCCTTCACGCGGACCGGCTTCACTTCAAAAGGCAGCGGAGCCTGTTTGGTCGGCGAGAAAAATTCCTTGATGCGCGAACCGAATCCGCCAAAGCCTTCGACCCAACCGGTGGAAAGACGGCTGCCGGAATTTCCCTTGGGAACAGGTCGGCTGGTGAAGAATTCGCTTACGTTGGCCCAGAACCCGCCGCCATATTCCTCAGGCATCAAGTCAGACCTAAAATCGCCGCGGATCTTTACCGGTCGCTCGAAAAGAAACTGCTTCAGGTTCGACCAGAAGTTGTCCGGCATGAGCATGGGAGGTCGGCCAAAGCGAGGCACCGCATGAGAGGACAGTGGCGATTCCTTCCCGGCTTTGTTTTCCGGGTTACGCGGCGGTCCCAAGTTGAGAAGTGTTCCTGGCACGTTCCTCCGCCCTTAGTTGGTTAGACGCAATCCGACTCTTCCGGGTGCACCTTCCGGTACGATTCGGGGCGGACGGGAAAGGTTGCTACCGTCAATTCCGCCCGATCCGGGCACACGCGTCCTCTCCTTCTATTGTAACAACCAGTCGAGGAAGAATCCACGCCAGAGGCCAAAGGCACAACGTGCTAGAATCCAGTTCCCGCTTCGTCTGCGACACCTCCCGTCCTACCCCGGAGAATTTCTATGGAAGATCTGCAAAAACAGGCAAAACAGCAGGCTATTGTGATGGCCGCAGCGATATTCGCGGCGCGCAGTTTGAGCGATTGGGATGGCGGACGCTCTCCACGAGCCATCGCGGCCGCGAGCGACGCGATTAGCAAAGCCAAGTTTCTGGTGGACGAAATCGAGCGAAAGTTGCGCTGAGGCCGTCGCGGCTCTCCGGCCGACACTACGCAGAGTGCACCGGAGAGCCGCAAAATTTGACGTGCAGTTGACATACAGGACTTCCGGATGAAAATTGGCCGGGCAAGGGTTCCGTTGTAAAATCTCTGGTTACATTTCCCCATGTTTTTCCCGCCGTGCTTCAGGCGAAAAACCAGGGTTGAGAAGGGATTGCGACGCGGCAACCATGTCCGAACCACTCGTACTCAAGACAACGCTGAACCTGCCGAAAACGGACTTCCCGATGAAGGCGGGGCTACCGCAGAACGAGCCGAAGCAGCTTGAGGCGTGGCAGACGACGAATCTTTACCAGCAAATCCTCGACGCGCGTCAGGGCAAGCCGCTGTTTGTGCTGCACGATGGGCCGCCATACCCGACGGGAACCATTCACCTCGGCACCGGCCTTAACAAAGTCCTGAAAGATCTGATCGTCAAGACGAAAAGCATGGCCGGGCACTATGCGCCGTACGTGCCCGGCTGGGATTGCCACGGCTTGCCGATTGAAACGCAAGTGGAAAAAGAGCTGGGCGGCAAGGGAAAAGTCCCGCCGGCGGAATTCCGCAAACTCTGCCGCGAATTTGCGGCGCGCTATGTCGAACAGCACAAGAAAGACTTCAAACGCCTCGGCGTGTTCGGCCGCTGGAACGATCCCTACCTCACGATGAGCTTCGACTACGAAGCTACGATCGCTGGAGCGTTCCTGGAATTCATGGAAAAGGGCTACGTTTATCGCGGACGCAAGCCCGTCTACTGGTGCATTTACGATTCGACGGCGTTGGCAGAAGCTGAGGTCGAATACGAAGATCACGTCAGCCCTTCGATCTGGGTGAAGTTTGCCGTGGCAGGTGGCGGCAAAGGTGAAGCCGCCAAGATTGGCAGCGACGTATCCGCAGTGATTTGGACCACTACTCCTTGGACCATCCCGCACAACCGCGCGTTGGCGTTTCATCCTGACTTTGAATACGCGGTCGTCCAGACCGAAAAGGGCAAGCTGCTACTCGCGGCAGACCGTGTGGCCGCACTGCAAGCGGAATGCGAGATCAAGCAGGCCGTCGTCTTGGCCAGGTACAAAGGCCGCGACTTTGAAGGGATGAAATTTCAGCATCCTTTTGTGCCGATCAAGGTGCCCGGTCTGTTGGCCGATTACGTGACCCTCGATCAGGGCAGCGGCATCGTTCACACAGCTCCCGGCCACGGCGTGGACGACTTCAACTCCGGCCAAAAATACGGCTTGGAGATTTACGCACCAATCGACGACAAAGGTGTCTATCTCGAAGGTCTGCCCGAATACAAAGGCAAGGATGTTTTCACCGCGAATCCGATCGTCGTGCAGCTGCTTGCCGATCGCGACGCGTTGCTCGGGAACCATCCGTACAAGCACAGCTATCCGCACTGCTGGCGTTGCCACAATCCCGTAATCTTCCGCGCTACCGAGCAGTGGTTCATTCGGATGGATGCCGTGCCAACCGACAGCCCAAAATCGCTGCGGCAGGAAGCGCTCGATGAAATTCACAAAGTGAAGTGGATTCCGGCGTGGGGCGAAGACCGCATCTACGAAATGATCGAGAAGCGGCCGGATTGGTGCGTTTCCCGCCAGCGCTTCTGGGGCGTGCCCATCATCGTTTTCTTCTGCGATGGCTGCGGCGAACAGCTCCAGGATTATAAGGCGCTCCGCAACGTCATCGAGTGGTTCAAAAAAGAAGGCGCCGACGCCTGGTACAAGCATTCGCCGGAAGAGCTGCTACCGCCTGGGACCAAGTGTGAATGCGGTGCGCCGAAATGGCGCAAGGAGAACGACATTCTCGACGTCTGGTTCGATTCCGGGTCATCCAACCTCGCCGTTCTTCACGGAAAAGAATGGCCAGCTGACGTCTATCTGGAAGGACCGGATCAGTATCGCGGCTGGTTCCACAGTTCGCTGCTCGTCGCCACTGGCGTGAAGCACGCCGCGCCATATCGCGGTGTCGTAACCCACGGCTGGACGCTCGATGAACAAGGTCGGCCCATGTCCAAATCACTCGGCAATTCCATCGATCCGGCTGAGATTTGCGACAAATGGGGCGCCGATTTGCTCCGCCTGTGGGTCACATCCGTCGAATATCAGGCCGACGTGAAGATGAGCGAGCGTGTGATGACTCAGCTCAGTGAAGCCTACCGCAAGATTCGCAACACGTTCCGCTTCGCGCTCGGCAACCTCAAAGATTTCGATCCCGCAAAAAACGCTTTGCCCGGCGATCAGATGGAAGAAATGGATCGCTGGATGCTCGATCGCACCGCCGATCTCGTCAAAAAGTGTCGCGACTGGTATGCGGCCTACGAATTTCACCGCGTCTATCACGCCATTCACGATTACTGTGTCGTGGACCTCAGCGCGTTTTACTACGACGTCCTGAAAGATCGTCTATACACAAAGGCGCCGAACAGCCCCTCGCGTCGTTCCGCGCAGACGGCCATCTACAAAATCACCGACGCGCTGGTGCGCGTGATGGCGCCCATTCTGGTCTTCACGGCCGAGGAAATCTGGAAGTATCTGCCAAAGACTGCAGGAGCGCCGTCGAGCGTACATATTGGCCTGCTTCCGGAAGAAAACGAATTGCGCTCGGGACTCGCTGCAGCGCGAGGAACGGATTGGGAACTGCTAGCGAAAGTCCGCGCCGAGGTTTTGAAAGCGCTCGAAGCAGCGCGCAACGAGAAGCGGATCAATTCCGGCCTCGAAGCCAAAGTGTTTCTCGGCGGCAATCCGGAATTGCGTGCAAAACTCAAGCACCATCTGGCGCAGTTGCCCGAACTGTTCATCGTCTCGCAAGTGGACTTCCTGACGGCAGGCGCACCGGAGTACAAGTCCGAACTTGTCCCGTCGCTGCAAGTATCGATTCAGAAGGCGGACGGCGCGAAATGCGAACGTTGCTGGAACTACTCCACGCATGTCGGCGAAAACACCCGCTATCCGACCGTATGTGAGCGGTGTTCGGCAGCTCTGGGAGAAATCGAGGGAGCTGCATAAAGCGTCGGCTGCAGCCATCTGCTAAGGAAATGATTCACCCGTCGCGACTGCGCTGGCTGATCCTGACCTTCGTCGTAGTCTTTCTGGACCGCGTATCGAAGGCCGCCATCGAAGCTAAAACCATCGAGGGCTGGCGCCATGAACTCGTCCACGACTTCATCTACCTGGTGCACAGCAAGAATACCGGCATCGCTTTCAGCATTTTTGCCGACGGCTCGCCGTGGACGCGCTACGTCCTGATCGCCGGTTCGCTGATTGTGATCGCAATTCTGGCCTGGTATCTGGTCGCAGGTTCAGCCGTTTCTGCTCGTGCCGCGGCTGGGTTAGCTCTGTTACTCGGCGGAGCCACTGGCAACTTAACCGATCGTATTCTGCGGGGCGGTGTTACCGACTTCTTCGAAGTGTGGTTCGGCTCTTACCGCTATCCGGCATTCAACGTCGCAGATTCTGCCATCACCATCGGCGCCATCCTGATCCTACTCGACGTACTCTTTCCGCGCCGACCAGCTACAAAGACCGCATCAAAGTAAGGCAAAACTCGCCGGTTCTACTGTTTGCAAAGCTCCTGCAGCTGCTTCATCGGCTTCTCGGCATGCGGCGGAAGCTGCAAATGCCGCGCCTCCATGATTTGCTCCTGCAAGATTGTCCCCTCTTTCATCACAACATCCGGATCGATGTCGTATACCGGATCCTTCTGGGCTTCTTCGAGCGTAATGAATTTAAATCCTTGCTGCTCCATCTGTGCCAAAAGCTGCGGCAGCATTTGTGCGTCGAACGCCCCGATGTGCATCAGCAATACGTGCTTGATATCGCGATCAAACAACTGTTGCGCTAGCTGCCGGCCCAGCTTCATGTACTCCGTTGCGGTGTTTAAGTAGCTTTCCTTGAGCCAGGCTATGGCCTTTTCATCCTTCTTTTCCGAGCAGCGCGCGTACGGCCCGTTCCACGCATAGTCCTCGAAATCGAGTGTGACCTGCGCGATGCGGTAGTGATGATCCTTCAGGTAAGCGCGGATCGCATGTCGCTTTTCGAGCGTGTCGCCTTCATCCAAGTACGGGTAACGAAACCAGCGCCAGTCCTTGCTGCCCATCAGTTCCTGCAGCGTAGGCTCATTTTTTGCCACGTTCTCTTCGAACTGAGCCGCCGGCTTGCTGTTCAAACTCATGTGGTCCAGCGTGTGGTTGCCCAGCGGCTGCCCCGCCCCTCGCCACAACTGGAGCACTTTCAGGTCCTCTGGATGCGCCTGCAGTTTGCCCGCGTTGATGAACCCGTACACTTCCGGCACATGCGCCTCTTTAAAGGCCGCCAAAATCTTTCGAGTCACGTCTTCCCGCGTCGTTCCCGCTGGCAGCGGCCCATGCGCCGGCAAATCGTCAAACGTGATCGCTACTTCTTGAGACTGCGAAATCGGGAGAATGAGGAACATGCCAAAAAGGAGCTTCAGCGATGTCCATAGAAGGTTGCGGGCCGTGATCATGCGGGTCTCCAATGGGACCATCAGAGCGAGCTCTGAAATAGCCGGACAACTCTAACTGGAGCGTCTGTATATCGCAATGAAAGTCGGTTTTCTGGGCCGGTAGGTACTCGCAGATGGACCCCAACGATAGACATCTTGGTTGCCACCGTCAGCGATTCCCTCCAGCTTGTAGTTGTCGCGCACGTAGGCGTCCGTCCAGTCAAAAATGTGTGTATCCGCTCCCGAGCGAGTATCCCAGGAGTCCCGCGAAAGCACATAGACGATGTACAGCGGTTTGACGGATTCGACTTCGTGAATCATCTCGTTCTGCATAACTCGGCCGTACGGCTGGTTTTCAACCAGCGCGTAGGTGTAGATGTATCCCGTCGCCGAATGTCTGTGCGCGTAAAAATAGATCTGCGGCTCGGATCCCATCACCGCAATGCGATCTTCGGGCGATGAGTGCGCCTGGATGTACTCGGCGATCTTTAGCGACTCCGGGAAGGGATTCGGGCCGTAAACATCCCGGCAGGCCTGTCTGGGTGAATCAAAGAAATAGATGTGACGCTCGGCATACAGCGCATTGGCGAAGGCAAAAGAAAAGAGCAACGCGACAATCGCGGCCCTCAGGCGCAGCCTTCGCAGAAGATCGGCCAGCGCGCTCGCGCCAACTCCAATCAGCAAGCCCAGCACCGGGTACAGCATGATGAAATAGTGGCCTCGAAAGTATAGGCCCACGCTGATCGACGAGAACGAGAAGCCGAGGAATCCGATCACGAACAATGCATGCGGCCTCATCTTTCGGTTCCACAAGAACGCGGCCATCCCCAATACCGCCAAAAAGAACAGAAACGGGATATGTTCTTTTTGTAATTCGATGCGATTTGCTAACTGCTGCAAACCCTTAAAGGGAGCTTGCTCGGTTCCATAGGCACGAGCGTACGAAACAGTCCAGAACCAAAACTTTGCAAAGACTCCGGCGCGCCAAAGGATAAGGCAAGTCAAGGCATAGGGCACGATCGCTCCCGCCGAATAGACGGCCAGCTTGCGAATAAACGCAGGTCGCTCATCAGCGCCCGGCCATTCGCGCATGCACAGATAAAGTCCGCCGAAGATTCCGAATAATATCCCCGGCTGCTTCATCAAAAAGGCCAGGCCAAAGCAAAAACCGCTGGCGAAGTAGAGGACAAGCCGGTTCGAATCGAGCGCCTTGAAGAGAATGAGAAGCGCCAGCAAAGCGAAGAGAGTTACAAAATGCGTAGCATGCGCGGCAAGCCCCAGCACCAAGGGACGAATGGTAAACAGTCCGAAGGATGCGCCTGCAATCACCGCCGCCAGCGGATCAAAAAGCCGTCGCACAATCAGAAACAAAAGAAAAATCGAGACTGCATTGACGACGATCAGCCCTAGGTGAATACCCGCCGGTGTTTCCCCGAACACCGCCATGATCACCGCGTAGGCTGCATACGTGCCAGGCAGCTTCATGTTGTAAGCCAGCTCATACGGCGGGATGCCCTGCAGAATCAATTGGCCGGCATACGCGTACTCGCCTTCGTCGCGCTCCAGCGGAAAGTCACGCAACCGGAAGCGGATACTCGAAATGAGCAAAATCACGAGGCAAATCGCAACGTATTCCCACCGCAATGAGAAACGTCTCCGCCTCACTGGTGTTTCGATGGAGTCGTGAGGCTCAGCGACCGCGGCTTTGGCACTTTCCAGCAAAAGAGCGTACCGTTCCTTGTCCGATTCAAAAATTTTTTAACTTTTTGATGCTAGCATTGCGGCTTTGCGCTTTCGGCGACCTGAGTCCTAGCCGTGCTTGAAAATGTACTGCCGCTGCCAACGGCCGGTCGTATAGACAGGAGCATGAACCTCAACCTCAAGCAACTCGAACTGCTTGCCGAAAAAGGCGGTGACCGTCTGGACCGTTGGGTGGCCGAGCATTGCCCCAATCTTTCGCGCGCCCGGGTGCAGGAATTGATCGAGCAAGGCCTGGTCCTCGTCAACAATGCTCCGGCAAAACCAGCTTACAAATTACGAGCCGGCGACAAAGTGTTTGTCGAAGTGCAAGAGCGCCCCGCGCTGAGCGCCGAAGCCGAATCCATCCCGCTGCAGATCTTGTATGAGGATGACGACCTGTTGGCTGTCAACAAGCCGCCGGGAATGAGCGTTCACGCCGGAGCCGGCATTTCGCGCGGCACGTTGGTGAACGCGTTGCTCGGCCGCGGCCAGTCCCTCTCGCGAGGTGGCATCGTGGCAGACGACCTGCGTCCCGGCATCGTCCATCGGCTCGATAAAGAAACATCCGGGGTTATCGTCATTGCCAAAACCGATTACGCTCACGCCAAACTGGCCGAGGCCTTTACCACGCGCGCGGTCAAGAAAAGTTACCTCGGGCTTGCCGAAGGAGCGTTCGAAAATCCTGCCGGCAAGATCGACTGTCCTATCGGGCGCGACCCCGTTCGTCGCACTCGCATGAAAGCGTTCATCGTCGCGCCGGGACGAAAGGGACCACCTGCGTCAGCGCGAGCGCGCGTCGCGCTAACCGAATGGAAAAAGCTTTTGGAGCTTGGCCCGGCTACGCTCTTGGCAATCCAACTGCACACCGGAAGAACGCATCAAATCCGAGTACATCTTTCCGCGATCAAGCATCCGCTTGTTGGAGACACCTTGTATGGAGCTGCGTCTCACCTGCAAGTCGGCAAGACGAGCATGCCTGCCCTTGGTCGTCAGTTTCTCCATGCGGCGAGAATTGGTTTTTCACACCCGCGAACCGGGTCATGGCTGGAACTACAAGCGCCGCTCGCCGCGGACTTACGCGATTATCTCGACCGTCTTGCAATTCTGCAGGGAAGGCGCCTGGACGCGCTCCAGGACTACCTTTAGTCGCCGGCGCCCGCAAAATTCGCCCAGTTCGGCACACCGGCCAAAATTGACGCTGCCGTCGCAAGCTTCCTATACTTTTACATCATGAATCGCGCACGGTACTCCTCGGCCCTAGCTTTCCTCGCAAGTTTGACGCTGCTCGCATTTCCGCTCGCGGATTACGCTCAGCAAGGCGGCGCGCAACAAGCCCCGCCGCAACAACAGCCAGTGATCCCCGCCAACCCGCAGCAGCCACCGACCTTCCGCACCGAAGTCAACCTCGTGGACGTGCTGGCCACCGTGCTCGATCGCCGTAACAAGCTCGTGCCGGACCTGGAGAAGAACGACTTCAAGATTACCGACGACAACGCGCTTCAAGAGATTCGCTTTTTCAGCAAACAATCGGACTTACCCCTGCGCATCGGCATGCTGCTCGACACTTCCAACAGTGTCCGCGACCGCATCAAGTTCGAGCAGGAAGCAGCCGTCGACTTTCTCTACAGCGTTCTGCGCCGCGGCAAAGATCAGGCATTCGCGATGACGTTTGACGATGAACCACAAATTATTCAAGCCTTCACAGGAGACGGTGGCTTGTTGCGCGACGAAATCAACAAAACGCGCGCCGGCGGCGGCACTGCAGTCTACGATGCGGTCTACGATGCTTGCACGAAGCAGCTCAGCAACCCGCCGCGCCCGCCGGGCGATCAACCCGACATCGTGCGCCGCGTCATGGTGCTCATCAGCGACGGCGAAGACAATCTCTCCAACCACACTCGCGCCGAGGCCATCGAAATGGCCCAACGCACCAACGTGGTCATCTACACCATCAGCACCAGCACGCAGTGGATTCAGCTTTCCCAGACCAACCCGAACAAAGCGGCAGACCGTAAGATGCATCTGACCGAGGGTGACGAAATCCTGAAAAATCTTGCTGAAGAAACCGGCGGCCGCGCCTTTTTTCCCTATCATGTCGACGACCTGAACCAGTCATTCCAGGACATCGGCGACGAACTGCGCAATCAGTACACCATCACTTATAGCCCAACCAATTTCGTCGCTAACGGAAAATACCACCGCATCAAAATTGAACTCCCCAATCGTGGCGGCTACCAGGTGCGCGCTCGTCGCGGTTACTTCGCCAGATCCCGCACAGGAGCAGTCAATCCGGCCGGCAACGCCGCATCCCCGCCTCCGACCGGCCAGACTAGCCAGACCGACAAACCGTAGCCCGGAGCCGCCCGAGGCTTCTACTTCGAAGTGTCGCGAAGGATGAACGCGTCCGCTTCAACACTCCCGCGTTCGATGGCGATCTGCTTGCCATCCTGCGAAAGGGCATAGCGGAAAATCAAATCCTTATCAAACGAAGTCAGCGGCTTGCGGTTCGAACCGTCCAGCGCCTCCGACCACAAATTGTCCACGCCTTTCTCTCGCACGCGGTACACGATGGATTTTCCGTCCGCCGCAAACACCGGTGTCGAGTTCATTCGCGGGTCCGCTTCGACGTAAGACGGTTTTCCCCCGGCGGTAGGATCCATGCGGACCATCATCTTGTGATCGGCTTCGCGCAATTCGATGGACGCGATCCACTTTCCGTCCGGAGACACATCGAATTGTGAAACCGGCTCGTTCACCACGACCTGAGCCGCGCCCCCATCAATGGAAACGCGCTTGACGGTCTGCCGGTCGGTCTGGTCGGTGTAGTACACCCATTTCCCGTCGCGCGTGCACACCGGCTCGCGATCGTTTTGCCCCGACGTCAATTGCGTTACATTGCTTCCGTTGGCGTCCATGCGCCACAAATTGATCACCGCGCTGCCTATGCGGTCCACGCGCCGGAACACGATGTACCGCCCGTCGCCGCAGGCCGTGGTTTGATCGGAAATGTGGCCGGTATCGTTGAGCAGCATGGTTTCTTCGCCATTTGCCGTGACAAACTTAAGCTGCCCTGCCTGCGGCAGGATGAGCGTCCCGTTAGCTCCCCAATTCCAGAGCCACAAGTCGTCGTGTGAGCTCAACGGCACCGTCTTTAATTGCATCGGCGTCGCGAGAGGCGCAATCCCCAGATCAAAGTTCAATTTCCCTTGGCTCGCCACCAACGTTTTGCCATCCGCCGCCAGGCTTGGATTACGGTAATTGTTGGTGTCATGCGTAAACAGCCGGTATTCGCCGCCGGGAAATGTCATGTATCCCAACTGATCGTTAACCGATCCAGAACTCAAATCCATCGATGGGATGATCAAGCCCGCGCCATTGGGCATCCACACTGGCTCGTAAAAAATCCGCGACGGAGCGCTGGCGAAGCTTGTAATCTTGCCCGTCGTCGCGTCCACTTGCATGAACCCGCCCAAGGCCTCTTTCGTCGGCTGCACAATCGGGATGAGAATGGTTTTCCCATCCGGCGACCACGCCGGCGTCAGGCTGTCCGTCAGCAGATTCTGATCCTTAAAGATTTGCCGCTCGTCGCTCCCGTCGCTCTTCATCGAAACCAGGTCAAAGTACGGTGAATCATGTTTTTCGCGCAGAAACGCAAAGCGCTGGCCATCCGGTGAAAATGTAATCGGGCTGTCCACGTCGCGCGCCACGACGTGTGGCGTGCCTCCCAGCACCGGCGCCGCATACAGGATGCCAATCACGTGCTCTTCGTCGTCGCGCCGCACAAAATACAGATAGCTCCCGTCGCGCGAAAACGTCAGCGCCTGATACCGCGTCGCCGCCGGCGCCACCACCTGCGCATTGCTCCCCGTCGCGATGTGCCGCAGCCACAGCGACTGCAACCCGTTTTCGGAATGCACCTGCAAGAGGTATTTCCCGTCCGGTGAAATCGCCGCCAGCGACACATGCCCACTTTTCGTCAGGTTGGCGATATCGAAATTTTCAAACGGCACCCGCTTCGATCGTTGCAGCAACGAATAGGCACCGTAACCTGCCGCCGCGAGCAGCGTCAGCAGAACAGCTGCCGCCAGCCCCGTCCCCAGTTTGTTTTCTTTCGCCGCCGCGACAATCACCGAGCCGCTCGACTTCGCCGGCTGGGCTGTTTGCGCAACACCCGATTTTGTCGCGGCAGCCCTCGAGGCGCCCGATGATGAAAGCGGCGCCGGCGTACGCCCGGAGTCGCTCTCCCGTTGCAGCCGCTTCAGATCGGCGCGAAGTTCCGCGGCCACCTGGTAGCGGCAATCGCGGTCCTTTTCCAGCGCCTTGTTGAGCATCCGCTCGAATTCCGCGGGCAAACTCGGATTCAGCGTTACCGGCGAAGTCGGCGTGTTGCGCAAAATTCCATCAAAAACAATCGCACTCGTTGATCCTGGAAATGCGTGTTGTCCGGTCACCATCTCGTAGAGCACGGCGCCCAGCGAAAACAAATCTGTCCGCGGGTCGAGCTCCTCGCCGCGCGCCTGCTCCGGCGACATGTACGCGATCGTTCCTACCGCCGTTCCTGGTGTGGTCAGGTGCGTCTCATCCGGATCGATTGTCGCGCCCTCGGTCGTTCCGGGGCCGACAACGAGTTTTGCCAACCCAAAATCCAGAATTTTCGCGCCGCGATCCGTCAAGAAAATATTTGCCGGCTTGATGTCGCGGTGCACGATGCCCTTCTTGTGCGCGGCATCCAACGCATCCGCCAGCTGAATCCCGATCTCCAGAGTTCTTCCGAAAGCCAGCGGAGCATTCACCAGCACGCGGTCCAGCGACTGGCCCTCCAGCAGCTCCATCGCCAGAAAGGTTCGCCCGTTGTCTTCTTCGATGGCGTGGATGGTGCAGATGCCCGGATGGTTCAGCGCCGAAGCCGACCGCGCTTCCCGCAAAAACCGCTCCAGCATTTGTGGATCGCGATGCTGGTCTTCCGGAAGGAACTTCAGCGCCACGCGCCGGCCGAGCTTCGTATCCTCGGCCTCATAAACCACGCCCATGCCTCCGCCGCCCAGCTTGCGGAGAATCCGGTAGTGCCCAATCGTTTGCCCGTCCATGCTTGTGTAGTGGCCGACTTTTGGGTCGGCTCTTTTCTGTAGTGCCAACCTTCAGGTCGGCTCTGCTCGGGAACAGCATGGTAACGGCTGCCCCTCCACCGGTCAATTCGCCGCAGTCACGCTGAGTTTCGTAGTGGCCGGTCTTTCGCGGTTCGTACGATCCGGTTCCGACCAGACAGACCGGTTCCTACCTCGCCCTGCCGGTGCCGCACCCTTGCTTTCGGGTCTCAGGGTTTGTAGTTGCAAACCCTGAGATGACAAGGGCGTCTTTGGCTGGTATTACGTGAATGCCCCCGCTCAGTGCTCTTCCGGCAGGACCGGCAGCACCGCCATCACCGCCGTGCCGGGATCATCCCGCAGCTTCAAATACAGCAGCGTCCCATTCGGCCGCGGCACATTCAGTGAAGAATCCGCAAATCCGGCCGGCACCGGAGTGTTTCGCGTGAATTGCTGGTCCGACGCCACCGACTCCACCAGGAACAGGCTGCTTCCGCTCAGCCGGCATTGCTGGTCCGGACTATCGGGGCACCGAATCTCCTTCAGCGACGGCAGCCGCACCAGCTTCGCCAGCGGAATCCAGTCGCCGCTACGGCCTTCTTCGGAAACTGCGCGGAACCGCAACGGCCCAAACGCAGAAGCCCCGAATGCCTTTAGCGGCTCCAGCACGGCCATCACTGTGGCGGCGTCCTGCATCACCAGCGTACCCGCCTGCACATCCAGCGTCGCTTGGAAAGACTCATCCTCCGAAGCCACTTCAATTTTTTCGTTGCGGCCAAACTTCTCCGGTGACTCGGACTTCACAAAAAATGTGATCTTGCCGTCTTGCGGCAGCAGATCCTGGTCGCCCAGGCGAATTCCCGATGCGCTCGCTCCCGCTTGGATCGATTTGCTCACCAGCGACACGCGCGGCCTCGGCGGTTGCACCTTCGTCTGCAGATCCAGCACGCGCCCGTCTTTCAGCGCTACCCGCGCCACCAGATTTTCGTTCGTCTGGAACTTCTCCGTCGCACCCGCGTCCGGCGCAGCCAGATACAGCACATCTTTCCTTTCCACCCGCGTCAGCTTCGCCGGAGAAAAATGGATTCCGTTCAGCTCGAAGCTGTTCACCTGGTCGAGCCGCGTTCCTTCCAGCACTCCCTGCTTGTCGCCCGCGCTGATGCGGAATTCATCCAGTTTCGCCGCTTCCGAGTACGCATGCAGCTTCAATTCCTCAGGCTGGCTCTGGCCAAACTGCTTCACGGAAACCGTCACCGGCCCTGTGGCGGAATCCTTCAGCGGAACATTCACCGCGACTTCGTTCGTTCCGCTGACTTTCCACGCAGCCTTCACTTCCCTGCCATCTGGCAATGTCAGTGAAATCTTCTCCGCGCATACCGCGCAGATCGACTGCAGGCGCAGGGTATCGTCGCGTCCCACAATCAACGCGCCCTGGTCCGCCGCCGCAACCGACCATCCACCCTGCTGCACGTTGCGCAAATGGAATGTCGGCCCCGCGAACGTGTCGAATCCCCAGTTGCCGCGCAGCGTCGCCACCACTTGTGTATCCAGATCGCCCGGCGTGAGATTTTTCGTGTCCACCACGAATCCGCCCTGCGCCGCATCCGGCCTCACCGGCAGCTCGAGGGTTGCGCCCTTCTTCGTTGGCACGCTCAACACAAAGCCGTGCCCCAGGTCCGTGGAGAAAACCAGCGGCGCTCCTTCCACCGGCAGAGTCAGCGAAGGACTCTGCAGGCAGAACACCTGGTCCACGCTGGGATTCCGCAGCGGCGGCAATTGCGGAGCTTCCACCGCTGGTAGCCCCACCACGATCACTGACTTCGGATTCCGAAACGACGGAGGATTGTTCAAGTGCAGATTCAACTGTTCGCCCTTCGGCAGCGTCAACGCCGGAATGTATTGGAACTCCGCGGTATGAATGTTTCCCAACAGCCGCGCCAGGTCCACCACTGCTCCCACATACGCGCTGTAAAACCCTCCTCCCGCCACCGGCGTTGTGCTAATCGCACCGATCAAATCCGACGACGGACCATTCGTCAGCGCGGTCACCACCGACTGGCTATGCCCGTCATCCAGCACCAAACGATCCGAATTCTGCGTCAGGCAACTCCCCTGCTGTTCCACGGGGCGGTCAAAGCATTGCTGGTCAATTCGAATACCGAGCGTCTTCGCCATCTGAACCGAAACGTTGTGCAAATCCTTCGGGTCGTTGTCCGAAGTCTCCTTCACGACGCTCATGTATTTTTCCAGCCGCGAACGGTACAGGCCGGCCTGGTTCAAGTCCTGCGAGGCTCGCACAAACACGCCCGGCACCGATCGCACTGCGCGGCTCAGCGTCGAAAATCCGCCACCCGTTTCCGGCGCCAGAAACACCAGAACTTGCTGGGCATCCTGCGGCACGGTCACCACGATTCCTTCCTGCTTTACCTTTTTATTCCAGGTTTCTGCCGGGGTCAGCCATTTTTCCGGAGGCGGATTCGTGGACCCGCGCAGAAACGCCACGATCAACAGGTAGTGCACCGATTGCGATTCGGGAAAGTCGGGATGAATCCAGATGCGGTCGCCCGGCCGAAAATTCGCCACCTCCGAAATCGGCAGCGACTTGCCGTTGCGCGAAACTTTCATCTCTACGCGGGGGCCGAGCAGGTCGAACGGCGCCACATCGGCGGCGGCTGCCCGCGACGCGCTCACGCCAAGCGCCGCGGCCAGCAGCGCCACGATTCCGAATTTTCTTATGGTTCTAGCTTGGGAAGCTGAAAACACTCCTGCTTCACTTTCCGGCCAGGGGCTTTGCTTTTCTTCGGAAATTGCACCGAGCTTTAATTATAACGCTTCAAGAAAATACGCCAACGATTTCTGCTATGAAATTTTCAGAATGTGTAAATGAACTTTCAGTTTTTGGGCGCGTAGTAGCCCTTACGCGTGAGGATCTTGTAATCCTTGTTGGAAGTTTCCACTTTAACTTTGCGGAACTGACCGTCTCTAGAGGTGTTCGCAGGGTAGTAGCCCAGCGTGTACTGGCTTCGCAGCTCTTCCGAAATCTGATCGAACGCTTCGTTCAGCTTTTTCTCCGACGAAACGTCAATCATCCGCCCGCCGGTTTCGTCGGCCATCTTTCTGGCAATGTCCCCGCGGCCGTAGCGATAGTCGTGAACGTAGAGAATGTGAATCACCGTATCCGTGCGCTGCGCGGACTCAATCGCCTCTTCCACGCGAAGCTTGCTGCCCTGATCCTCCGCGTCCGTAATAATCACCAGCGTTTTGCGCCCTGCTTCCGTTGCCAGCATGTCGTGGCACGCCAAATAAACAGCGTCATAGAAATGAGTTCCGCCGGTATTCGACGGGATCGTCCCCGGAGTCACCACGCCGCCGCTCACCGCGCTAATGCGCGCCTTGTTGATCGCGCGTTCCAGTTGGCCGCGGTCATCGGTGAAATCAGCCAGCAGGTCCACATCGAGGTCGAAGCTGATGACCATCGCCATGTCGCTCTTTTTCATGACACGTTCGAGGAACCGCGATGCGGCTTCCTGCTCCGCTCCCAAGCGATTCTGTTCGCTGCCACTGGTATCAATCAGCAGCCCAATGGTTATGGGCATGGTGACTTCCTTCGAGAAAAAGGCGATCTTCTGTTCCTGGTTGTCTTCGTAAACCTTGAAGTCTTGCTGTTTTAGATCGCCGACGATTCTCTTGCCCTTATCGCGCACCGTGGCAAACAAATTAACCAGGTTTACAGTGCGCTTCAAAACCGGTCCCTGCGCCTGTTCCTGCGATGGTTCCCGCGGCCCTGCCGATAGCGTCAGACTCGCACTCAACGCGGTCGCCACTGCCAGCTTCCACAAATTACTTAGAGAAGGCATGTATACTTTTCCTTGTGATCGCTGCCAGCCGGCCAAAGGCTGCAGGAGAGTCCCGGAAATTGCTCACAACCGGGCTGGGTTGTTTCTGCATCCATAGGGTGTCAGGGTTTAAGCGTTTGTTTTACAAACCTTAACAAACGAAGGTGTACCAAGCCCTGAGTTACATAGGATGCGACGGAACGTCGGTAAGGATGCGTTCGCCCCGCGCGGCGACCCAAAACGCGTCCCAGACAAGTAAAAACGAGTAAGAGTTTGGCTGGGAGAAAATGAAAAGTCCACGAAAAACGCGAATTTCCAGGTCACTTTGCACGGCGGCGGCGTTAGCGCTTTCCGTCTTCAGCGTTGCAAGCGTGTTTGCCCAGGATCCCCCTCCAGCGCCAGTTCCGAAGGTGAATCCGCCTCCGGCTTCCCAGTCGCCCACCGCTTCCTCACCGCAGGAAAACGTTCCGCGCCCGACAGCGCCCTCGGACAATCAGGGCACGCTCCGGGTCAACGTGAATCTGGTGATCCTGCCGGTTACGGTGAAGGACGGCGCAGGCCGCCTGGTGCCTGATCTCGCGCGCAATGAGTTCCGCATTCTCGATGACAACGTGGAGCAGCGCCTCGAATATTTTTCCGCCGAAGCATTTCCGCTCTCCGCCGTCATTCTTCTCGACAACGATCTCAAATCCAAAGATGCCCGGCAGGTGGAATCGAGTCTCTCGGCCATCGTCGCGGGTCTGAGCGCCAACGATGAGGCCTTCGTCTGCCGTTTCGACACCAACTTTCATCCCGGTAAAGGCTTCACGCGCGATCAGGACAAACTGCTGACGGAACTCCACCGTACGCGCGTTGACGATAGCCGGAGTTCCGCTCCTCCACCCGCCGCTGGAGGCGTGTTTACCAGTGGTCCCACCATCAACGGGCAGTCGGTCACCAGTCCGGGCGCGCCGCCCACTCCCGCTTCCACTATGATCCTTGGCGACAGGACCACCAAGGCTCTAGACGATGCCGTTTACGAAGCGGCTCAGCTGCTGAAGGATCGTGGGCGCGAACGGCGGAAGATTATCTTCCTCATCTCCGATGGCGACAATGGCAAGACCAACGTCAACACCTACGGCAATACAGTTAAAGAACTGCTTCGCTATGACATCGCGGTATACAGCATTGGCGTTGGCAGCGGTTACTTTGAGCGCAGATTCTCGCGCTTGCAGTCGTACGCTCACGATTCCGGGGGCGACGTTTACTACGCAGCGAAGCGCAACGGACTCGAGGAACTCTACTCCCGCGTGACGGAACAGGCCCGCAACCAGTACACGCTCGGTTACAACCCGCGCGGCAACGACCGAACGAAGGAACACCACACCGTGGAGGTCCGCGTTCGTCGCGAAGGCCTCGACGTTCGCACCCGCGAGGGCTACTACTCCGCCATCGGCTCTCGGTAAAAATCGCTCAGGCCGTTCTCGTCTTACGATTTTTCTTGACTCTGGTTCGCGCTACGCCGTATATCGTGCAGAAGAGCGCGTGGCCGGCGCCGCCAGCCCGCGCCCTCGAACCACGCGGCAAGCGTGGGATTTGAAGTCAAAAGGAGCCACCGGATGAAGAAAAAGGCGAAGAAGGAAGACAAGAAGGCCCCCAAGAAGGGCAAGTAACTCGGAGCATCCAATTTTGAGAATAGTGGCGGCGGCGGCTCTTAGCCTTCGCCGCCTTTGTTGTTCTTGACGTCCTGCTCTTGTGTTAAGAACGCTCCGCCAGGGTTTCTTCGTGTGCTGGGCAAATCGGCCGGTATGCGCAGCTGCGGCACTGAAACCCCTGCTTCGCAGGGAACTCGCCCGCGCGAATCTCCGCGGCAACTTCTTGAATGATTTTCTGCGCCTCAGTAAGTTGCTTTGCGCTCCGCGTCGTTGACTGCCGTTTGTTGTCCTGCAGGTAATGAAAAACCAGACGGACCGGGTTCAGTTCAAAAATCTCTTTCGCTGCAATCGCGTAGATACTTAACTGCAAATCCTTGTTCGCTTCGGAATCTTTTTTCGCCTTGCCCGTCTTATAGTCCACAATCTCCACCTCCTTGCGGCCCAGCGAATTGATCTGGTCGATTCGACCTTTGACGATGACGTTGTTTTCCAGATCCAGCTCGAAGGTCTTCTCCTGCTCCAGGACCTCGGGCAACGTCTCGCAGAGGGTCGCGTAAAACGTTTTCAACTGCTCCAGGCCGTCTTTTTTGTATTCCTCTTCCTGGTAGTCATCTTCATAGCCGATCGCCGACCATTCCGCCTCGTAAATCCTCTGCGCCTCGTCAAACGGCAGCTTGCGGCCCTTTTTCAATTCGGCGACCGCACGCCGAATCGTCGCGTGAATGACGCGGCCGAACGTCCAAGCGGCCTTGGCCTCGCCCTCGATGGACCACACCTTCTCGAACAGATACTGCTGCGGACACGCACGGTAATTCGTCATGCTGGACGGGCTGAGCGTCAGCGGCTCGGAGGCCGGCGGGTGGAATGTTTCGGCCCAGTCGGCAATTCGTGAAAAAATTCGTGGCGGGCCCTGTGCAGCAAATAGCAACCTCTGTGATCCCTCTTCGGCCGCCGCATTGGCCTCTTCCACTGGCACTAAAACCTTCGGCGCTACCTGCAGCACGTCGCGCCTCCTCACCGCGGGCTCCATCAGAATGTCCTCGACGAATGTCGGCACTTTGCCGCGCTTTTCCGTCAGCGTTGTCAGCGTAAGCTTTTCTTCCGCCCGCGTCAGCGCTACGTAAAACAGCCGTCGTTCCTCTTGCGTATGGAAATCGCCTTGCGGGAGGTCTTCTTTCATCAATTCCACGGGAAAAGTGAATAACGGCGATCGTTCGCTTGCCGGAAACGCTCGATTGTTAATGCGCAAAACAAACACCTGCTTGAACTCCAGGCCTTTTGCGCCATGCACCGTCATCAACTGCACGGCGTCGCCGGGCGCGTCATCTTCCAGCGCAATGGTCTCGTTCGCCTGTTGGAAATAGTCCAAGTACTCGAGAAACTCCGGCAGCTTTCGCGTTTCGCTCTTCGCTTCCCACTCTTTCGCGAACTCCGTCAACCGTTTGACGTATTTCTGATCCTGCCGGCCAGCTCGCGCTGGAATTTCCAGCCACTCGATCAGATCGCTTAGGATCTCGCGGGCCGTCCTGCGCCGCATGATCTTGCGCTGGCTGTTCATTAATTCCAATAGATCGCCCAGCGCAGCGTGCCGCGAATCAAAGGGTAGTTGGCCCTGCGGCAGCTGCAGAGCATCGTAGATCGCAGTGTGCTGGCCTTCGGTTCGCGCGCGCTCCGCCAGCCGCACCAAGTCCGCAGGCTCGAGGCCCCATGCAGGCGCGGAAAGAACTCGCGCGCAGGAAAC
>Ga0075424_100000430_pt1 | contig 32176 bp, 22 predicted proteins | sample SoiMethybrSBSTD3_FD_75301 | JGI IMG/M metagenome (GOLD analysis project Ga0075424, IMG submission 75301) | Bulk soil microbial communities from a Populus tree surrounding site in Tennessee, USA - Soil MetaG P. TD hybrid SBSTD3 | ecosystem: Environmental > Terrestrial > Soil > Tree plantation... | reverse complement strand
CCAATCCCGGCACCGGTACATTGAGCGGCACGACGTCGGTGAACGCCATTGCCGGCGTGGCTACGTTCTCGAACCTCAGCATCGACAAGGCGGGGAGCGGGTACTCCCTGACCGCGTCCGCCACGAGCGCTTCCGACGGCACGAGCACCAGTTTCGATATCGCGGCGGGCGCGGCCACGATCCTGACGTTCACGGCGCAGCCGGCGTCGAGCACCACCGCCGGGACGTCCATCGCACCGCCGCTCACCGTGGCGGCCCAGGACGCCCAGGGCAACACCGATCCGAACTTCATCGGGAACATCACGGTAGCGATCGGCACCAACGGCGGGACGCCCACGCCGGGGACCCTGGCTGGGACGACCACCATCGCCGCCACGGCAGGTGTCGCGACGTTCTCGAACCTGAGTATCGACAAGGCGGGGACGGGCTACACGCTGGCCGCGTCATCGGGCGCGTTGACGGCGGCCACCAGCAACGGTTTCGCCATCACGGCGGGGACCGCGACGAAGCTCACCTTCACCGTCGAGCCGGTCACCACCACCGCCGCGACCGCGATTCCGGCGATCTCGGTGAGCGCGCAGGATGCCCTCGGCAACACCAACGCGAGCTACACGGCGAGTGTCAGTGTCGCCATCACCGGCGGAACGGGGAAAGCCGGGGCCGCCCTGTCGGGCACGGCGTCCCACGCCGCGGTGTCGGGCGTCGCCGGGTTCCCGGGACTCTCGATCGACAGCGCCGGCACGGGCTACACGCTGACGGCGACGAGCGGCAGCCTGACGGATGGCGTCAGCGCCTCGTTTGATATCAACGCCGGCGCCGTGACACAGCTTCTCTTTACCGTGCAGCCGACGAATGTGGCCGCGGGCGCCACGATCACCCCCAATGTGACGCTGGTGGCCAAGGACGCGATCGGCAACATCAACACCGCGTACACCAGCACGGTGACGCTGTCGCTGCCGGTCAATCCGGGCAGCGCCGTGGTCGGGAACGGCTCGGTGGCGGCGTCCGGCGGTATCGTGACGTTCAGCGCACTGTTCCTCGATAAGGTCGGGACGGGGTACAAGCTGCAGGCCACGGACGGCAGCGTCACCTCACTTCAGTCGAGCACGTTCAACGTCACGCCGGGCGCGGTCGACCACCTCGCCTTTACGGTGCAGCCGACGAACGCCACGGCCAACGCCAACATCAGTCCAGCGGTGAAAGTGACGGCGCAGGACGTCTTCAACAACACCGTGACGAGCTTCGCGAGCAACATCACCGTCGCGATCGGCAACAACCCGGTCGGCGGCACGCTGGCCGGCACGAGGACCCGCGCGGCCATCGCCGGAGTCGCCGCCTTCGGGACCCTGGGTATCGACGCGGTGAACGATTCGATCAACGACGGGAGCTACACGCTGGCGGCCACCTCGGGCGCGTTGCCCACGGCGACCAGCAACACGTTCAACATCATTCCGTCGGTGGCGACACGGCTGTTCTTCAAGGTGCAGCCGCCGAACACGACGACCGCCGGTGCCACGATGGCGTCGTTCTCCGTCGAGGCGCGGGATGCGTCGGGACAGGTCGTGGTCGGGTACGGCGACAACGTCACCCTCTCGATCACGTCAAACACCGGGGCTCCGGGCGCGTCGCTCGGCGGCACGGTGACCCAGGCGGCGGTGACGGGCACCGCCACGTTCAACGACATCACGATCGACAAGACCGCCGCCAACTACAAGCTCACGGCGTCCGCGACCGGGGTGACCGGGGCGGTCAGCGCCTTCTTCAAGATCGATCCCGATGTCCCGGACAAACTGGTGTTCAGCGTCCAGCCGTCCAACGCGACGGCGCTGTCGCCGATTACGCCGCAGATCGAGGTCAAGGCAATCGACCAGTTCGGCAACGTGGTCACGGGATTCACCGACAACGTGACGCTGGCGATTTCGGACGCCAACGCCTCGGGCGGCACGCTGTCCGGCGTCGCCACGAAGGCGGCCGTCGGCGGGGTGGCGACGTTCGCGAGCATGAGCATCGACATCGCGCAAACGGGCCACACGCTGGACGCGAGCACGGCCACGGCGTTCGCGACGTCGAACACCGTGACCAGCAGCAGCTTCGACATCACCGCGAGCACGGTGAATCACCTCGTAATCACGGCGCAGCCGACCGCCACCACGGCCGGCCAGGCCATCTCCACCATCACGGTCGAAGCGCAGGATGCGTCGAACGCGCTGTTGACCGGGTTCAGTGGCCAGGTCACGGCGACGATCACGGCCGCGACCGGGACCACTGGGGCCACCCTGGGTGGGACCAAGACGGTCACGGCGTCCGGGGGGATCGCCAGCTTCACGGACTTGAACATCGACAAGAAGGGGACGGGCTACCGCCTGTCGTTCACGGCGAGCGGCCTCTCGGGCGTGACCAGCAGCAGCTTCACGATCAACGTCGGGGCGGCGAGCCAGGTGGCGTTCATCGTCGATCCGGTGGACGCGGGCGCCGGTGTGGCCATCACCCCGACGATGCAGGTGGAGGTCGAGGACGCGCTGGGCAACCGGGTGACCGGCTTCGCGGGCACGATCTCCATCTCGATCTTCGCGAACCCGGGTGGCGGCACGCTGTCGGGGTCGAGCACGGCCACGGTGGGCAACGGCCAGCTGGTGGCCGGCGTCGCGAGCTTCAGCGATTTGAGCATCGACGCGGTGGGGGTCGGCTACCGCCTGCAGGCCACCTCCAGCGGGTTGGCATCCGACGTCAGCACGGCGTTCCAGGTTGCCGCCGGCGCGGCCGACCACCTGGTGTTCACGGTGGCGCCGAGCGACCGCATCGCCGGGGTGGGCATCACGCCGGCCATCAGAGTCACGGCGTTCGACGCTCTGGGCAACGTGGCCACGAGCTTCGGTGATGACATCACACTCGCCATCACCTCGGGTACCGGGACCCTCGGTGCCGTGTTGTCGGGCACTACGACGGTGACGGCCGGGAGTGGCCTCGCGATCTTCTCGGGTCTCAGCATCGACAAGGCGGGCACGGGGTACACCCTGTCCGCGACGACGCCAGCGTCCGGCGTGACCGGCACGACGAGCGCGACGTTCACTATCACGCCGGCGACGGCGACGCACCTCGTCTTCACGGTGCAGCCGAGCAACACCGCCGCGAATGCATCGATCACCCCGGCCGTGGAAGTGTCGGTTCGGGATGCGTTCGAGAACACGGTCACGACCTTCATCGGCAACGTGACCGTGGCGATGGGGACCAACGCCGGCGGTGGCGGCAGCGTCCTCTCCGGAACCAAGATCAAGGCCGTGTCCAACGGGGTCGCGACTTTCACTGACTTGAGCATCAACAACACGGGGGTCGGCTACACGCTCACGGCGCAGTCGGGAGCGTTCCCGTTGGCGGGAAGCACCGCGTTCAACATCTTCTGACCGGTGCAGGAGCGGCGACCCGAAGCAGCCCGGTCAGTCTGGCCGGGCTGCTTCGATTTTGGGGCCTATCTCCATTGCGCCGCGCCATTTGGCGTGTTTCCGTCTGCCGTTGCCGCAAAAACGCCCTAGCCTATCCCTGCGGGGTGCCCACTTTGTAAGGAGCGGCATTCTCTCCCCGAGGTGGCATGGGCGCTCCCCTGCGCGTGCTGATCGCCGAAGACTCCGAAAATGACACCCTGCTGCTGGTGCGGGAGCTGAAGCGGGCGGGCTACGACCTGACCTACGAGCGCGTCGAAGACAAGACGGGGATGCGGGCGGCGCTCGAGCACAACGCCTGGGACCTGGTCATCGGCGATTACAGCATGCCGCAGTTCAGCGGTACCTCGGCGCTTCTCATGGTGCGCGAGCGCGATCCGGACGTCCCGTTCATCTTCGTGTCGGGCACGATCGGGGAGGACGTCGCCGTCGAAGCGATGCGCGCCGGCGCCCAGGATTATCTCAGCAAAGGCAACCTGCGGCGTCTCATTCCCGCCATCGAGCGGGAGCTGCGAGAGGTCGAAAATCGCCGTGAGCGCCGCCGGGCCAACGCCGAGCTGGTGGAGCGGGCGCGGTTGGGCGAGCTGAACAGCGAAGTGGGGGTGGCGCTGACGCAGGGAGGGCCCCTGCGCGACTCGCTGCGGCGGTGCGCCGACGCGCTGGTGCGCCACATCGACGTCGCGGGCGCGAGCCTGTGGACGGTAGACGAAACCGGCGCGGCCCTGGAGCTGCAGGCGAACGCGGGGGTGGCGCCGCCTGGCCTCGGCGCAGACCAGCGGCTGCGGTGGGGCCAGGGAGAGATCGGCGGTATCGCCCGGGACGGGCAACCGTACTCGACCAACGAAGTGCCGGGCGATCTCCGGTTCGCCGACCCGGCCTGGGCGGCGCGGGAAGGCCTGGTGGCGTTCGCCGGATATCCGCTCATCGTGCAGGAACGCGTCGTCGGCGTCATGGCGATGTACGCGCGCCATCCGTTGTCGCCGTTCGTCATCAAGTCGTTGGCGCCCGTCGCCGACGGATTGGCGGTCGGGATCGAGCGGCGCCGCGCCGAGGATGAGCTGCGGCGCTCGGAGCAGCGGTTCGAGCGGGTGTTCCGCGCAAGCCCGGTGGGGATCACGATCAGTACGCTCGCCGAAGGCCGCTACGTGGACGTGAACGCAGCGTTTCTGCGCATGATCGGCCGCACGCGCGACGAGGTCATCGGCCGCACGTCGCTCGACATCGGTTTCTGGCGCGATACCGCCGATCGGGAACGGGTGATACACGAGGTGCAGAGCGGCGCGTTGCAGGAGCTGGAGGTGACGGTCCAGGCGAAGGACGGGACCGTGCGCCACGCGCTCGTCGCCATCGAGCGCATCGAGATCGGCGGGACGCCGTGTCTGGTGTCGCTGGTGCACGATGTGAGCGGACCCAAGCTGCTCGAGCAGCAGCTCCACCAGGCGCAAAAGATGGAAGCGGTGGGGCGGCTGGCAGGCGGGGTGGCGCACGACTTCAACAATTTGCTCACCGTGATCACGAGCTATACGCAGCTCCTGCTCGACGAGCTGGCGCCGACCGACACAAAGCGGGAGGATCTCGAGCAGATCAGCAAAGCCGCCGCCGGGGCGGCGGGACTGACGCGGCAGCTCCTGGCCTTCAGCCGCCAGCAGGTGATCCAGCCGCGCATCGTGGACGTCAACGAGATCGTGGCCGGCGCCGAGAAGCTGTTGCAGCGGCTGATCGGCGAGGACATCGAGCTCGTGGCCGTCCGGGCCCCGAACCTGGGGAAGGTGAAATGCGATCCGGGCCAGCTGGAACAGATCATCATGAACCTGGTGGTCAACTCCCGCGACGCGATGCCCAAGGGGGGCAAGCTCACGATCGAGACCGGCAACGCCGAAATGGATGAGGCCTACATCCGGGGCCATCCAGTGGCCCAATTGGGGCAATACGTCATGCTGGCCGTGACCGACACCGGCATCGGCATGGACGCGGCGACGCAGGCCCACATCTTCGAGCCGTTTTTCACGACCAAGGAGCAGGGCAAGGGCACGGGACTCGGCCTGGCCACGGTGTACGCCATCGTCAAACAAGTCGGCGGCTTCATCTGGGTGTACAGCGAGCCGGGTCACGGGACCAGTTTCAAGATCTACCTGCCCCGCGTGCTGGCGGAGTCGGGCGCCGCGCAAGCCGCCACGCCCGGCGAGAGCATGCCCCGCGGGACGGAAACCGTGCTGGTGGTGGAGGACGCGGCCAGCCTCCGCGCGGTGATTCGGCAGGTGCTCATGCGGCTCGGGTACCAGGTCCTGGACGCGGCGGACGGCGAGCTGGCGTTGAAGCTCGCCGAGCGGCATCGCGGTCCGATCCACCTGCTGCTGACGGATGTGGTGATGCCCGTACTGGGGGGCCGGCAGCTAATGGAGCGACTCGCGAAGCTGCGGCCGGAGACGAAAGTGCTGTTTACGTCGGGATACACCGACGACGCCGTGGTCCGTCACGGCGTGCTCGAAGCGGGAATCCCGTTCCTGCAGAAGCCGTTCACGCCCGACGGCCTGGCACGCGCCGTTCGCGACGTGCTGGACCGTCGTTAGTCTCGCGCCTCCTCGGCCCGCTCGCCGAAGACCGCCCGAGCCCGTCCCAGCAGAGTCCGGACGGCGTCACGCTCGGCTGAGCTGTTCCACCCCTGCCGTGCGTCCGCCGCCTGTTCCACCCGGTCGATCCATCGCACGAAGAACAGCGCGTCTTCCCGCGAGCGCACCGGGGCGCCGTTGAGCGTGACATACACGGGGCTGGTCGATGCAAACGGATAGAGATCGAGCACCGGCTCCCGGGGTCCGTCCGCCCACGCCCGCGCCACCAACCACCCGCTGCCCTCAATCGGGAACGCGAACGAGGTGTCGGCGGCGGTGCGGTCCCCTGCCAGCGGGATGGTCAACGCCACCCGTCCGTTCATGATCAGCTCGAGATGATCGACCGGCACGTTGGACAACAACGTGATTCGTACCGGGACGCGGCCGGATCCCGTCAACTGCAGCTCGTCGCCCGGCTCGTGCCCCAGGACGGACAGCGTCACCAGCGGTCCGTTCGTGACGAAGGTGCGGCCCGCCTTCAGCCCGGCCAGGAATTGCCCGTGATCGAGCGTCGGCCCGGTGTGCACGTAGACGCGGTCGAGTCCCACCGGGCCGTGCAGCATGGCGAAATTGGGAAACGCGTCGGTGCCCGCGCCGGCCGGGAGGCGAAATCCGCAGTTGAGCAGCCGGTACCACACCTCCGAGGTGAACAGGTGGTTCGAGAACCCCATCACCTCGAGGTAGTCGACCTTTCCGAGCGCGACGTCGACCGGCAGCTCGGAGGAAAGCGACGCGGCCGAATCGAACGGATCGGGCCGGCTGTCGAACGGGTGGACGTACCCGAAGAGCCCACCTTGCGCGTGCACCAGATCGGCGATGACCGCGTTCGGCGGATACACGCTCGCCAGCGCGGTATTCGGATCGCCGGCGTAGTCGGGCAGGAGATAATGATCCCGCAGTCCGAGAATGCCGGTGTGATCCCAAAACCCGGTGTGGAACTCCTGCCCGTGATACAACACATAGTCCTTGGTGGAGGCCGCATCCTTCCCGGTCTGCCAGTACGCGATATCGGGAATGCGCTGCTCCTTGTTCACGACGAGGTTCTCCACCACGTGGAGATCCTCGGCGCGCGCCTGCAGCACCAGGTGCGCCGGGGTGTTGCGGTAGGTGCCACCGTAGTTCATGTGCACGTGCAGGTCGCCGCTCCAGTAGCCCTGCAACGGCAGGTTGGCGAGGCGGCCGAGCGGGATGCGCAGGCTGTCGCTCGCGCCGGCGGCCAGCGTGACCTCGCGGTGCTCCGGCCGATACTCCGGACCCCGCGTCACATCGACGCGCACCGTGCCGGCCGGGACCACTACCAGGGCCGATCCGTCGACATCGAAGTACTGATACGGCGACGCCCGGACGCCGCGGTCGAACGCCAGGTCGGCATGTCGCCACGCATCGTCCGGTGCGTATGCGCGGCCATCAGGGCCGGTTACGCTAACGCGGGCGGCGACTGGGGAGGGAGCGCTCCGGGCTCCGGGCCGCCCCGCTCCCTGTTCGGTGACGATGACCCGTAACCGCGCCACCGGATTCCGGTAGCGCCGGGTACGTGCCTCCACGCGCGTACGGCGCCCGCCGGGCAGCTCGAGCACCAGGAGCGCCGTGTTCCCGCCCTCATTTGAGATGAAGGCGATGCGGCTGCCATCGGGTGACCAGCGCGGCGCCGTGGCGTCGAAATCGCCGTAGGTGAGCTGGACCGGATCTCCTCCCTCGGGCGTCATCAACCAGAGCTGGTTCCACTGGCGGCCGAGGTAGGAGCTGTGGACGACGCGGTGGCCGTCGGGAGACCAGTCCGGGCGGGCCTTCCACGTGGTTTCCTCGTAGCGGATCTGGTGCAGCTCCGCGCCGGAATCGATCGACACGCGCCAGAAGCCGCCGCTGCCGTGGTTCGTTCCACGGTCGGACACGAGGATCAGCTCCTTGCCGTCGGGCGACCAGGTGGGCGAGAGATAATGGTCCCAACGACTGTAATAGCGGCGCGGCCCGCCGTCCCGGTCCACGGTGAGCCGCTGCGGGGCGCCGCCGGAATCGGGCATGAGGAACACGTGCCACCGGCCGGAGTCCGCGGTCGAGACGAACGCGATGCGGCCGCCATCGGGCGACCAGCGGGGCTCGAGGTTCACCGCCCCGTTGTGCGTCAATGGTGTGACCGCGAGGGTGGAGACGTTCAGCGTCTGCAGCTCGATCGTGTCCCCCGCCCAGCGCGAGAACACGATACGCGATCCGTCGGGAGACCAGTCTGGCTGGAAGTCGTAGCCCGGTCCATCCGTGAGCTGCACGGCTTCCGTGTCCGTCACCGCCTGACGCCATAGCGTCCCCTGCATTGAATAAACGAGCTCCCGGCCATCGGGAGACCAGGCCACCGACGATGGCCCGCTGGTCACCTGCGGTACGTACATCTCGAGCCAGTAGTAGGTGTGCGGGAGCCGCACCTGACGCAGCGCGGTGTCGCGTTGGGCGGCGAGGGGTGCAGCGGCACTCAGCATCGCGATGGTCATCCCGAGCGCAGCGAATCTCGAGCCCCGAGATTCCTCCCTCGCTGGGCGCACTCGGAATGACAATTTCACTTGGTCAGACGATTGTACTTCTGCAGGGCGGCGCGCAGCCGATCGTGCGGCAGCGCGGTCACCCGCACGTCGTTCGCCCCTGTCATCGTTTCCGCGGCCACCAGCGCATTGACGATCGACTCCTCGGTCGCCTGGGCGGTCGCTTCAAAGACGGGATTGATCTCTTCGTTCGGGATGTAGGTGGCGCTGGGATGCCCGCTCGTCGCGGCGGCGCCGGGGTTGGCCGTCGAGAAGGCGATGAAGATGTCACCCGAGCTGTCGCCTCCGATGCCGCCCATGCGCGCGATGCCGAGCGTCACCCGCTTGGCGATACGTTCCAGCTGATGCGGCAACAGCGGCGCGTCGGTCGCCACCACGACGATGATCGAACCCTGTTCGTCCGTACCCGATCCACTCGTCCCACGTCCCCCGTCCCTCGTCCCCGTACAACGCGGGAACCGCTCGCTCGCAGGCAACGGCCCGCTCGTCGCATAGCACGGCAGCTGGTCCGCGATCTCGGCCCCGACCGGCGCACCGGCGACGCGGAGCTGCGCGCGGCCCCCGTAGTTGCACTGCACAAGCACACCGAGGACGTAGCTCTTGTCCTCGATCGTGAACCGGCGTGAGGCCGTACCAATGCCGCCCTTGAAGCGATGGCAGATCATGCCGGTCCCGCCGCCGACGTTACCCTCGGCCACGGGCCCGTCCCGCGCGCTGTCCAGGGCCGCGAACACGTGCTCGCGCCGCACGTGAAACCCGTTGATGTCGTTGAGCGTGCCGTCCCAGGTCTCGGCCACGATGGGCAGCGACCAGTCATAGTCGCTGAGGTCACGATCGCGCTTGACCAGCCATTCGATCACGGCATCCCGCACGATGCCCACCGAATGCGTGTTGGTGATCATCACCGGACCGCGCAGGAATCCGGATTCTTCGACCCACGTGGTGCCCGTCATTTCGCCGTTGCCATTCAGCGTGAACCAGCCCGCCATTACGGGATCGCCGGTGGCGCGGCCGCGCGGCAGAATCGCCGTCACCCCCGTGCGTACGGGACCCTGCCCCACTACGAGCGGCCCGTTGCCGGAAATCAGCGTCACCTGCCCCACCAGAACTCCGGGCACGTCCGTGATCGCGTTCAATGCCCCGGGAGTGCCGTCGAACGGAACGCCCAGATCGCGGGCGCGAGGCTTGGCCGGCTGCTGCACGGCCAGGGATGCGGCTGCCAGTACAAGGACGATCACGCCATCATCCTTTGAGATAGAGGTTGTGCGGATCGAGAACGTCTCGCAGCTGCGCCAGGTCGCGGGCATCGGGTGGCGCGACTTCGAGCAGCGTGGTCCGCACGCGCAGCGGCCAACCGACTCCGGCCCTGACCTGCTCGGCCCGGACGCCCGGGTAGAGCGCCACGAGCACCAGCTCGCCAGTGTCGTCGGCTTCCAGGATCGCCTTGTCCGTGATCACCTTCACGGGGCCCGCTCCCGGAAGGCCCAGCTCGCGGCGTGGCCGTCCGCGGCAACGATGCCCCGGGCTGGTCAGAAAGTCCACCTGCTCGGGAAACACACGCGGATCGAGCTTGGCCATGACGAGCGTGCGCTGGGCGTGCGCCGCGATCTCCGTCGCGCCCCCCGAGCCCGGCAGCCGGACCTTGGGATGCGCGTAGTTTCCGATGACCGTGGTGTTGATGTTGCCCCAGCGATCCACCTGCGCGCCGCCCAGGAACCCCACTTCGATGCGGCCGTTCTGGAGAAAGTACTGAAACACGTCGGCCATACCGCACACCATCAGCGACCCCGTCACGAGCGCCGGGTCGCCGATGGAGACGGGCAGCCGCTCGGGGACCGCGCCCACGGCGCCGGATTCGTAGATCAAAACGAGGTTCGGCGCGTGCGTCGCGCGGGCCAGGTTGCAGGCGAGGTTCGGCAGCCCGATCCCGACGAACACCACTTCGCCGTCGCGCAGCTCCCGAGCCGCGACGGTGGCCATCATCTCATCGGGCGTGTACCCGTCAGAAGCCGTAATTCACTCCCGGCGAGACCTGGGCGTGCGCCTTGAGCCGGTCGGTGAGGCCATCCTGCTGCGTCAGGTATTCCGCACGGTCGGGCACGCCGTACACGAAGCGATCCAGCCACGCGGCCAGCTTGCCCTCGTCCCGCGAGATGGATTCCCAGGCGACATAGAACGCGTTGTCACGATCGTAGTAACCCTGCGCGTAGGATGGATGCGCGCCCCAGGGCTCGACCACGACCGCGGCCACGACGATGCCGGGAATCAGCGTGCGGTTCGGATCGGCCCGGATCACCGCCGTATCGACCAGCTCCTCCACCACCACGATGACGCGCGTCGAGGCGAACGCCGCTTCCTTCTGGACTCCGACCAGGCCCCAGATCTGCGTGTTGCCCATGGCGTCGGCGCGCTGGGCGTGAACGATGGTGACGTCGGGATTGAGCGCGGGAACGGTGGCGAGCTGCTCCTGCGTATAGGGACAGGCCACGGTTCGGATCAACGGATTCGCCGTCGGGAGGTCGGTGCCGGCATAATCGCGCAGCGGCCAGAACGGCAGGCGGGCGGCGCCGGCCAGAAAGCGCGCCACCATCCCGAAGTGGGAATACTCCTCGATTTCGAGCGGTGGCCCCTTTCCTTCGACTGCCCGGCGGAACGCGTGCAGCGAGCCGACGCCCGGGTTGCCGGCCCAGGAAAAGATCAGCTTCCGGGCGCACCCGGCCGCGATCATCTGATCGTAGATGAGATCGGGGGTGAGTCGCGCGAGCGTGAGGTTGCGGCGGCGCTGCCGGATGATCTCGTGGCCGGCCGCAAAGCAGATCAGGTGCGTGAAGCCTTCGATGACGACGGTGTCGCCGTCATGAACGTGGGCGGCGATGGCGTCGTGCATGGAGAGAACCTTAGAAGCGTTATCGGTCATCGGTCATCGGTCAGAAACGCCTTCACCGATTACCGACGACCGATGACCGACGACACTCACTCCAGCTCCTTCAGACAGGCATCCAGAATCTCCACCGCCGTATCAACGTCATACTCGTCGACTACGAGGGGAGGAGCCAGGCGCAGCGCGCTCTTGCCGGCGCCGAGCAGCAGCAGTCCCTTCGAGAACGCCAGGCGTTCCAGCTTCGCCACCAGCTCCGGGTGCGGCTCGCGCGTGATCCGATCTTTGACGAACTCGAGCCCGAGCATGAGGCCGAGGCCGCGTACTGTTCCGATGGACACGTGCCGCTCGGCCAGACCGCGCACGGACGTCAGCAGCCGAGTTCCCATGGTCCGCGCGTTGGCCATGAACTCGCGCTCCACGAGATCCAGGGTCGTGAGCGCGGCGGCGCAGCACACGGGGTTGCCGCCGAACGTGGACCCATGCGCGCCCGGGCCCCACTTCATCACCGATTCCTTGGCGATCATCGCGCCAATCGGCATTCCGGAGCCGAGCCCCTTGGCGGCCGTGATGACGTCGGGCTCGATGCCGTCGTGCTCGCAGGCGAACATCTTGCCGGTCCGGCCGATGCCGGACTGGACCTCGTCGCACACCAACAGGATGCCGTGGCGGTCGCACAGCGCGCGCAGCTCACGCAGGAAGCCGGCCGGTGGCACGATGTAGCCGCCTTCCCCTTGCACCGGCTCCACGATGATCGCGGCGACATTCTGCGGATCGAGTCGCTTCGCGAACAGGTCGTCGGTGATGTGAGCGATGCACCCGCGCGTGCAGTCCACGCCTTCCCCGGCGAACGGGCCCCGGTACGGATCGGGGTACGGCACGTGGTAGACCTCGGGGAGAAAGGGCCCGAATCCCGAGCGCTGCACCGCCTTGCTCGCGGTGAGCGAGAGGGAGCCATAGGTACGGCCGTGGAAGGAACCCGTGAACGCCACGAACGCCGCGCGTCCGGTCGAGTGCCGGGCGAGCTTGAGCGCCGCCTCGACCGCCTCGGTCCCCGAGTTGGAGAGCACCACCCGTTTCTTCGAGGGCCCGGGAGCGAGCGTCGCGAGACGCTCGCACAGGCGGGCAAACCCTTCATAGTAAAAGTCGGCGCCGCAGATATGGAGAAACCGGCCCGCGGCTTCCTGGACCGCCTTGACCACGCTCGGGTGGTTGTAGCCGGTCGAGGTCACGGCGATGCCGGCCATGAAGTCGAGGAAACGGTTGCCGTCGACGTCCTCGACCATGGCACGTTGGCCGCCCGCGATCACCAGCGGGTATTCCTTCGGATAGGAAGTGGACGCAAACCGATCGTGCTGCGCCACCACCGCTTTGGCCTTCGGTCCGGGCGGCGGAACGACGATGCGCGGGTAGTCGCGCGCCCCCCCCCCTCCGCTCACGATTGAATCACCGTGCGGCTCTGCTCCCGCATGAACTGCGCGACGTAATACGGGCCGCAGCCGCCCTTCCCCGTAGACCCGGAGCCCTTCCAGCCGCAGAACGCCTGCGCACCGGGCCAGGCGCCGGTCGTGGCGCCGGTTCGTTTGTTGGCGTAGCACACACCTGCCTCCACTTCGTCGAAGAAGCGCTCGATCTCCGCCTGCTTGCCCGTAAAGATGCCCGCCGTGAGACCGTATTCCACTGCGTTAGTGTGCGTCAGCGCCTCGTCGAACCCGTCGACCTCCCCCACGGCCACGATCGGGACGAACAGCTCATCCCGGTACAGGGGGCTCGTGAGCGGAAGCCGCGCGACGGTCGGGGCCACATAGAGGCCGCGCGCCAGCGCGCCTTCGGTGAGACGCCGTCCACCAGTGAGCAGCATCCCTTCCCGTTGCGCCTGCGCCACCGCCTGCTCGTAGCGCGTCACCGCTCGGTCGTTGATCACCGGCCCGAAATAGACGTCGCGCTTCGTGGGATCGCCGATTGCCATGGCCTGGGTCCGCTCCAGCAACCGTTCCACGAACGGGGCGGCCACTGCGCGGTGCACATACACGCGCGATGTGGCGCTGCATTTCTGGTTCTGGAATCCGAACGCCGAGCGCATGACCCCTTCGGCGGCCGCGTCGAGATCCGCGGATTCCATCACGAGACAGGCGTTCTTGCCGCCCAGCTCCATGAGGGCCGGCTTGATCCAGCGTGTCGAGATGCCGTGATGAATGCGGAGGCCCACGGTTTTCGACCCGGTGAACACGACGCCGTCGATGCCCGGATGCTGCCACAGGTAGTCGCCGATCTCCTCCCGGCGCCCGACGACGAAGTTGAACACGCCCGGAGGGAGGCCGGCGTCCCGATAGAGGTGGTACAGCTCGAGACCGGTCCAGGGCGCGTCCTCGGACGGCTTGTAGACCACCGCGTTTCCCGCGATCAGCGCCGCCGCCGACATGCCGGTGGACAGGGCGAGCGGAAAGTTGAACGGCGCGATGCAGGCGAACACGCCGTAGGGCCGCTGCACGTCGGTGTTGTGCTCGATCGCGGTCACGCGCTTCATTTGGCGCACGAAGCCCTTCGCGTCCTCCATTTGCGCGCAGTAGTACTCGATCAGGTCGGCCGATTCCTCGGCGTCGCCCATGGCTTCGAGCCGGCTCTTGCCGACCTCGAGACTCATGAGGGCCGCCAAGTCGAAGCGGCCGGCGCGGATCCGCTCCGACACCCGGCGCAGCGTCGCGAGTCGCTCCGGCCATGGCGTGCGGGCCCAGCCCGGCTGGGCCGCTCGGGCCGCCGCAACTGCCCGATCCACCTCGGGCGGACCCGCGGCGGCAAAGCGGCCCAGCACCACGCCGGTGTCGATCGGGGTGACGTCGTCGAGCAGGGGCCTCGAGGAACCGGTGGCTTTCCCGCCGATCCAGTTGGGGTGTTCCGCGCCGGCCGAGCCGTGGACCCGCTCCAGCGCGGCATCGAAGTCCCGATGAAACCCTTCGAGATCGACGTCGGTGGACGTGTACGTGACCTTCTCTGTCATCTCACACCGGCCGAGACGGCGGCCAGGGTCCAGTCGAGCGCGGTCGCGAACCGGGACACGATTTCATCCAGCTCCACTTCGGTCACGATGAACGGCGGTGCGAGCATCACGAGGTCGCCCTGCGTCCCGTCCACATGACCGACGTTGGGCCACACGACGAGGCCCACCGCGAGCGCCTGTTCCGTGAACGTCTCGGCGAACCGGAGCGCGCGCGGCAGCGGAGTGCCGAGCTTCGTATCCTCGACGAATTCGATTCCCGCGAGCAGCCCGCGACCGCGCACCGCTCCGACGTTGGGGAGCGCGGCGAGACCGGCCAGCTTGCGGTGAAACGCGGCTCCCAGCTCCGCGCAGCGCTGGACCAGCCCGTGCGCGCGCAGGGTGCGGACCGTCGCGAGACCCGCGGCACACGCCACCGGGTGGAAGGAAAACGTCTGCGCGTGGAACAGCGAGCCGGCGCCCTGGGCAAGAACGTCGATGATGCGGCGGGGGGCCGCAACCGCGGAGAGCGGCGCGTAGCCGGCGGCGATCCCTTTCCCCACCGTCATCAAATCTGGGGCGACGCCGAAAGGCTCGATGGCCCACCAGGTGCCGGTGCGCCCGGCGCCGCACAACACCTCGTCGGCGATGAACAGCACCTGGTGCCGGTCGCAGATCTCGCGGACGGTCCGGAAGTACTCCGCGCGCGGCACGGCCGCCCCCGTGCTGGAGCCGCCAACCGGTTCGGCGATGAACGCCGCAACGGTGTCGGGACCGGCGCGCTCGATCGCCGCCTCGAGGGCGTTCCCGGTGCAGGTCGCGCACGTCGGATCGTCGCCGCGGCACGCGCACCGGAAACACGGCACGGGGACGCGGATCACGTCTACCATCCAGTCGCGCACGTATGTCTTGTAGTGCTCGCGCGCCGAGGCCGACAAAGCCAGCAAGGTATTGCCGTGATAGGCCGCGGAGAGCGCGAGGATCTTTCGCTTCGCCGGCAAGCCGCATTCCGCCCAGTATTGCCGGGCCAGCTTGAGCGCCGCCTCGACCGCTTCGGAGCCGCTCGAGAGGAAATAGAGGTGGTCCAGGTCCCCGGGCAGGGTCTTGGCCAGCTCGCCCGCCAGCTGCTCGACCGGATCGGTAGTGAAGGCCGTTCCGTTGACGTAGGCGATGCGACCCGCCTGCTCCGCCATGGCCGCGGCGATCTCGGTGTTGCCATGGCCGAGACACGCCACGAACGCGCCACCGCAGGCGTCGAGGTATCGCTTGCCGTCCGCGTCCTCGAGCCAGCACCCCTCGCCGAGCACGATGCGCGGGAACGGCTTGGTCAGGCGACGATAGAAGACGTTGCCGCGGGGATAGAAATGCATTGGGAGGGGAAATCTACAATGCAATCAGCTATCAGCTATGAGCCATCAGCCATCAGCTATCAGCTATCAGCTAGCTGATGGCTGATAGCTGATAGCTGATAGCCCATAGCGCTTTTCAGAACCCAACCGCAACTCCCACCTTCACCAAAGACTGTTCAATCGGCACACTGGAGCCGCTGACCTTGCGATCGACGCGCTGGAATCCGTAGTCCATGGTGAAGCGATAGCGGCCGTTCGGCGCCCCGATCGAGGCGAGCAGCCCGAGCTCGAACGCCAGACCGGCGGTTCCTTCTCCGGTGAACTTCGCGCCGACCAGGTAGTTGCCGCGCAGGCCGACCGTGGCACCTGGCCCGATCAGCTTCGAGTAGCGCACGCCGATCCGCCCGGCGCCCATTTCCTGCGCCGACAGCTCGGGATCGACGGTCCGCTTCATCGCGCCCACTTCGGCCGTGAATCCCGCGGCCAGGTCGACCCCGAGCCGCGCATCCAGCTCGGTCGCCTTGAAGCTCGTGAGTCCGGCGTTCTGGTCGCGGGGATCGTAGCTGATACGGCTGGCCGATCCTTCGACGCTGAATCGGTTGTAATGCACCCACAGCGTTGCCCCACCACCGACGCCGCGATATTTGAGATTAGACGAAACCTCGCGGTAATCACCCAATGCGCCCTGCAGACCGATGCTGACCGTCTGCGCCGCACTGGGAACCGACGCCAGGAGCGCGAGAACGCCGGCAATGACAGACGCGCGCTTCATCGAGCCACCCGGACGATCGGGACGACGGTGATCTGCACCTGGCGGCGCAGCTGGGCATTCTGTTGGGTGATGTCGGCATTGCGGCGCGCCAGCTGCTCGCGCAGCAGCTTGTTGTACTGGATGTTGCCGAGCGCCGGCCGCGGCGCCGGCTTCTTGAGGGTCATCACGAACCCGGTGATGAGCGCGGCCGCCGCGGCGACGCCGATCTCCCGACCGGTCGTCGTCCCGAGATCGCCGTTGTTGAGCGCCAGGGCGCCGGCACCCGCGGCCCCGGTGTACAGCAGCGCGATTCCGAGCGGCCGCCCGCTCTGCGGCGGGATCTCGGTTTCCGGCAGCTCCGTGTACCCGGGCAGCGCCGTGAGGTGCGCCACCGTATCGACCGCACCAACCGCCACCATCACTTCCTGCGATGCGGAGAAGCTGCTCTGTCCCGCGCCGAACGCTTCGACGACGATCGACCAGCGGCCCGGCGCCACCGGATCGCCGTTCGGCATCGTCCCCGTCCACTTCAGGTTGAGCGTCCCCGCGACGATGCTGGAATCGATCAGCAGGCTCGTCTGGCCGCTGATCGCGCGGGTGCGGACGCGCGCCGGTGTCGTCACCGTGAACCGGATCGCCACGCCATTCCCCGCCGTGCCGCTGATGAAGCGGGCGCTGTCGACTTTCACCTGCCGCACCACCAGCACCTGTCCCAGAGCCGCATTGAAGTAGCCCGTAATGCGAGGCGACACACGGCGCGGGTCGAGCTGCCGGTCCGGATCGAGCAGGATCGCTTCCTTGAACGCACTGATGGCCGAGTCGGGCTGATTCGTGGCGCTGAACGCGAAGCCCAGCAGCTCCTCGGCGCGGGCGCGCTCGGGGGCACTGAGGCGCTCGCGCAGCGAGGCACGACTCAGCACGATGACCTGCGGGAAGTCCAGGTTCTCGTACGCCTGGATCGCGCGGCGCAACGTGGCGTTCTGGGGCGCGACCTGCCCGCGCAATGCGACGGGCACGAGCAAAAGGAAACCGATGACGGCATAGCGCATCGTGGACGTCCTCATTCGGGGACCAGCGTGAGACGCTTCGGGACCGTATTGCCGGGATCGACCTGGACTCGCGTCGTCTGCGTCTTGTAGCCCGGGGACTCGACGCGAACGGTGTGTGAGCCGGCTTTCACCATGTATTTGTAGAGCGGGGTTGGCCCCACGTCGACGCCGTCGACGAAGACTTCTCCTGGCGGATCGGAATCGATCGTCAGGAATCCCTGCTCCGTGGCTTGCGTCGGCGGCGGCTGGACGACCGGGGGCGCCGTCTGCTTCGGCGTCTGTCGTGGAGGCGTGCGGTTCTGTCCCGACGGCCGTGTGGGGGGGGGAGTCTGCCGCGGTGTTCGGGGCGGAGTGGTGACCCGCGCCGGAGTCGTGTCCGGCGGCGGATTCGTCACCGCCGTGGATTGGGGCGTGACGGTGACACTGGGCGTCGTCTGCGGTGGCGTGGGCAGTGTGGCCGTGGGCTCCGTGCTCACCGGTGAGGGCGAAGGAGTTTCCGACCCCCCCCCGCCGCCCTTGAGCACCACGTACCCACCGCCCGCCGCGGCGATCAGTCCCAGCACCACGAACACGCCCACCTTGGACGACTTCTTCCGGACCGGCTGCGGAGGGGCTGGGCGCGGGCGTTGCGCCACCGCCGACGGCAGAGGCGTCGTCGGGGCGTGCGATGAGGCGACGTGCTCGGTCGGCGTATCGGCGGTGACCGGACCCCGCGCGCCGGGACGGATCACGGGCCGCGGCGTTCCCTTCCCCGATGCCGACACCGGCTGCTCCGGCCACAACGCCGTGGCGAAGTCCTCCATGGTCGGGAACCGCTGCGGGGGATCCTTCGCGAGCGCGCGCTGAATGGCATCGGTCAGATGCTTCGGCGCGGTGTGCTGGAGGGCGGAGATGCGCGGGGCTTCCTCGAAGATGTGCTTGTACAGGATCGTGTGCACCGAATCGCCGCTGAACGGCAGCGCGCCCGCGAGCACGCGGTAGCCCACCACCCCGAGCGCGTATTGGTCGGCGCGGCCGTCGACCGGCTGCCCCTTGGCCTGCTCGGGCGCCATGTAGTGCGGGGTGCCGATGATCATGCCGGTGCCGGTGAGCCCGCTCGCCGACTGCAGCGCCTTGGAGATCCCGAAGTCGGTCAGCATCACTCGGCCGTCGTGGTCGAACATGATGTTGGCCGGCTTCACGTCCCGGTGCACGACACCGCGCGAATGGGCGTGGCCCAACGCGCAGGCCGCCTCCCACAGGATGCGCTGGATGTAATCGTCGGTGAGCGGCTGCTTCGAGTCGAGCACATCCTCGAGCGAGGTGCCCGAGATGTACTTCATGACGAAGTAGTTGAGGCCGTCTTCGCTCTCGACCCGGTAGATCGGGATGATGTTCGGGTGGTCGAGCTTGGCCGCGGTCTTGGCTTCCTGCTGGAACCGTTTGATGACCTGAGGATCGGTCGAAAAGTCGGGCGGCAGCACCTTGATGGCGACTTCGCGCTCGAGCGTCAGGTCGTTCGCCAGGAACACCGCGCCCATGCCGCCCTTGCCGAGCAGATGCTTGATCTCGTACTTGCCCTGCACCAGACGCTGCAGCCGGGCCTGGAGAATCTCCACCGGCCCGGATGTCGCGTCCGCGCCGCCGCCCGTCTGGTCGGCTCCGCAGGCAAAGCAGAACCGGCTGTTGTCGGGCAGCGTCGTGTGACACTTGACGCACTGCGTTACCTGCGTGGTGATAACCGCCTCGGATCAGCGCTGTTTCTCAATGCCTGGGTCGCGGCGGCCTGCGCGCCTGGCTTCACCCAGGTGTGCGGTTTGGCCGTCACACGGGCCGGGGGGGCACTCCCGGGCGGCGTGCACGCCGTCCCTTTCCCGATACACATGGAGTACACCGTCGGCTGCCCGGCGACGTCGACGACGGCCGCGTAGTACTCCCCCGGCGCCGCGTTGATGGTGATCTGCTCGGTCGAGCCGATGGCCGAGGAGTAGTTCAGGAAATTTCCATTCGCGTCATACACGTAGACATCGATGTCGGACGGATCCACGCCTCCCTGCAGGCGGGATTTGGTCTGAATCGTGACGACTGTGTCGAACGCGAAACCCGAGCCGTTCACGCGGAAGCGATACATGTCCACGTCGTACGGCGTGGAGATGGTCAAGAGCGAGTCGCCGAACGGCCCCACCCCGAACGGGAACGCCAGGCCCACCACGATCTGCCGTTTCGCGATCCCGACGGAATCCAGGAAGTTGGTATCCGCCTGGAAACACATCGTGTTGTCCTCGAACCGGTCGGGCGGGATGTCCTTGTCGCCGCGGATGTACCCGCGCAGGGCGGCCAGCTCGTAGCCTCCTTCGCGCGAGTAGAACTGCAGGAAGTGCACGCGGGACGCCGGCCATTGCCGGAACGAGACGGCGAACGACTGAACCCGCGGTTGAGTGAAATAGTTAAGGAACCGGTTCGACGTACATGCCTGCCGGCCGGCGGTGAAGTACCACCCGCCACCGACGGTCTGGTAGTTGAAACAGATGGCGTCGGGACCGGGTCCACACTTGTACAGCGAGTCACTGACGAACGTGAAGGCCGTGTCGCCGAACACGGCCGAGTTCACGACGACGGAAACCGGCTGATTATCGCTTTGGTCGAACCGCACCCACTCAATGTCGTCGAACCCCGAGGTCACCGGCTCGAACGCGAGCGCGGGATTGAAGAACAGCACGGGAAGCGGCAGCTGCCGCGTCACGCCCGGACCGTTGATGTCGATGACGTACGGATCCAGCGTATCCGGCTCGAAGATGTCGCGCGGATCCACCGTCACCGATTCGGCCGTCTGCCCGAAGAACCCAGAGCCGAAGAAAAACGGCAGGTCGGTCGACGCGGGCGGCGGCACCCAGAATTCACGCTTCTCGAGGCCGTTGAAGTTGCCGCTGTAGGCGAAGGGATCCTCGATCAGGCTGCCGGACCCGATGCCCCAGAAGAACGGCAGATGCACCCCGACACCGTAGATGTCGATCTTCTGCCCGTAGCGCACGGACAGGGGGCGGACGCTGTCCACCACGAACGCCGGCGCGACACGGATCAGCGCCTGGCCGGGGTTGGCCGCTTCGAACGCCAGGGCCCGCGCCGTTATGGTCGCGACACCGTCATTGATGCCCGTGACTTCCGCGGAGCCATGCGTCGCGCCTTCGACCGTCGCGATGGTGCGGTCGCTCGACGACCACGCCAAGTCGACGTTGGTCAACACCTCGGTGTCGCCGGCGGCCGTGACTCGGAACGCGAACGCGTACAGCGAATCGCGATCGCCTTTCCCGATGATGCCGCGCGCCGACAGCGTATCGGACGGCCGCACCAGCACCTGGATATCCTGACTCTTTTCGGTGGGCACGGAACAGGAAACGACGATTGCCGCGCAGGCGGCGCCCAGCGCGAGGGCACGTACCGGAACCCGCATGTTCTTAGATCCGTCGGTGTAGTGGTCTATCAACATACAGACCAAGGGATTTCGTCGCTAGCGTTTTACAGTCGCCCGCGCCGCTTGAGTTCCAGGTATTTGTCCACCACTGCCTCCGCTGCCCGATCGGGGGGCACGTCCAAAACCAGCACGCCCGCGCGACGCATGTGGGACAGCGCTTCCTCGCGCGCCCGCAGCAGCTCTTCGGCAGCGGCCTTGCGCCACGCCTCGCGCACAACCGCCGGGCGCGTCGTCGCCAGGCCGTCCACTTCCGGATTGCGCAGCGTCACTGCCAGCGGCAGGTGCCGCGGCTTGAGCGTCGCGAGATTGGCCACCAGCGCTTCCGAGGCGAAACGGTCGATCACATCGGTGAATACCACCGTGAGCGCGCGCTTGCGATTGCGCGCCGCCAGGTACCGGAACGCTCCCGGGTAATCCGGCTCCACGAGCGACGGCGTCACCTCGGCCAGCACGTCGAGCACCTGCTTCAACCCGCGCCGGCCGCGTTGCGGCGCCACGAACGCCTTCACGCCGTCGGCGAACACCATGACCCCGACATTGTCGTCGTGCTGCGCCGCGGCATAGGCGAGCTCCAGCGCCGCCTGCACGACGTAATCCATGCGCGCCGTGCCCCCGACGTCGGCCGTCAGCAGACGCCCCGCATCGATCGCGAGCAACACCTGCTGGCGCCGCTCGGCTTCGAATTGCCGCGTGATGATCTTGCCGCGCCGGGCCGATGCCTTCCAGTCGATGTGCCGCGGGTCGTCGCCGGGGACGAAATCGCGCAACGACTCGAACAGGCGGCCCTCGCCCAGCCGCCGCAGCGGCTGGCGGCCGAGCTCGCGGCGCCGCAATGCCTGCGCGACCGCCGCGCGGCGCCGCAGCGACGTGAGCGCCGGGTACACGCGGACGTCCCACGGCAATGCGAGCTGCCCCCGCCGCGCCCCCAGGCCCAGCGGCCCCACGCTTTCGACCGCGAATGCACCGGCCGTTTCGTGACCGCGCCGCACCGGCGCGACGCTCAGCGTCTCTCGCTTCGTGCCCCGCGCGGGCACGGCGACTTCCCGGACGGCGAGCAGTCCTCCCAGCAGGTCGGGGCGGACCTCGCGCACGCGCAACCGGGATCGCCGTGCGGCGTCGTTCGTCCACCGATACGTCACGACACCCGTCCGGCCGAGCGAGAACGCCGGCGGAGCCTCGCGCGAGACGCTGACTTCCTTCGTGATGAGCTGCGGCGCCAGAATCGCGTCGATCCAGACGGCGGCGACCAGCGCCGCATCGACCAGCAGCAGCACGTCCAGCGCCGCGGCATACCAGTACCCGAACAGCGCAATGGCCGCGCTCGCCGCGAGCAGGCCGATCGCCCGCCGGGTCCAGAGCACGCCGGCGATGGACCCGATCGCGTACCATAGTCCGAAGAATGCCGCCGCGATGGCGCTCGCGATAAAGACATCACGGAAACTCACGCGGTCGGAACCTCGGTCTTGTCGAGAATCGCCTTCAGCGCCACGTCGGGCGTGACGCCTTCCAGCTCCAGCTCCGGCGCCACGTTCACGCGGTGACGCAGCGCCGCCGCCGCCAGCGCCTTCACGTCGTCCGGCACGACGTAGTCGCGGTCGTCGAGCAGCGCGGCGGCGCGGGCCGCCTTGAGCAGCGCCACGCCCGCCCGGGGGCTCGCCCCCAACGTGAGCGATGCCGCCTCCCGAGTGGCCCGGATGATGGCCGTGATGTAGGCCGTGATCTTCGGCTCGACGCGAGTGGCTTCGGCCGCGGTCCGCAGCGCCTCGAGTCCGCGCGCGTCGGTTACCTGCGTCACGCCGTAGGTCGACGTCCGGTCGGCCTCGAACCCTTCCACGTAGCGGGTCAGAATGCCCTGTTCCACCGCCGCCGACGGATACCCGAACATCACTTTCACCGTGAACCGATCCAGCTCGGCCTCGGGCAGTGGATAGGTGCCCTCGAATTCGATCGGGTTCTGGGTCGCGAAGACCGTGAAGACCTGGGACAGCGGATGGCTGACGCCGTCCACGGTGACGGTGCGCTCCTGCATCGCCTCGAGCAGCGCGGCCTGCGTCTTGGCCGGGGCCCGGTTGATTTCGTCCGCGAGCACGAGATCAGCGAAGATCGGCCCGGGGCGGAACGTGAAATCCTGCGTCCCCGTCAGCATCGAAACGCCGGTGATATCGGCCGGCATCAGGTCGGGAGTGAACTGGATGCGTTGAAACTTCACGTTCAAAGCCAGGGCCAGCGTTCGTGCCAGGAGCGTCTTTGCCGTCCCGGGCACGCCCTCCAGCAGCACGTGGCCGCGCGCCAGCAGCGCCACCACGACTTCGCGCGTCGCCGCTTCCTGGCCCAGGACGACCTGATTCAGCGCGTCGACGATCCGGCGGGCCTCGCCCGCGGCCGCAATTCCTCCCACACGTCCTCCACGGCTTGGGCAGCCCCGAGCACCCGCTCGGCGCCGCCGGGTTTGGACAGAATCTCCTGCAAGCGGCGGGCGGCATCGCGACCGCGCCGTTTCGGCAACGCCAGCTCCAGACTCGCGAGCCAGCTCCCGACATCGCCTCGGGGCGAGTGCCCCGTACGGGACAAACGGCGCCGCAGGCCCGACACGATGAGCCCGACCGCCGGCTCGGTGCCAGCCGCCCCTTCGAGTCCGGCCGCGAGCGCGTCGACGTGCTCGAGCGGGGACCGGCGCCGCCGGTCCAGCACCGGGCGCGCCGGGCCGAACCGGACCGCCCGCACCGCAAGCCACAACAACGCGACCACGACCAACTGCCACAACACCCAGCCCACCGGCGAATGCGCCGTCCACCCGAGCACCGCGTCACGCAGCGAGCCACCCGCGTCGTACCCATGATGATATTCGTCCCAGCTCACCCGCCCGCGCGGATGCGGCACCAGGAGCGGCACGAGTACCAGCGGGACGTCGCTCGAGCGCCAGGCCGCATTGCGGAACCAGGCATCATCCGCCACGAGCAGCGCCCGCCCACCACCGTGGAATCGCAGGCGCAGGATGATGGGCTCGCTCCCCACCGTGGCCAGCAGCGTGTCCGTCTCGAGCAATCCAACCACGGCGCAATCGCCCAGCTCGCGCAGCATGCGCCGCGGTCGTCCGAGTCTGCGCAGCTCGGCGATCCCTTTGCTTGCCTCTACGCTCGTATCGCGCGCGATCGGCTGCAGCACACGCGTCACGGGCGGGAGCCGGTACAGTCCTGGTGGCGCCGCGACCAGCGCGCTGTCCCCGTGAATGCGGTCCGAGGAATCAGGCCATGCCGTACCCCACCCGAGGCACTCGGTCAGACCACCAGCCTCCCCGACGGCGACCACCGCTCCACCGGTGACAACGAAGCTGGCCACCGCCTCGCGTTCGGCCGGCGCGAGCCACTGCTCTGGCTCCACGACCGCGAGCATCGCCGGGCGTCGGCGCACCTGTCGCGCGAGATCGAACAATGGCGTGCGCCGCCGCTCCACCGGTACGCCGAGTCGCGCCAGCACGTCGTACGGAGCGCGTCCACCGGTGGGACCGCTGCGGAGCGTCGATACCGGCTCATTGAGCGGCGTAATGCGACGCCGGCCGCCACCCGCCAATACCGCTATCAGGATGGCGGTGGCGAGCAGCAGCGCCAGCAGGATCTCAGTGCGATACGACATGCTGCTGCAGCGTTCCCACGGCCGCGCTGAACTCGCGATAGCCTTGCTCGTCCAGCGGCTCCGCCCCGAATACGTGGTGGTAGAGACGGGAGACGAGTCCCGCCAGGGTAGCCCGGCCGGAGGCTCCCAGGCGGGCCTCGCGTACGTACTCGGCGGGCGTCTTGGATGGATGGAATGTCACCAGCTTCTGTCGATCCAGATCCAGGACGAGGGCGACGAAGCGATACGCCAGCGCTTCGGTGTATCGCCCCTGTCGCGCCAGCGCCTCGGCCCGCGTCAGGAGCGACTTGGCGTCGTGCAGCGTCGGCGCCAGGCCGGGAGCGCTCGCGGCTGGCTTCGCGACCGTCGCGCGATAGATCCGCCACACGGTGAGACCGAGATGGGTGAGCAGCCCGATGAGCGCCAGGAGCGCGCCCCAGAACAGCAGTCTGGCGGCCGTCGGATGATCGGCGCTGAGGCGCGCCAGCCAGTCGCGCAAACCCCACCACAGATCCCGCAGCCAGTGCCGTTGCACGGTCTGGACCCACTCGTATTCCGGCCGGGTGAACACGTCACTCACGGCTCGGTGGATGGAGTCGGCAGGCACCCCCTGCTGGAACAACAACACGGCTACAGCGTCTCCAGCTGCTCGCTCAAAAGCTGGAGATCGAATCCCTCACGGCGCACGCGCCGGTCGTAATACGCCAGTGTCAGAATGCAGGGGATGATGGGCGCCAGCATGATCGACACTACCGGCGAGACGACCGTCAATACGATCTGGGAGCCGGGGACGAGCTCCAGGAGCATCGCGCCGATCGCTTGCAGCACGATGGCCGGCAGGAGGCTGGCCACGATGAACGCCACGATCGCCAGGCCCAGCAGGCGCAGCTTCGCGCCGCTCGTCAGCTCCCACGAGCGTCCGAAGGAATCGAAAGCACTCGGGAGCGACTCCAGCACCACCACCGGCGTCGTGACCATGTAGCCGCACGCGATGAACAGGAGCAGCCATACGGTGCCGATGCCTCCGGCCAGGGCCAGCAGGACGATCATCCCCGTTCCGAGCGCCTTGCCGAACGCGGTCAACAGCGCCACCACGAAAATGGCGATGATCCCGACCAGGGCGATCAGCAGACCCTTCCCCAGGCCGACCAGAAACAGGGGTACGATCTTCCCCGCCCCGAACGCCAGCGCCTCGCCGAATTGCGGCTCGCGGCCCAGGTAGGAGTCGGAGATGACCCGGATCGAGCCGGCCGTCAGCAGCAGAAACGCGCATTCATAGACTACGAACAGCAGGATGCCCCAGAGCACCACCGGCACGAGGTCGTTTTGAATCGCGGCAAGCGCCTGCTCCGCCGTCTGCGCCCCTTCCACGTTGAAATACCGCAGCCGCCAGTACAGGCTCACGGCGATCGGCAGCCACATCACGGACAGGCTGAGCTTGAAGAAGAGCCCGAAATGGCGCCGGAACAGCGAGAGCGCGCCGTCCAGGACTTCCCCGAACTCCATCGGCTTCAGATCCGGCATGGGCCACTCCCCTCCGACGTGAGAGGCGGTAAGATGAGGACGTGAGCCCCCGCGCGCGAGCCCCACAACAGGCCTTCGATCTGCGCCAGCAGCACGGCGTGGAAACGCCGGAGCATGTTACGCTGTCGTTCGAGCTGGCCGGTCTCGGGACGCGGGCGGCGGCGGCGGCCCTCGACCTCGGCCTGATCGCGCTCGCGTACCTGGCGATCGCGATGTTCTTCATCGCGGCCGGGTTGTCGGATTCCTGGACGTCCGATTGGGCCAGCTGGGGCACCGCTATCGTGGTCCTCGTCTCCGGCCTTGGCTTCTTCCTTTACTACACGCTGTTCGAGACCCTGTGGGATGGGCACACACCGGGGAAACGCGCGCTCGGCGTCCGCGTCGTGCTGGACACCGGGCGCCCGCTCACCGCCAACGCCGCCGCGGTTCGCAACCTGATCCGTATCGTGGATTTTCTGGTTCCTCTGGGCCCACTCCCCGGCCTGGTCATGGTGTTCGCTCATCCCTCCAACAAGCGGCTCGGCGACCTCGCGGCGGGCACGATCGTGGTGCGGGAGCGCGTGACCGCGTGGGGACTGGCGCCGGCTCCGCCGCCGGCCGCTCAGGAAACCGTCGAGATGGGCCCGCCGGAGCTGTCGAACCAGGAATTCGCCTTGCTGGACCGGTTTCTGGCTCGGGCGGACGGGCTCGCCCCGGTAGTGCGCATCCGCATGGGCGCCGAGCTGGCCCGCCGCTTCGAGTCACGCATCCCCCGGCGCTCCGAGGATGCCGAGTCCTACCTCGCCACCGTGTTCGCCGACGAGCAGCAGAAGCGGCGCGGCCGGTTCGCGACGCGCGCCACCGCCGGCGCGGGCCGCACCACGGTGACCGCGGAGCGATTCGTGGCGCGCAAACGCGATTCGTGGGAAGCGTTTCGTGCGGCGGCCCAGCGCCTCGAGCGTTTCGGGTTGACGCGCCTGCCGGCCGAGGAGATTCCGGGATTCGCCGCGCGATACCGCGAGGTGGCGGCCGACCTGGCCCGGGCGCGCACCTACGGCGTGGACCCGCAGGTGACCGTGTATCTCGAGCGCCTGGTGGCGGCGGGACATTCGGCCTTGTACCACGGTCGGGCGACGCGCCGCCGCCCGTTCGCGCAGTACCTGTTGGCGGATTTTCCCGCCGCCGTCGTCTCGTCCTGGGGGTACGTCCTGGCCGCGTTTCTTCTGTTCATGGTGCCCGCCCTGGTGGGATTCGTGATCCTGCGGGAACGCCCCCAGCTGGCACAGGAAATCGTGTCACCCGTGATGGTGAGCCGGGCGGAGCAGGCGGCCGAGCGGCAGGCCCAGGGCCTGGGCTATGCGCAGGCGGAAAGCGGCGAACGGCCGGTGATCGCCGCGGCCATCATTTCCAACAACATCCGGGTGTGCATCATGGCGTTCGCCGGGGGCATGCTGGCCGGCATCCTGACGGTGTTCGCGCTGGTCTTCAACGGGCTGGCCATCGGTACCGGGTTCGGTGTCTTCGCCAACTACGGCGCCGCGGGGTACCTCGCGACCTTCATCGCCGGCCATGGTGTGCTCGAGTTGACGGCAATCTTCATTTCCGGAGGCGCCGGCCTGCGCCTGGCCCACGCGTTCATCGCCCCCGGGGACCGTACGCGGGTCGACGCGCTCGTCGTGGACGGACGCGTCGCCATGCGGATGATGGGTGCGGTGGTGTTCCTGCTCGCGATCGCCGGCTCGATCGAGGGACTGCTCTCGGCGAGCGATGCCCCCGCCGCGATGAAGTTCGCCGTCAGCGCCGCGAGCGCCGTGTTCCTGGGCCTCTACTTCCTGAATGGATTCCGATATCTGAAGGCGCCCGAGCACGCAGCCGTCCGCCCCGGTAACGAGCATACCACCACCACGGCGGAGCCGTGAACCGGGCGCGGTGCCGCCGACTCACAGGCGGGACTGTCTACAATAGCGAACGATACAGATCGCGGAGATGGTGGTCCCGCAGATCGCGCACGGCGAGCCACAGGTCCTGTTCGGAGTTGGCGCAGAAGATTTCGGCCGTGGTGCGCTCGTGCTCGGTCTCCTCGGCCCCGAAATGAATCCGGCCGCGCCATACCCCATCCTCGGCGCGCCTCAAGGCGAGCCGAACGGCGACACTTTGACCATCAAAGCGAATGGGGGGGAGATCGTGAACGACTGCTTCGGTTACCGCCAGGCCGTGTGACCGTGCCGGTTGTGCGGGCATTCAGTGCCGGGGGCTGGTTTGGGGAAAGATTGTATGGAGCTTCGAGTTACGCAATACTCAACTACAAAGTGGCTGGTGGTTTGTGGCTAGTGGCTAGTGGCTAGTGGCGAATGTCTGGTGGTTCGTGGTTAGCCACCAACCACTAATCACCGACCACCAACCACTATGTCTTGAATGGCACCGGCGCAAAGGTGAGCAGGAAGAGCGCGAACGCCACCAACGCCAGCCACTCGCGTGACTCGGGGAGTGGCCGCTCGGGGACCAGCACATTGGGATGATCGAGCCGGCCGCGGGACAACACCAGCACGAGCCCGGCCCACACGTACCAGCCGATCCACCAGTACCCGAGACCCAGGACCAGAATCCAGAATCCGAGGGCGGCGCGCTGGTGCCATGCCGGCTGAGCGGCGTACAGGATGTGCCCGCCGTCCAGCTGCGCCATCGGAAGCATGTTGATCATGGTCACGAACATGCCGAGCACGCCGACCAACCCGAGGGGATGGAGCGCCAGTGGACCGCGATTGCCCCACACGAGCAGGCGCACCAGCAGCGTGACCGGCGAATCTCCGAGCAGCAGCCGTTCTCCGCCGACCAACAGCACCATGCCGTTGACCCCGTCCATCGCCGGCACCGGATGCGAGAGTCGCACGCCGGCGTACAGCACCGGGAGCGCGAGGACGAAACCGGCGATCGGCCCCGCGACGCCGACGTCGAACAGCTGGCGGCGGTCGGTCAGCATGGTGCGTAACCGGATGAACGCTCCCATGGTCCCGATGAAGGAAGGCCACAGCGGAACCGGAAGGAAATACGGTGGCGACACGTCCAGCTGATAGCGCCGCGCCACGAAATAGTGACCCAGCTCGTGCGCCAGAAGGATTCCGACCAGGGGGACCGAGAAGACGAAGCCCGAGGCGAAGGCCGCGACAGGGTCACCGATCACCATGAAGCGACCGCGCAAGAGTCCCCATGCGTCGTCGATCATCACGTGGCCGCGCAGCACGCTGCCGGCGATGGTGGTCGTCACGAGCGTCAGCAGGAGCAGCGCCAGGTGCAGCCACCACCGCTCCCGGCGCTGCCCCCGGCGGCGGCTCAGAATCAGCCAGCGTCCGTTCGCATCGTCGGCCCAGTAGAAGTGACCGGGCCACCGCGACAGGGCCTGGGCCAGCGCCGGAGAAGGACCGGCATGAGCCGGATCTACAAGCGCATCAATGACTTCCCGATCGCGCAACAACAGGGTGCGCCACCCCATGACGAAGGGCGCGAGCTCGGCGGGAAGCGATTGATCTTGACTAGACACCACGCAAACCCCTATGATAGCGACTGCACACCGGCACAACCCTTAACGCTTCCATAGATCAAGACATTCACCATCACCATCCTGCCACGGGCCTCTCTGCCCGCTTGTAGCCCAACGGAGTCTCTGCACACGTGGATATCGCCGAGCTGAAACGAAAGTCCGTCGCGGAACTGCACGCGATGGCGGAGAGCCTCAACATTCAAAACTACTCGGGGCTCCGGAAGCAGGACCTCATCTTCCGGATCGAGCAATCGCTGCTCGACACCGACACCGTCCTGCGTGGTGAAGGGGTGCTCGAAATCCTGCCCGAGGGCTACGGCTTCCTCAGGAGCCCCGACTGGAACTACCTGTACGGACCCGACGACATCTACGTCAGTCCGAGCCAGATCAAGCGCTTCGATCTGCGCACCGGGGACACCATCCTCGGCCAGGTGCGCCCGCCCAAGGAAGGGGAGCGCTACCTGGCGCTCCTCAAGGTCGAGACCGTCAACAGCGAAGAGCCGGAGAAGGCGAAGCATCGCGTCGCCTTCGACAACCTCCGGCCGCGCTACCCCGAGGAGCGCATCCGGCTCGAGCGCAAGGACGGGGACCTGTCGATGCGGGTGATGGACATTCTCTGCCCCATCGGCAAGGGTCAACGCGGTCTGATCGTGTCGCCGCCCAAGGCCGGCAAGACGATCCTGATGCAAAAGCTCGCCAACTCCATCATCGAAAACCATCCCGAGGTCTACCTCATCGTGCTGCTGATCGACGAGCGGCCCGAAGAAGTGACCGATATGGAGGAGAACGTCAAGAGCGCCGAGGTGATTTCCTCGACGTTCGACGAGCCCGCCGATCGCCACGTGCAGGTCGCCGACATGGTGATCGAGAAGGCGAAGCGCATGGTGGAGCACGGCAAGGACGTCGTCATCCTGCTCGATTCGATCACGCGGCTGGGCCGGGCGCACAACGTCGTCGTGCCCCATTCGGGCAAGATCCTGTCGGGCGGCGTGGACGCCAACGCCCTCCAGAAGCCGAAGCGGTTCTTCGGCGCCGCCCGCAACATCGAAGGGGGCGGATCGCTCACCATTCTGGCCACCGCCCTGATCGACACCGGGTCGCGCATGGACGAGGTGATCTTCGAGGAGTTCAAAGGTACCGGCAACATGGAAGTCATCCTCGACCGCCGCATCGCCGACCGCCGCGTGTACCCCGCCATCGACGTGCAGCGCACCTCGACGCGCAAAGAGGAGCTGCTGCTCGCCAAGGAAGAGCTCAACAAGGTCTACCTGCTGCGCAACTTCCTCGCCGACATGCCGCCGGTCGAAGCGATCGAGTTCCTGCTTGAGCGCATGAAGCGCACCAAGTCGAACCAGGAGTTCTTCGCGACGATGTCGCAGGGTTAGGCGGATGGACGGGCAACCGCCTCTCGAGGGGCGGTTACTGGGCGTGGACTGGGGCGAGCGCCGCATCGGGCTCGCCCTCTCGGATGAATCGCAGACCCTGGCCCAGCCGCTCGGCACCCTCACCCGACGGCGCGGCAAGCGTTTTCCGATGACCGAGCTGATCGCCAACGTGAGCCGCCACGCCGTGGTCGGGGTCGTGGTCGGTCTGCCGCTCGAGGCGTCCGGCGACGAGGGCGAGCCGGCGCGCGCCGCCCGGGCGCTGGCGCAGGACATTGCGCGGCGCGCCGAACGCCCGGTGGCGATGTGGGACGAACGCTTCACCACGGCACGGGTCCGGCGCGCGGTGCACGAGATGGGCGGCACCCCCCGGGATCGGCCGGGCGATGTGGACGCGCTCGCGGCGACGCTCCTGCTGCAACATTATCTCGACAGCCGCCGCGGAACGGCGACATGAAGCCGCTCGCGGTCCTGATCAGCCTGGCGGTCCTCGTCGCCTGTCAATCGGGCGCGCCCGCCCCGCCCCCGTGTGACGCGGGCGCGGAGTGCGTCGCCGTGACCGTGCCCCGCGGCGCGACGCTTCGCTCCGCCACTGATTCCCTCGCCGCGCACGGTCTCGTCCACAGTCGTTTCTGGTTCACGGTGTACGCGCGGATCCGGGGACTCGGCAGCTCCCTGAAAAGCGGCAGCTACGCGTTTCATCACGATGCCGCTTGGAGCGAGATCGTGGCGGCCTTGAGCCTCGGCCGCGGCACGCTGGTCCGTTTTACCGTTCCCGAAGGACTGATGCGTGACGAGATCGGTCAGCTGGCGGCTTCAGAGCTCGCGGTACCGCAGGATTCGTTTCGCACGGCTACGGAGGATCCGGTACTGTTGCGCGATCTCGAGCTCATTCCCCTGGCCGAGAGCGCGGAAGGCTACTTGTATCCCACCACCTACACCGTCCATCCTCATCCGACGGCGCGCGAGCTGGCGCGGTTGATGGCCGCCGAGTTCGAGGCGCGCTGGCTCCCCGCGTGGCAACGACGACTCGATACGCTTCGCATGACACGCCACGAAGTCGTCACGCTCGCGTCCATCATCCAGGCGGAAGTGCGTTACGGCCCGGACCG
>Ga0075424_100000429_pt1 | contig 32178 bp, 26 predicted proteins | sample SoiMethybrSBSTD3_FD_75301 | JGI IMG/M metagenome (GOLD analysis project Ga0075424, IMG submission 75301) | Bulk soil microbial communities from a Populus tree surrounding site in Tennessee, USA - Soil MetaG P. TD hybrid SBSTD3 | ecosystem: Environmental > Terrestrial > Soil > Tree plantation... | reverse complement strand
AACGTGCCCTTGGCTGCGTACGAAATCGTCCGGCGATTCCGGTCGACGTCGCCGAGGGTCGCCAGCGGGAACGTTGGAGGCGCGGTCAGCGTTGTTGTACGCCACGACGGGTCGATCGCCCCGAAGAAGAACAGGCGATCCTTCATGACCGGGAATCCGCCTTCGACGCCCACGTCGCTCTGCTTTGTTCCAGCCGTGTTCACCGAACCGTTGGCCGCTTGATACTGCTTGAATTCGGACTGCAGCTGGTCGGGCTGTGAATAGCCGAACGCCGATCCTCGCAGCTTGTTCGAGCCGCTCTTGGTGACGACGTTGACGACGCCGCCTGTGGCCTGGCCGAACTCGGCTTCGTACCCGCCGGTCTTGACCTGAATCTCCTTGATGAAGTCGTACGGAGTTGCGTTCCCAAGTGAGCCGAACGTTCCCGAGTACGATCCGAGGCCGCCGTAGCCAGTATTGGTAACGTTGGCGCCATCGACGATGTACTGGTTTTCAAGACCCGAACCACCGGAGATCGAGGGGTTGGCGGTGCCGACGGTGCCCGAGTTGCTCACGCCGGGTGTCAGGTACATAGCCTGGGCGAAGGTTCGCCCGACCGGGAGGCTCCGCAGCGAATCGGCGTTGAGCACCTGGCCGATCGTCGAGGTCTTGGTGTTGATCAGCGGCGATTCAGCTGTCACGTTCACGGTTTCAGTGACGCCGCCCACCTGCATGCTCACAGGGATGTCGGTGACTTGGCCGACGCTGACGATCAGAGCTTTCTGCTCGAACGTCTTGAAGCCCTGGAGCTCCGCCTTGAGATCGTAATTACCGGGCGTCAGGAACGGGATGCTGAAGCGACCATCTGCATCGCTCACTGCCGTGCGAGCGCCCTGCGGGCCTGCTGCGGTGATGGTGACGCCGGGAACAGGGAGTTTCTGAGCGTCGAGAACGCGCCCTGAGAGCGTGCCACCAATTTCCTGCGCGAAGGCAGCGCTCGTGACGGCGAGCGCCATCGCCACGAGAAGTGCACTTATACGTGCGTACATCAGTTATCTCCTTAACAACGTTGCTCTATCTGGATTGGACTGATCCGCTTACGGAAAACGCGTACCAGATCGCCCCAAGAGCTATGACCTTAGATTCCAACCACTTGAACGAGTGACCGGTTCCGTGTGGGACGAGCGAATCCATGAAGAGCGACTAATCGAACCAAAATCCTGGATCTCCCGCTCTTCGTAATGCAAGCATAACTTTCTATCACAACCAGAAGGCAATTGCGACCTATCGTGGGACCGGATTTGTGAATTTACGTGTGTTTTGCCCCACTTTGAGCCACCCCATCCTCAAATAGCTGGGACGAACAACGACGCCAGCGGCAAATCGCTGCAAGCCACATCATCGCTGGATGGCGGTTCGTCAAGGCCAGTCCGTCGTTAATCCCTTCTCATTGGCTGCTGATACCTCAGATGGGGCGAAGCCTCTCCGGCCATTGTTCAGGCCCGATTCGGATGCTTCGATCGGACCGCTACGCGGCTCGTTGAACGAACACCCTATCCGGTTGCCGCGCGTAGCGGTCCGAAGCGCGCCAAGCGCGCCAAGAGAGATCAGCTACTAGACAGGGGCTCTGCGCAGGCATGCACGGGCAGAGGCCTTGGCTGGTGGCGTCAAGGAGTCACCATGCGCCTTCACGTTCTCGCGGCTCTTCTTGTCGTCGTCGTCGCCGCTACTCCCTCTGCCGCACAAGTGCCTACCGGTACGATCTCGGGCCACCTGGTTTCGGCCGATGGCCAACCGCTTCCGGGTGTGACTGTGACGGCTACCGCAATGACTCTTCAAGGATCGCGCACAGCCGTGAGCACCGCCAACGGTGATTTCATCCTTCCGCTCCTGCCTCCGGGCGATTACACGCTCATGTTCGAATTGAGCGGGTTTCAAAGCTTCACGAAGCAGGTGGGTCTGGCGGGAACGCAAGTCGTCACGCTCAACGAGACGATGACTGTTGGCGGCGTGGTTGAAACCGTCACGGTCACCGCGTCGTCCGCGCCGTTCGTGCAGACCGCGACTGTCGCGGCGAAGTTCACACAGGATCTGATTGCCGCGTTACCCACGAATCGAACGCTCGACGCGACGATCCTGATGGCGCCGGCGCTGCACGCCACTGGTCCGGCAGGTGCGTACAGCATCTCGGGGTCGACGTCGTTCGAAAACCTGTTCACCGTTGACGGCGTGGTCATCACCGAGAACCTGCGCGGGCAGCCCTACACGCTCTACATCGAAGACGCGCTTCAAGAAACCACCATCGCGACCGCTGGTGTGTCGGCAGAATTCGGGCGCTTTGGCGGTGGACTCGTGGCGGCCGTGACCAAATCCGGCAGCGACAGATTCAGCGGGACGTTCCGCGAGTCGATCAACAACGACGACTGGCGAACGACGACACCCTTCAACGAGACGAAGCTCGATAAGGTGGTCCCGACGCACGAGTACACCTTCGGCGGGCCGATCGCGAGAAAGCAGTTGTGGTTTTTCAATGCCGGACGGTTTCAGGATCAGCAGTCATCGCGGACCACGTCGGTGACCGCCCTTCCGTTCGTGCGCGACAACGACGAGAAGCGCTACGAGATCAAGGGCACCTATTCACCGATGGCCGGCCACTCGGCAAAAGTGTCCTACCAGAAGATCAACCAGATGGTGAACAACTTCCAGTTTCAGAATGCCATGGACCTGCGCAGCCTCTACAACCAGGGGCAGCCGCAGGATCTGCTGTCGATGCACTACACCGGCGTGCTGAACTCGCACTTGTCGCTTGAAGGCCAGTGGGCGCAGCGCACGTTCACCTTTACCGGGGCCGGAGCGCAGTCAACCGATCTCATCGAGGGCACGCTGCTCATCGATCGATCGCGCGGCGGCACGGCCTTCCGTTACTGGTCGCCCACCTTCTGCGGCGTGTGCGACGACGAGGAGCGTAGTAACACGGATCTGATCGTCAAAGGCTCGTATTACGCGTCGACACGTGGCATCGGCGCACACAACGTGGTGTTCGGCGTCGACAGTTACAACGACCACCGGTTCTCCAACAACCATCAGTCGGGCAGCGACTACCGCATTCTCGGCACGTCGACGATTCAGCAAGGGACGAACCTGATTCCGGTGTTCCTGCCGAACTCGACGATCATTCAGTGGAATCCGATCTCGCTTTCGAGCGAGGGCACCGACCTGCGCACCAACTCGCTCTTCGTGAACGATCAGTGGCACTTCAACAGCCGCTTGTCCTTCAACCTCGGACTTCGCTGGGACGGCAACAAGGGCACGGATGCGGCCGGCAACAAGGTGTCCGACAGCAGCGCGCTCAGTCCGCGGGTCGCACTGGTGTTCGATCCTGCGGGAGACGGCAAGTGGTCGACGTCGGCGAGCTTTGCCCGCTATGTGAGTGCGCTCAATACCGGCGTGGCCGACGTGTCGGCTGGCGGCAACCCAGCGACGTTCCAGTATCCGTATCTTGGGCCGGCGATCAACGGCGATCCGACCGGCGCGCTCGCCACTACGCCGCAGGCGATCCAGCAGGTGTTCGCGTGGTTCAACGCCAATGGCGGCACCAATCGCACGCCGACGCTCGTCGACATTCCCGGCGTGGCATCGCGGATCGGCGACTCGCTCGATTCGCCCCACGCCGACGAGTGGGCGATTGGCGCCTCGCGGCAGATCGGGCAGCGCGCATCCGTGCGCGCCGACGTCGTCTATCGCAACTTCGCCAACTTCTACGCGTCGCGCGCCGATTCGTCGACCGGCCGCGTGACCGACAACCTCGGGCGCGCGTACGATCTCACCCTCATCGAGAACACCGACATCGTCGATCGCAAATACAAGGGCCTGACTGTGCAGGGCACGTATCGAGCCGGCTCGCGCGTGAACGTGGGCGGCAACTACACGCTGTCGAAGGCGTCCGGCAATTTCGACGGCGAGAGCTCCACCAGCGGACCGGTAACCACGCAGCTGCTCAAGTTCCCCGAGTACGTGCAGGCGCGATGGAACAGTCCCGAAGGCGATCTTGCGATCGATCAGCGGCATCGCGCTCGATTGTGGGGAACATTCCGAATCCCAGGTCCTGACTCGATGGGTGCCATCGACATCGGCGTGCTGCAGACGCTCGAATCGGGTGTGCCCTACGGCGCGGTTGGACCGATCGATACGACGCCGTTTGTGACCGGCGTGAACTATTTGAATCCAAGCGGCAATCGTGCCGACGGCGCCTGGGACTATTATTTCACCTCGCGAGATGCGTTCCGGACTGAAGCGAACTATCGGACCGACCTGTCCGCGAACTACGCGTATCGAATTCCTGGCGCGAACACGCTCGATCTGTTCTTCCGTGCCGAGCTGATCAACGTGTTCAATCAGTTCCAATTGTGCGGATGCGGCAACACGGTGTTCGCCAACGGCGGCACGACCGATCTGCGCAAGATCAACCAAGGCATCCTGACGCCGGCGAACTCGGCGACGGTGCAGGCGTTCAATCCGTTCACGCAGACGCCGGTCGAAGGCGTGAACTGGGCAAAGCGGCCGAACTTCGGAACGCAGGTCGATCAGTTCTCCTGGACGACGCCACGCACCTTCCGATTCTCGTTCGGCGCCCGATTCTAGGCCTCAGGGCCCAGCCCTCAGGCCTCAGGGCTGGGCCAGGCCCCAGTTAGAAGGAATCAGAGTGTGTAGGCCGGGTCTTTAGACCCGGCACACCCAGACGCTAGAATCACCACGTTGTCCAAACGCGTGGTTGTGATTCCGGGCGATGGGATCGGCAAAGAAGTGATCGCCGAAGCCGTCAAGATTCTCGAAGCCGTCGGCGGCCTCGAGCTTCATCATCTGCCGTGGAGCGCCGACCACTATCTCGCGACGGGCGAGACGATCCCCGCTGACGGCTACGACACACTCCGATCGTTCGATGCGATTCTGATCGGCGCGCTCGGCGATCCGCGCGTGCCCGACAACCGCCACGCCCGCGACATCCTGCTCGGCACGCGCTTCGAGCTCGATCTCTACGTCAACTACCGGCCGGTGCGTCTGCTCGACGATCGGTTGTGCCCCTTGAAGGATCGCACTCGATCCGATGTGAACTTCGTGGTCTTTCGCGAGAACACCGAAGGCGTGTACGTCGGCGTCGGCGGTCGGTTCAAGCCCGGCACCGACGACGAGATCGCGGTGCAAGAAGAGATCAACACCTACAAGGGTGTGCGCCGCATCATCGAATACGCATTTCAATTCGCCCGTCGGCGCGGGCTGCGTCTGGCGATGGCCGACAAGAGCAATGCGATGGCCCAAGGGCATGCGCTCTGGCAGCGCGTGTTTCGCGAAATGGCCTCGATCTATTCCGATGTACCGAGCCGCCACTACTACATCGACGCGCTCGCGATGATGCTCGTGCAGGCCCCGGGGCAATTCCAAGTGATCGTCACGAATAATCTGTTCGGCGACATCATCACCGACATCGGCGGCGCGCTGCAGGGCGGATTGGGCATGGCCGCGTCGGCCAATCTCCATCCTGGCCGCACGTCGATGTTCGAGCCGGTGCACGGCTCGGCTCCGCCGTTGGCGGGTAAGGACGTTGCCAATCCGGTCGGCGCGATTCTCTCTGCGGCGCTGATGCTCGAGGCGCTCGGTCGCAAAGAAGACGCGGCTCGCATCGAGCGCGCCGTGGAAGAAGCCGTACGCGCACGCGAGACGACGCGCGATGCCGGAGGTACGTTGGGTACGCGAGAGGCGGGGAACGCGATTTTGAAGCGTCTATAATCCGCGCATGAATCGTTGGAAGATTCCCGTCGGGGCCGTCCTCGTCCACATCTGCATCGGTTCGGTCTACGCGTGGAGCGTCTTCAATCGGCCGATCCAGACGCTCTTTCCCGACGCACCCTGGTGGTTCAGCCCTCCCTACACGACCTTCACCACCGCGCTCGCACTGCTCGGTCTCAGCGCTGCGTTCGGCGGCCCGTGGGTCGAGCGTCGCGGTCCTCGCGTGGCGGCGACTGCCGCGGCGGTGTTCTTCGGCACCGGACTCCTCATCGGTGGTGTGGGGCTCGCGATTCGCCAATCAGTGCTCGTGTTTCTCGGCATGGGAATCATCGGTGGCATCGGCTGCGGTCTCGGCTACATCTCGCCCGTCAGCACGCTGGTGAAGTGGTTTCCCGATCGGCGGGGGATGGCCACCGGGATGGCGATCATGGGGTTCGGAGGCGGCGCGTTCGTGGCCGGCTATCTGAACGCGTATCTCATGAATCTGGTCGGCGTGGCGACGACCGTAATCGTGTTGGGCGCGATCTATCTCGTGGTGATGCTTCTCGGATCGCGTCTCATGCAAGTGCCTCCGCCGAACTGGACGCCGCCTGGCTGGACGCCGCCGGTGAAGGTCAACCCGATGATCGCCACCAGCAGCGTATCGCGCGACGAAGCGATCCGCACGCCGCAGTTCTATCTGCTCTGGGGCATCCTGTTCATCAACGTCACGGCCGGCATCGGTATCCTCGCCCAGGCGTCACCGATGATGCAGGACATGTTCAAACGCACGCCGCTCCAAGCCGCGTCGGTCGTCTCGATCATGAGCCTGTTCAACGCAGGGGGGCGTTTCATGTGGGCGTCGGGGTCGGACTACATCGGCCGGCGCAACACTTACACCCTGTTCTTCGTTGTGCAGGTTGTGCTGTTCCTGCTGATGCCGGCGCTGGCGTCGAATGGGCAGTGGTGGCTCTTCCAGGCGGCGCTCTACGTGGTTCTCACGATGTACGGCGGCGGCTTCGCGACCATCCCGGCGTTTCTGGCCGACATCTTCGGTCCGCAGAATGTCGGCGCCATCCATGGCGCGCTGCTGACGGCGTGGTCGGCTGCGGCGATCGCGGGGCCGGTGATCATCACGGAGTTGTCGAACCGCGCCAAGGCCGCGCTGCCTCCAGGGGCCGACCGCGTCAATATCTACGACACGCCGCTGCGCGTGCTGGCTGGGCTACTCGCAGTGGGCTTCGTGCTGACGCTGCTCGTCCGTCCGCTGCGGGCAAGTGCCCATTCTGCGCCCGCGGCCGCGCCAGCCCGTACGTAGGGGCCACCTTCAGTAGCGCGCCGGCCCGTACGTAGGGGCCACCTTCAGGTGGCCCTTTGCCGCCTTTATCCGGCCCAATTCCCCATTGCTTTTGATATAGTCGCAGGGCTTCGGGCGCGCTTTCTGCGCCTCAGACATTACTTACACAAGAACGGAACGGAGGTCCGGCCGACGCCGGATCCTGCGTATTCAGACAGGAGTTCTTCGACATGGCAGCGGACTTCTTTCTCGGCGAGTCGCTGGTCGGCGATGGCAACGAGGTCGCGCACATCGATCTGATTATCGGCTCGAAGACCGGGCCGGCCGGCACCGCGTTCTGCAATGCGCTCGCGAACAACAAGGACGGCTTCACCACTCTGCTCGCAGTGGTCGCGCCGAATCTTCCCGCCAAGCCCGACACACTGCTGTTCAACAAGGTGACGATTAAGGGCGCGAAGCAGGCCGTCCAGATGTTCGGACCGGCCCAGGCCGCCGTCGCCCGTGCGGTTGTCGACTCGGTCGAAGCCGGCGTGATTCCGCGCGACAAGGCCGACGATCTCTGCATTCTCGTTGGTGTCTTCATTCACTGGGAAGCCGCCGACGACAAGAAGATCTTCGACTACAACTACCAGGCGACGAAGGAATCGATCGCGCGCGCCCTGGGCAAGAAGCCAGGAGTGAACGACGTCATCGCGGGGGCGAAGACGGCGAAGCACCCGTTCTCACCCAAGTAACTTCGATAACTCCCAACGCCCAACGCCCAACTCCCAAGCGCAGCCCGACGAAGGGTGCTTTTGGGAGTTGGGAGTTGTGGAGTTGGGAGTTGACGGTCGTTTTGTGCGCAAGCTTCTTCTTCAACTCGATAGCTCTCCTCATCCAAGTGTCTTCGATCAAGTCGTCGCCTACGATGCGGGCGCCGACGAGATCATGAGCTACGGCGGGATCACCGAGGCCGACGTACGCGATCTCGTTCATGGGTGCATCTTCACGCGCGGACCCAAAGACCTGCACAACACGGCGATCTTCATCGGCGGTACCGACATGGCCGCGGGCGAGCGGCTGCTTGCCGCGGTGAAGAAGGCGTTCTTCGGCCCGATGCGCGTGTCGGTGATGCTCGATTCGAACGGCTCGAATACGACGGCGGTCGCAGCAGTGGCAAAGCTCCATCAAGGGGCGGGATCGCTGCAGGGACGCCGAGTGATCATCACTGCGGGCTCGGGGCCGGTCGGTACGCGCGCAGCGGGGCTGATGGCCAAGGCCGGCGCCGAGGTCACCATCACGACACGTCGGACGACCGGGGGCACAGTCGCGGGTCAGATCCAACAGCGCTTCGGTGGCAGCGTGCACGAGCTCACTGTCGCCGACAGCTCGGGAGCGGCGAAGGCGCTCGAGGGTGCCGAGATTCTCCTCAATGCGGGGCCTCCGGGCGTGTGCATGGTGCCAAAGGACGCGTGGCACGCGCGCTCGAGCCTGAAGGCGGCCGCCGACATCAACGCGGTGCCGCCGCTCGGCATCGAGGGCATCGACGTGATGGACAACGGCGCCGACCGCGATGGCGTCGTCAGCTTCGGCGCACTCGGCGTCGGCAATCTGAAGATGAAGATCCACAAGGCCTGCATCGCGCGGCTGTTCGAGAAGAACGATCAGGTGCTCGACGTGGAGAGCATCTCCGACATCGCGTCCGAACTGCTGAAGAAGTAAGGTGCCGCGCGTCATTGGGATCGATCCCGGCACGCTGAGCATCAGCCTGTGCGGCATCGAAGACGGCCGGCTGTTTCTCGATCGATCGATTCCTACAGACGACGCGCTTGCGTCTCCCTCGCTCGTCCTCGACGAACTTGCGCGCGCGGGCGACGTCGATCTGATCGCCGGGCCGTCGGGATACGGTTTGCCGCTCACCAACGCGCAAGATCTCAGCGAAGCCGATCTTCGTCTGGCGTATCTCTCGGCGGGAGGCGAGCCTGGCGGCATTCGCGGGCTGACCTCATTGATGCGGATGCTCGCCGCCTCGTCGCTCCCTGTCGTGGTCACTCCAGGCGTGATTCATCTTGCCTCGGTCCCCGATCACCGCAAGGTCAATCGCGTGGACATGGGCACGGCCGATAAAGTGTGCGCGGCGGCGCTGGCCATCTCGGAGCACGCGTCGCAGCAGGGAATCGGTCCGCAGGAAGTCGACATCATCGTGCTGGAGCTCGGTGGTGGGTTCAGTGCCGCTGTTGCGATCGAGCGCGGTCGCATTGTCGACGGCGTCGGCGGATCATCTGGTCCGATCGGTGCGCGCGCGGTGGGTGCACTCGACGGGGAAGTGGCTTTTCTGGCCGGTACCGTTGCGAAGAACCTGCTGTTTCATGGCGGGGCGGCGACGATCGCCGACATGGAAGGCGCGACGTTCGACGAGCTCGCTGCCGCGACATCGTCTCGGGCGCAGCTCGCGTGGAACGCGTTTATCGAGGGGGCACTCAAAGCAGTTGCCGCGCTGATGGTGAGCGCGCCCGGAGCGCGCACGGTGGTGCTCTCTGGCAGGGCCGGCACGCATCCGCGTGTGACGAGCGATCTGGGCCGAGCGCTTGCGCGCATCGCTCCCGCCGCATCGGTGAGGCCGCTCGATGGGTTCGCGAGCGAGGCCAGTCGGGCGGCACAGGGTGCCGCGATCATTGCCGACGGTCTTGCCGGCGGTCGCTCGGCGGCGCTGGTCGACACGCTCGGCATTCGCGAGGCATCAGGGACGGTCGTCGATCATCTGCACGTAATCACTCCCGCAGAGGCGCTGGCCCGTCTCGGGCTGTCCAAATGAGGCGCGTGATCGTCGCCGGCGTGTCGACACGCGCGGCGGCGGAATCGGCCGCACGCGCGGGATACGACGTCACGTCGTTCGATGCCTACGGTGATCTCGATCAGCATCCATCTGTTCGCGTCGTCTCCTTGCCGCGCGACGTGGGCGTGCCGTTCACGGCGCGAGCGGCGGCACGCGCGTCGCGGTCGGTAGACGCCGATGCGGTCGCGTACTTATCGACCTTCGAGAATCATCCGCACGCCGTTCGGTCGCTTGCCGCCGGCCGCGTGCTGTGGGGCAATCCGCCCGAGGTTCTGCGTCGGGTGCGCGATCCGTTTCTGCTTGCGGACGCCTTGAAACGACGCGGGTTCTCCACCCCAGCGATCTGGATCTTGGGGTCTGCCCCGGGCCTGCTGCTCAAGCCGATTCGGTCCGGAGGCGGTCGCGGCGTTCGCCGATGGACGGGTCGCGCGCGCATCCCGCGCGGGTACTACCTGCAGGAGTTGATTCCAGGCACTCCAGCCTCGATCGTCTTCGTGGCCGCGGGCGGTCGTGCGGTTCCTCTGGGCATCTCGCGGCAGTTGACTGGTGAGCCCGCGTTCGGAGCGTCGGGATATCGCTATTGCGGCAACATCCTCGCACCCTCGGGCGACAACGAGATCGACCCCATCTCGAACATCGCGTGTGGATTGGCGCAGTCGGCGGCCGAGGAGTTTCAGCTGGTCGGCGTGAACGGCATCGATTTCATCGTGCGCGACGGGCAGGCGTACGCGATCGAGGTCAACCCGCGATGGTCCTCGTCCATGGAGTTGGTGGAACTCGCCTACGGCCTGTCGGTATTCGAACTGCATGCGGCCGCGTGTGCGCGGGGCGAGCTGCCGACATTCGACCTGGCTTCCGCGCGTCACGTGCGGCGCGTGCACGGCAAGGCCATCGTCTTCGCGCGCGAGCACTCGATCGTCGGCGACACGCGTTCGTGGCCGATCGATCCGACCGTGCGGGACGTGCCGCATCCCGGCGAGCACATCGCGCGAGGCCAACCGATTTGTACTGTGTTTGCCGTCGGCGACGACGTCCGGCAATGCGAAGCGGCGCTGGCTGCGCGCGCGGCGCGTGTCGACGCGGAGATCATCGTGAAAACTCTTGAGCCAGATGGCGCGACGAAATAATGTAGCGGTTCAACGGAGGAGATGATGACGAGAACGTCGCTGGTTGCGATCGCCGTCGCGGGGTTGCTATCGTCGGACGCGGCCGCTCAGGACCCTAAGACCGTGATCGCCAATGCGTCCAAAGCGATGGGCGCGGACACGCTGACGTCCATCACCTTCTACGGGTCTGGGGCCAACTTCACTCTCGGGCAGAACAACAACGCCAACATGCCCTGGCCGCGGACCAACATCAACGACTACTCTCGTTCGATCGACTTCGCCAACTCGCTCTCGCGCGCCACGTGGCAAACCTATGCCGTTCCGGTGACCGGCGGCGCTGCCACGCTGACGCCCGGACAGCAGAACGTCACGGCGCAGAACACGGCGTGGGCCCAGCAGCTCGATATCTGGACGACGCCCTGGGGCTTCCTCAAAGGGGCGGCCGCGAACAACGCCACCATGAAATCGCAAACGGTCGGCGGCAAGAGATACAACGTCGTCACGTGGAACACGACGCAGAAAGCACCGTCGGGCGTGGCATACAAGGTGGTCGGCTACATCAACCCCGCCACCAACCTGGTCGACAAAGTCGATACCTGGATCGAGAATCCTGTTTTTGGCGACATGCTCGTCGAGAACGAGTACACGCACTATCGCGACGCCAACGGCGTGAAGTTTCCGAGCGACATGGTGCAGAAGCGCGCCGGATGGCCGACGTTCGAAGCCCAGATCCTCGGCGTCAACGCCAATCCAGCCAGCATTCAGCAGCTCGTGACTCCGCCTCCGCCGCCGGCGGGACGGGGCGGAGGTGCCGGAGCTCCCGGTGGTCCGGGCGCGGCGCCGACCGGGCCGACATCAGAGAAGCTCGCCGATGGTGTGTATCGCATCAACGGTGCCTACAACGCGCTCGCCGTCGAATTCGCCGATCACATCCTGCTCTTCGAACCCGGGCCGCAGAACGAAGCGCGTGCCCAGGCAATCATCGCGGAAACCAAGAAGGTGATCCCGAACAAGCCGATCCGCTACGGCGTGATCTCTCATCATCATTTCGATCACACCAGCGGTCTTCCGGCGGTTGTCGCCGAGGGCATCACCATCGTCACGCACGAGACCAATCGCGCCTTCTTCACGAACGCGCTGAGCGCACCCCGCACGCTCGCTCCCGATTCGATGTCGAAGTCAGGCAAGAAGCCGAAGGTCGAAGGCATCACCGGCGACAAGCGCGTCTTTCAGGATGCGACGCGGACGGTCGAGATCCATCGAATCAAGGGCCTCCCGCACGCCGACGGCCTGCTCGTCGCCTACTTGCCCAAGGAGAAGATCCTCGTCTACGCCGACATGTTCAACCTGCCGACGGCCGCTCAGCCAGTGCCCAATCCGCCGGTCGTGGGGACGATGGTGTTTCTCGACAACATCGAGCGGCTGAAGCTCGAGCCGGAGCGGGTCATGTCGGTGCACGCGCTCATTCCCGACCGGCTGACGAGCGTTGCCGACATCCGCTCCTCGCTCGGCCGCAAGTAGCGTGTCGTTTTCCTGGTGCAAACCGGATCAGAGGATGCGACGATGACGAAGGCGTGAATCACCCTGGTGACTTCTCTGGTGAAACATCTTTTAAAGGAGATCAGATGGCTAAGAAGACAGCGAAGAAGAAGGCCGCGAAGCGGAAGCCAAACGCCGCGTTCATGAAGGCGATGACGCCCAGTCCGGCGCTGGCTGAAGTTGTCGGTTCGAAACCGATTCCGCGGACCGAAGTCACCAAGAAGCTGTGGGCGTACATCAAGAAGAACAAGCTGCAGGACGCCAAGAACAGGCGGATGATCAAGGCTGACGAGTCGCTCAAGCCCGTGTTCGGCGGCAAGGGTACCGTCAACATGTTCGAGATGACGAAGCTGGTGAACAAGCACCTGAAATAGGAAGTGCCGCCTTCGAAGAACCGGCTCCGCGAGCTGCCGTCGATCGACCGCGTGCTCAGCAGCGCCGCCGGGCAGCAGCTCATCGCGCGGTTCCGTCGCGAGTATGTGACGCGGCGGTGCCGCGATCTGCTCGGCGAGCTTCGCCAGTCGATACTCGAAGGCCACCCCGTCGACGAACACGATCTCGCAGAAGGCGCCATCCTCGCGCGCTTGGAACAGCGCATCCGTTCCGAGCGCGCCGCCACGCTCACCCGCGTGATCAACGCAACCGGGACGGTGCTGCACACCAATCTCGGTCGAGCGCTTCTTCCGCGGGCGGCGATTCAGGCACTCACCGACAGCGCCGGACATCACGTCACCCTCGAGTACGACCTTGCCGACGGCGCGCGCGGGCGACGCGAGGAGGTCGTCGAGCGGCTGCTCGTCGAGCTGACCGGTGCCGAGGCCGCCACGGTCGTCAACAACAACGCCGCGGCGGTTCTGATCGCGCTCAACACGCTGGCCGCAGGCAAGGACGTGATCGTCTCGCGGGGCGAGCTCATCGAGATCGGCGGTGCCTTCCGTCTGCCCGAGATCATGGGGAAGAGCGGCGCGTCGTTGAAGGAAGTGGGCACCACCAACCGCACGCACCCCGACGACTACGAGCGCGCCATCGATCGCAACACCGGCCTGCTGCTCAAGGTCCACACCAGCAACTACCGCATCGTCGGTTTCTCGACCGACGTCGATCTCCCCACGCTCGTCGAGATTGGAAAGCGTCATCAGGTGCCGGTGATGGAAGACTTGGGAAGCGGCGCGCTCGTCGATCTCGGTCGCTACGGGTTGCCGAAAGAGCCGCTCGTCTCCGAGCGCATCGCGATCGGCGCCGATGTCGTGACGTTCAGCGGCGACAAGGTATTGGGCGGACCGCAGGCAGGTCTGCTCGTCGGCACGAAGGCCGCCATCGGGGCCATTGCCAAGAACCCTTTTCATCGAGCCGTGCGCTGCGGCAAGCTGACGATCGCCGCGCTCGAGGCGACGCTTCGGTTGTATCTGGAATCACCGGACGTCGTTGGCGAAATACCCGCGCTGCGTGCGTTCACGCGGCCGCTGTCGGAGTTGGAGGACGTGGGGCGCGCGGTTCTGCCGCTCCTCAGCCAGACGCTGGGCCACGACTATCACATCGCACTCGCGGACTCCACCTCACAGATCGGAAGCGGGGCGTTGCCGACCGAGGAGATTCCGACCAAGGTCATTGCCGTCACGCACGATCGCCACAGCGCCGACGCCATCGCCGATCGCTTCCGCCGCGCCAAGCCGCCGATCATTGGCCGCATCAAAGACGACGCGTTCCTGCTCGATCTGAGAACGATCTTCGACCCCGACGAGTTGATCCCGCGTTGGTAGGCCGGTCTACTGTGCTGGCCGCGAGAACGTCGATGACGTGTCGACGGTGAACTTGCGATAGTTGGAGAATTCGAGCGTGGCATCGCGCCGCAGCATCTTCAGCAGGGCGACGCGCGCGTTGAAGCCGTAGCTGGCGGTGGCCGGCAGCCATACTTCACCATTGACTTTGCGGCGCTCGAAAGCGATCCGCGCGCCTTTGCCGACGCGGGCGAGCAGGCCGAGGCCGATGCCCACCGTGTCGACCGCTTCGACATTAAGGCGCACCAGCTCGTAATCCGATTCGCTGACCCACGCGTTGCCGGTGAAGTGGCGCATGATCGCGCCATCGCGCGTCTGCGGGTTGGCGTTCGGCCGCGGCGTCAGCGTGAAGTGAATCGTGTCGTGCGCGTCGATGCTCTCGCGCCCGAGCATGCGGATGTCGTAGACGCGAAAGATGTCGTCCACTGTCTCCGCCATCTCCTTCCGATCCTTGTCCCATTCCCTGGTCTGGCGTGCACGCTCTTTGTCAGGCTGACTCTGCAAACGGCGTGCGTATTCCTCGGCTTTCTCGCGGCGCTCGCGATCCTGCTTCTCGAGATCTTTGGCCGGTACGGGTTTGCCGTCTTCGGAGATCAGCCGCTCCCAGCGCGGCTCGCCAGGAAGTCCTGGATAGTTTTCGAACACCTTGACCGATTCGCTGGTCACGCGGCCGCCGCCATCGAGCTTGCGCTCGCGGCGCGTCTCGACGTAGCTGTAGCTGCTCTGCAGCGATTGATCCGTCTGCAGCCGCTTGCGCACTTCCGGCATGAAGACCTTGAGGTCTGGCAGCGGTCGCTCCTGCGCTTGCACAGAAACTGCAGCCAGCAGCATCGCGATCGCGATCGATCTGCGATTCACACGACCACACTACACGATTCAATGTTCGCGGAACAGGTACACTACTGAGCCATGGTTGATGAGCGGAAAGCCGTGGTCGAACGCCGCGGCGTGAGGATCGTGGATACATTTGCCGAAGCCTTCGGCATGCGCGCGGCGCGTGTGATCATCACGGCGCAGACACCGGCGTGGGCGCGCACATCGGCTCAGTCACTCACCGGTTTTGCAACCTCGGTCATCGGCTGCAAGGTCGAAGCGGGGATCGAGGCTGAGCTCAGCCCCGAGGAGACGCCCGACTCGAGGCCCGGCATCAGCGTGCTGTTGTTCGGATTCGATGCGGACGGCTTGACGCGTCAGCTCATCGATCGCATCGGGCAGACCGTGCTCACGTGTCCGACCACCGCCTGCTTCGACGGCTTACCGGACGCGCCCGAGCACGTGATCGTCGGCGGCGCGCTTCGCCACTTCGGCGACAAGTTCCAGGCCAGCAAAGTCGTCGGTGGCCAGCGCTTCTGGCGCATTCCGGTGATGGAAGGTGAGTTCCTCGTGCAGGAGGCGTTCGGCGTGCAGAAAGCGATCGGCGGCGGCAACCTGCTGCTGCTCGCGCGCGATCAGCAGGCGGCGCTCGCCGGCGCAGAGTCGGCCGTGGCTGCGATGCGCGCGGTGCGGGGCGTCATTCTGCCGTTCCCGGGAGGGATTGTCCGCGCCGGCAGCAAGGTCGGTGCGAAGAAATACAAGAAGATGATCGCCTCGACCAATGATGCGTTCTGCCCCACCCTCCGCGGCCGCGACGGTGTCATGACCGAGGTGCCACAGGACGCCAACTCGGTGCTCGAGATCGTGGTCGACGGTCTCGATCGACCGGCGATCGAGAAGGCGCTCGGTGCCGGCCTCGACGCGGCCTGCCGGCCCGGCGTCGTCGAGATCTCAGCCGGCAACTACGGCGGCAAACTCGGGAAGCATCACTTTCATCTGCATGCGCTGCTGTCGTAGTTGGGTGCCGCGAGGGCACTGAGGGGGCAGAGGGCACGGAGTTTCAACACGGGGATCACAGAGAACACAGAGAGCGTCGCGGCTGGGCGCCGGCCGTCGGCCGGCGAATGGATCGAGAGGAGAGTACAAAAACGAGCGCCCTGAATTGACGTGGCGTTCGTTTTCGTACTCTCCTCTCGATCCATCCCGCGCGAAGCGCGGGCCACCCGCGACGCTCCTCTGTGCTCCCTGTGGCCCCTGTGTTGAAACTCCGTGTCCTTTGCTGCCTCGGTGTTCTCTTCCGCGCTTTCAGGGGCTTCAGCCTCGCGTCAGAAATTCCTGGGCCGAATCCAGAAGCTCTCTTTCCATACCGCCCCGGGCGCGAGCATGTCCAGCTCTTTGTAGACACCCTTGTGCGCGAGGTTGATGCCGTTGGTGATCGCGGCCATCGGCTCGAAGCAGATGAAGTTCTGGGGCTTTGGCGCCCAGAGCACCGCGGCCCTGTAGCGCGGGCCGAACAGCACTTCGATCTGCTGCATCTTCCCAGTGACCGCCATTCGCGCCCGGCCCTGCGCGTCGCGCACCAGATCGCTGAAGACATCGTCGAGGTTGTAGTCGCGCAGCGGTGTGCGGCTGGGATCGGGGAAGAATTGTTCGATCGGCTCGGTCGATCCCGTCGGTAGCTTGTTGGCGGCGAGCGTCCATCGCGTGCGCGCGCCGACGGCGATCGTCCACTCATCGCGCGGCGAGTCGGTGAGCTGGAAGTGCGGATGGTAGCCGATCGACACCGGCATCGCATCGGCGCTCATGTTGGTGATCGACGTGATCACTTCGAGCACCCCATCTTTCAGGCGATACGTCATGTCGATCGTGTGCGCAAACGGCCACTGCTTCATCCACGCCGGCTGACGGTAGAACTCGAGGCGGCTGGTGACCGATGCGCTCTCGCCGGTGCCGGTCATCGAAAGCACGCGCCATTGGTCGGTGGTGGTCAAGAAGCCGTGAATGGGAATCGCACCGCGGACGTTTCCGAGCTCCATGTCGAATGGGTAGCGCCGCCCGTTGGCATAGAACGCCTGCTCGTCGAGCCGGTTGATCCAGGGCCCCATGAAGGGAATGCCGGTCGTGCCTGGACTCGCCTTGAACGCCGTCGGGCTGCCCTGTGCGTATCTCAGCACCGGCTGCCCCTTCACCTGCATGTCGAAGGCGATGTTGCCAACCGAGGGCATGATCGACACGCTGGTTGCGCTGGCGGCGTCGGTGAGCACGACGACGTCGCCGTCGCGCGCCGCGGTGTAGCGACGAGCGGCCGCCGGCGTCGCGACGAGCATGCACAGCGCGACGAGTGAGGCCAGAGAGCGCTTCATCAGAGGCGAATTCTACTCTGTGCGTACGTAGCGGAGGGGCTTCAGACCCGCCGATCAGGTATTCTCCTGCGCATGTCACGACTGTCAGCCATTGCTCTCATTCTGGTCGTGGTGTTTGTCTGCGACTCTCCGACGTCCGCGCAACTGTCGCCCTCGGCGCAGTGGGCCGTGACGGCAGCCAGCAACTACCAGATTGCGCCCAACGTCACCTATCTCACAGCCAGCAACTTCGAGTCGAAGCTCGATGTCTACTACCGCCGCGGCGTAACCACTCCACAGCCGACCGTCGTGTACTTCCACGGCGGATTCTGGGCGGCGGGAGCCAAAGAAGGCGCGGTGATGACGATCCTGCCCTGGATGGAGATGGGATGGAACGTCGTCAACGTCGAGTACCGCCTCGCGCGCGTGGCGCCGGCGCCGGCCGCAGTGGAGGACTGCTTCTGTGCGTTGAGATATCTGGCGGCGCAGGCGAAGACGTACAACATCGACGTCAGCAAGATCGTCGTCACCGGCGAATCGGCCGGTGGGCATCTGACGCTGGCGACGGCGATGATTCCAGAGAGCGTTGGACTCGATCGCCAGTGCGCCAGCGCGACGCCCGTGCCGAAAGTCGCAGCGGCCATCAATTGGTTCGGGATCACCGACGTCTACGACGTCATCGAGGGGCCCAATCGCGCGAATGCCGCCATGACCTGGTTCGGCAGCCTGCCGAACCGCGAGGAGATCGCGAGGCGCGTGTCGCCGATGACCTACGTGCGCGCCGGTCTGCCGCCGATCCTCTCGGTCCATGGCGACGCCGATCGCGTGGTGCCCTACCAGCACGCGGTGCGTCTGCATGAGGCGTTGAGCAAGGCTGGCGTGCCCAATCAGCTCATCACCATTCCGGGTGGCGGCCACGGCAATTTCACGCCCGAGCAGCGGACGATGATCTACACGACGATCCGCGCGTTCCTCACCAAGCACAAGATCCTCGTCTCTTGACCGCTGAAAGGCGCGGGCATACAGTCAGATTCGCTGGTCAACGCAGCTGCGACCCTGCTGGAGGTGGAGTGATGCGTCATCGTGTCGCCGGAATCGTGGTCATCGCGGCGCTGCTGCTGGCGGTATCGCCGGCGCGCGCGCATCACTCAGTGCCCGGGCAGTTCGATACCTCGAAGCCGATCACGCTCAAGGGAGTGATCACCAAGGTCGACTGGATCAACCCGCACATCTACGTCTACATGGACGTCAAGGATGCCAGCGGCGCGACGGCGATGTGGGCGCTGTCGACGCTGCCGACGGCGATGATGCGCCGCGCCGGCCTGACCAGGGAAACGCTGCAGGGCAAGCCCGGTGAAGAGGTGACCATCAACGCCGTGCCGGCGCGCGATGGATCCCAGCACCTCGGATGGATCAACAAGATCACCTACGCCGACGGCCACAGTTTCTCGCCCACGGGGCAGTAGAGCGCACGCTTCAGCGTACGCGGAGCGATTTATGACACATCGTGCCTTCACCGCCAGCGTGATCGCCGCGGCGATACTCGCCGCCGCCTCCGTCGCCGCCGCGCAGGTTGCCGCGCGCGCACCCCAGCGCGGAACCGCCGAGCAACTCAAGCAGCTCGGCTCCAAGCCGACGCCGAAACTGGCCGACGGCCGCACCGACTTCAACGGCACGTGGGATCATCTCGGCGGCATCGAGTTCGTGAGGCCGCAAACGAAGGCCGACGGATCGGTGTGTCTCATTGGCTGCGCGCCGCCGGCCCGCGCCGGTGGCCCTCCGCCGGCGCCGTTCCCGCCGGTGCAGACCGACTTTCCGAAATACAAGCCGGAGTTCACTGCCAAGGTGAAGGACCTCACCGAGCATCAGGTGAAGTACGACACCGTGCTGCAATGCCAGCCGCCCGGTGTGCCGCGCATCGGACCGCCATCGAAGATCATGCAGAATACGCGCGAGGTGGTGTTCCTCTACGACGATGTCAACGGATCGTTCTTCAGGATCATTCCGATCGACGGCCGGCCGCATCGCAAGGACACGCCGGCCAGCTTTCTGGGCGACGCGATTGGACGGATTGAGGGCGACACGCTGGTTGTCGAGAGCACCAACTTCAACGAAGACACCTGGCTCACCGACAACGGTGCGTTCCACACCAAAGATCTGAAGGTGACGGAGCGGCTCCGCCGTCGCGGCGACACGATCGAGTACATCGCCATCGTGCAGGATCCGGCGGTGCTGGCCGAGCCGTGGTCGCCGAAGGGTCAGATGATGTGGATCACGAACATCGAGATCGAAGAGCCGGCGCGCTGCGAAGATCGCGATCTCGAGCACATCGTCGACGGCTCACATCACGATAATCCCCGCTAAGCCTTCGTGCCGTTCGTGGCGGCATATCAGTGTGACGCCGCCCTTGACAACACCAAGGGCGGAGTTCAAGATCCGCCCACTCTCATAGCGTTCGTATCTTCCCGAAAGACCCGACTCCTAATCTCCTCTCGGCAATCGGCGGCACGCACTCTTAAACGTCCACTGCGGGGTGAACCCAGGCGAGAGGAGGAGTGTGTCCATGCGTGCACTCGCGAAGATCGCGATGCTGATCGGCTCGATCGTCTGCATCGCGACAGCGGTATCAGCTCAAACATCCCAACCATCCATTGCGGGAGTGGTGAAAGACACGTCAGGTGCAGTGCTGCCGGGCGTCACCGTCGAGGCGTCGAGCCCGGCGCTGATTGAAAAGACCCGTTCAGTGGTGACCGATGGCACCGGGCAGTATCGGATCGAGAATCTTCGGCCCGGTCAGTACAGCGTGACGTTCACATTGAGCGGTTTCAATACGTTCAGACGTGAAGGGGTCGAGCTCGCCGGCGCCATCGTGGCCACCATCAACGCCGACCTTCGCGTCGGAGCGTTGACCGAAACCATCACTGTCAGCGGCGAATCGCCGCTCGTCGACGTGCAGAGCTCGCGGAAGTCGCAGACGCTCGACAATGAAGTCATCGCCTCGATTCCCAGCAGCCGCCAGTATTTCTCGCTCACCGCGCTCGTGCCGGCGCTCAACATCCAAGGACAGGACGTTGGCGGTGTGACCGGCCCGGTGTTCAGCGTCTTCCAGGCGCACGGCGGCAGGAGAAATGAAGGCCAGGTCCAGGTCGACGGTCTGAGCATCGGGTGGCAGGGCATGGGCGTGTCCGGCTACGTTCCCGAGATCACCGCCGCACAGGAAGTGACGTTCACGATGACCGGCGGGCTGGGCGAAGCAGCCACCGGCGGACCGCAGATGAACCTCATTCCGCGTCAAGGCGGCAATCGATTCACAGGCAGTCTGTTCACCGCCTATGCGACCGAGGGCTGGCAGAGCAGCAACCTGAGTTCGCAACAAGTCCAGCAAGGGCTGCGCGTCGCGGCGCAGATGTTGAAGATCTGGGACGTCAATGGGACCTTCGGCGGCCCCATCAAGAAGGACAAGCTGTGGTTCTATCTGACCGGTCGCCATCAGGGCAACCGGAGCCTCGTCGCGGGAATCTTTGCCAACAGGAACGCGGGCGATGCGACGAAGTGGACCTACGACCCCGACTTCAACCGCCAGGCGAAAGACGATGGGACGTGGAAGAACTCGAGCGTCAGGCTGACCTATCAAGCCACACCGCGCAACAAACTGAGCGTGTGGTGGGACGAACAGATGGTCTGCCAGTCGTGTATCAACAGCGGTGCCGCCGGTGGAGCATCCGCGGCGTTCGCGGCCGGAGCGCTCGCACCCGAGGCGGACGGCAGGTTCGTCAATCCGATCCGGATGGGGCAGGCGAACTGGTCGTCGCCGCTGACGAGCAAGCTGCTCCTCGAGGCGACGTACGGCCTCGGGCCGAGCGCGCAGTTCGGCGACAAGGAGAGACCAGACACGAACAAGGATCTCATTCGCGTCACCGAGAGCGCCGGCATCGTTCCGGGCATCACCTATCGCGGGTTGAGCTGGGCGCGCAACTGGGGCGAAATGCGCACCTACCGCGGAACCGCCTCGTATATCACCGGCGCCAACAGCATGAAGGTCGGCGCGCAGCGACAGAAGGCGCGAGCGGCGTTTGTCAGCTACTACAACACGTCGCATCTCACCTACGCGATGACCAACGGATCGCCGACGTCGTTCACGATGCTCGGCAACGATGGTTTGAACAACGCGTTCGAGATGTACACCACCGCGCTCTACGCGCAGGATCAGTTCACGCACGGCCGGTTGACATTGCAGGGAGGGTTGCGCTTCGAGCGCATCACCAGCTATTACCCGGCGGCGCATATCGGACCGGATCTGATGATCCCGACGCGGTTGGATTTCGCGGCGCAGGACGCCGATGTGAGCGCCAAGGACATCGATCCGCGGGTGGGGGCGGCCTATGACCTCCGTGGCAATGGAAAGACATCGCTGAAATTCAGCCTCGGCAGATATCCGACGCCCGACAACTCGTACGGGACGTACGGTTTCTTGCAGCAGCCAGTGAACCGCGTGGCGACGACGAACACGCGCACGTGGAACGACGGCAACAAGAACTTCCGACCCGACTGCGACGTGTTGAATCAGGCACTGCAGGACAACCTGGCGAGCGGAGGCGACCTGTGCGGCGCAGGCAACCCGAACTTCGGAAGGGATGTTCCCGGAACCTCGTACGACCGCGCGTTGCTGAACGGCTGGAACGTCCGCGAGAACAGCTGGGATCTCAGCGTCGGCGTGCAACACGAGATCATCCCGCGCGTCTCGGCGGAAGTCTCGTACGTGCGACGCAGCTGGGCGAATCAGACCGTGACCGACAATCGCGCGTACGCGGCGAGCGACTACGATCGGTTCGGCATCACGGCACCGGCCAACGCCAATCTGCCTGGTGGCGGCAGCTATCGCGTGAACGGGTACTACGACCTCAAGCCGACCGTTCCTTTCGGACGAGTCGACAACTTCGTCACCTTCGCGAAGAACTACGGCGACATCAGCGAGACCTACAACGGCGTCGACCTGCAGGTGAACACGCGGTTGAGGAACGGACTGTCGGTCGCCGGCGGGTTCAGCACGGGGAAGCAGGCGTTCAACAACTGCGAGGTCGTCGCGAAGGTTCCCGAGTCGCTGACGGTCTTCGGCTTCCGGTCGCCGGATTCGTTCTGCGATCAGACCACGCCGTTTCTCACGCAGTTGAAGGGACTGGCCAGCTACACGATTCCGCACATCGAGGTGCAGATATCGGGGACGCTGCAGAGCGTGCCATACGTCGGCACGAACTTCCCGTCGATCGCTTCGCAGAGCCAGGCGGCGAACTGGATCATCACGAGCCCGCAGATCCAACCCGAGCTCGGGCGGCCGCTTGCGGGGAACGCGTTCGTCACCTTCCTGAACCTGGTGGAGCCAGGCGCGAAGTACGGTGAGCGGATCAACCAGGTCGACTTCCGAATTGCGAAGATCCTGCACTTCGGCAGGCGACGCGCCAACCTCGGGCTCGATGTGTTCAACATCCTCAACGCGAACCCGGTGCAGTCGTACAACCAGACGTCGACGTTTGCCGGGACGAGCGCAAACTACTTCCAGCCGACGTCGATCATGGCGGCGCGGTTTGCGAAGCTGGGGATGCAGCTGGACTTCTGAGCGTAAGCGGGCAGTGTAGGCCGGGTCTTGCTTCTCAAGACCCGGCCCTCTTACGCGCGGGCCAGCTGGTTGCCGGCTCGCGGCAGCCGCTTCCTCATCGCCCGCCCGACGAGGCGAATGTAGCTCCTCAACAGCACAAATGCCGCAAGGCCGATGACGATCATCAGCGGACCGGATGCGACAACCCATCCCGGCGGCACGCCGTTCAATTCCACGCCGGGAAGATGGATGCCTGAGGTTTCCAACATACCGACCATGATGAAGGCGAGCCCAGACGCGGTGAAGGTGATGCCGACGGATCCCAGGATGGTGGCGACGATCAACGTCGCAAAGCTGGCGACGACCACCGTTGCAGCGAGCTTGAGGAACGCGACGACGGAGCGGATACGCGTGTTGCGTGGATTCATCAACAGCTCCACGGCGTAGGCGCGCGCCAAAGCCTCTGCCGGCCCCAGCGCTTCGAGCACATCCTCGAGTGGTTTGCCTGCCGCCGTCGCTTCGGCAATGTGACTGCGGATCTCCTGCTCGATCGCGGCGCGTTCTGCGGCGTCGATGCCCATCATCGCAGCGCCGAACGTAGCCATGTAGCGGGCGACAACGGGATGTTGATGAATCACGAGGCGACTCCTTTGAGGCGCGCGGGAACGCAGCGATCGACCGCTTCCACCATGGCCTCCCACTCTTTCTCCAGCGCCGCGAGACGACGCTGTCCGTGCGCGGTGAGGCGGTAGTACTGCCGCGGCGGGCCGGTGGGCGAGTCCACCGAAAACGTGTCGAGATGACGATCAGCCTTCAACCGGCGAAGCAGGGGATAGACCGTGTTCTCGCCGGCTGCGAGCGGGCCGAGGCTTTCGAGACGGGTGACGATCTCGTAGCCGTAGGAGGCCGCCTCGCGCACGATGCGCAGCACGCAGAGTTCCAGCACGCCGCGCCGCAGTTGAGGGGTCCAGTCTGCTTGAAGGGAAGTGGGTGCCACGGCCGCTATTGTGTTGTGCACAATAGCACGGTCCTGTGCACAACACAATAGCGGCCAGTGACCTCGTTGCTACTTCTTGGGCGTCAATCGAAGGAGCGAATTCCCAGCCAGCACGTAGACCGCGCCATCCGGCCCCTGTCGGACGTCGCGAATCCGCTGCTTGAGATCGAGCAGCAGCTTCTCTTCCGCCGCGATGCGCTCGCCCTTCAGCACCAGCCGTACGAGATGCGTACTCGTGAGCGCGCCGACGAAGAGATCGCCCTTCCACATCGGGAACAGATCGCCGGTGTAGAACATCATCCCGGACGGTCCGATGTCGGGCAGCCAGTAGTACACCGGCTGCTCGACGCCCTCCATCGACGTCGCACCGTTCCCGACGGGAACGTTCTTGCGGCCATCCGCTTGACGCGCGTCGTACTGACGTCCGTACGACACGTTGGGCCAGCCGTAGTCGCGACCCGGTCTGATGATGTTGATCTCGTCTCCGCCTTGTGGCCCGTGATCGGTCACCCAGAGTTGGCCGGTTGCCGGATTGATCGCGGCGCCCTCGGGATCGCGAAGCCCGTGCGCGTAGGTCTCGGGCAGCACCGTCGCACGATTGAGCCAGGGATTGTCCTTGGGGATCGAGCCGTCGCGGTTGATGCGGATCACGCGACCGGAGAAGTTGCGGCGGATGTCCGGATTGTCGGTGAAGTCGTGCTCGACGCCGTCGAGATCGGAATCGTAGAAGCGGAATCGATCGGCCCCGGTGACGAGCAGCGTGCCGTCTGGCGCGAGAACGATGCGACGTTCCGCGCCGTCGATGAGCGGCTCGACGTCCTCGAGCTGCATGTTGTCCTTGCTCAAGCGCGCACGAGCCACCCGCTCGCTGCCCAGCCGCATCGTCCGGCGTTCGGCGAACGGCTTGGTCCACACCTGCTCGTAGAAGAACTCGTTGGGCCAGATCGCCGGGGCCTCGCCGCGCGGCGGAGCGAAGTAGGTGAAGTAGAGCACGCGGTTTTGCGCGAACCCTGGGTCGAGCAGCAGATCGTGCAGGCCCTGCGCCGCCACCACCTTCACCGGCGGCACGCCGGCGATCGGGGTCGACACCACGCCATCGCGCCGCACGATCCGCATGAAGCCGATGCTTTCGGTGACGAGGAAGTTGCCGTCGGGCAGAAACGCGATCGACCACGGTCCGGTGAGGCGAGTGGTGATCGTCTCGACGTTGAACGCCGGCGATGGCGTCGAGGGCGCAGGCTGTCGCGTTTGACCCGCGAACGCCGGCTTCGGATCGGGCGTCTGCGCGTGGATCGAGAGTGTGAGCGCCGCCAACAGCGACGCCACGGCAAGGCGTGTCTTCATGGCAACCCGTCTTGGTCCGGCTGAAGCCGGACACTACGTACCTTATTTGACACCGCGGAAATGGAGTCGGACCTCCGACCCCATTTCAGTTGCGGTTGAAGCGGTGCACGCGGCCGAACGCGTTGAACTCCGACACGAACAGATCGCCGTGTGCATTGAGCGCCACGCCATGTGGCGACAGCACGAAGCCAGGCCGCCACTGCGCGGGCGGGATCTTGTTGGTGCCAGTGCCCTGCTCGGTGTTGGCGCCGATGCGCGTGACGGCTGTGCCGTCCTTGTCGAGCACGGTGACGCGGCCGTTCAGCTCGCCGACGATCGCGTTGTCGCCGTCGATCACGATCGCCGCCGGCAGCAGCAGATCTTTGGCGACGACGCCGATGAAGGTGCCGTCGAGCGAGAGATGGACGACACGGTTGTTGGCGCGATCGCATGCGATCAGGCGCACGGGCTGAAACCGCGTATCGATGGCCAGCTTGTGCAGCGTGTTGAAGCTGTAAGGCGGCTGCTTGCCGCCGAACGAGGCGATGTACTTGCCGGTCTTGTCGAAGCGATGGATGTAGTCGCTGGCGTAGCCGTCGGCGACGTAGATGTCACCGTTCGGCGCCACGTCCAAGCCGGTGAGCAGCAACGAGAGCAGGTTGCTGCGCGCGTTGCGGATCTTGTACTGGTCGGGAATGGCCGACGATCCAATCGTCATCACGATCGTGCCGTCCAGCCGCATCTTCACAATCGTCTGGCCGCGCAACGTGGCGCCGTAGAGGAACTCGCCGTCGGCTTCCTTGTGGATCACGAAGCCGTGGAAGTCGCTTGGCGCGCCATTCACGTTGCGGAGGAACTTGCCGTCAGGACTGAACACCTGCAGGCCAGCGGCAGGATCCTGCACGCTCACGTAAACCTCGCCGGCCGAACTCACCGCGATGTCGCCGTGTTGATTGCCCAACTGCATGCGTCCCTCGGGCAGCTTCAACCAATCGGCAACCACCGAATAGGTGTTCGCAGCCCGCGCCGTCGTCAGCAGCAGCACGAACGCGACAGTTGCGAGGAGTGCTCCTCTTTGTGTGCTTCGTGTCCTTCGTGCCCTTCGTGGCTTCATGGGCGCTCCATCCCTTTCGCCCGGACGACGGCGTCGTTGCTGGACTTCATCAGAAACGCGACGAACTCCTGAGCCGCGGTGCCCTTCGCTTTCGCGCTGACGCCGGCGGTCATCACCACGAACGTCTGCACATCGGCAGGGAACATCCCGCCAAGCTGTCCGCCTTTCACCGGCAGAATCTCGCTCACGGGCAGGATCGCGATGTCGGCGGCGCCGCTCGTGATGTTCGCATTGACCTCGTCGCCGGAGGCAGCCGTCTTCGTCTTGATCGTGTCGGCGATACCCAGTTTCTTGACGGTGGCCAGGAAGGCGACGCCACTCGCGCCGGCGGGCACGAACGTGATCGCCTTCGCATCGAGCAGCGTCTTCTTGAACGCGTCCGTGGTGCTCACGTCGAGCTTCTTTGCCCCGGCCTTGTTCATCAGGCCCAGACCCACGCGAGCGACGACCGTTCGTGATGCCGGCACCACCGTGCCCTTCGCAACCAGGTCGTCGATCATCGGCGGCGTGAGGATGGCGACGTCGAATGCCTCGCCGCTGTCGATCTTCTTCTTCACCGAGGCGGAAAGGTCGAAGACGGTGGTCACCTTGTGCTTGGTGGCCTTCTCGAACTGGGGCGCGAGCGCCTCGACGACGGCCTTGATGCCGACCGAGGAGACGACTTTGATCTCGTCTGCGGAGGCGAAGCTCGCTGGCAGCAGGATGGCGAACGCGGCACACGCGGCGGCGATGGCCGCAAATCGTACTCTCATGATTTATCCACCTCTGATTGTCGCAATGCGCTGCACGAGGTCCTCGTGCAGCACTCGCATGTGTCGCTCGGTGGCCTCGAACAAGTCGCGCATCTCCTTCGAGAGCACTCGGCGCGTTTCCTCATCGCCGGCGCGGATCTCGTCCCGGAGCGTTCGGCGAGTGTCCTCGTCGACGCTTCGGAGCTCTTCTCGGATCGCAGAAAACTCACTCCGCATCTCGCCGCGAAGTTGCACAATCTGCGTTTCGAGCGCGTCCATCCGCTGCGGTAACTGCTCGAGGAGATCCACCCGCCGTTCCTGTCTATCCATACGTGCTTCAAGGGATTCTCGCGACATCGCCACCTCCCGCGCTGCATGCCGGTGAGTCACCGGCCACAGACGCCCGCGTCAGGAAGGTGCGAGCCGCGTACCCGTCAGGGCGACGACGATAACATCGTCGGGCGGGCCAGTCCACGCGGGAGTAGACTTTCTGCCTTGACCAGGGGGAGCGGAGACGATGCGTAGGGCGATCGTGGGTGGCATCCTGGCGCTGTCAGTGGTGTTCGTCATGCCGGCGCGCGTGCTCGAAGGGCAGTGCGTCGATCACTCGAAGGATCCCGCCGGGTGCCAGCCGAGCACATTCGACACGCCGATCGGGCAGATGCCGTCGGTGCGCGTGAATCGGCAGGGGAATATCGACCCCAAGTCGTCTGAAACCGACGCCAAGGCCGGTGCATTCGCCGTAGAAGAGAAGCTGCATCTCTTCCGCAACTTCGAGCACCTGCACTGGGTGATCACGGTTCCGTCGGAACGCGATCCCGCAACCGGTGGCTGGCGTGGCGGCGATCTCGACGGACTGGGCGACGGCCGCGGGCTCGGCATCGCCGGCAGCTGCATCTTCGTCGGACATTCCAACGGCGCCGGCGTGCGGCATGCGGTCAACATCTTCAAGATTCAGCCCAACCCCGAGAAGCAGCCGCCGGTGCAGGTGGGCGAGATCCCGGCGATGTCGGAGGGTAATCAAGGCTTCGACGATCGCGAGCTGCGATCGCTGATCTATCGAACAACGCGCGGCGAGGATCGCTATCTGCTCGTCCGCAACGCCGGCACCAACACGATCGGGCGGATGGAAACCTACCGCATCGACATGAACACGTGCCTGCCGACGTTCAAGAGCGAGACGATCGACTTCCACTCCCAGTCGCACGAGTTCTACTTGTGGCACGACCCGGCCAATGCGAACCGCGTGCTCGTCTTCATGACGAACTGGACTGGCGGGCTGCCCGATCCTGAGAACCCCGGTCTCAAGATCCCCGATGCCATCGTCTTGGCGGTCACCGACGAGCAGACCGGCGAGATCCTCGCCAAGCCGCAGATGATCGGCGGCTTCACATTGCAGGACGTCGGCGGGCCGCCGATCGACGAGCGCCCCGATTCAACGGGACTCTTCTCCGACGGCCGTTTTCTCGATTTCAGCGATTCGAAGAACGGCTTCGGCCAGGCGGGCAACTTCCAGAACCGCGAGCAGAATCGGCTGCATTCGCTGTCGGTCACGGCGGACGGTGAGCGCGTCTACGTGGCGGGCACGACGGCGGGCTTCTACGTGCTGAACTCGGAGGGGATCGCGCATTCGACGAACGCGCAGCTCGCGGCCGGCACCGCCGGCTGCAACAAGCGATCGACCATTGTCGCGGCGAACGGCGCGATCGACGCGGCCAAGCTGCCGCAGCTGGCGAGCGACTGCCTGCACATGGTGGTCAACGACGATCCGGGTCTGAAAGCGTTTCTCGCCTCGAACGCGTCGCCCGAGACCAAAGCCAATCGCTATCTGGTGCTGATCACGCGTTCACGTTTCGACGTGTATCCGCCGGTGAACGCGCAGCCCACCGGCACGCACAGCGCGGTGTTCGTGCCGGATCGCCCCGCACGCGTGCGCGGCAACACGAAAGGACGGCCGGCGTTCGTGTGGCTCTCCGACGAGAACGGCGGCTGCCCGTTGAACTACGCGCGAATGGTGTCGGTGGAGTCGGAGATCACGCCGATCATGATTGGCGCGTTCGCGATCCCCGACAACCAGATCGAGGAGTGCCTCACGCAGTCGACGACGGAACCGAACGGCCAGCCGCGCCGCCGCAACCCGCAGCAGAATCACAACCCGACGGTGTTCAAGAACCTCGTGTTCACCACGTGGTATGCGCACGGCTTGCGCGCGATCGATATCTCCAATCCGTACAATCCGCGCGAAGTCGGATACGCGCTCACGATCCCGCATGGCGTGGCACGCACGTATCCGGTGTTCAAGGACGGATTGATCTACTGGGTCGACAACGACACTGGCCTGCATGTCGCGCGCTACACGGGGCCGCGCCGCGACGAGCTGCCCGGTCCGGGGTCGGGCACGTATGAAGGAAACGCCACCAGCCCGCACCGATAACGTCGCGCCCGAGATCCTCGAGTTCTACGATCTCGGAAACGAAGAGCAGCGGCTGACGGCTTCGCTCGGGCGACTCGAGTGGATCCGCACGAGAGAGGTGATGGACCGGCACCTTCCGGCGCCGCCGTGCCGCGTGCTCGACGTCGGCGGCGGGACCGGCGTGTACGCCTTGCCGCTCGCCGCCAGCGGCTATCGAGTCCATCTCGTCGATCCCGTTCCGCTGCACATCGAGCGCGCGAAGGGGCTCTCGCAAGCGGCTGCATTCCCACTCGAGCGCGCCGAGCTCGGCGATGCGCGTCGCCTCCCCGCGGCCGACGCGTCGTTCGACGTCGTGCTGATGCTCGGTCCGCTGTATCACCTGATCGAACGGCGCGATCGGATCCAGGCGCTGGCCGAGGCGAGGCGCGCGCTGGTCCCTGGCGGCCTGCTGCTGGCCGCCTGCATCTCGCGATTTGCGTCGGCATGCGACGGCATTCAGGAGGGCGCACTGCGCGACGCCGCGTTCGCCACTGTCGTCGAGGGCGATCTGTCCGACGGGATTCATCGCAACACGACCAAACGCCCGGAGTGGTTCACGACCGCGTACTTCCACCGCCCCGAAGACATACAGCTCGAAGTCGAGGAAGCTGGCTTGCGGTTCGATCATCTCGTCGGCGTCGAGGGGCCGGGGTGGGTCGCACCGGATCTGGATGCCTGGCTGGATGACCCGGTGGCGCGTGAGCGCCTGCTCAGCGTGCTTCGTCGCCTGGAACGCGAACCGAGCCTGATCGGAGCCAGTGCGCACATCCTCGCGATCTCACGGCGGCCTGACCGATGACGGGTTGACGAGGACACAGAGTTTCAACACAGGGCTCACAGAGATCACAGAGGGGCGTCGCGCGCGGCGCCGGCCGCTGGCCGGCGACAGGATCGAGAGAGGCATCGATCGCAAGCGTCGGGGCATTTAGATGACGTTTGCGATCGTTGCCTCTCTCGATCCTGTCTCGCGCGAAGCGCGAGCCACGCGCGACGCCCTCTGTGCGCTCTTTGGCCCCTGTGTTGAAACCTGTGCTCTCCCTGGGGTTTCCCTGTGCCCTCCTCTTCTACTCCCGGGTCGCTCGAACTGCTAAATTGGTAGCCATGACGCGTCGAGCCTCCATCGTGTGTGGCGCGCTTCTCGCGTTTCTTGCCAGTCTCTTCCTGAACGCGCAGCAGAACCCGAGTGCCGATCTCGAGGCCACCGCGTTCGTATGTCCGATGCATCCCGACTACACGCTCGACATCGCCGGCACGTGCCCGCGATGCGGCATGGCGCTGGTGCGCGCGACGCCGTTCGACGTGCGCGACTACGGCTTCGAGTTCACCACGTCTCCAGCGCCGGTGCGCGCGGGCGAGAAGGCGCAGTGGCGCTTCAAGGTCTTTCATCCTGGAACCGGTCTGCAGGTCGCGAAGTTCGAGCCGGTGCACGAGCGTCAATATCACCTGTTCGTGATCAGCCAGGACATGGAGCACTTCCAGCACATTCATCCGGAAGAGCAGCCCGACGGCACGTGGACGATCGATGTGACCCTGCCGAAAGCCGGCTACTACAAGGTGCTCTCCGACTTCTTGCCGAGCGGGGGCGCCACACAACTGATCGCGCGTCCGATCGTCACCGCCGGCTACACCGGCGATCTCGCAAAGGACAGTGCGGTGCTGGTTCCCGACGTCAGCTCGAAGAAGGTGGTCGACGACATCACCGCCACCGTCTCGTACGATCCGCCCACGTTCGTGGCCGGCTTGTACGGACATCTCATCTTCAATCTCACCGACACGGCAACGGGGCGGCCGATCACCGATCTGCAGACCTATCTCGGTGCGTTCGGGCACACGCTGATCATGAGCGAGGACATGCTCGACTACGTGCACACGCACCCGCTCGACATCCTCGCCAGCGGCGACGACGACAGCATGCCGCAGTTCGTGATTCCGCCTGGGGCCGATCTCGAGAAGATTCGCGGCGGTCCCACGGTGACGTTCGACGGCCTGATGCCGAAGCCCGGACGCTATCGTGCCTGGACACAGTTCCGCCGCAACAACACGCTCCACACGTTCGCGACGACGTTCGAGGTGAGGCCGTAGGGCAAAGGGCAAATGTCAAAGGTCAAAGGTGAGGGCAAAGGTGCAGGTATAGGTAAACGGGTAGGTGCAGGTGTAGGTCTGCTCGCCGGTATCCTCGCAATCGGGTGGAGCCTTCTGCCGCGCATCGCGTTCTCACATGGTGCCGTGACCACGACCGTGTTGTTCGATCGCGAGATCGTGCGCATCCTGAACAATCGATGCGTGGCGTGTCACATGGAGGGCGGGCTTGCGTTTCCGTTGTCCACCTACGAGCAGACGTGGCTGAAAGGGCAGTCGATCCGGACCGCGATCCTGCGGCACCAGATGCCGCCGTGGCCAGCAGTGTCGGGTTACGGCGAGTACGTCAACGACAACGCGCTCACGTTGCGAGAAACGCAATTCCTCGTGTCGTGGGTCGAAGGGCTCGGACCGCGGAATGCCGGCACGGTGTTCCTCAATGTCAACGACTCGCGGG
>Ga0075424_100000427_pt1 | contig 32257 bp, 29 predicted proteins | sample SoiMethybrSBSTD3_FD_75301 | JGI IMG/M metagenome (GOLD analysis project Ga0075424, IMG submission 75301) | Bulk soil microbial communities from a Populus tree surrounding site in Tennessee, USA - Soil MetaG P. TD hybrid SBSTD3 | ecosystem: Environmental > Terrestrial > Soil > Tree plantation... | reverse complement strand
GTCCGATCTGCGTTGCTGCCGTTGTGGAAGCGATCGCCAGCAGGACCGCGCGCTCAAACTTGATCTTGTAAATCTGGGCGATCCGGGCCATCATGCCAAGCTGTATCGGCACCAACAGGGCGGCATCGGAGAACGGGATTGGCGTGGCCGCGGCAGCTGCCGCGCTGGCGGCGGCAGCGGCTATGTACTTGTTGGCTTCCTGCGCCTTCCGCGCGTGATCGATCTCTTGCGCCGCGACGAGAGCTCCCTGGACACCTTCGGGCGCAACGCGAAAGGTGGCATCAAGCAATTCCTTCAGCCCATACGCCCCCTGGCCTGCGAACTCGTCGGCCTTGGCGTAGGTCATAAACGGCCGCCCCGCGACGATGGGCAGCCGTTTCGCGATGATCTGCTCCGCCAGCAGCACAGCGTCCGGATGCAGATAGCTGTTGCGCATGGGCACCTGGGTCAGCACCACGATTACTGGCAAGCCCATATCGTCCAGCCGGCGGATGAAGTCCGCCTCGGCCTCCTCGAAACGTCGGTCCATGCCTCGAATGCAGTACCAGGCAACGTGGATCTGCTCCGACAGCGGGAGCTGCCGCATCTGGGTCATCGCCTTGTCCAGCTCGGACAAGATCTGCTTGTTGTCCTTGCCCACCTCGAGACCTTGGGTGTCGACGATGCCAAGATGCCCGACCTTGTCCAGGTAGAGGTGACTGCCCCGAGTCACCGGCTCGCCGATGCCAGTACGCGCCACCTCTTCACCGAAAATCGCATTGATCAAGGTCGACTTGCCGACACCGGTCTTGCCGAAGATCGCAAGGTTGAACCGCCCGATTGCTGCGTTCTGCTTTTCGTACTCGGTCCGGAACGAATCCCGAAACCAGTCTGTGCTGCGCGCCATAGGCCCAAGGGTACGGGCGACCAAAGTCTCGAGGGCAATTCCCCTGATCTGGCATAGGTGCGAAAACCAGAGCAAAATCTGTTCTATGGTGGCAGATGTTGCGTGTGGTGGCGACCACCAGCACGCTGCCGACCTTCTTACTCAAGGCATTGCCAGCTCCGACCTTGGGCATTACAGCAAAGCAATTACCCTGTTCGGCGAGGCAATGAGTGCGTTGCAGACACCCGTTCCTCGCAATGGCGCCGACTTCGAGTTCCCGGAATGTTCCATTGAGCACGACGGGCTCTCCGCGCGGATTCTGTTGAGTCTGAGCTATCCCACGCACGAGATGGGTCAAATAACGAAAAGTATCCGGCTACTGGTAAACGCCGAGCAGCTTGCCAGTCGTCGAGCTCTCGACCATCTGAGGGTCGTGACACGAGCGCAGCATGGTCTGCTGCTGCTGCGGGAGGGTCGGGCAGCAGCTGCGATCAAGCAGTTGGACGGAGCAGTTCAGCTGATCGATGACGCTGAGCCCGCAGACCAATGCAAGATCCTCATCAACCGTGGCGAGGCTCACGATCAGCTGGGAGATATCCAAGAGGCTATTGACGACTTCACCCATGCTCTAGTCCTGTGCAACCACTATGGATTCGCCGAGCTCGCATTCGCCGCGCGCCACAACCTCGGCTACATGCACTATTTGGCCGGCAATCTGCCGCGATCACTGGAATTGATGCCGACGGTCGAACAGGCTCCGTCTGATCACTACAAAGGTGTCGTCGGCATTGACCGATCGAGAGTTCTGCTCAGCGCGGGTCTGGTCGCCGATGCGGACAAGACGTTGGTCGATGCTTCGGCGGCACTCGAACGAACAGAATTGCTGACGCTGTTGGCCGAGGCAGAACTAACGCGCGCTGACGTCGCCTTGCTCGCCGGTAACTACCGGCTAGCTCAGAAGGTCAGCCGCGCGGCGGTGGCCAGACTGCTGCAGACCAACAACCGACGTGCGATCGCTCTTGGGGAGCTGGTCATGCTGCGAGCCGATGCGGAGGCTGGTATCCGTGGCGACAAGCTGGTCCGTACGGCCGACCGACTTACCACCACGCTCAGCCAGCTGGGATTGCGCGACCAGGCGAAACTTGCGCGGCTGATTGCCATCGAGTACGCCGGCCCCGGCCGGCGTGGCAAGCCGCGACCCCTGCCAACCATCTCCTCAGCACAGCCGCTCGACCTCCGGCTCTACGGCCGCCTCGTCAAAACGAAGCTCGCCTATGGCCGCGGTGACAGGGCAGCCGCCCAGCGACACGCGCGCGCCGGCATGGCTGAATTGATGAAGCATCAGGCGCGATTCGGCAGCCTCGACTTGCAGACCTCGAGCGCCGCGCACGGTGTCACGCTGGCAGCCCTGGCAATCACCGAGGAGATCGCGGCCGGCCGCCCGGCTGCCGTACTTGCCTGGCTTGAACGAGCGCGGGCTATTTCGAGTCGAGTGACGCCGGTACGGCCGCCTGAAGACAAGATCACCGCGGAGCTGCTGACTCAACTGCGCTGGGTTGCAAGCCAACTTGAACATGAAGACCCTGAGAGCGAGTACGGCGAGCAGTTGCGCCGACGCCGGCAAGTATTGCAGCGCGACATTCGATCTCGCTCATGGAGCATTCAGGGTTCGGGCTCGGTTGACCAGACGCCGAAGATCGGCGAGATGCGCGCGGCACTGGATGGAGCCTCACTGCTGACCATTTTCGGTATCGACGATGAAATCCATGGCATCGTTCTGACGCGCCGCGGCTGCTGGATGCAACGGTTGACCACCATGCCAGAGGCGGAACGGCTTTGTCGGCGCATTACCGCCGATCTCGATGCATTGGCACTCAGCTATGTTCCGGAGCCGCTGCGAGCATCGGCGCGCAACTCATTGTTCAGAGACCTTCGAATCCTCGACCAACTGCTGCTGACACCACTGAACCTGCCCGATGCTCCTCTTGTGCTGGTACCGCCCGGGCGGTTGGCAGCGCTGCCCTGGTCGGAACTGCCGAGGCTGAAAGGTCGACCGCTGACCATTGCGCCGTCCGCCGCCGCCTGGCTCGGCGCTCATGCGAGATTCCGTAACAACAGGGGAGCTGTCGTGGCGATCGCCGGTCCGGATGTCGGACGGGCCGAACAGGAAGTCGTCGGCGTCGCACACCACTGGCCGAGCTGTGAGACGCTCACCGGCGCTGATGCGACCGGCGAAGCCTTCCTGCAAGCCATCAACGGCGCGCATCTGGTTCATGTGGCGGCCCATGGCCGCCACGAGCGTGAGAGCCCACTGTTCTCCTCGATCAAGTTGGTCGATGGGCCGGTCGTCGGCTACGACCTCGAGCGGGTGACCCAACCGCCTCAACAAGTGGTGCTTTCCGCGTGCGAGCTGGGACAAGCGACCGTACGCCCTGGGGACGAGGCGCTCGGGTTGACCCGGGCCCTACTTCACAGCGGAACCTCGACGATCATCTCCGGGGTTGCCAGAGTCTCCGACGAAGGGACGGCAGACTTGATGGTCGACTACCACCGCCGCCTCGCTGCGGGCGCCGCTCCCGCGTACGCGCTTGCCGATGCCGTCGCCGCTGCCGCTGAGCCGATTCCCTTCGCCTGCTTCGGCGCCGGCTGGTAGATCAGGGCACAACCACTAGACTCGCCGGGTTGCCCGACGCCCCCAGAGAGTGGTTCCTGCGTGCCCGTCCGTTCTGATCTGCGGAACGTTGCGATCGTCGCCCACGTCGACCATGGCAAGACCACACTCGTCGACGCGATGCTCTGGCAATCCGGAGCATTTCGGGTCGGCCAGACAGTCCAGAAGAGAGTGCTCGACTCCATGGATCTGGAGCGAGAGAAGGGCATCACCATCCTCGCCAAGAACACCGCCGTGCGGCACCATCTGGCAGACGGTTCGACCGTCACCATCAATATCATCGATACGCCTGGTCACGCCGATTTCGGCGGCGAAGTAGAGCGCGGCCTGGAGATGGTCGACGGCGTGCTGCTCCTGGTGGACGCCTCAGAAGGCCCACTCCCCCAGACCCGCTTCGTGCTCCGCAAGGCTCTGGCCAAGAAGTTGCCGATCGTCGTGGTGATCAACAAAGTCGACCGGCACGATGCTCGAATCGCTGAAGTGGTCGAGGAGACCTACGACCTTTTCCTCGACCTGCTGGATGACGACAGCAGTGACGGTCTGGACTTTCCCGTGGTATACGCCTCGGCCAAGGCTGGGCGGGCGTCCCTGACCGCGCCCGGCAACGGCGAGATGCCCGACACTGCCGACCTGGCTCCCTTGTTCGCCACGATCCTGCAGCACATCCCCGCGCCCAGCTACGTCGAGGGAGCCACGCTCCAGGCGCACGTCACCAACCTGGACGCGTCGCCATACCTCGGACGCCTTGCCTTGTGCCGAATCTTCGCCGGAACCTTGCGGCGAAATCAAAACGTTGCATGGTGCCGAGCAGACGGCACCATCCGCACGGTCAAACTCACCGAACTATTGATCACCAATGCGTTGGATCGTGAGCCGGCGGAGTCGGCTGGTCCTGGCGACATCGTCGCGATCGCCGGGATCCCGGAGATCACGATCGGCGAGACTCTCTCCGATCCTGACGATCCCCGCCCGCTGCCTCTGATCACGGTGGACGAGCCGTCGATTTCGATGACCATGGGCATCAACACCTCACCGCTCGCCGGCCGAGCCGGGAGGAACCTCACAGCTCGACTGTTGAAAGCGCGGCTGGATACCGAGTTGGTGGGAAATGTCTCGATCCGGGTATTCCCGACACCACGACCCGACACCTGGGAGGTGCAGGGGCGCGGCGAACTCCAGCTGGCAATCCTGGTTGAGACGATGCGCAGGGAGTCTTTCGAGATGACCGTTGGGAAGCCGCAGGTCGTGACTCGAACTGTCGGCGGCAAGGTCCAGGAACCAGTCGAGCGGCTGACTATCGACATTCCAGAAGACTTCGTCGGCGTTGTGACCCAGTTGCTCGGACTGCGCCGCGGCAGATTGGAGCAGATGGTCAACCACGGCACCGGCTGGGTGCGCATGGAATATCTCGTACCTGCCCGCGGGCTGATCGGTTTTCGGACCGAGTTCTTGACCGAAACCCGCGGCACCGGGCTGATGCACCACGTCTTCGAGACCTACGCGCCGTGGGCCGGCGAGATGCGCACCCGGCCCACGGGCTCTCTCGTTGCCGACCGATCCGGCCAAGTCACCTCGTACGCACTTTTCAACCTGCAGGAGCGCGGCAGCATGTTCGTCACTCCCGGCACCGACGTGTACGAGGGCATGATCGTCGGTGAGAACGCGCGCTCCGATGACCTGGATGTCAACCCGACGAGGGAAAAGAAGCTCACCAACGTCAGGGCGTCTACAGGTGAGGAACTCGAGCGGCTGGTGCCGCCACGTCTGATGAGCTTGGAGCAAGCCCTGGAGTTCTGCCGCACGGACGAGTGCCTCGAGGTAACCCCAGACGCCGTACGTATGCGCAAGGTGGTGCTCTCTGCAGCGACGCGCGCGCGCGACCGAGCCCGCGGCAAGCAGGCCCTTGAGCCATGATCGGCTGCGGCCATCGTGGCGTTCCCATTTCGTGATCTATCGCCACGGACTTCGACACAAGTCGGTCACGACCGCGACGTCGGCCGGCGATCTGGGTCCGGCATCGGTGAAGATGTACTCGTTGCTGTGAACCGTCGGTTTCTTCCCCAACCGGAGGCGGGACGTGGGTCCGCGGGGTCGTCGCGAGATCGAGAAGGGGAAGGTCGATGGAGCAGATCAGTCAGTCCGCCCGTCATCGAGGCGGCCGCGCAACTGATCTTCGTACTGACCAGAACTCCGCCGATTCATCACATGCGCTGCGGTCGGCTAGGTCAATATCCATCAAAGGTCAGGTCTCCATTCGATCTGCGATGACAGCGGGACCGGTCATCGGCGGACATCGACTGGAGTTGTAGGCGGCCTACATCGCCCGGGGGGAGGCGAACTCACGCCCCATCTTTCTCGCCCGCGGGGGGCGCGAGCGAGAAGGTGGGGCGTGAGCGTCGCCTCGTCGTCCAGCTGATCTTTCGGGCTGATTGACTCGCCGGCCTTCTTGCTGCCGTTACTGGGTCTTCTTGCTGCCGTTACTGGGTGAAGCCTTCTTGGCTGGAGCCTTCTGAGTTTCGGAGGTTTGAGCAGCGCTCTGCGACGTGACCGGCTTCGCTGTCCTGGTGGATCGCTCTTGCGCTGACTTCCGGACCTCGTCCACAGCCTGCTTGCCCCGGCCGGCGAAGTCGCCGTAGGCGGTTGTCGCCTGAGCTATCAGACCGTCGGCCTGCTTCTGTAGCTCGGCGATTCGGGCCTTCGTCGCCTCCGGAAGATTCTTGAATTGCTCCGGCAGCGTGATCACGAAGGTACGCAGTTCCTCGGCGCCAGCCTTGGCCTGCTTGTTTAGGTCTGGTCGCTTGGCCTGTAGGTCACTGATGCGTTTGCTGGCCTTGAGTTGCGTGTCGGCAAGCGCGCTTTTGAGGGTTTCGGCCAAGGCATCCGTGAGCCCGGCGACCGCGTACAGCGTGGCGTAGTCGGACTCGACGGCCGACTTTCGTGTGTCGGCTGGGACTTCTTTGTGGGACATCGCGTTGCTCCTTCTCAGCGTGGATTGGGCGGGTTACTTGGGGGCTTGCCCGTTGCTTGCGGCCCTCTCGTTCTCGTTGACGAATGAGGTGTACACGTCCATGAGGACGCGCTTCTGCCGCTCCGTGATCGCCACATCGGCGAGCACAGCCATCTCCACCGACGTGGCGGGATGATCATCCGGATCAAGGATTCCGGCGCGAACGTAGAGCGTTTCTGCGGAGACCCGCAAGGCTTTGGCCAGTTGCTGCAGCACCTCTGCGGAGGGCTTGCGCAGCCCGCGTTCGATCTGGCTCAGGTACGGGTTGGAGATGCCGGTCTGCTCGGCAAGCTGACGCAACGACAACTGCGCTGCCCGACGTTGCGCGGCAATGAACTCACCGAGCGAGCCGAGCTGGTCCGCGATCTTGTGGCTTCGGATTCGTGCCATGTCCACCAGTGTGCTTGCAATTGCAAGCAAACGCAAGCTGGGAGCATGCAGTCCTTTGAGCGTTTGACCCTATCGGCCCAAGACGACTGCCTGAGGCACGGAGGCAGTGATCAGCGTCCCGTCGGGTCGGCGATCGACGGTCTTGGACGGCAGCGGACCTTCGATACACGGGCCCTGGTGAGCCAGTGGTACGCGCAACGGCCTGCCGGCTGTGACGGTGAAGTGTTCGCCGCGAACCGACAACTCGGCAAGATCGCCTTCGACAATTGTGAAGGCGATCTCCCGGCTGGTCAGGTCGACCTTGACCCGGGTGCCGCGGAGCAAGATCTGGAATGTCAATCCTGGCCATGACTCGGGCAGTCGCGGGTCGAAGGTGATCTTGCCGTTGAAGTCGCGCATACCGCCGAATCCGTAAGCGAGGATGTTCCACACGCCGCCCGTCGACGCTACGTGGACCCCGTCGCTGACGTTGCCGTGCAGGTCAGCAAGATCGACGAACAGCGCGTTGTAGAAGTACCGCAGCGCAAGATCGCGGTATCCAACTTCAGCAGCGATGATCGATTGCCCAATGCCGGACAGCGTGGAATCGCCAGTAGTGATGGGGTCGTAATACTCGAAGTTGTTCCGCTTCTGCTCGTAGCTGAAATGATCACCTTGGAGGAACAGGGCCAGCACGACATCAGCCTGCTTCAGCACCTGGAACCGGTAGATCACCAACGGGTGGTAGTGCAACAGCAACGGCCGCTTCTCCGGCGGCGTGCGCTTCAGGTCCCAGACTTCCCGATCAAGGAAGTGTGCATCCTGTGGGTTGATCCCGGTGATCTTGTCGTACGGGATCGACATTGCATCCGCGCAGGCGGCCCACTCCTCGATCTCCTCGTCAGCAAGCTCGAGCCGTTGGGCCACACGCTGGTAAGCGCGGGGGAGTTCGCGCCTGAGTTGGCGAAGAAGCTCGGCTGCTTTGGCGAGGTTGTACCGAGCCATGACGTTGGTGAAGAGGTTGTCGTTCACGACAGTGGTGTATTCGTCAGGCCCTGTCACGCCGTGGATGTGGAAGCTGCGACGGCCACTGCCGTTCTCCCGCCAGAAGCCGAGGTCAGCCCACAACCGAGCGGTCTCGACGAGAATGTCCACTCCCTCGCGATTCATGAAGTCTTGATCACCACTGGCGGCGACGTACTTGCACAGGGCGTACGCGATGTCGGCGTCGATGTGATACTGCGCGGTGCCGGCCGCGTAATACGCCGACGCCTCCTCGCCGTTGACCGTGCGCCAGGGGAAGAGCGCACCACTCTGCGCGAGCTCTTCCGCGCGGCGGCGGGCCGCACCGAGCATGTTGTACCGGAAACGTAGCTCGCTGCGCGCCATCTGCGGCGAGGTGTAGGTAAGGAAGGGAACTACGAAGATCTCGGTGTCCCAGAAATAGTGTCCGCTGTATCCGGTGCCGGTCACGCCCTTCGCCGGCACGCCCGACTGCTCGGCGCGGGCGGCCGCCTGAGCGATCTGGAACAGATTCCAGCGAATCGCCTGCTGCAAAGCCGGCTGACCATGCACCACGACATCGGATCGCTCCCAGAACCTGTCCAGCCACTCCCGCTGGGCGGCAAACTCCGGTTCCACGCCGTGCTCGTAGACTCGATCAAGGGTCCGTCGGCAGCGATCAACCAGTTCGCGAGACGGCACTCCGCGGGAAGTGTGGTAGGCAACCACCTTGGTGACCTTGATCGGCTGACCCGCCTTGGCCTGCACCCGATAGACCATCTTGCCGGTGTCCTCATCGGCGCTGGTGAAGATGCGGTAATCGTTGTCGGTGTAGATCTGATGATCAACTCCGACCGACAGTGTCATCTTCGAGTTGGCGCAACGGTAGCCCAGAATGATCCGCTGGTCTTGCCACCAGTGACTCTGCGGCTCGAGCACTCGTGACTCGAAGGCAGCACCCTTACGCGGATCGGGGCCGGTGCCCATCGCGTGGGATCTTACGTGGTATTCGTCCCGGCCGTCTTGGCGGTTGAGGGTCTGTGAGGAGATCACCACCGGAGCCTCGGCATCCAGCATTGTGACCTCCATGGTCATGATCGCCAGGTGCCGTTGGGTGAACGAGGCCATGCGAGTGGAGCACACCTTGACGCGCTTGCCTCCCGGAGTGCGCCAGATGATGTCACGACGCAGCAAACCGTCACGGAAGTCCAGCGAGCGTTCGTACGATTCAAGATCGGCTACCGATAGCAGCATCGGTTCGTCGTCGACGTACAGCTTGATCGTTTTGTTGTCGGGCACGTTGACGATGGTCTGGCCCGTTCGCGCGAAGCCGAAGGCCTCCTCGGCATGCCGGATCGGCCATGTTTCATGGAAGCCGTTGATGAACGTTCCATGGGTGTAGGTCTCGCGGCCCTCTTCGACATTGCCTCGCATGCCCAGATAGCCGTTGCCGACAGCGAACAGCGACTCGGTGACACCAAGATCATCCGCGCTGTAGTCAGCCTCGGTGAACTTCCACTCGTCCACTGGGAAGCGGTTGCGATCCAGCGGATCGGCGGCGCTGATCGGATCGTCGGGACTGCGGCGTGTCATGACGCCAGCTCCGCAAGATCAGCAACAACCACGTCGGCCCCCGACTCGGTCAGGCGCTGCGCACCAACTCCGCGATCCACGCCTACGACCAGGCCAAAGCCGCCCTCGTGTCCCGCCTCGACACCAGACACGGCGTCTTCAAACACCACAGCGCGCTCCACCGGTACGCCGAGCTGGCTCGCCGCACTGATGAAGGTATCTGGCGACGGCTTACCGCGGAGACCCTGCTCGGCTGCGACGTTGCCATCGACGATGACGCCGAAGCGTGGGCGCAAGTCCGCGGCATCCAGGACTGCCCTCGCGTTGCGCGACGATGTCACGACCGCGACCTTGGTGCCGCGCTCCGCGAGATGATCAAGTAACCGGACGGACCCGGCGTAGGGTCGGACGCCTTCCTCGCGGAGTAACGCGCCGAAGAATTCGTTCTTGCGGTTGCCGAGGCCACAGATGGTCTCGACGTCGGGACTGTCACTGGGTTCACCATCGGCCAACTGCACGCCGCGGGAAGCAAGGAACGCACGGACCCCGTCGTAGCGCGGCTTGCCGTCGATGTAGTCGAAGTAGTCGCTTTCAACGTATGGCTGGTCGATACCGCGCTTGGCCAAGAAGTCACTGAAAAGCTGCCGCCATGCCCGCATGTGCACGTCAGCGGTCGGCGTCAGCACGCCGTCAAGGTCGAACAACGCGGCGTCGTAGGAATGCCAGTCCACACCATGAAGATTAGAGCGTGCCGAGCGCCTCCGCGGGATAACGCCGAAGAGCGTTCGCCTACCGCAGAATGAAGGGCCGAGAAGGTGATCAAAGCGTAATGTCAGGTCGTGGTCAGCCCCTTCGAATCCGATCCTGTACTGGTCGAGGTCGTCCGAAACGGCTTCATCGAAAGCGTCCATCGCGGGCGGGTGGCCATCACGAACCCCGACGGGAGTCTGGCCACGTCGGTGGGCGCCGACTTCGCACCGATGTACCCGCGCAGTTCCAACAAACCGCTCCAGGCGGTGGGTATGCTGCGGGCTGGTCTTGATCTTGATGGGGAGTTGCTGGCGTTGGTCTGCGCGTCCCATTCGGGCGAGGCCTTCCAGCTCGACGGCGTACGGCAAATCCTGGCCATGTCGGGGCTTGACGAGTCCGCGTTGCAGATGCCGGCCGAATGGCCGCTGGATCAAGATGCCAGAGAGGACGCGATTCGCGACGGCACCGCGAAGTCTCCGCTGGCGATGAATTGCTCAGGAAAGCACGCGGGAATGATCAGAACCACCGTCCTGAACGACGGGAACATCGCCAGCTACCGTGATCCTGATCACCCGACTCAGCTCGCGATCGCGCAGGCCATCGATGATCTTGCTCACGAGCAGGCCACCAATCTCGCGATCGACGGCTGCGGCGCCCCACTGTACGCGATCTCGCTCTACGGCCTGGCTCGCGCCTTCGGGCGCATTGCGAGCGCATCCGATGCCGCGGAGCATCGAGTCGCGACGGCGATCCGGAACCACCCGGAGTATGTCTCCGGCACCCGGCGGGACGAGTTCGATCTGCACCGCGCGATTCCTGGTCTGATTGCGAAGGCGGGTGCCGAGTCGGTCTATGCGGCAGGCCTGCCTGACGGCCGCGGCATCGCGATCAAGATCAGCGATGGGAATCCCCGCGCTCGTCCCGTGGCCATGGCCGGCGTACTCCGGCGGCTCGGATTTGATCATGAAACGCTGGATGAGCAGGTGAGCGCTCCGGTACTCGGCGCCGGCGAACGTGTGGGCGAAATCCGTCCCTGTAAAGAGACACTTACCGAACTCCGAGCCTGACGCGCCTGACCTCGCTTTCGTCGTGCGCCCGGACTCGCTGTCGGGAACGAACGTGCACGTTCGTGTCACAGAGTGGGGCGTACGTGGAGGCCGATGTCGGGATCGACCAGAGATTCCTGGGCTGCGGCGATGCCGTCGACCACCAGTTGGGCATCCAAGGGCGTACCACGTTTGATCAGCCCGAGGGCGATAGGGCCGAGCTCGTGGTGCCGAGCCGAGCCACCAACGAATCCGACCGCACGCCCGTCGAGCTCTAGCTCTGTCCCAGGCGTTGGCAGCGCATCGGCGCTGCCGTCCAGGTGAAGGCGTACGAGGCGGCGTGGCGGGCGTCCGAGGTTATGGACGCGGGCAACAGTCTCCTGGCCTCGATAGCAGCCCTTGTCCAGGTGTACGGCGACGCCGAGCAGGCCGATCTCGTTGGGAATGGTGCGGTGGTCGGTATCCAGACCGATCCGCGGCACACCGGCGGCAATCCGGCGGGCCTCGAGCGCCCAGGTACCAACTTGCGGACCGCGGCCCATGACCTCTTCGAGTCGATCCCGCGCGACGAAAAGCTCCCGGCCATCCAGGGAGTCGAGGCCTTCTCGGACCAGGTAATTGCCCGGCAACTGTCCAGCGGACCACACGACGGCGTAGTCATTGGTCCTTTCGCCGACCTCGACTCGCATCAGGAAACGCATGCCGTCGAGCCAACTGACCAACGCTGCTGCGGCGCCGGGTTCAGTGTGTGCCCAGAAGGTCTCGCCGTCATCGACGCCGTACAGCACATGTTCAATGTGGCCGTGTGGCGAGAGCACCAATGTGGTGATGCCGTGGCCGGACTCAAGCCCTTCCATATGTTGGGTAGTCAGCGAATTCAGCCAGCTCAGCCGGTCAGGTCCGGTCACGGTGATCACTCCCCGATGAGACAAATCGACCACGCCTTCGCCGGCATCCAAATGCCGCTGCTCACGCATCGGGTGCCCGTAGTGCCAGGGCACGCCGACGTCTGGTCCCGTCTGGGCCACCACCGCACTCATGGTCGCTTCAGCACTCCCGTCCATGCATTTCTTCCGCCATATCTGCCATCGTAGGAATGCGCCGGACGCCGCGGGCACTTGCGGCCGCAGCCGCGACGTTCGAGGCCGGTCGTCGACCGGTCGTCGACCGCAGGCACAACCCCAACGACACCGACAACCAGGCCCATACCGGTCGCGGTCGCCGCTATCGCAACGCGGGTCGTCTTGACCACCCGTGTCACGGTACCGATGGCACCCAAGCCAGGGGCCGAGCGAACCCACCCTGAGCCCAGGATCATTCGCAGAACCCTGGACGCTGATTACACCCGGCGCAGCCTGGCCCACATGTGTGACTGCAAGCCGTGCCCGTGCGCCGCCTTGTCGAAGGTCCACAGAAGTTCTCCAGCGACGTTCCCATACAGGCGCTGCCCGGCTGCGTAATCCTCCGCCGAAGCCGTACGCACCACGGCGTCGGTCACCAACTCGATCTTGGATCCGGCAACCGACCCGTACCACACTTCGGCGTATCCGGCCGGGTTGCACATGACGACCTCGAGGCTGCCATCGCTCTGCGGCCGCCAGAATCCGGTCTCCATCCCCAGCGGCCGGATCGCCATCCCCTGCTCATCGACCTCGAATATCTGAGACAGGTAGTGCAGGTACCTGCCGCCGTTGTGGGCGAAGTCAATTTGCTGCCCGAACTCGAAGTCCTCGATATCGGGATAGGTTGCCTTGCCACTCCCCTCCCAGTGGCCGATCATCCAAGCGATGGGGGTGAGGTCCGGGTGCACGTCCTCCGAGAGCTCGAACGACATACGCTCAAGCCCCGGAACGGGCGTTCGTCGACCGCACCATAAGCATGATGAGCAAGATCAGCAGCAGCACGCCCAGGGCAGCGACACCGCCGATCAGCAGCGCAGCAAAGGTGAAGGACACCGACATGGCTGGGAGTCTAGTCGGGCGTGACATCCTCGCCCGGGATCTCGATCAGCGTGCGTTCCATGATCGTGCAGGCGGTCACATACGTCCGGCCGCCAGCCACCGGCCAGCTGTCGAGCGTCGCTCCTGCTTCGGAATATCCCAATCGCTGGTACAGTGCCCTGGCTCTGGGGTTGTCGTGTTCAACCAGCATCCTGGCCAGCGGCCGACCATGATCGATGATCTTCTGCTCCAGCGCCGTGATCAGCCGGGCGCCGGCCCCCAGTGACTGGAATCGTTCGTGCACGGCAAGCATCCATAGCGTGCCCGCGTCCTCCGCTGGCCGAAAGTCGACACCACCGAGTGCGATCACGCGGTCATTCGGCAGACAACCCACCAGCAGCACGACCTGCCCCGCGTACGCGGCCTCGAGGCTGGCTGCGACTGCTCGGATGTGCTCCGGGCCGCCTGACCAGTCCAGATCGCTCAGGTCGGCCGGTTCAAGATCACGAAAGCGCAGCCTCAGCTCCATGGCTCACCACTGTGCCAGGTTACGGTGAGGAACATGGCTCGCTACATCATTCTCGGCGCAGGCGCAGTCGGTGGAGCCCTCGGCGCCCGGCTTGCACTCGTCGGACTTGACGTGGTGCTCGTTGCCCGCGGCGATCATCTTGCGACCCTTCGCGAACGTGGCCTGCGACTGCGTACGCCGGAGGAAGACCGTACCCAGCGGCTAGCGGCAATTGGCGGCCCCGAAGAGATCGGGCTCGGTGTCGACGACGTTCTGATCTTGGCGACGAAGACCCATCAGGCCAATGAGATGCTGATCCGCTGGACTGACGCGCCAGTGCATCAGAATGATCAGACCGTCGGAACGGCTGGGGAGCTTCTGCCGATCTTGATTGCGCTCAATGGTGTAGCCGCAGAAGCCTTTGCGCATCGGTATTTCCGCGAGGTATACGGAGTGTGCGTCTGGATGCCGGTCGTGCACCTGGTGCCGGGCGAAGTGATCATACGCAGCACGCCCCGGTCGGGAATGCTGCATGTCGGGCGGGTCCCCAAGGCGACGCAAGATCATGATCATGTGCTGAAACAGATCGCCGCCGATCTCGTTGCTGCCAACTTCGACGTGCCGCTGCCCGAGGATGTGATGGCGTGGAAGTATCGGAAGTTGATCAGCAACATCGGCAACGTCTTCCAGGCCTTGGTAGCCCGCAACGGAGATTGGCGCCCATTGGCCGCCGATGCCGAAGCCGAGGCCCGCAGGGTGCTCGATGAAGCCGGAATCGGATACATCAGCGAAACCGAGGAGACCGCCGCGCGCGCCGCCGGCTTCACCATGAAGTCAGTGACTGGCGTTCCTGACTCCGTCGGCGGATCGACCTGGCAGTCGTTGCAACGCGGTACCGGGAACATCGAAACCGACTATCTCAATGGCGAAATCGCGATGATCGCGCACCGCGCTGGCATGGCAGCGCCGATCAATGAACGGCTTGCCATCCTCGCTCGACGCGCGGCGGCGGCCGGGGCCAAGCCTGGCGAGATGAGCGCTGAGCAGCTCGCCGCGCTCCTCCCGCGGTAGGCCGCTAATAGACCAGCGCTTGGACGTTGGCAGCAAGCGCTGCCTCAACGAAGCTGGCGGCCCCTTGGATTGTTGCTGATTCGACCAGATCCTCGACGACGAGCTCGCGCCGAGCGGCGCACTGGGTGCACACCGTGATAGTGCCGCCCAGTCGGACATTCTCGATCAGCTCCGCCACTGGACTCGCGTACGGAAGCTCGAGATCAGGTTGTCGCCGAGGCACGGCGAACCATACCGCCTCCCCCGTGAGCCAGACCGATACCGGAGCCCCGGCAGCGATACCCATCGCAGCGACGGTCCACGCCTGGTTCGCTCGCTCTGGTGCCTCGGCGCCGCAGGTGATCTTGATCAGAAGCGAACGTGGTGACATTTCGGTGGACATGGCCGACATTTTGGCAGAGGGTAGCGACGTGTTGATCACAAGATTCGCGGGCTCGTCGCCATGGGAAGCGATTTACGGCTACTCACGCGTGGTCGTGGCGGGAGATCGAGCGATTACGGCAGGTACAACGGCCACCGGTTTGGACGGGGTGCTGCACCCAGGCGACGCGTACGGGCAAGCGCTGGCGGCGTTCGGGATCGCCCTCGACGCCCTCAAGGCAGCTGGGGTGGAAGTGGAACAGGTCGTGCGCACCCGGATGTATGTCACCGACATGACGTTGCAAGATGAGGTGGCACGTGCCCACCACGAGTTGTTCGGCGATGTGCGGCCGGTGGCAACCATGGTCGAGGTGTCCCGGCTCGTCGATCCTGCTCATCTGATCGAGATCGAGCTCGAGGCATACCTCGGAAGCTAGAGCCCCTCCGGCTGCCGCGAATGGGAGACTGGCAGCTGTGATCGAGCGTCTGGGCCGGTAGCTGTGCGACTGGTGGTTCAGCGCGTGACCTCGGCACGGGTCGAGGTGGCCGGCGAGATCGTCGGCGCCATCGACCGACCCGGCCTGTTGATCTTGGCAGGGGTCACTCATGATGATCAGCCGGCTACCGTCGATCGACTGGCCGAGAAGGTGTGGACGCTCCGCATCCTGGACGGTGAACGATCATGCCAGGAGCAGAATGCGCCGATCCTGGTGGTTAGCCAGTTCACGCTTTACGCGGATACCCGGAAGGGCCGCCGGCCGTCTTGGAGCGCTGCCGCACCGCGAGCGGTTAGCGAACCCCTGATCGAGGCGTTCGTCTCCTCCTTGCGGCTGCGCGGCGCAGAGGTTGCCACCGGCGTGTTCGGCGCACAGATGCAAGTCACGCTGACCAACGACGGCCCTGTGACGCTGATTCTCGACTCGGCGAGTTAACGCTTGTGCCCTACGTTGTTGACAATCAAGTTTCCGACCAATGGCGGCTTTTCGCTCACCAGAGAGGTTGTTGGCTATGCAAAACGCCGCTTTGGTCGGAAATTTGACAGGTTAACGAGCTGAGATCAGACAGTCTCGATGTCGACGTCGATCTCCGCCACGCGGCCGCGTGCCGCCACGACCGAGCGATCGAGCTTGGCGCCCGGCACGAGGGTACGAAGCGTCCACTTGCCGTCGACAGCAAAGAAACGGAAGTGGCCGGTCGCCGAGGTCGGGACCTCAGCTGTGAACTCGCCGCCGGAGTCGAGCAGGCGGACGTACGCCCCGGCGACTGGATTCCCGCCGCGCAGCACGCGGCCTTGAATCACAGCCTCTTTGGTGACGTCGACGTCGGCCAGACTGAGGCCACCCTTGGTTGCTGCGCACATGATGTTCTCCTTAGAACTGACGCGGAATCGCGTGGATAGTCACGCCCTGAATTGATTAGCCCCTGAATTGATTAGCCCTGAATTGGTTACCCATTGCCGGGTTCGTCGCCGACGGCTACGGGAACGCCAACGAGCGAGCCGTATTCCGTCCAGGAACCGTCGTAGTTCTTCACGTTCTGCTGCCCGAGGATCTGGTGCAGCACGAACCAGGTGTGTGCGCTCCGCTCCCCGATGCGGCAGTAGGCAATGATGTCTTTGTCCCAATTGAGACCCGCGTTGCTGTAAAGCTCCTTCAGTTCGTCGTCGGACCTGAAGGTGCCGTCATCGTTGGCCGCCTTGCTCCAGGGCACGTTCACCGCGGTCGGAATGTGGCCGCCACGCTGTGCCTGCTCCTGCGGCAGGTGAGCCGGCGCCAGCAGCCGGCCGGCGTACTCGTCAGGGCTGCGAACATCGACCAGGCTCTTGGTGCCGATCGCCGCGACTACCTCATCGCGGAAAGCACGAATGTTGAGGTTGGGGTCAGTTGCCGTGTAGCTGGTGGCGGGCCGGGTGACCGTTTCGCCACTCAGCTCGCGAGCGTCGAGCTCCCACTTCTTGCGTCCACCATCGAGCAGCAGAGCCTTCTCATGCCCGTACAGCTTGAAGTACCAGTAGGCGTATGCAGCGAACCAGTTGTTGTTGCCGCCGTAGAGAACGATGGTGTCGTCGTTGCTGATGCCGCGTTCGGACAGCAGCTTCTCGAACTGCTCCTTGTTGATGAAGTCGCGACGCACCGGATCCTGCAGATCCTTCTTCCAGTCCAGTTTGACCGCACCGGCGATGTGACCACCGTCGTATGCCGTGGTGTCCTCATCGACCTCGACCAGAACGATGTTGTCGTCGCCCGCATGCTCGGCGACCCAGTCAGCATCGACGAGTACTTCTTGCCTGCTCATGTTGTGTCTTCTCCTGATTGGTGTGTGGCTCGACAGCCGAGGGTGAAGGTACGGACGGCCGTACCGGGGAGGCGGGGATGAGGCGTTGGCGATCAGGAGCCGAGACGAGGTCAGGCTCGAGACGACGAGAACGCGCCTCTACATTCGCCGAAGCTGACACAACGACGAGCGCATCCGGCCGTGGTCAACAGCACGCCGGCGGGTGAGCGCGAGCGCCCACGCGTTCGTCGAAGTCACGAGGAGAAGACTAGGGGTGGAGTAGAGAGCATCCCAACAGTGTGTCTCATATAGCGAGACTGCGTTTCAATATTTGGAAGCCCTGCGCCTTCCCGGGGGCTGAGGTCTTGCTTCGTCATGTTTTCGTTATCGGGGTTTCGGCCTCTTCACCCACGACTGTTGGCAGGCGTCCAGGTCCGCTCCATGCGCCCAACAGGCACCGCGCCGGCGCTAACTACCGCCGGCAAAAGGCGGCAGAACCTCAACTTGTACCGGCCCGGTCAGCGGTTGGTCTAGATCTTCCTGGTGAGCCGTGCGGCCATCAATCAAGACGGAACTCGCGTTGATCACTCGGTCGAAATGCGGATCGGACCGCTGATGGCAGGCGAGTTGGAGGGCCTCGGCAACCGATCTGGCCTCGATTTCCTCCTCGGCAACGCCTGCTGCGGCCTTGGCCCCCGCCCAGTAATGAAGGGAAACGAACACCATTGCGTTACTCTCAAGCATGCACTCAGGCCATTTCTCCAGGTGGGCTGAAGGCTAGCACTGGTACGAATCTCGAAGCCCCTGACTTGCGAGCGTCGGCATGCGCGAGCGATCACCATCAAGATGGTGAGGAGACCGATATGGCCACCTTGCTGCTGCTAACCAACGATATGCATGCGTCGACGGAAATCCTGCCCGCGTTGGAGCTTCTCCCCTACCAAGTCAAAGTCGCCCAAGCCGAAGCCACGGCACTGCTGGATGCTCCGCCAGCAGACGTGATCTTGCTCGATGCCCGCAGGGATCTTGTGGGCGCACGCTCGCTATGCCGGCTGATGGAAACGACCGGCAAAGAGGCGCCGCTGCTCGTCATTGCCAATGAGGGCGGCCTGGCCGCGCTGTCAGCCGATTGGGGCTTCGACGATCTGCTCCTTACCACGGCAGGTCCCGCCGAGGTCGACGTACGACTCCGGCTCGCGATGACACCGTCCGTCGCGAACAACGCCGCCCCGGTCATCCAATCCGGCAACATTGTGATCGACGAGGCGGGCTACAGCGCCAAGCTCAACGGGGTTCAGCTGGATCTCACCTACACCGAGTTCGAGCTCCTGAAATACCTTGCACAGCATCCCGGACGGGTGTTCAGCCGGCAGCAACTGCTGAGCGATGTCTGGGGATACGACTACTACGGCGGCACTCGTACGGTCGATGTGCATGTCCGACGGTTGCGCGCCAAGCTCGGTCCGGAATACGAGTCCGTCATAGGCACGGTTCGCAACGTCGGATACCGGTTCGTCACACCGGTTGATGAGTCGGCGCGCCTCACTGGCTAATCCACCATCCCGGCAACCGCGCTTTCTCAATCGTTGCGGTAGCGGGAACGCACATTCATCCGTCGGATGTGTGCTGGAAGCGTTCCCGGAGGACCGCTGGTACGCAGAAACTGCACGCCGGCAAGTAGCTGGGCCGCGAAGACAAGGAGCAAGGTGACAGCCAGCAACACAGCCGAGGCTGACGACCAGCCGGCAGCAGCACTCCCAGCCATGGACGTGAACAGAGCCGCCAGGGCCACCGCATAGGACACCACGTGCACGATCCAGGAGAGGCGCTTCTCACTGTGCAAATCGTGTGCGCGCTTGCCTAGCCAAGAGGCCATCGCACGCCGCCACACCACCACCTGGATGACACAGATGGCCAGCATCAGGACCGCTGAGATGAGCGCCCCCACCGCCCAGGCAAGGCCTGGCCCGGCCCCAGCGAAGGAAGGGAACATGACAACTGCGGCGGCCGCGGCGACGACCCCGAGCGCTGCGCACGCTGTCCCGATCATTGTCAACCGCAAGTGGGGTGTCATGCGAGCGGCGATAGCGGGCTGCGCAGTAGCACCGTACGCTGCGATCTGCCTCGGCAGACCCTCATCCTCGCTCATGAAGGGCAGCATAAACGCGGGCACCCGGCCCGATCTGGCCCAGGGACGGATCCCGCGGCATGTCCACGCGAGTTCGACAAGCTACGCGCGCGGTCTTTTGGTATGGGCCGAAGCTGGCCCGGAAGCGTCAAGCAGGGGCACATCTCCAGCCGGAGGCGCTAGCTTGAGGATGTGTCCAAGGTGTTGGGCGTCGCAGTGGCCGACGAGCTCAGCGAAACCGAAATCAACGGCGTATTACGCCTGGTGGCTGATGCCGAAGCGGTCGACATGATCAGTGCGCTCAACGAGGCGGCGCTGCTGCGGCTACGACGTCCCCATCCCACCACGCAACACATTCTGGTCAGCGAGGGCGAGGAGCTAGTCGGCTACGCCCAGCTGGAGTCCGGCCCCGATTGGAGCGCCGGACAGCTGCTGGTCTCGCCGGATCATCGGCGAGCCGGCGTTGGCACCAAGCTGCTGCAGCAGCTGATCATGGAATCGAGCAGCCCGTTACGCGTCTGGGCGATGGGTGACACTCCCGCCGCGCGAGCTCTCGCTACTGCCGTCGGCATGGCGCGCCAGCGGGAGCTGTTGATCATGGAACGACGCCTCGATGGCGAGTTGCCAGAGCCGGTGGTCCCGGCCGGCGTGCAGATCCGAACCTTCGTACCTGGCCAGGACGACCAACAGTGGCTGCGGGTCAATGCCGCCGCTTTTGCGGATCATCCGGAGCAGGCGATGATCGACCTCGACGACCTCGAGGACAGGATGGCCGAGCCGTGGTTCGACCCGATGGGCTTCTTCGTCGCCACAAGAGACGGCACCATGATCGGCTTCCATTGGACCAAGCAGCATCAAGATCAGCTCGGGGAGGTCTACGTCCTCGGCATTGCGCCCTCGGAGGCTCGGCGCGGACTCGGCAAGGCACTCTTGCTCACCGGGCTGCGCTGGCTACAGCAGCAGGGAAATTCCCGCGTGAAGCTCTATGTGGAGGCAGACCACCAGGCAGCAATCGAGCTATATCTGACCTATGGATTCACAACAGTGAGCCGTGATGTGATGTACGCGCAGGGCTGAGCCTTCTGCCGGTTCCGCTGTAGGCGCTAGAGATCACGGAGCAACTCAGGAGAAAGAAATGGAAGCAGTCGAGGTCTCGACCGTGATGGAGGACCTGCTCCCTCCTCTTAGCCAAGTGGAGCTACCGCTAGATCGATTCCTGGATCGCGAACTGTCCTGGCTCGCCTTCAACAACCGGGTTCTCGATCTGGCCAAGGATGGCGATCGGGTGCCGCTGTTAGAGCGCGCCAAATTCCTCGCCATCTTTTCATCCAACCTCGACGAGTTCTTCATGGTCCGCGTCGCCGGGTTGAAGCGCCGCATCGCCGCCGGTGTTGCGGTACCGACTGTCAGCGGGCTGATGCCCCGGGAGGTTCACCAGGCGATACTCAACCGGACTCGTGAGCTGGTAACCGAGCAAGCGCGAGTGTTCCACGAGGACGTCCGGCCCTCGCTGGCCAAAGAGGGTATCGAGATCCTCCGGTGGGATGAGCTCACTGCCGCTGAACAAGATCGGATGGACGAGCTGTTCGCCGAGCGCATCTTCCCGGTGCTCACCCCCCTCGCCGTCGACCCGTCGCATCCGTTCCCCTACATCTCTGGCTTGTCGATCAACCTCGCCGTGCTGGTCCGTAACCCCGACACCGGCATTCGGCAGTTCGCCCGGGTCAAGGTGCCAACGATGCTCTCGCGGTTCATTTCGCTGGCTGAGGGCCGTTATGTCGCGCTCGAGGATGTGATCGCTCATCATCTCGACCAGCTGTTCAGCGGCATGGAGGTCGTGCAGCACCACACGTTCCGAGTAACCCGGAACGAGGACGTCGAGGTCGAAGAGGACGACGCTGAGAATCTGCTGCTTGCCTTGGAAAAGGAGCTGCTGCGTCGCAAGGTGGGACGCCCGCCGGTCCGACTCGAGGTCGAGGATGACATGGATCCGAGAATGCTCGAGTTGTTGATCGGCGAGCTGGACATCAGCGAGAGGGAAGTCTTTCACTTGCCCGGTCCGCTCGATCTGCGTGGACTGTTCTCATTCGCAGACATCGATCGCGCTGAACTCAAGTACCCGGCTTTCCTCCCGTCCACCCATCCGCACCTTGCCGAGGTCGAAACGGCGAAGCCGGCCGATATGTTCGCCGCTCTCAAGCAGCGGGATGTACTGCTGCACCACCCGTATGACTCCTTCGCGACCAGCGTGCAGCGTTTCATTGAGCAGGCCGCCGACGATCCGCATGTCTTGGCGATCAAGCAGACCTTGTACCGCACGTCCGGCGACTCGCCGATCATCGACGCGTTGATCGAGGCGGCCGAGGCCGGCAAGCAGGTACTCGCCTTGGTCGAGATCAAGGCCCGCTTCGATGAGCAGGCCAATATCGGGTGGGCCCGGCGCCTCGAACAACACGGCTGCCACGTGGTGTACGGGTTGCTCGGGCTGAAGACCCATTGCAAGCTCTCGATGGTGGTGCGTGACGAGCCGGACGGCCTGCGGCGCTACGCCCACATCGGCACCGGCAACTACAACCCCAAGACCGCTCGACTGTACGAGGACATGGGGCTGCTGACCGCCAACCCGATCATTACCGAGGACATCGGCCGGCTGTTCAACCACCTCTCCGGAATGTCTCAGGAGACGCAGTACAAGAGGCTGCTGGTCGCCCCGCACGGTATCCGTAACGGGCTGGTCGACCGGATCAACCACGAGATCGCCAACCACGAGGACGGCAAGCAAGCTGGTATCAAGATCAAAGTCAATTCGATCGTCGACGAGGCGACGTCCGACGCGCTCTATCGCGCCTCGCAGGCGGGTGTTCCGGTGGACCTGTGGGTACGCGGCATCTGCACGATCCGCCCCGGTGTGCCTGGGCTCAGCGAGAACATCCGAGTTCGCAGCATTCTCGGCCGGTTCCTCGAGCACAGCCGCCTCTTCTGGTTCGCCAACGATGGGTCGCCATCCGTCGGGATCGGCTCCGCGGACCTCATGCACCGGAACCTTGACCGTCGGGTGGAGGTTCTTGTTTCGATCACCAACCCGGCACATATCGCCGAAATTGGGGAGCAATTCGACATCGCTTTCGATGAGGGCACGGCTTCCTGGCACCTGCAGCCCGATGGCACCTGGATTCCGCATACCACCGATGCGGAAGGTCGTCCGCTGCGGGACATGCAGGAGTATTTGATCAACGCCTCGAGCCGGCGACGCGCTGCCGTGAAGTAGACCCGCCGTGTCTTCGGTCGGCGCCACCGGCAGCAGCAGAAATGGAGTGCGGGACGCCGGCCGGCCCATCCTCGCTGGTGGCGCCGTCGTGACTCGCGACCATTCCGTGGCAGGCACCGAGGTGGTGATCATCCATCGGGAGCGCTACGACGACTGGACGCTGCCCAAGGGAAAGGTCGAGCCCGGAGAGCCCATCCCGGTATGTGCGGTGCGGGAGGTGCAGGAAGAGACCGGCGTCACAATCCGGCTCGGTGTGCCGTTGGACTCCGTCAGCTACGAGGCAGGAAACGCGGGCCTCAAGCAGGTCGACTACTGGGGCGGCGTCGTCTTGGAAGCTGTGCCCCGGCAGCCGGATAATGAGGTTGACCTGGTCTCTTGGTTACCGGTGCGCGACGCATTGAGCCGACTCACGTACGCGCGTGATCATTTCTTGCTCCAGCAGCATCTCGAACAGCCGCATACCACGCCGTTGATCATCCTGCGACACGCCAAGGCCATGGATCGCAAGGACTGGTCCAGGAAGGACGCAAGCCGTCCCATCAATACCCGTGGCCGGACCCAAGCACGATTGCTCGTGCCGTTGTTGGGTGCCTACGGCGTCACGAGGCTGATCAGCTCGACCTCGACGCGCTGTGTCGCGACGCTGCTGCCGTACGCCCATCAGCGCGAGATGGCCCTCGAGAGGTACGGCCTATTGAGTGAGGAAGAGGGCGAACACGATCCCAGGGGTGTCGGACGGCTGCTCCGCAAGATACGTGCTGCCACGCTCAAGAGCGGTGAGCCTACCGCTATGTGCATACATCGGCCGGTGCTGCCGCACATCCTTGATGCGCTCGAGATTGCCCCGACGACCCTAGGAACAGCGGAATTCCTGGTCGCACACCTGACCGCCGGGGGTACGGTCCACGCCCTGGAGCGACACAGCGCAGAGACCCGAGGCTGAGATTCCTGGCGTCGCTGTGATCTCGATTTTAGTGATCATTTACCCCGCATCGCGAGTCACCTGAACGACGCTTGGCCGCGGTCCGCGCCAGGCTCCCCGTGCCGGTTCAGCGTCTGACGGAACATAGTCGGGAAAGAACGACAACTGGCTGTGCCACGAGCCTTCCTCACCGGGATGCTGCACGCAGACAAAGACCGACCCATCACGATCATGAATGACCGGACCGCAGGTTTCGGCCTGGAATGGCACGGCGAGGAACTGCACCACATGACCGCGGTCGGCACCCTCCAGCAGCACCCGGAACAATCCGTCCGCCTTTGGATATCGAAGCAGGGGCGCCGTCGGTGGCAATCCACAGGTTGCCAACCGAATCGAAGGCGACATTGTCCGGACAGGAAATCGGCGCGACTGGGCCCTGCCAGCCGGCGAAGTAGGTATCCGCCTCCTCGGCGTACCCGCAGACGAGGAACAGATTCCAGGCGAACCTTGCGCGGCATCGATGTGGGATCGAAGGGATCGATCTCGATGATGTAGCCGAACCGGTGGGGCTCGGCTGCATAGTCCGGCGCACTGGCGTCGAAGCGGGGGTCGACGGCCTCCCACCCGTAGATGCTCTGCCTCTTCTTCAGCCCGTAGCGACGGCTGCCGACTGCGGTTGGATCGGCCACAAAGTAGTTGTCGAAGTTCTCCTCGCCAGACTGCACGGTGCCCCAGGGCGTCGTACCGCCGGAACAGTTGCCGAAGGTACCGACCACGCGGCGCCCGCTCGGGTCATCAGCGGTCTTCAGGAGATGGCTTCCCGCTGCCGGACCGGTCATCGTGAACGGCGTACGCGCGGTGATCCGCCGGTTTCGCGACGCACCGCAGACGTAGTGCCACGGTCGTCGAGTGCCAGAGCGTTCCAGCTGGACGACGCTGAGGCCCTGCGCGGCCATCGTCGCTTTGAGCACCTCACGCTCGTCTGCTGCCGACCTGGACGGCGGGAACATGATCTTGCGATTGGTGAACTCGTGGTTACAGCACAACAACGCCAAGCTCGGCGAAAGTCGGCTCGGTGCTCTTGTTGGGAGCTGGACATGCGCACGCACTGCCGCACTTGAGGTGGCACGTCACCGCGCTGCTGCTGCCATGAGTCTGGCCAACCATGATCAGGAGCTGATGCATAAGGATCTTCGGCGAGTCTAGGCCAGCAGGACCGACTAGGTAGCTGAACCAGGAGTTCACCGACAATTCATCGCAGGCGGAGCATCTCGACAGCGAGTCCACATAGGTTTTCGTGATCATGAACCTGAGAACCTCCTGTGCTCGCTGACGCACCGGCGGTCGTGCACCCGGCAGTGCGCGTGCTCGCCATTGCCGACACTGACTCCTACCTGAAGTGGAGCGCGGCGACACTGGACGCTCTGCCCCGCGGGTGGGAATCCGCGCAGCTGCTGATCGAGAACCCGGTCATGCCGTCTGCAGCCCAGATTCGGGCAGCCAGCCGACGAAGAGTCGACGTGCTCTCGAACGCCGCCGTCATACGCCGGATCCGACGCGAGTGTCCTGACATAGTTCTGCTGGCCTGTACCGGGCCGGTAGTCGCCGCCCTGACGGCTCAGCGCGTGTTCTGGGGCCCCACACGACCAGTTCTGGTCACCGGTCTCCCGGGAATCAGCGTGCCGGCCACTCGGCGGGCTGTGACCGCCCGGGCGGCGTGCGATCTGTTTCTGCTGCACAGCAAGCGCGAAGTCTCTGAATTCGCTGAGATCGGGGCCCGACATGCGCCACGACTCAAGTTCGGGTTGGCCGCACTGCCCTTCCTGCCGACCCGTGCATCGACAAGCACGGCCGCATCTCAGCTCGGTAATGATCTGGTCTTCGCCGCGCAGGCCAAGGTGCCAATGACGCGGACCGACCGGGAACATATCTTGCTGGCGCTCGCCGATGCTGGATCCGCCGTGATCAAGCTCCGCGCCTGGTCGGAGGAGCAGCAAACGCATAAAGAGACCTGGTCATATCCGCAGATCATGGAAGACCTGGTTGCCCGGCGGCGCGTCCTGGCCAGCGCCGTCGGCTTCGTCGGTGGCTCGATGCACGACGCACTCCGCACCGCACGCGGGTTCGTCACGGTCTCATCGACAGCGGCGCTCGAAGCCGTTGCTATGGATCGGCCAATCTTGATCATTTCCGACTTCGGCGTCTCGCCAGAGATGATCAACGTCGTCTTCGAGGGGTCGGGCTGTCTTGGAACGTTAGATGATCTTCGGTGCGGCCGGTTGTTCCGCCCGGATCGGGAGTGGCTTGAGGCCAACTACTTCCATCGTGCTGAGGAGAACGACTGGCTCGAGTTGCTGACTGAGCTGCTGGAGATACGCGCATCCGGGGACCTGCCGGGGCGGCCGCGAATGCGCAGCCCACTGCGGAGCCGCGTACGGCGCCGACTTCGCCTGGTGATTCCCGCCAGGCTGTGGCGTCACCGTCGCAGGCAGGAGAGTCATGTAGCCCTGATGCCGGCGTCGACGCAGGCGCCCGCCCAGGTTCTCGTTTCTCCTCACAAAGCCACGGAGGAAGGCGATTCAGCCTGAATCAAGGCTCACATGCGGCCACGTGCTGAACAACGTCGCGTGAGCCTGCGAAGCCGTCGTCGCCATCGTGGGCGTGGCCAGCCGCAGGCGGTGCTCAACCACGAGATCGCAGAGTTCCCGAACAGCACCATGACCCCCTGACCTGGCCAGCACCAGGCGCGCCGCCGCTCGAACTGCTGGATGAGCGTCGGCAACCGCGACCGGCCACCCGACCAGGCCCATCGGACCAAGATCGTTGACGTCGTTGCCCAGGTACGCAGCACGGTCTCGGGGAATCTGGTGTGCCGCAAGCCATTCCAGCACCACCTGGCGCTTGTCCTCGACGTTGTGCATCGCCTCGACCCCCAACTTGGCCGCACGGGCTTGGACGACCGGGTTGATCTCCTTGGACACGATGAGTAGCGGTACCCCAACCGATCGCAGTCGTTCCACACCCAGTCCGTCGGCGCGACTGACCCGCACCGACTCCCGACCGTCCTGCCCAATCGTCGCCGAATCGTCGGTATGCACGCCGTCGAAATCGGTGATCACGACGTCGACGTCGATCTCCTGCGGCGAATCGATCACCTGGGCGAGTGCGCCAGCCAGGGTCAGATCGTGCAAGTGATCGACATCGACCGCGGTCAGCTCGGGCACCTGTACAACTGCCGTACGACCGAAAAAGCGATGCCGGGCAGCCTTGAACCCTGCTGCTGACATGACATAGAAAGCGCCGGTCTCGCGGAAGTGGGGCGCTCGCTCCTGCCGGCGCTGTCGTACGGCTGGGTTGTGGTTCTGCCCCGTCACCAGACCGAAGCCGTCGTCGGCACGCCACAGAAAGTCGTAGCTCGGTACGGCGGAGAAGACCGAGTCGGCATAGTCGTGAATGATCATTTCGACGCCGCGGTCAAGATCATCTGATGCAATGAATGGACTGGTGCACTGCACGAATACCAGGACCTCCGGCTCATCGCCGACCAAGCTCAGCTGGTCTAGCGCGTGCAGCAATGCGGACTCGGACGAGGCAGTGTCACCGGACAGCTCTACCGGTCGCATGATCACCTTCCCGCCCGCGGCTTCGGCTCGGGCGGCGATCTCGGCATCGTCGGTGCTGACGTAGACAGCCTCGACGAGTCTGGCGGCACGGCACGCGTCGACAGCGCGCTCGACCAGGCTTCGTCCGCCAACCCGCCGGAGATTCTTGCCGGGTACGCCCTTGGAGCCGCCGCGGGCGGGAACGATCGCGATGACTCGCCCACTCATGTGCGAAGTGCCTCCAGAGTCAGCAAGCCACAGTCGCAAGACCGTAGTTCCGCTGCGCCGAGGTCGTCACTCGACCGAGAAAGTCGTTGGCTTCCGGCGTGCTCTGCGGTTTGTACCACTCGTCTGCGATCTCACACACCACGACCTGGGCCTCTGATCCCGCCAGCACGATGGGCAATGTGTGCACCACTGTGGACGGGAAGCTGACGATCGTGCGGCCGACAGGTCCGCGGCGGGCAATGATCTCCAGCGGCAGCGCCGATCGGACGACATCAACGCCCATACGTTCGATCAGGTCGAGCTTCCAGTCATCCTCCTTGCGGTGTGCAAAGTATCTGTCAGCGTCATAACGCGTGATCAACGTCTCGACCCCACTAAGGTACGAGTCGGCCTTCACGACACCGGATTCAACCAGCGACGTGCCGACGAGGTCGGCGCCCGCCTTCACCTGCGGGACGGGATGTCGCGCGCGAACCCAAGAAAAGTCGTTGTGAATGATACGGACTCCTGGCAAATCCACGGGCATGCTGGTGAACAGGCGGAGTCGGCATCCGGAGAGCGGCGCTAGCCGACGCCGCATTGTTCCGGAAACCTGGTCCCGTGCGAGCGCGGCGATCTGCCCGCGTTGACTGGGTGTTGCTCTTCGGTGCCAGCGCGAGAGTTGCTCCCCTGCCACCCACTGGCGCGCGAACTCCAGCGTCGCAGTGCCATCGTCGACGATGGTTACCTCGGCGAGGAGCCTGGTGACGCTGATGATCACCTGGATGACACCTGAGTACGGGTCGCCGACGACCAGGCGGCGTACGCCGCTCAATTCCCCGGCAAGGGCTCGCACGCTGCGGGCAACGGCCAACCCGCCGAGCCGTGGTTCGTGCCAGGAAACCGTATGACCGGCGTCGCGGGCGAGGGCGACCATGGCCCGCAGCTGGGTACGAGTGAGCCCGGCGGTGGGAGCCAGTACGGCGATCTTAAGTCCAGCGAGATCATCTTCGTAGCGCGCCAGCTCGATCACATTGAGCAGTTGTGCCGGGCTTTCCACCAGTGCCAACGCACCCTGCTCCGGTCCGGCATAGAAGGTCATGAGACGGCCGCCAGATCAACCTGATCGGCCAGCGGACCAGGTACGCGGCGCAGCTTCTTCATTGCCAATTGCTCCCCGTCGTAGACCCGCTTCACCCCGTCACCCATAGCCTCGGTGATCACTCGCACATCCCGCACCAACCGCGCAAGACCCTGAGGCTCGATTGATGCGGCCTGGTCAGAGCCCCACATCGAGCGATCCAAGGTGATATGCCGCTCCACGAAGACCGCGCCCATCGCGACAGCAGCCAGCGTCGTCTGCAATCCGGTCTCGTGGCCGGAGTAACCGATGGGAACATTGGGAAACTCGGCCTGCAGAGTGTAGATCATCTTGAGGTTGAGCTCAGCGGTAGGCGCCGGATAGGTGCTGGTCGCATGACACAGGATGATGTTGTCGCTGCCGAGCACCTCAACGGCGTGCCGAATCTGGCGCATGGTTGACATACCGGTGGAGAGGATGATCGTCCGCCCAGTAGCGCGTATCCGCCGTAGCAGGTCGTCATCAGTCAGGCAGGCCGAGGCCACCTTGTGCGCCGGGACGTCGAATGCCTCCAGGAAATCGACCGACTCGAGGTCCCACGGCGATGCGAACCAGGCGATGCCGCGGCGCTTCGCGTGTTCGTCTATGGCAGCGTATTCATCGATTCCGAACTCCACGCGGTGCCGATAGTCGATATAGCTCATCCGACCCCATGGGGTATCGCGTTCGACATCCCACTGATCGCGTGGCGTGCAGATCGTGGGCGTACGCTTCTGAAACTTCACGGCGTCACACCCGGAGTCGACGGCTTGGTCGATCAAAGCGATCGCGTTGCCGAGGTCGCCGTTGTGGTTGATGCCGATCTCTCCGGTGATGTACACCGCGTGGCCCGCGCCGACCGCGCGGTCCCCGAGCGAGCGCGACGGGCTTTCCAGGAACCAAATCTTGCTCGCCATCACGCCTCCCACATAAGACTGGTCGAGGCTTTCATTCCGAGCCTCTTCATGATCTCGACGGTAGGCAGGGGAAATGGCTAGCCGAGCGTTGCGAGCTGAACAGCAGGCAAACACTGCAACAACGTGGCAGAGCTGATCATCTGGAGTTCACTCAGCGTTGCCCGGTCACTTACCTGGCGATCATCAAGTGTCGCGGCCGACTGCTTATGGTCGGGAAGGTGATCAGGTTGTCGGTGATCGTTCCGTTTTTCAACGTTGAGCGGTACGCGGCCGAGAATCTGGCCAGCCTGGCACAGAATGCCAACCCAGATATGGAGTTCATTCTGGTTGACGACGGCTCCACCGATGCCACCTCATCGATCATCGCCGAAGGCGCAGCGTGGTTGTCTGGTGCGCAGCTGATCAGACTCTCGAGAAATTCGGGGCTCTCGGCTGCGCGGAATGCGGGTCTCGCGCAGGCCCGTGGGCGCTACCTGAGCTTTCTTGACGGAGACGATGTCGCGGCGCCGGGCCATTTCTCGGCGCTCGTACAGGTGATAGAGCGGTTGCGGTGCGACTTCGTCCGAACTGATCATGTCCAGGTTCGCGGCCGGCAACGGCTGCTGCACCGCACCAGCCATGCGCCGCGAGGCGTTGCCTGCCCGGCGCGTTCCGGCATCGGGCCGGCCGGGCAGCGCAGTTCAGTCGACGCTCCATACGCCTGGGCTGGGATCTACCATCGGCGACTGCTGGAGGCGGGTTTACTGCGCTTCGACGAGGACCTGCGGACCTGCGAAGACCGGCCGTGGATTTGGGGACTGCATCTGCATGCACATACCTTCGCGGTCGTTGGACTCCACGGCGTCCGCTATCGCCGAGACATCTCCGCCTCGCTTACCCAGCTCAGCGACGAGCGGCAGTTCGACTTCATTCCAGCCTTCGAGCGGATCATCCACCAAGTGTCGGCTGACCCAGATGCGTCCATCTTGCTTCTCAAGGCCCTACGGTCGTACTGCGCTGTGATTTGCCACCACTTGAGCCAGCGCGAGCGCTATCCACTCTCGTTGCAGTACAAGCTGCAAAACGCGATCGTCGCCTCACTTCGCCGGCTGCCAGTTGAGCCGCTCCAGATAACCATCGCGGCCCTCGATGTCGAGCGAGCTGTGACCGTCGAGAAGCTCCTACTCGAAGCGGCATGACGACCCAGATCGTGCTGGCGTCCACGGCTTTCGGCCTGGTCACCGCTACCGCGGCGTACGAGAGCGGGGGATTCGACCGGTGCGAACGCCGGATCCTGGTGATCACATGCACTACGGCGATGCCGGAGGCAACGATGCCCATGCGGGCGGTTGCAGGCGTATCGGAACTCATGAGCCGCTTCGATGCTGTATACGACTACAACGCGTGCATTGAGCCCCAGCATCCCTCGATATGGCGGCCGCGGCCCGGTGATCTACCACTGTGGGAGCGCCATTTCCGGCAGCTCTGGGATTTGGGTGCCGATGATCTGCACCTGGTCGTCGAGAGCATCCATGTCAATCCGGCACAGGCAGTCTGCCGCATCTTCGGCGACGCCCGGATCGACGTCTACGCCGATGGTCTGATGAGCTACGGCCCGACGCGGAGCGCGTTGCCGGAAATGGTCGCCAGCCGGATCGAGCGGCTGCTCCATCCCGATCTTGTCCCGGGCGTGACCCCGTTGCTGCTCAGCGACCGGCGGGTGCCCACCGTCATCATCCCGGATGAGAGCTTTCGAGCAGTGGCCAAGATCATGATCGCGGAAAATGCGGTGGCACGTTCCAGCGAACCCGTCGCGATGATCGTTGGCCAATATCTTGCCGCCGGCGAGCTCATGTGCGAGCTGCAGGAGGTCGACCTGTACGCGGAAATGATCTCCAGGTGTGCGGAGGCTGGGTATTCCGCTCTGGTCTTCAAGCCACATCCGAGCGCGCCGCCCACGCAACTGGCACGCCTGCACCACGCAGCACGTGCGCAGGGCGTCAGGCTGGCCATAGCCGACGAACGGGAACTGGCTGAGGCCTGGTTTGAACGTGGAGCCGTCGAGCTCGTCGTCGGATGCTTTTCCACGGGGCTGTTGACCGCAGCAACCATCTACGGGCTACCTGTCGCGCGTGTCGGCACAGAGATGATGTTGGAGCAGCTGACCCCCTTCCAGAACAGCAACCGGATTCCAGTGACTCTGGTAGACGCACTGATACCTGATCTCTCGTCGCTTGCCGGACCCAAGAATGCGCTTCGAAGCTCGATGGAAGAGGCCAATATGGACGAGGTCAGGGCGCTCGTCGTGGCGGTGGGCTACGCCATGCAGCCGCTCCGGCTGGCGGCGCGGCGCCCGGAGGCTGTCGCCTTTCTCGCCGAGCACTATGAGAGCCATTCCCGCTACTTCAAGCGCCGGCGGCTGACCCGGCTTGGTTTGCCTGGTCGCATGCCACCACCGCTACCCACGCCAAAACCGACGGCTGGGAGTCGTCTGTGCAGGCGGCTGCGGCGGGCTCGGACCTCACTGGGCCAATGGTTGTTGAGCGCACCCGGGACTCGACGGAATTCCACTGAGTCAGCTGCGTAGATGGCTGCAAGCGCTGGACAGCCTTCAACCGAAGCTCGATTTCGCAAGGTGTCCAGAAGGCAAACAGAAGATATCCAGGTGTGGACGTCGAA
>Ga0075424_100000425_pt1 | contig 32335 bp, 29 predicted proteins | sample SoiMethybrSBSTD3_FD_75301 | JGI IMG/M metagenome (GOLD analysis project Ga0075424, IMG submission 75301) | Bulk soil microbial communities from a Populus tree surrounding site in Tennessee, USA - Soil MetaG P. TD hybrid SBSTD3 | ecosystem: Environmental > Terrestrial > Soil > Tree plantation... | reverse complement strand
TTGCGCCAGTCGGGCCACGCGGTCGACCGGGTGAACAACGGCGCCGAAGCCGACAGCGCGCTCGCCGCCAATCAGTTCGATCTGCTGATCCTCGATCTCGGGCTGCCGAAGAGGTCGGGGCTGGACGTCCTCAAACGCTTGCGCGCGAGCGACGCGCGGCTCCCGGTGCTCATCCTCACCGCGCTCGACGGCGTGAGGGACCGCGTGCGCGGCCTCGACGCGGGTGCCGACGACTATCTCGCCAAGCCTTTCGACCTCGCCGAGCTCGAGGCGCGAGTGCGCGCGCTCACGCGGCGCTCAATGGGCGGTTGCCCGACGCTTCTCCAGCACGGCGCGCTCACATACGACCAGGTAGGCCGCAACGCTTGCCTCAAGGGCGCCCGGCTCGAGCTCTCGGCGCGCGAGCTCTCGTTGCTCGAGGTGTTTCTACAGCGTGCCGGCCGGCTCGTCTCCAAGGAACAGCTCGTGTCGCACCTTTGCGAATGGGGCGAAGAGGTCTCCCCCAACGCGATCGAGGTGTACGTGCATCGCCTGCGCAAGAAGCTGGAGCCCGGCGGCGTGCGCATCGTGACTGTGCGCGGCCTCGGCTACACCCTGGAGAAGCCGGCGAGCCGCGAGCCCGTGGCGCAAGGCCGCGGGGTATAATTCGCGCCTTCCAAAAGCGCGGCGTTCTGCCGCGCGTCCCGGACGGCCAAGTAGCTCAGTTGGTAGAGCAGAGGACTGAAAATCCTTGTGTCGGTGGTTCAATTCCGCCCTTGGCCACCATTTTCTAGGGCTCGAAGTCCGGCGCGAAGCGCCATCCTCGTTTGACAGCAGTGGCTGCCGAGCGCAACCTGTGCGCTAATTTGCGCACCGACAATGTCAAGTTGGTGCAAGCCTCGGAGCTTCCGTCGACTTGATGGGCAAGCCACCGATCACGGCAAGCGATGGCGACGTCTACGCGCTGACCAGCCAAGGCAACGCCGAGCTCAAGTCCGCGGGCACGTCGCTTTCGTCGCGGGAGCTGGAGATCCTCGTGCTCGTGGACGGCACCGCGACGGTGGCCGAGATCGCCGGCGCCTCGCCGACCATGCCGCACGCCGAAGTGATGCAAGTCCTGCAGAGGCTCGCGGACACGCAATTGATCGCGCGCGCGAGCGGGCAGAGCGCGCTGGACAACGGGTTCTTCAGCATCGTCGTGCCGCCTGGAGTCTTCAGCGGCGCCGGCGCCGAGGAGGCCAGGCAAGGCGTGACGTCGCTGAAACGCAAGGGCTATTACGTTCGCATCGCGCGCCGCGCGGCGCAGAAGCACGCAGCGAAGGAAGGCTGGCAACCGACGCTTCTGGTGGTCGACGACGACCCGGACCTCGTGAAGCTGATGCGCACCTACTTTCGCTTCGAGGGTTTCGTGGTCCGCAACGCGGGCCGGCGGGACGAGATCATGGCCGCGTTCCGCGCGCCCCCGATGCCCGATCTCGTGCTTCTCGACGTCGAATTGCCGGACGCAAATGGTTTCGACGTGCTGGCGCGCATGCGCCAGCACCCCGTCCTGAAATCCATTCCGGTCATCATGATCACGGCCGAGGCGACGCGCGAGGCAGTCCGCAAGGGGTTGCAAGCGGGCGCCGACGGCTACATTACCAAGCCGTTCGAGCCGGATTGCGTCGTGACCGCGGTGCGCGAGGTCCTCGGGCTGACGGCGGAGAAGCCGAAGCCCTAGTAGCGCTCCTTGACGTACTTGTACGGATAGTCCGGCTCGCGGTAGCCGTGGCGTTTCTGCCGCTTTGGGAATTTCACCTTTTCGCGCGGCGCGGTCTTGTAGGGAATGTGGTCGAGAAGGTGGCTGATCAGGTTGAGCCGCGCCTTGCGCTTGTCGTCGGAGCGCACCACGTACCAGGGCGCGAAGCCAGTGTCGGTCGCCTCGAACATCTCGTCGCGCGCCCGCGAGTAGTCGTACCAGCGGTTGTAGGACTTGAGGTCCATCGGCGAGAGCTTCCAGATCTTGCGCCCATCGTCCATGCGCGACTCGAGCCGGCGGGTCTGCTCCTCCTCGCTGACCTCGAGCCAATACTTGATGAGGATCACGCCCGAGTCGACGATCGCTTTCTCGACGAGGGGCACGGCTTTCAGGAAGTTCTTAGCCTCCTCCTCGGTGCAGAAGCCCAGCACCCGCTCCACGCCGGCGCGGTTATACCAGCTGCGGTCAAAGATCACCACTTCGCCCGCCGCCGGCAGGTACGGCAGATAGCGCTGGATGTACATCTGGCTCTTTTGGCGTTCGGTCGGCGCGGACAACGCGATTACGCGGAACACGCGCGGGCTCACGCGCTCGGTGATCGCCTTGATGCTGCCGCCCTTGCCGGCGCCGTCGCGGCCCTCGAAGACGATGCAGACCTTGAGCCCCTTGTACTTCACCCATTCCTGCAGCTTGACGAGCTCGATATGGAGCTTCTTGAGCGCCTTGTCGTAGTCCTTGCCCTTCAGAGGCTCCTTGGCCTTCGCTTCGCCAAGGCGCGCGCCGCCGTTACCCTTCTTCTTCGGATTCACGGTTTCACTCCTCTTCAACCAACGCTTTCAGTTTGTGCTGCGCCGAGGGGCAACGATATTGGTCTTTGGTCTTACTACTTTCGTGAACAAAGTCACATTTGCGGCGAGATTGACGCCATGGGAGCCCGGCGCGCGCTATAGAATTTTCCGCGTTGGGGGGGCCTTATGGACGGAGGCCCCGATGATTCTGCAATTTCCGAATGTACGAGCGCTGCGGCGTGCCGCGCTGGCCGCATGCAACGCAGAGCTTCTGGCCGTTACGCAGAGTGCGAGCGCGCTCGCAGGCGTACTGGCAAGAAAGAAAAGCCCCGGCAGGGGGGGACCTGAGGACCGGGGCTTGAACCGCGCATGGGCCGCGCGGAAGCGCGCACAGTAGCGGCTAAAGCGCCGCTGTACATGGGGGGTTCACTATCTGTGTGAATAAGGCTGTGGGAAAGCGGTGGTTAACCGGGGGATAACCGGCCTTGGATTCCCCGCTGTCCTCGCGGCTTACCGGGTGTTTTTGCTGGGAAATCTGGCTTTTTGCAAGGTGGACGAATAGCCGAGCAAATAGCTATTTTTGGCCCATGAGCCGCGGCGGCCGTAACATGGTCCGGTCTCGTCCGAAGCGAGACGCCCCAGGAGACCCAAATGTGCGAAGAGTGGTGGGACGAACGTCTGCTGCGGGAACAGGTGGAAAAGCTGAAGCGCGCGAGCGACGCGCCGGCTCCGATGCCCGAGCCCGAGACCGCGGACAAGCCGCAACCGAAGCCGCAACGACAGCCGGATCCCGTTCCGGTATAGCGCGACAAAGCCCCGCCCCTGCGGGGCTTTTGATTCCGGCGGCGCCTCTCCGTAGTAGAAATTGCTATGAAGACGCGTTGCGCTTCAATCCACTATATTTCCCGCTCCTGCGCTAGTCGGCATGAGCGATATCCAAAGCGGCAACCCGCTCGAACTCTCGGATCCGTACCGGCAACTCGTGAACGGCGTGCAGGACTACGCCATTTGCCTGCTCGACCGCTCGGGCCACATCGTGTCGTGGAACCGCGGCGCCGAGAAACAGAATGGCTATTCCGAGACCGAGATCCTGGGTCGGCACTTCTCCGTGCTCTATCCGCCGGAGGCGATCGAGCGCCGCGGCCCGGAGCGCGAGCTGAAGATGGCGCAGGAGAGCGGCAGGCTCGAGGACGAAGGCTGGCGCGTACGCAAGGACGGCAGCCGGTTCTGGGCCGACGTGGTGATCACGGCGCTGCACGACGAGAGCGGGGCGCTGCGCGGATTCTCGAAGAGCACGCGCGACCTGACCGAGCGCCGCCGACAGGAGGAAACCCTCCGCCAGAGCGAGGAGCGCTTCCGCGTCCTCGTCGAGGGCGTCAAGGACTACGCGATTTTCATGCTCGACACCGACGGACGCGTCACGAGCTGGAACAGCGGCGCGCAGCGCATCACCGGCTACCCGGCGGAGGAAATCACCGGGCGCCACTTCGCGGTGTTCTATCCGAAGGCGGCGATCGACAAGAGGCTCCCGGAGCAGGAGCTCGCCATGGCGCGGGAGCACGGGCGCTTCGAGGTCGAGGGCCCGCGGCTGCGCAAGGACGGCACCACCTTCTGGGCCGACTTGGTCATGAGCCCCCTCTACGACCACGAGGGGATGCTGATGGGCTACGCGAACATGGTCCGCGACGTCTCCGACCGCAAGCGGGCCGAATCGCTGGAGCAAGCCGAGCGCCGCACGAGCGAGTTCCTCGCAATGCTCGCGCACGAGCTGCGCAATCCGCTCGCGCCGATCAACAATGCGCTCCACCTGCTCGCGCTCAAGGAGCCCGCCGACGCCAATGAGAAGTGGGTGCGCGAAGTGCTTCATCGCCAGACCGCGCAGATCACCCGCCTGATCGACGACCTGCTCGACGTCTCGCGCATCACGCGCGCCGCGATCCCGCTCGACCGGCAGCCGCTCGACGTGCGAGCCGTGGTGCGCGGCGCCGTAGAGGGCTCGATGCAATGGATCCAGGCGCGCGGCCACGGTCTCTCGATCGAGCTGCCGCACGAGGCGCTGACCGTCCTCGCGGACGAGGCGCGCCTCACACAGGTCATGCACAAGCTGTTGCACAACGCGGCGCGCTATACCCCCGAGGGCGGCCAGGTCTCCATCAGCACCTTGCGCGAGGGTAATGAAGCCGTGATCCGCGTGAAGGACAACGGCGTGGGCATGGACCCGGAGCTGCTGGGTTCCGCTTTCGATCTTTTCAAGCAGGGCCAGCAGGCGGTGCAGCGGCCGCAGGGCGGCCTCGGCATCGGGCTCACGCTGGTGCAGCGGCTGGTGCGCCTGCACGGCGGTACCGTCGAGGCGCGCAGCGCCGGAGCCGATCGCGGCAGCGAGTTCATCGTCCGGCTGCCGGCGCACGATGGGCCCGCGAGCGCGGTGGCCCTGCCCGAACGTCCATTCTCGACCCCTCGCCGCGTCCTCGTGATCGACGACAACAGCGACGCCGCCAACGCGCTGCGCATGCTGCTTGAAAACGACGGCCACACCGTCAGGGTCGCGCACGACGGCGTGTCCGGCCTGGCGCTCGCGCGCGAGTACCGGCCCGAGTACCTGCTGCTCGACATCGGCCTGCCGCGGCTGAGCGGCTATGACATCGCGGCGAGCGTGCGCTGCGACCCCGAGCTCAAGCACACCACGATCGTCGCGATCACGGGCTACGGGCAGGTGCACGACCGCGCGCGCACCGCCGCGGTGGGCTTCGACCATCACCTCACCAAGCCCGTGGAGTTCTCGGCGCTGCAGGCGCTGTTCCGCGGCAAGCCTTGATCGAGCCGGAAAAGGAGATCCGAAGATGACAGCCCGACCCATCCCCCAAGGAATGCATTCGGTCACGCCGCACCTCGTCTGCGCCGGCGCGGCGCAGGCGATCGAGTTCTACAAGAAGGCGTTCGGCGCGACCGAACAGAACCGAATGCCGGGACCCGGCGGGAAGATCATGCACGCGGCGCTGCGCATCGGCGACTCGACCGTCATGCTCGCCGACGAGTTTCCCGAGTGGGGTTCGGTAGGTCCGAAGTCGCTCAAGGGCTCGCCCGTGACGATCCACCTCTACGTCGACGATGCCGATGCGTTCGTTGCCCGCGCGCAGAAAGCCGGCGCAAAAGTCACCATGCCGGTCGAGGAGCAGTTCTGGGGCGATCGCTACGGGAAGATCGAAGATCCCTTCGGCCACCACTGGTCGGTCGGCACGCATGTGCGCGACGTAACGCCAGAGGAAATGAAGCAGGCGATGCAGAAGATGGCCGGCCCGGGCCATCCTTGAGCCCGCCGGCGGGCTAGAGGAGAGCTCCCCCGGAGGGATTCTGGCGGTTATGTGCCTATAATCTAGGCACTTAGCTCGCCACAATGTCGCTCTTCGCGCTCGGCCTCAACCACCACACCGCGCCCCTCGACGTGCGCGAGCGGGTGGTCTTTCACGTCGAACGGCTGCGCGACGCGCTGGGGGCTTTGCGCACCGACCTCGCCGGAGAAGCGGCGATCCTGTCCACTTGCAACCGCACCGAGCTCTACCTTGCCGCCGGCCGGTCACCACCCGCCGCCGCCGCCGAGTGGTTTGCGCGCTACCACCGGTTCGATCCAACCGAGCTCGGGCGTTACCTCTACACGCTGCCGCAGGAGCAGGCGGTGCGCCACGCGTTCCGCGTTGCCTCGGGGCTCGATTCGATGGTGCTCGGCGAGCCGCAGATCCTGGGGCAGATGAAGGAGGCGGCGCGTGCGGCCGAATCCGCCGGGACCCTGGGCACGTTGCTGCACAAGCTGTTCCAGCGCACCTTCGCGGTGGCGAAGGAAGTCCGCAGCACCACGAGCGTGGGCGCAGCCACCGTGTCGATGGCCGCCGCTTCGGTGAGGCTCGCGGCGCGGATCTTCCCCAGCCTCAAGGACCAGAAGGTGCTGTTCATCGGGGCCGGCGAGATGATCGAGCTGTGCGCGACCCATTTCGCCGCCCAGGCGCCTGCGCGTCTCGCGGTCGCCAACCGTACAGCGGAGCGCGCCGAGCGGCTCGCGCACCGCTTCAACGGCGAGGCGATCGAGCTCAAGGGCCTCCCCGAGCGGCTGCACGAGTACGACATCGTTGTTTCTTGCACCGCTTCGTCGCTGCCCATCCTCGGCAAGGGCCTGGTCGAGCGGGCGCTGCGCGCGCGCAGGCGCCGGCCGATGTTCATGGTGGACCTCGCGGTGCCGCGCGACATCGAGCCTGAGGCGGGCGAGCTCGACGACGTGTTCCTGTACACGCTGGACGATCTCGCGCAGATCGTCTCCGAGAACCGCGACGCCCGCCGCTCGGCGGTGGATCAGGCCGAGGTGATCATCGAAACCCAGGTCGGCCAGTTCATGCGCTGGATGCAGGCGCGGGAGAACGTGCCGCTGATCCGCGCGCTGCGCGAGCATGGCGAGCAGGCACGGCGCCAGGAGCTCGAGCGCGCGCTGCGCGCCCTGCAGCGCGGCGACGACCCGGCCGCGGTGCTCGAGTCGCTGTCGCAGGGGCTCACCGCCAAGCTGCTGCACGCGCCGACGCAGGCGCTGAACGAGGCCGCCGGGGACGAAGGCCGCATCCTGGTCGAAACTCTCTCGCGGCTCTTTCGCATCAAGTGAAAACCACGCTGCGGTCGAAGCTCGACAGCCTGGTCGGGCGCCTCACCGACCTGGACGGGCTGCTCGCGTCCGAGAACGCCACGCGCGACATGGACCAGTTCAGGAAGCTCTCGCGCGAGCGCGCCGAGCTCTCGAACCTGGTGGCGTTGTACGAAAACTACCGCAAGGCCGAGGGTGACGCCGAGGCGGCGCGCGAGCTCGATCTCGCCGAAGAGCTGAAGAATTCGCGCGCCGAAATGGAGCGGCTCGAAGGCGAGCTGCAGAAGGCGCTGCTGCCCAGGGACCCGAACGACGAGCGCAACACCTTCCTCGAGGTGCGAGCGGGCGCGGGCGGCGATGAGTCGGCGCTCTTCGCCGGCGAGGTCTTCCGCATGTACGCGCGCTACGCCGAGCGCCAGCGCTGGCAGGTCGAGATCATCTCCGAGAGCCCTTCCGAGCTCGGCGGCTACAAGGAGGTCATCGCGCGCATCGTCGGCCAGGGCGCCTACTCGAAGCTCAAGTTCGAATCGGGCGGACATCGCGTGCAGCGCGTACCCGAGACCGAGGCGCAGGGACGCATCCACACCTCGGCGTGCACCGTCGCCGTCCTGCCCGAGGCCGATGCCGTCGACGACGTGGTGCTCAACCCGGCGGAGTTGCGCATCGATACCTTCCGCGCCTCGGGCGCTGGGGGCCAGCACGTCAACAAGACCGAGTCCGCGATCCGCGTCACGCATCTGCCAACCGGCATCGTGGTCGAGTGCCAGGATTCGCGCTCGCAGCACAAGAACCGCGAGAAGGCGCTGAGCGTGCTGAAGGCCAAGATCCGCGACAAGCAGGAGCGTGAGCAGCAGGCCAAGACCGCCTCGACGCGCAAGTCGCTCATCGGCTCGGGCGACCGCTCCGAGCGCATCCGCACCTACAACTTCCCGCAGGGCCGGGTGACCGACCACCGCATCAACCTGACCCTGTACAAGATCGACCGCATCATGGACGGCGAGCTCGACGAGATCATCAACGCGCTCTCCGCCGAGCAGCAGGCCGAGCAGCTCGCGCAGCTCGCCGAAGAAGCGGCTTGACGGTCGCGGACGCGCTTCGCACCGCCTCCATCGACGCGCGCGAGGCTAGGCTGCTGCTTGCCGCAGCGACCGGTTTCTCCACCACCAGCGTGGTCGCTTTCCCCGAGCGCTGTCTCGCGGCCGAAGCCGAAAACCGGTTCCACGACTTCATTCACAGACGAAAGAGCGGCGAGCCGGTGGCCTACATCCTCGGGCGCAAGGAGTTCTACGGCCTCGAGCTGTCGGTCAATCCCGCGGTGCTGATCCCGCGACCGGAGACCGAGTTGCTGGTCGAGCTTTCCCTGCAGCGCGAATTTTCCTCCGTCGCCGACCTGGGCACGGGAAGCGGGGCGATCGCGCTGGCGCTCAAGCACCAACGGCCGCGGGCGCGCGTCGTCGCGATCGAGGCGAGCGCCGCGGCCCTGGTGGTGGCCAGGAAAAACGCGGCGCGCTTCAACCTGGACATCGACTTCCGGCATGGCCGCTGGCTCGCGCCGCTTGCCGGCGAGCGCTTCGACCTCATCGTCTCGAACCCGCCCTACGTTGCCGAAGGCGACCCGCACCTCGCCGACCTGGCGTTCGAGCCGGCAGCCGCGCTGGTGGCGGGACGGGATGCTCTGGCGGCCATCCGGGAGATCGTGGCGGCCGCGCCGTCCCACCTCGTTCCCGGGGGATGGCTCATGCTCGAGCACGGCGTCGGACAGGATGTGGCCGTTCGCTCGCTCCTGACGGAAAAAGGCCTTGAAGAGGTCGCCACCTGGCCCGATTTGGCCGGTATCCCCCGGGTCTCGGGGGGACAGGTAAAATGACCCCTATGGATACCCAACAGCGCATCAAGCAGCAGGTCGAGAGCCACCCGGTAGTGCTCTTCATGAAAGGCACGCCGCAGATGCCGCAGTGCGGCTTTTCCGCGCTCGCGGTGCAGGTGCTCAACGCCTGCGGCGTCGGCGAGTTCCACTCGGTGAACGTGCTCGCCGACCCGGAGATCCGCCAAGGCATCAAGGAATTCGCCAACTGGCCGACCATTCCGCAGCTCTACATCAACGGCGAATTCGTCGGGGGCTCCGACATCATGCGCGAGATGTACCAGTCGGGCGAGCTGCAGAAGCTGCTGGCCGAGCTGCAGAAGGCGTAGCGCACGGCTCGCTGGGCGCTCGCGCTCTGCTTCGTTGCCGCGGCGGCTGCCGCCGCGGAGCCTGAAGAAGTTTCCTTCCCCAGCGGCAGGCTCGCGCTTCACGGATTCATCTACCGGCCCGCCGGCGGCGGACCATTCCGCGCCATCCTCTACAACCACGGCAGCGAGCAGCGGCCCGGCTGGAAGCCGGAGCTGGGGCGGTTCTTCAGCGGCAACGGCTACGTCTTCTTCGTCCCCCATCGGCGCAGCCACGGGCGCTCGCCGCGCGATCCCGAGGTCGACACGCTATACAACAGCGGTGCGAACGGGGTCGTCGCGCTGCAGGAGCTGCATCTGCAAGACCAGCTCGCGGCATTGGACTATCTGAAGCGCCTGCCAGGGGTCGATCCCCAAAAAATCGCGCTCGCCGGCTGTTCTTACGGAGGAATCCAGACCGTCCTCGCGCTCGAGGCCGGCGCGGACGGCAAGGCGAGCTTCCGCGCGGCGATCGACTTTGCCGGCGGCGCGCAGACCTGGCGCCATTCCGTAGCGCTCCAGCAGAGAATGCTCGCCGCGGTAAGAAGCGCCACCGTGCCGGTCATGTTCGTGCAAGCGGAGAACGACTACGACCTTAGCCCGAGCCATGCCTTGGCGAAGGAGCTCGGCAAGCTGGGCAAGCCGCACAAGCTGGCGATCTACCCGCCCTACGGCGCTTCGGTGCGCGACGGACACGGCGGCTTCTGCGGGCGCGGCGAGGCGGTGTGGGGTCGAGACGTGCTCGCGTTTCTCGATACCGCCCTGCAGAACTAGCAAAAGAGCCGCAGCGTCGATTCGACCTGGCCGAGGTAGCCGCCGCCGCCGAACAGATTGAGGTGGTTGAGCAGGTGGTACAGGTTGTACATGGGCTTGCGCCGTTCATAGCCCTGGTCGAGCGGCCAGGCCTTGTCGTAGGCCTCGTAGAACTCGCGCGGGAATCCGCCGAACAGCTCCGTCATCGCCAGGTCGGCCTCGCGGTCGCCGTAGTACACCGCAGGATCGAACACCACCGGGCCTGCAACGGCGAAGCCGGCATTGCCGGACCACAGATCGCCGTGGAGCAAGGATGGCTGCGGTTCATGACCTTTCAGGATTGAAGTTCCGGGTAAGGCCAGATCAAAGCCGTTGCGCCGAGCGAGCTCGATCTGCGGCCGGATGCGGCGCTCCATCCAGAATCCGCTCCAGTCGTCGGACCAGCCGTTCCCCTGGGGCGTGGCGCCGATGTAGTTGTCGCGCTGCCATCCGAAGCGCGGTCCCGGCTTGCGGTGCGCGCCCGCCAGCATGCGCCCGAGCGCGGCGAAGTCTCTTCGGCCATTCAGGTCGAGGTATTCCATGACCAGGTACGCTCGGCCTGGCGCGATCCCGTGTGAAAAAGCTTCGGGGGCACGCACGCCGGCCGAGCGCAAGGCGGCGAGGCCGTCCGCCTCCGCCGCGAATGCGTCCGCGTGATCCTCGGAATTGGTCTTCAGGAAGCGGGTGGCGCCGGCGATGCGGACGCGGTAGCAGTCGTGGATGCAGCCGCCCGCGACGCGCTCCGCGTCTTCGATCCCGAGATCAACCCGAAGTGAGGCGGGTATTGGCAAGGTTCAGGCGCTCGACCAGGATGCCGATGAAGGCGCGGTCGAACTTGCTGCGGCAGTCGGCCGAGGCCTTGCCGAGATCGCCCACCTTCACCTGCATGATCACGGAGTCGCGTGCCGCGGTCACGGTGGCGCCGCGCTCGTGGCCGGCGACCGAAAGGTAGGCCATCTCGCCGAAGCACTGGCCCGGGCCGAGCACGGAGAGAAGCTTCTTGTTTTTCGTCACGCGCGCCTCGCCCCGGACCACCATGCAGAAGAAGTCGCCGTGCTCGCCTTCCCGCACCATGGGTGCGCCGGCCGGGATGCGCCTCCAGGAACCCAGCGCCACCACTTCCCATAGCTCCGGATCGGCGAAGGCCGAGAAGAACCGCATGTTGCGCAACGCCACGAACTTGTCGGCATCGCCGAGCTCGCCGCGGGGCCGCTCGCCCATTCCGGTGCGCATCACTTCGATCAGGTCCTCCGCCAGCTCGTCGCCGCTCTGGTAGCGCTGCGCCGGGTCCTTCTGCATCGCGCGGCGCACCACGCGGTCGAGCGATTCCGTCACCCCGCGGCGGTGGCCCGAGGGCGGCGGCGGCTCGTACTGGGTGATCTGGAAGATGATGCTGAACTTGTTGCCGCCGCGGTAGGGCAGGGTGCCGGAGAGCATCTGATACATGACGACACCGAGCGAGTAGAGGTCGGTGCGGTGATCGACCACTTCGTCGCGGATCTGCTCGGGCGACATGTAGGCCGGCGAGCCCACCCCGGTCACCTGGGTCGTCTCCGAGCCCATGTTGATGGCGAGGCCGAAGTCGCCGATGCGCACATCGGTGGGCTCGGTCGCGTAGAGGATGTTTCCGGGCTTGATGTCGCGGTGCGTCACGCCCCGGGCGTGGGCGAAGGACAGGGCGCGCGCGCACTTGAAGGCGATCTCGAGCACCTGCTCCACCGGCAGCAGGGAGTCCGGGGCGCAGAAGCGCTCCATCGTGCCGCCCGGGACATATTCCATCACGATGTAGCCCGAATCCTCGCCGATGCCCGCGTCGAAGATCTGGGCGATGTGGGGGTGCTCGAGCTTGCCCGCGAGCGACGCCTCGGTGAAGAAGAGCTTGCGGAACACGCGGCCGCGCATGGGGTCGCGCAGCGCCTCCGGGAAAATGCGCTTGACCGCGACCTCGCGCCCGCGGAACGGGTCCTGGCACAGGAACACTTCCGAGGTGGCGCCTTCGCCGAGCTTGCGAATGACGGGATAGTTGGCGACGTGCTCCACGGGCGCGGCTATCTCGGCAGTCGTTTGCGAGCGCGTGCGATGGCGGCGCGAACCTGCGGCGGCGCCGTTCCGCCGACATGGTTGCGCGCGGCCACCGAGCCTTCGGGCGTCAGCACGCGCTTTACGTCCGCGCCGATTTCCTTCGAAAAGCCCTTCAGCTTCGAAAGCGGCAGGGCGGCGAGGTCGACGCCCTGCCGCTCGGCCTCGCGCACGGCGCGGGCGACCGCCTCGTGGGCGTCGCGGAAAGGCAAGCCCTTGCGCACGAGGTAGTCGGCGAGATCGGTAGCGGTGGCGTGGCCTTCGAGCACCGCCGCGCGCATCGCGCGCGGCACCGGCTGCATCCCGGCCACCATCCCGGCGAACACCGAGAGCGAGGCCTTCACCGTGTCGACCGCGTCGAACAGCGGCTCCTTGTCCTCCTGGTTGTCCTTGTTGTAAGCAAGAGGTTGGCCCTTCATGAGCGCCATGAGCGCCACCGTGGCGCCGATCACGCGCGCGCTCTTGCCGCGGACGAGCTCGGCCACGTCGGGATTCTTCTTCTGCGGCATGATCGAGGAGCCGGTGCAGTAGCGATCGGGCAGGCGCACGAAGCCGAAGCGCGGGTTCGTCCACAGCACGAGCTCCTCGGAAATGCGGGAGAGGTGCACCATGACGAGCGCCGCGGCGGCGCAGAACTCGATGGCGAAGTCGCGATCCGACACCGCGTCGAGCGAGTTCTCCGCCAGGCCTTCGAAGCCGAGCTCGCGCGCGACCCGCTTGCGGTCGATGTCGAAGCTGGTGCCGGCGAGCGCCGCCGCGCCGAGCGGCATCCGGTTCACCCGCGAACGGACCTGGCCGAGCCGCTCGCGATCGCGCTCGAGCATCTCGACGTAGGCGAGCAGGTGATGGCCGAAGGTCACCGGCTGCGCCACCTGCAGGTGGGTGAAACCGGGCATGACGAGGCCGGCGTGGCGCCGCGCCTGCTCCAGCAGCGCGCGCTCGAGCGCCACGATACGCTTCACGATCTGGTCGATCTCGTCGCGCAGCCACAGCCGCAGGTCGGTCGCCACCTGGTCGTTGCGCGAGCGCGCGGTGTGAAGCCGCTTGCCGGCGTCGCCGACAAGCGCGATCAGGCGGCGCTCGATGTTGAGATGCACGTCCTCGGCGTCGAGCGACCACTCGAACCGGCCCGCCTCGATCTCGCGCCGCACGCGGCCGAGACCGCGCTCGATCGCCGCGAGGTCGCGCCGCGGCAGGATGCCGGCCGCGGCCAGCATCCGGGCATGGGCGAGCGAGCCTTCGATGTCATACTTCGCGAGGCGCCGGTCGAAGGCGACCGATGCGGTGAAGCGCTTGACCTGCTCGTCGACCGGCTCCTTGAATCGACCCGACCACCGGGTTTTTTCTTTTTTTGGCACAAAATACGGTCACAGAATGCGGTTGAAGACCCCAACGCGACTATGGCGAGTATAGGGCAATCCGCCTATCCGGACCTGCTGCCGGATTTCCGCAACCTGGGCGTGATGGCGCGCGTGCTGGTCGCGGTGAACGCCCTGGCGGCGGCCGGCGTGCTGTTTGCCGCGCCGTATCCCGGGGCCGCGCTCGATCAGTTCATGAGCACCGCGGCATACCTCGAGCCGCTGCTGCTCGTCGAGCTGCTCGCGCTCGCCGCGCTGTCCCCGCTGCTCGCGCGCCTGCCATACTGGTCCGGCTGCGGCGCCGTGGTCGGCATCGTGCTCGTCCTGGTCGCCCTCTACCAGGCGCTCGTGGTGCGGCTTCCCGCAGAGCCGACGCCGTCGCTCGCCGCCGCGCTCGCCCTGGCCGCGCTCGTCGCCGTAGGGCTGCTCGGCTACCTGAGGCTTCTCGCCAAGGCGGGCTCGCCGGCGCTCGTGGAGGCGCGCCTGCAGGCGCTCCAGGCGCGCATCCGGCCGCACTTCCTGTTCAACAGCCTGAACGCGGTGCTGTCGCTGATCCGGCGCGACCCGAAGCGCGCCGAGCGCGCCCTGGAGGACCTCGCCGACGTGTTTCGAACGCTGATGTCGGAGCCGCGGCAGTTCGTGCGCTTGGCGGACGAAATCTCGCTGCTCGAGCGCTACGCCGGAATCGAGCAGCTCCGCCTTGGCGAGCGCCTGCGCATCACGTGGCAGCTCGAGAGTGCCCCGATCGACGCGCTGCTGCCGCCGCTCGTGCTGCAGCCGCTGCTCGAGAACGCGGTATTCCACGGGGTCGAGCCCGGCACGGCGACGGGCGAGGTGCTCGTGCGCATCGAGCGGCGCGGCGACCGGGTACTCGCCCGCATCGAGAATCCCTACGTCGCCGACCAGCAGCGCCGCGTAGGCAACCGGATGGCGCTCGAGAATATCCGCGAGCGCCTGGCGCTCTTCTTCGACGCCGAGGCGCGCATCGAGACCAGCGCGGACGGCCGCCGCTACCGGGTCGAGGTCGAAATGCCATACCGATCGGAAGGGGCATGATCAAGGTCTTCATCGCGGACGACGAGGAGCCGGCGCGCGAGCGGCTTAAGGAGCTGCTGGGCGACATCGCCGAAGAGGTCCCCACGTCGGTGGTGGGCGAGGCGCGCAACGGGCTCGAGACGCTCGAGCGGTTGCCGGAGAGCGGTGCCGAGCTGCTGCTGCTCGATATCCAGATGCCCGGCATGGGCGGGCTCGAGGTGGCGCGCCATCTCACTTCCCTTACCGAGGCGCCGACCGTCGTGTTCGTGACCGCGCACGAGCGGCACGCGGTGGACGCGTTCGAGCTGAACGCGCTCGACTACCTGTTGAAGCCGGTGCGCGCCGAGCGCCTCGCGGCGGCGCTGAAAAAAGCGACCGTTCCCGACCGCGAGCAGCTGGCGAAGGCTGCCCAGACAGCGCGCGAGTACATCTCCGTCTCGGAGCGCAATCGCATCGTGCTGGTGCCGGTGCGCGAGATCATTTTCCTGCGCGCCGAGCAGAAATACGTCACCCTGCGCACCCGCAACCGCGAGCACCTGATCGAAGAGCCTCTGGTGTCCCTGGAGCGGGAGTTCGCGACGAGCTTCGTGCGCATCCATCGCAACTGCCTCGTGTCGCGCGCAGCGATTCGCGGCTTCGAGCGCGGTGCCGACGGCGACGACGAGCCGCATTGGGTCGTGGTGCTCGACGGGCTGGAGGAAAAGCTGCCCGTGAGCCGGCGCCAATGGCCGGCGCTGCGCGAGCTGGTGGCGGAGAAATGAGGCGCCTCGTCATCGCCACGAGGCGCAGCCGGCTCGCGCTTTGGCAGGCGGAACACGTGAAGCAGCGCCTGGAGGCGTTGCACGCAGGGCTCGCAGTGGAGCTCCTGCCGCTCTCCACGCGCGGTGACGAAATCCTCGACCGGCGCCTGGACCAGGCGGGGGGCAAGGGACTGTTCGTGAAGGAGCTCGAGAACGCGCTCGCCGACCGGCGCGCCGACCTCGCGGTGCATTCCGTGAAGGACGTCCCCGCCGACCTGCCGCCCGGGTTCGTCCTGGCTGCGGTCATGGCGCGAGAAGACCCGCGTGATGCCCTGGTTTCGAAATCTTTCGAAACCCTCGCCTCCCTGCCGAAAGGCGGTGTGGTCGGTACGTCGAGCCTTCGCCGGGCTGCGCAGATCGCCGAGCGCTACCCGCAGCTCGAGCTGAAGCTGCTGCGCGGCAACGTGGAGACGCGGCTCGCCAAGCTCGATCGCGCCGAGTACGACGCGATCATCCTCGCGGTGGCGGGCCTCGTGCGCCTGGGGCTCGCCTCGCGCATTCGTTCACGCCTGGACGTGGACGACAGCCTTCCGGCCCCCGGCCAGGGCGCGCTCGGCATCGAATGTCTCGCCGCGAGCGGCGAAGTGGCCTCGCTGCTCGAGCCGCTGAACGATGCGGCGACCGCGCGCTGCGTGCAGGCTGAGCGGGGAGTCAGCCAGGCGCTGGGCGGAAGCTGCGCCGTCCCGCTGGGCGCGTACGCCGAGGAGGCCGGCACCCAGCTGAGGCTGCGTGCCCTCGTCGCCTCGGTCGACGGCCGGCGCATCGCGCGCGCCGACTGCCGGGCGGCCGATCCCGCCGCGGTCGCGGCCGACGCCGTGGCCGAGCTGCGTCGCCAGGGCGCGAGCGAAATCCTGTCGACGCTTGGCACGTAAACCGCTCCAGGGCCGAGGCATCGTCGTCACCCGCCCCGCCGGGCAGGCGGAGCGGCTCGCTGCGCTCGTGTCGGCGGCCGGCGGCCGTCCGATCGTGTTCCCGGCGATCGAGATCGAGCGGCTGCCCGAGCGGCCGCTGCCGAGCCTCGAAGAGCTCGATCTGGCGGTGTTCGTGAGCCCGACGGCGGTCGATTGCGCTTTCGAGCGAATCCGCCACGCCGATATCGCGCTGGCGGCCGTCGGCAGCGGCACCCGGCGCGCGCTGCAGGCGCTGGGCGCGCGGCGCGTGCTTGCGCCCGAAGACGGCGCCGACAGCGAGGCGCTGCTCGCGCTTCCGGAGCTCCACGACGTGGCCGGCAAGCGCATCCTGATCGTGCGTGGCGAGGGCGGCCGCGAGCTGCTTGCCGAGACGCTGGCGGCGCGCGGGGCGCGCACCGAGTATCTGGAGTGCTACCGAAGAGTGCTGCCGCACGGCGACATGGCGCCGCTCATCGCAGCGTGGGACCGCGGCGAGGTCGATGCGGTAACCGTGTCGTCGTCGGCCAGCCTCGACAACCTCATCACGCTCCTCGGCGTCCCGCGCCTCGCGGCCAAGCCGGTCTTCGTCAACCACGCCCGCGTCGCCGAGCGCGCCCGCGAGGCCGGCATTTCCGAGCTCATCGTGGCGGGCTCCGGCGACGAGGAAACCGCCGAAGCGCTGGTGGCATACTTCCGCTCCCGCAGTATGGACGACAGCCAGGAAACGAAGCAGGAACAGCAGCAGGCGCCGGAACTTCCCCGGCCGCGCAGGTCGCGGACCAATTGGCTATTGCTCTGCGCCATCCTCCTTGCCGCCGCGCTCGCCACGGTGTTCTGGCTCGACGCGCGGCAGCGCATCGACGCCACCCAGCAGGATGTGGCGCGCCGCCTGCGCGACATCGAGGCCGTCGCCCGCGAGGCGCGCAGCGTGGCGCGCCAGTCGGAAGAGGCGCAGCGCGAAACCCGGACCAAGCTCGCGCAGCTCGAGGCGCGCCTCGCCGAGTCGCAGAGCCAGCAGCTCGCGCTCGAAGCGCTGTACCAGGAGCTTTCGCGCAACCGGGACGAATGGCAGCTCGCCGAGATCGAGCAAGTGCTCGCCATCGCCTCGCAGCAGCTCCAGCTCGCCGGCAACGTGCGCGCTGCGCTCCTCGCGCTGCAGCTCGCGGAGCAACGCCTGGCGCGAGCCGACCGGCCGCAGTTCATCCCGATCCGGCGCGCCCTGGCACGCGACATCGACCGGCTGAAGACCCTTCCGACCCTCGATCTCGCGGGCATGACGATGCGCATCGACAGCCTCGCGGCGCAGGTCGACAAGCTGCCGCTCGCCTTCGACGAGCGCGCCGAGCCCGGCCCGCCGGCGAAGGATGCGGCCGCCGCCGAAGGGCGCGGCTTCTGGTCGCGGCTCTCCACCGAGGTCTGGAACGAGCTGCGACAGCTGGTCGTAGTGCGGCAAGTGGGCAACGCCGAGCCGCCGCTGCTGCCGCCGTCGCAGGCGTACTTCGTGCGCGAGAACCTGCGGCTGCGCCTGCTGAACGCACGGCTGTCGCTCCTCGCGCGCGACGAGGCCGGCTACCGCGAAGACCTGCGCATGGCGCAGCGCTGGATCCAGCGCTACTTCGATCCGCGCTCCAAGCAGACCGCCGACGCTCTCAACCAGCTTAAGCAGCTCTCCTCCACCACGGTCAGCTTCGAGCTGCCCAGCATCAACGAGAGCCTCGAGGCGGTGCGCGGCTACAAGTCGCGCCGGGAGCGACAGCCCGGATGAGGTGCGCCGGATGAGTAGCCGGGAATGAGATCGCTGTTCTGGCTGCTCGTGGTGTTCGCGGCGGCCGTGGCCCTGGTGATCGTCGGAAGGATCGAGTCGGGCTACGTCCTGCTGATCTATCCGCCCTACCGGGTCGAAGTCTCGATGCTGTTCTTCGCCATCGCGCTGGTGGCCGGCTTTGGCCTGCTGTACGCGCTCATTCGCCTGCTCGGCCACGCGCTGTCGCTGCCCGCGTATGTGCGCAGCTACCGGGCACGGCGCCGCCGGGAACGCGCGCACGCCGCGCTCTCGAGCGCGCTGCAGGCGTACTACGAGGGCCGCTATTCACGCGCGGAGAAGGAGGCGGCGGTTGCCTTCGAGGGCGGATCGGCTCCCGCGCTCGCGGCGCTCCTCGCGGCCCGCTCGGCCCACCAGCTGCGCGACTTCCAGCGTCGCGACCGTTGGCTGGACCGCGCCGACGCGCAGGGCGAGCGCATGCACAGCGCGTCCCTCGCCACGCGCGCGGAGCTGGCGCTCGAGGATCGCGACTTCGCCACCGCACGCGACGCGCTGCGCAACCTGCACAGCGTCCGGCCGAAGCAGATCGCGACGACGCGCATGCTGCTGCGCGCCGAGCGCGGCGCCGGCGCCTGGGACGAGGTCCTGCGCCTAGCGACCCAGCTCGGCAAGCGCGACGCGATCGCGCCCGCCCTCGCGGAGGAATACAAGGTGCAGGCCATGGTCGAGCTGCTCGGGCGCTCGGCGGCCGACGAGGGCGCGTTCGAGCGCCGCTGGCGCGGCATCGAGGCGAAAGACCGGGTCCATCCCCGCATCGCCGTTGCCGCCGCACGGCACGCCAACCAGCTCGGCAAGGGTTCCATGGCACGCGAGATTCTCGAGCGCGCGCTGGCGGCGGAATGGTCGCCGCCGCTCGTCGCGCTTTACGCCGAGCTGCCCGCCGAAATGGGAGAGGAAGCGAAGGCCGCCGAGGCGCGCGAGCGGATCGAGCGCGCCGAAAGCTGGCTTCTCGAGCACGCGCGGGACGCCCAGCTCCTCGCCACGCTTGGGCGCCTGTGCGCCCATGCCGGGCTATGGGGCAAGGCGCGGAGCTTTCTCGAAGCGAGCGTCTCGTTCGAGGAAACCCGCTCCGTGTACCTCGAGCTCGCGCGCCTTGCCGAGCGCCTCGGGCAGAGCACCGACGCCCAGCAGCTCTACCGCCGCGCCGCCGAGCTCGCCTGAGCGCGGCTACTTCGCCGGCCGACGCTCCGTAGTCGGGCGGAAGTCGTGCGTGATCTGGTACACCAGCGCCGGCACCATCTCCTCGCGCGGGTCCGACTTCGTCATCGAGGCGCTGATGCCTTGCTCGGACACGTTGACGCGGCCGACTTGCCTGCGTACCCAGCCGGAGTTGCTCCACACGCTCGCCCCGCTCGCGGTCTCCACGAGCCGGGCGGAAATGTCGCCCAGCACCTCGCTGCGCAGGCCGGCGTCGAGCTTGGTGAGGTCGTTGACCCGGATGTCGGTCTTTGCATCGGAGTAGGCGATCTCGCCGAGAAACACCGCATCGACGCCGTACCGCTTTCCGATGCGCTTCGCGGCATCCGCATCGAGCTGATTGCGTCCCACCGCGGCGAGCACCGCCTCGCGGCTGCCGAGCTCGATAAACCGCGTTCCCGGCTGCGCTGCCTGGATCTGCTCCTGGAGCTGCTGCGTCGCGCGCGCGCCGCCGGCGCCGCCCGAGTTGGACGTGAAATCGACCACGCCGAGCGTACCGTACCCCTTCAGATCGACGCGCGGCGGCACGCTGACAAGCACCGTGCTGGAGCACCCGTTCCCGGTAGCCAATAGGACCGCCAGCAGGATTGGTGCGAGGAAGCTGCGCATGCCACCCTCCCTTTTTGTTTGTCCGCCAGCCTACCGGAGGGCACGGCGCGGGTCGGTGACGTTTGTCCCGCCGCGGGAAAGTCGCCTCCGGCTCAGGCCCAGTCGCGCGGCTTGAGGAAGTCCGTGTAAAGCTTTTCCTCGGGGGAGCCCGGCGCGGGCTTCCAGTCGTAGCGCCAGGCGGCGTGCGGCGGCATCGACATCAGGATCGACTCGGTGCGGCCGCCCGATTGCAGGCCGAACAGCGTGCCGCGGTCGTACACCAGGTTGAACTCGACGTAACGCCCTCGGCGGTAGAGCTGGAAGCTTCTTTCCCGTTCTCCGAACGCCGTTCCTTTCCTTCTCTCCAGAATCGGGAGGTAGGCGGGTAAGAAGGCGTCGCCCACCGAGCGCGCGAGGCGGAAGGAAAAATCGAAATCGCGCTCGGCGAGGTCGTCGAAGAAGATGCCGCCGATGCCGCGCGGCTCGTCGCGATGCTTCAGGTGAAAGTAGCGGTCGCACCAGGACTTGAAGCGCGGATAGTATTCGGGCCCGAACGGCTCGAGCGCCTGCCTGCAGCGCAAGTGAAAGTGGCGCGCGTCCTCCTCGAAGCCGTAGTAGGGCGTGAGGTCCATGCCGCCGCCGAACCACCAGGTGTCGCTTGCGGCGAAGAAGCGCAGGTTGAGGTGGACCGTCGGGCAATAGGGGTTCGACGGGTGCAGCACGAGCGAAACGCCCATCGCCTCCCAGGCCTGCCCGGCGAGCTGCGGTCGCGCGGCGGTCGCCGACGCCGGGAGCTCGCTGCCTTTCACGCGGGAGAAGTTCACTCCGCCGCGCTCGAACAGCGCCCCATTTTCGATCACGCGCGTGACCCCGCCGCCGCCCTCGGCGCGCTTCCATTCGTCGGTTTTGAAGGCGCTGCCGTCGACCCCCTCAAGGCGCGCGACGATGTCCTGTTGCAGGCCAACGAAATAATCGCTGACGGTGCCGGTGTCCATGTCAGGCGCGCTTGATGGCGCGGTGGCCGATGTCCTTGCGGTACTGCATGCCGTCGAAGCGGATGCGCTCCACCGCCTCGTACGCGCGTGTGCGGGCCATCTTCACCGAGTCGCCGAGCGCGGTGGCGCACAGCACCCGGCCGCCGTTCGTGACGAGGGTCTTGCCCTCCGCGCGGGTCCCGGCGTGGAACACCCTGCAATCGTCCGCCGGCACCGGAATCCCTGTGATCGGGTCGCCCTTGCGCGGATCGTCTGGATAGCCGTGCGCGGCGAGCACGACACCGAGCGCCGCGCGGCGGTCCCAGGCCGCCTCCACCCGCGAAAGGCTGCCGGCGAGCGCGCGCTCGACGAGCTCGAGCAGGTCGGACTTGAGCCGCAGCAGGATCGGCTGGGTCTCCGGGTCGCCGAGGCGGCAGTTGAACTCGATCGTCTTCGGATTGCCGGCCTTGTCGATCATCAGGCCGGCGTACAGGAAGCCGCTGTAGGGGAGGCCGTCCTGCGCCATCCCCTGGATGGCGGGTTGGATGATCTCGCGCATCACCCGGGCGTGGATCTTGGGCGTGACGATCGGCGCCGGGGAATACGCGCCCATGCCGCCGGTGTTGGGACCCTCGTCGCCGTCGCGCAAGCGCTTGTGGTCCTGGCTCGTGGCGAGCGGCAGTACGCTCGCGCCATCGCTCATAACGATGAAGCTCGCTTCCTCGCCCTGCAGGAACTCCTCGACTACCACCCGCGCGCCCGCTTCGCCGAGGCTCTTCTGGTTCATCATGCGCTCGATCGCGGCCTGCGCCTCCTCCACGCTCGCGGCCACCACCACGCCCTTTCCCGCCGCGAGGCCGTCGGCCTTGACGACGATGGGCGCGCCACGCTTCGCCACGAACGCCTTGGCGAGATCGGCGCTCTGGAACGTGCGATACAGCGCGGTCGGGATGTTGTGGCGCACCATGAACGCCTTGGCGAAGTCCTTGGACGACTCGAGCTGCGCCGCGGCGCGAGTCGGACCGAAGATCTTGAGGCCCGCGTCGCGGAAGGCATCCACCACGCCCGCGGCGAGCGCCGCCTCGGGGCCGACCACCGTGAGGTAGATGCCTTCCTTCTTCGCGAAGGCGACCAGATCGGCGACCTCCGAGAGCGCGACGTTCTCGAGGCCGCTCTCGCGCGCCGTGCCGCCGTTGCCGGGAGCGACGAACACCTTCTGCACCTTGGGACTCTGCGCGAGCTTCCAGGCGATGGCGTGCTCGCGTCCGCCCGACCCGATCACGAGGAGCTTCATGTCAGTGGCGGAAGTGCCGCACGCCGGTGAAGATCATGGCGACGCCGCGCTCGTCCGCGGCCGCGATGACCTCCGCGTCGCGCATGCTGCCCCCGGGCTGGATGACCGCGGCGGCGCCGGCCTCGGCGAGCGCGTCCAGCCCGTCGCGGAACGGGAAGAATGCATCCGAGGCCACGACCGAGCCCTTGAGCGAAACGCCCGCATCCGCCGCCTTCGTCGCGGCGATGCGCACGCTGTCGACCCGGCTCATCTGCCCGGCGCCGACGCCGAGCGTGGTTCGGTCGCGGCAGAAGACGATGGCGTTCGATTTCACGTACTTGGCCACGCACCAGGCGAAGACGAGATCCGCGCGCTGCGCTTCGCTCGGCGCCGCCCGCGTGACGAGCTTGAAATCCCTGGGATCGAGCACCTGCGAGTCGCTGGTCTGCACGAGCAGGCCGCCGCCGACGCGCTTGTAGTCGTGCGCCTGCGCACCGTGGGTCAACGGCACCTCGAGCACCCTCAGATTTGCCTTCCTGGCGAAGATCTTTTGTGCTTCCGCCTCGACGCGCGGCGCGATCACGACCTCGGCGAACTGCGCGCCGAGCGCTTCGGCCGTGCGCGCGTCGAGCGCACGGTTGAACGCGAGGATGCCGCCGAAGGCCGACACCGGGTCGGTCTTGAACGCCTTCGCGTACGCTTCAGCGAGCGTATCGGCGATCGCGGCCCCGCACGGGTTGGCGTGCTTCACGATCACGCAGGCCGGGTCGGTAAAGCTCTTCACGCACTCCCACGCGGCGTCGGCATCTGCGATGTTGTTGTAGGACAGCTCCTTGCCTTGCACCTGGCGGTAGGCGGCGACGCCACCCGGGGCGGGCCGTTCATCTCGATAGAAGGCCGCGCTCTGGTGCGGGTTCTCGCCGTAGCGCAGGTCCTCGAGCTTCTTGAACTGCAGGTTGAGCACGTTCGGATATTCCTTTCGGCCGTGCGAGCCGTCGAGCGAGGAGAGGTAGTTGGCGATCGCGCCATCGTACGCCGCCGTGTGCGCGAACACCTTTGCCGCGAGCTCGAAGCGCGTCGCCGGCGACACTTCGCCCGCCGTGCGCATCTCATCCAGCACCCGCGAATAATCCGCCGGGTCGACCAACACGGCGACCCCGGCGTGGTTCTTGGCCGCGGAGCGCAGCATGGCCGGTCCGCCGATGTCGATGTTCTCGATCGCGTCTTCGAAGCGGCACTCCGGATCGGCCACCGCAGCCTGGAACGGGTAGAGATTCACCACCAGGAGATCGATAGTGCCGATTCCGGCGCCCTCGAGCGCGGCGACGTGGGCCGGATCGTCGCGCCGCGCGAGCAGGCCGGCGTGGATCTTCGGATGCAGCGTCTTGACGCGTCCGTCGAGCATCTCCGGAAAGCCGGTGTACGAGGAGACTTCGGTGGCGGCGATGCCCTCCTTGCGCAAGAGCTTCGCCGTGCCGCCGGTGGACACGAGCTCGACCCCGAGGACGGCCAGGGCGCGCGCAAGCTCGACGATGCCCGACTTGTCGGAGACGCTGAGAAGAGCCCTGCGGACTTTCGACACTACCCTTTGATCCGCAGCTGCTGCATCTTGGTGCGCAGCGTATTGCGGTTGATGCCCAGCATCTGGGCGGCGAGCGTCTGGTTTCCCTTCGCCTGCGCCAGGACCATCTCGATCATGGGCTTCTCGACGTTCTTCAGCACCATGTCGTAGATGGAGGTCGGCTTCTCGCCGTCCATGTCCTTGAAGTAGCGCTCGAGCGATCGCTTGACCGAGTCGGCGAGCTCGTTTTGTCGGTTCATGCGGCGAGCCTGGAGAAATAGTCGTTCACTGCGGCATGCTGCGCCACCGCGCTGTCGATGCGAACCGCCGCGCAGCGGAACTCCTCGCCGCCAGGCAGCGCGCGCACCGTCCATCCGATGTGCTTGCGGGCCACGCGCGTTCCCTGCTCCTCGCCATAGAGCGCGTAGAGGCCCTCGAGGTGCTCGAGGAGCACGGCGCGGATCTCGGCGAGCGGCGCCGGCGCGGCGCTCGTCCCCGTGGCGAGGAAGTGCGCGATCTCGCGGAAGAGCCACGGCCGTCCCTGGGCGGCGCGGCCGACCATGATGCCGTCGGCCCCGGTCGCCTCCAGCACCCGCTTTGCCTCCTCGGGCGTTTCGACGTCGCCGTTGGCGATCACCGGGATGCGCGCTCGCGACTTGACCTCGGCGATGGTCGCGTACTCGGCTTGCCCGCGGAACGCGCAGGCCCGGGTGCGGCCGTGGATCGCGAGCATTTGCACCCCGGCCGCCTCGGCGATGCGCGCAATGGAAAGCGCGTTGCGCCGCTCCGGGCAGGGCCCGGTGCGGATCTTGAGCGTCACGGGCACCTCGACCGCCTTCACCACCGCCTCGAGGATGCGCGCGACCAGCGCCTCGTCCTCGAGCAGCGCCGAGCCGGCGAAGACGTTGCAGACCTTCTTCGCCGGGCAACCCATGTTGATGTCGATGATCTGCGCGCCGAGGGCGACGTTGTGCCGGGCCGCATCGGCGAGCATCTGCGGCTCCGCGCCCGCGATCTGCACCGCGATGGGGCCCGCTTCGCCGCCGTGGTCGACGCGCAGCCGGGTCTTGCGCGACTCGCGCAGCTCGGGCCGCGAAGACACCATCTCGGACACGGCGACGGCTGCGCCGTAGCGCCGGGCGAGGCGGCGAAAGGGACGGTCGGTGATGCCTGCCATCGGAGCGACGAACAATCCGCTGCGCAGAACATGCGCGCCGATTCTCATTGGCCGTGGCGTCTTCCGGAAAAACAGGGAAGCGAATTTTATCCGCTTTGCCTGGCAAAAAGAATCGTCCAGCGCGATCACTGTTGTTTTTTCACGGCAGCGCGGAGGGCCCGTAAATCATGCGTCGCGCGAAGAATCGTCGCGGGCCGGGAAGCAGATCGAGCGCGGTCAGCGCGACGCCGCGCGCGGCGCGCGCCAGCGGATTCGCGCCGAGGAACGCGCCGGCGAGCGCGTCGGTCACGCGGATCGCCGCCTGCGCATCGAACCGGCGGCTTGCAGCGTAACGCGCCAACACGGTTGCGTCGCCCGGATCGCGCGATTCGACAAAGGCTCTTGACAAATCCCACGCGTCGCGGAGACCGAGGTTGAGTCCCTGTCCGGCGACCGGGTGCAGCGTCTGCGCCGCGTTGCCGATGAAGACTGCGCGCGGCATCACGCGTGCCGGATTCACCCGCAGCGAGAGCGGCTGCAGCGCGCGGCTCTCGACTTGCACCGGCCGGCCGGGCCGGCGCCCCGCCGCGACGGCGAGCCGGTCGAGGAAGAGCTCTGGCGCGCATTGCGCGAGCTCGGCCGCGCGCTCGGGGCGGCAGCTCCACACGAGCGCGTAGCGCCCGGCGAGCGGCAGCAGCGCGAGCGGCCCCTCCGGCGTGAAGCGCTCGAACGCGGTATCCGCCGAGGCGGGCTCGGTGCACACCAACGCGACCAGCGCGTCCTGCGAGTAGCGCTTGCGTCGCGCCTCCGGCGCCGATCCTTCGGCATGGACGACGCACCGCGCCGGCACCTCGCTTTCCACAAACAATCCTTCGCACTTGGCGTGGAGGAGCGGCATCAGAGCCGAGTGCTCGGTCACGTAGCCGAGCGCCGGCACGCCGGCGTCGACCGCGTCCATGACGGCGCGGCCGAACGCCCCCTGCTGCGAGACGTGGATGGTCCCGATCGGCGTCGCCTCGAGCGAGCGCCATACGCCGAGGCGCTCGAGGATCAGGCGGCTCGCGTGCGAAAGCGCGAGCGGACGGAACGCGGCCTGGGTGTCGCTTCTCCCGAGAACCCTCACTTCCAGATGCGAACTCTGGAGGGCCAGCGCGAGCGCGCAGCCGACCGGTCCGGCGCCGCGGATGAGGACGTCAGTCCCTGGGGCGGGCATCGCGCATCAGCGCTTCGATTTCCGCGACTCCCTTGGGCGCTTCGGCGGTGATCACTTCGCAGGCGTCGCGCGTCACGACCACGTCGTCTTCGATGCGGATGCCGATGTTGCGCAGCCGCTCCGGCACGTCGTCGGCCGCGCGGATGTAGAGCCCCGGCTCGACCGTGAGGGCCATGCCGGGCTCGAGCGCGCGCCATTGCCCGGCGGGCTTGTATTCGCCCGCGTCGTGCACATCGAGCCCGAGCCAGTGTCCCGTGCGGTGCATGTAGAAGCGCTTGTAGGTTTCTTTCTCGAGCACCTCGTCCAGGCTTGCCGAAAGAAGTTTGAGGTCGAGCATGCCCTGCGCCAGCACGCGCACCGCGGCATCGTGCGGCTCGTTCCACGCGTTGCCGGTGCGCACCTTGTCCATTGCCGCCTTCTGGGCGGCGAGGACGATGTCGTACACCTCGCGCTGCGCCGGGCTGAAGCGGCCGCCGATAGGAAACGTGCGCGTGACGTCGGAGGCGTAGCCGTCGAGCTCGCAGCCGGCGTCGATCAGCAGGAGCTCGCCATCGCGCAACGGGGCGTCGTTGGATACGTAGTGCAGCACGCAGGCATTCGGCCCGCCGGCGACGATCGGCGAGTACGCGGGAAACTGCGCGCCGTTGCGGCGGAATTCGTGGAGCAGCTCTGCTTCGATCTCGTACTCGCGGCGGCCCGGCCGCGTCGCCTGCATTGCGCGCCGGTGCGCTGCCCCGGCAATGCGCGCGGCGCGGCGCATGACCGCGAGCTCCTGCGCATCCTTGACCAGGCGCATGTTGTCGATGGCCGCGCGCACGTCCTGCACCCGCTCGGGCGCCATGACGCCGGCGCGGCTCTTGGCGCGCACCGCGTTCAGCCAGCGCATGGCGCGCGCGTCCCACTCGGGGTCGGCGCCGACGGGATAGTGCAGCGCCGGCTGATTCTCGAGCAGCTCGATCATCTTCTCGTCGAGCGCCGCGATCGGGTAGGCCTCGTCGAAGGCGAAACGCTCGCGCGCGGCCTGCGGGCCGTAGCGAAACCCGTCCCAGATCTCGCGCTGCTCGTTGCGCTCGCGGCAGAACAGGATGCTGCGGCCCTGCGCGGTGAGCACGAGCACTGCCTCCGGCTCGGCGAAGCCGCTGAGGTAATAGAAGTGGCTGTCGAAGCGGTAGGGGAAATGCGTGTCGCGGTTGCGCAGGCGCTCGGGGGCGGTCGGCACGAGCGCCACGCCCTCGCCGATGGCCTGCGCCAGGCGCCGCCGGCGCTCGACATGGTGCGCAATGGCGTCGTTCGGTTTCAACGCTCGGTTCTTCGAGAGGCGAGGTGGCCTTCGAGCTCGGCGAGCCGCTCGCGTGTGCCGACGTCCTGCCACATGCCGCGGTAGAGCTCGCCGCCCACGAGCTGCCGGGCCGCGGCGTCGTACAGCAGGGGAGCGAGCGGCGCTTTTTTCTCCGGCGCGATGCCGGCGACCATGGCGGGCGACATGACGGCGATGCCGGCGTAAGTGTAGCGCGGCCCGGCGCCGTCGCCGACCGTTCCGTCCTCCAGCGTGAAGTCGCCGCCGCTACGGTGCGGCGGGTTGGGTACCAGGACGAGGTGGGCCAGCCGCTTGCCGAGCGAAACGCGGCGCAGGGCCGAAAAGTCGAACTCGCAGTAGATGTCCGCGTTGACGAGAAGAAACGGCGCTTCGCCGAGAAGCGCTCGCGCCTTGGCGATTCCGCCGGCGGTCTCGAGCGGCTCGCGCTCGCGCGAGTAAGTGATGCGCATGCCGTAGCGCCGGCCGTCGCCCAGGCCCTCGACGATGCGCTCGGCGAGATGCGAGACGTTGACCACCGCCTCGCCGTAGCCCGCCGCGGCGAGGCGCTCCAGGTGCCAGGCGATGAGCGGCTTGCCGCCCACTTCCACCATCGCCTTCGGCACGGTGTCCGTGAGCGGGCGCAATCGCTCGCCTTTGCCCGCTGCAAGAATCATTACCCGCATTTCAGTTCGTCCAACAACCGGATCAATGGCGCGAGGGCCGAATACCTTTTGGCAACGTCGCGCGCATAGTGAACGAAGCGCGGCGTGTCGGCGAGGTACTTGGGCTTGCCGTCGCGATAGTTGATGCGCGCGAAGATGCCGAGCACCTTCAGGTGCCGCTGCAGGCCCATCCACTCGAAGGCGCGCCAGAACTCGCCGAAATCCGCGTCGACCGGCAGATCCGCCGCGCGCGCCTTTTCCCAGTAGCGCACGCTCCAGTCGAGCACCGACTCCTCGTCCCAGCTGAGAAACGCGTCGCGCATGAGCGAAACCATGTCGTAGGCGATGGGTCCGATCACCGCGTCCTGGAAGTCCAGCACGCCGGGATTGGGATTCGAGAGCATGAGGTTGCGCGGCATGTAGTCGCGGTGCACGTACACCTTCGGTTGTGCAAGCGCGCTCTTCACCAGAAGCGCGAACACCTGCTCCATGCGCTCCTGTTGCTCGCGCTGCAGCTCGACGCCGAGGTGGCGCGCGACGTACCAGTCCGGAAACAGCCGCATTTCCCTGCGCAGCAGAGCTTCGTCGTAGGGGGGCAGCTCGGCCGGCTTCGTGGCGAGCTGCCAGCGGATCAGCGCATCGGTGGCGTCGGCGAAGAGCTGCGGCGCGTTGGCCGGCGAGATCTCCTGGAGGTAGGTCCGCGTACCGAGGTCGGTGAGCAGAAGAAAGCCCTGCGTCAGGTCCTGAGCGCGGACTTCGGGCGCGTGCACGCCTGCTTCACGCAGCAGGCGCGCCACATGCACGAAGGGCCGGCAGTCCTCTTTGTCCGGCGGCGCGTCCATGGCGATCAGCGTCGCGCCATCGTCGCTCGCGACGCGGAAATAGCGGCGGAAGCTCGCGTCCTCGGATGCCGGGGTGAGGGTGAAACGCTTGCCGAGCTCGCCCGCGAGCCAGCGCTCGAGCGCCTCTCGGCGAGAGTCTCGGCGAGGGTCGGCGTGTATCATTGAAAATTCTAACATCAACGAAAAAAGGTCCCGCTCTCGATGCGGTACCGCGTCGCGCTGTTGGCATTGTATTTCTCGGTGCCAGCCCTTGCGCAGAGCGTCCCGCCGGCGCAGGCGCAGGGCGCGACCACCGTCGACGCCGAGGCGATCGAGGGCGTGGGCGACCTCGAGGTCACCGCGCGCGGCAACGCGGAGATCCGTCGCGACGACGTCACGATCTTCGGCGACCTGCTGCGCTACAACGCCGAATTCGGCCGCGTGCAGGGCGAGGGCGGCGTGCGCCTGCAGCGGGACGGCGACCGCTTCTACGGCCCGCGCCTGCAGTTCAACACGCTCGAGGACAGCGGTACGGTGGAGAGTCCTCGCTACCTGATCCAGCGCGAGGCCACGGCGCATGGCGGCGCAGAAGAAGTCGAGATCATCGACCACGAGCACTACCGCATGAAGAAGGGCAGCTTCACCACCTGCGAGGTCGGGCGCGACGACTGGGTGCTGCAGGCTTCGGAGATCGATCTCGACTACGACAGGCAGGTGGGAACTGCGAAGCAGCCGCGGCTGCGCTTCTACGACGTGCCGATTTTCGCTTTCCCGTACGCCACCTTCCCGCTCGAGAACAGCCGCCGCAGCGGCGTGCTCTCGCCCTACTACGCGCAGACTTCGCAGCGCGGCCTCGAGTTCGGCGTGCCCTACTACTGGAACATCGCGCCCGAGGCGGACCTGACCGTCACCCCGGTGTACATGAGCAAGCGCGGCATACAGCTGAAGAACTGGGGCCGTTATCTTCAGCCGAACTACCAGGGCGAGATGAGGCTCGAGTACCTCCCCGACGACAAGGTGTTCGGGGCGACCCGCTCCGGCGTGTCGTGGCAGCACGCGCAGACGTTCGCGCCGAACTTCACCGGCAACCTGGACTACAACAAGGTTTCGGACGACCGCTATTTCACCGACCTCGCGAGCCAGGTGCGCATCGTGTCGATCGGCAACCTGCAGCAGGACGGCTATGTCACCTACAGCGGGAGCGTGGGCCGCTTTCCCTACGGCGTCCAGGCGCGCGTGCAGAGCTTCCAGACCCTGCAGGACCCGCTGGCGCCGATCGATCCGCCGTACCACCGCGTGCCGCAGCTCACGTTCAATTCCTACGGGAACAACCTGGCGGGCCATTTCGACACCACGCTGCCGGCCGAGCTGGTGCGTTTCACCCACGACGTCAAGGTCGAAGGCACGCGCGCGAGCGTCAACCCCTACGTCTCCATGCCGTTCCTCGCGCCGAGCTGGTTCGTTACGCCCAAGGCCGGATTTCGCGCTGCGAGCTACAACCTCGACCAAACCGATCCCGCCGCCCAGACGACGCCGCACGCCACGATCCCCTGGTTCAGCCTGGACAGCGGACTGGTGTTCGAGCGCAACGCGCGCTTCTTCGGCGACACGCTCACCCAGACGCTCGAGCCGCGCCTGTTCTACGTGAAGGTGCCTTACCGCAACCAGGACGCGTTCCCCGTGTTCGACACGGCGCTCGCAGACTTCAACTTCACCCAGCTGTTCAGCGAGAACCGCTTCACCGGAGGCGACCGCTTCGGCGATGCCAACCAGTTGACGCTCGCCATGAGCTCGCGCTTCCTCACGCAGAACGGGACGGAGGCCCTGCGGGCCACCCTGGGCCAGCGCTGGTATTTCGAGGACGAGCGCGTCGGGCTCACTCCCGACGCGCCGCTGCGCACTGCGAAGCTGTCCGACATTTTGGGGTCGGTGGGCGGGCGCCTCTTCCGCCACTGGACGTTCGACACCACCGCCGAGTACAACCGGCTGGAGCAGGAGACGGAGCGCTTCGGCATTTCGTTCAAGTACAACCCCGAGATCGCCAAGGTCCTGAACGCGAGCTACCGCTTCACCCGCGGTTCCGTGCGCCAGGTGGACATCGCAAGCCAGTGGCCGATTGCCGCCGGCTGGTACGGCATCGGGCGCTACAATTACTCCTTCCTGGACGGTCGGCTGCTCGAGGGCCTGGCGGGTGTCGAGTACAACGCGGGCTGCTGGGTGTTTCGAGGGGTCGTGACCAAGGTGCAGGCTGCAACACAGGTGGTGTCGACCGGACTCTTCTTCCAGCTCGAATTCAACGGCGTGGGGCAGGTCGGCACCGAGGACGTGGTGGGCCTGCTGTCGCGGAACATCCCGGGCTACACGGTGACCAACCCCAGGAATGCGGCGGCCGGACCGCCGAGCTTGCAGAGGCCGCTGCCGTTCCAGCAGGTGTACTAGGAATCGAAAGATGCGTGGATGGTCAATGTTCTTGCTTCTGCTGCTGCCGTGCCTCGCGCTGGCGCAGAAGGCGGAGCTCGTCGACCGCATCGTGGCGGTCGTGAACAAGGAGGTGATCACCAACTCCGAGCTCAACGCGGCGATCGCCTCCGCCGAGCGCCAGCTGCGCCGGCAGGGGACGGCGGTCCCTCCGCGCGCGGTGCTCGAGCGGCAGATTCTCGAGCGGCTGGTGGTGGACAGGGCGCAGCTGCAGAAGGCGCGCGATACGGGCATCCGGGTCGACGACGTCCAGCTCGACCGCGCGGTCCAGCGCATCGCCGAAAACAACAAGATGACGCTCGCCGATTTCCGCAGCACGCTCGAGCGCGACAACGTCCCGTTCGACGCCTGGCGGGCGGACCTGCGGGACCAGATCTTGGTATCGCGCCTGCGCGAGCGCGAGGTCGAGGACAAGATCCAGGTGAACGACAGCGAGATCGACCTCTTCCTCGAGGAGCTCAAGGCCAACCCCGAGCGCTCGGAATACAACGTGTCGCACATCCTGGTGCGCGTACCGGAAGGGGCCAGCCCCGAGCGCATCGAGGAGGCGCGCGCCCGGGCGCAGAAGGCGCTTGCCGAGGCACGCGAGAGCGGCGATTTCGCCCGGGTGGCGGCGGCCTATTCCGACGCCCCGGACGCGCTCGAGGGCGGCAACCTCGGCTGGCGCGCGCACGAGCGGCTGCCCGAGATCTTCTCCGGAGCGCTGGCGAAGATGAAGCCGGGCGAGGTGACCGAGCCGCTGCGCAGCCCCGCGGGCTTCCATCTGGTCAAGCTGAACGAGCGCCGCGACGCCAGCGGGAGCTCCGCGCCGGTCACGCAGACGCGGGCGCGCCACATTCTCGTGCGCACGAGCGAAGTGGTGTCGGAGAACGAGGCGCGCAGGCGCCTCAACGACATGCGCGAGCGCATCGTCAACGGCACGGCCGACTTCGCCGAGCTCGCCAAGGCGAACTCCGACGATACCGGCAGCGCCGCGCGCGGCGGCGAGCTCGACTGGATCTATCC
>Ga0075424_100000424_pt1 | contig 32350 bp, 32 predicted proteins | sample SoiMethybrSBSTD3_FD_75301 | JGI IMG/M metagenome (GOLD analysis project Ga0075424, IMG submission 75301) | Bulk soil microbial communities from a Populus tree surrounding site in Tennessee, USA - Soil MetaG P. TD hybrid SBSTD3 | ecosystem: Environmental > Terrestrial > Soil > Tree plantation... | reverse complement strand
CCAAGTTGCCCTACGACACGCTCAAGGACTTGGCGGGGGTCACGCAGACCGGCTCGTCCAAGTACGTGCTGGTCGCCGCGCCCTCGAGCGGCATGAAGTCGCTGGGCGAGCTGCTCGCGGCGGCGCGCAGCCGGCCGGGCCAGCTCAACTTCACCTCCGCCGGCGTCGGCAGCGGCACGCACTTCGCGGGCGAGCTTTTCAAGTCGATGGCGGCGATCGACGTGGTGCACGTGCCGCACAAGGGCATACCCGAGGCGCTCGCCGACGTGCTGAGCGGGCGGGTGCATTTCTTCATGGCACCGATCGCCAACGCGGTGAACCAGGTGAGGGAAGGGCGCCTCGCGGCGCTCGGCGTCTCCTCGCTCAGCCGCGATGCGCTGCTGCCGGAGGTGCCGACCATCGACGAGGCCGGCGTGCCGCGCTACGAGTGCGAGCTCTGGTTCGGGCTGCTCGCGCCCGCCCGCGTGCCGCGGCCGATCATGGCGCGGCTGGCGAGCGAGATCGGCCGCATTCTGTCGGATGCCGATACGCGGGCGCGCTGGACGCCCCTCGGCATCGAGCCGCGGCCGACGACGCCCGAGGCTTTCGACCGGCTGCTGCGCTCCGAGGTCGCGACCTTCGCGCGCATCGCGCGCGAAGCGAACATCACTTCGCAGTAGCCGGCGGGGCGGTCTTGATCGTTTCTTCGGGCTTCGGCGGCTCGGCGGGCGGGATGGGAGCCGGCGCGGCGAGCGGCGGCTCCTCCATCCCCTTGGGCAGCGCGAGCCCCTGATCCTGGATGCGGATGTCGACCACCGGCGCGATGAAGGAGTTGCGCCCGGCGGCCGGCGCGCCCACGGGGCGATCGGAGCTCGCCGGCGCGATGCCGGGTTGAGTTTGTGCTTGCGCAGCGGTCGTGGCGAGGGCGACGAGGATGCTCGCCAACGCCCGGCTGCCCGTCGAATTCGATCTGTGCATGGCGCCCCCTTCGAGCACCATCTTATTCGTCAGTCCTGCTTCGCGCCAGAGAGCTTCACGACCTTGGCCCACTTGGTGATGTCCTCGCGCAGGAACTTGTCGAACTGGTCGATCGACATGCCCATCGGCACCGCGCCCTGCTTGCCCCAGGTTTCCTTGACCTCGGGCGAGGCGAGGACCTTGTTGATCTCGCCGTTGAGCTTCTCGAGCACCGGCCGCGGCGTGCCCGCCGGCGCCATCATGCCGAGCCAGATCGTCGCTTCGTAGCCCGGCACCCCGGCCTCGGCGACGGTCGGCACGTCCGGGGTGACCGACGAGCGCGACTTGCCGGTGGTGCCGAGCGCCTTGACCTTGCCCGCGCGCGCGTTGCCGGCCATGGTGGTGATGGCGTCGAACATCATCTGCACCTGGCCGCCGAGGATCGCGGTGCGCGCCTGGTCCGAGCCCTTGTGCGGCACGTGCACGATGTCGACGCCGGCCATTGCCTTGAAGAGCTCGCCCGCCATGTGATAGGGCGTGCCGGTGCCCGACGAGGCGTAGTTGAGGGTGCCGGGCTTCGCTTTGGCGAGCGCGATGAACTCGCGCAGGTTGTTCGCCGGCACCGACGGGTGGATCACCATCAGCAGCTCGGAGGAGTTGAGCGGCGTGATCGGCGCGAAGTCGCGCATCAGGTCGAAAGGCTTCTTCGGCACCAGCGTCTCGTTCACCGTGTGCGTGTTCGACATCACGAGCAGCGTGTAGCCATCGGGCGGCGACTTCGCTACCGCGTCGGTGCCGACGATCGAGCCGCCGCCGGGGCGGTCCTCGACCACGAACGGCTGGCCGAGCGCGTCCTGCAGCTTGGCCGCGATGAAGCGGCCGTAGAGGTCGGCCGGGCCGCCGACGCCGTAGGGCACGATCACTTTGACGGGGTGCGTCGGATAGCTCTGCGCCGACGCGGCCAGCGCGCACAGCGCGAGCGCGACTGCGAATGCGGCTCGGATCATCCTCTCCTCCTTAATTAGAATAGCGGCGGCCATGAGAATACTCGTCACCGGTGCCGCGGGCTACATCGGTTCCGCACTGGTGCGCGCGCTCTCGCAGCAGGGCGCCGATGTCGTCGCCACCGACCAGACCGCGATGCCGTTTCCAGGCGCCGTCGCCGGCAACATCGCCTATCCCCAGTTCGCGCGCTCGCTGATCACACCCGAAGTCGGCGTCGTATTCCACCTCGCTTCGCTGGTGTCCGGCGGCGCCGAGCAGAACTTCGAGCTCGGCACCAAAGTGAACCTCGACGCGACGCGCGACCTGCTGGAAGCATGCCGGCTGAACGGCCATTGCCCGAAGTTCCTGTTCGCCTCGTCGATCGCGGTCTACGGCGGCCAGCTGCCCGACACCGTGAGCGACGACACGCCCGCCGCACCGCGGCTTTCGTACGGCGCGCAGAAGCTGGTGTGCGAGGTCCTGATCGACGACTACAGCCGGCGCGGCTTCATCGACGGGCGCGCGCTGCGGCTGCCGGCCGTGCTGGTGCGCCCTGGCACCGCCAACACCGCAGTGTCGGGCTGGTCGAGCGCGATCATCCGCGAGCCGCTCGCCGGCCGCGACTACGTCTGCCCGGTGAAGCCCGAAACTCGCCTCGCGTGCATTTCGCTGCGCCGCGTGGTCGATGCTTTCCGTCACGCGGCTTCTCTTTCTTGGGAAAGGTTTGGTTCAAAACGCACCGTGCTGCTGACCGGCATCAGCGCGAGCGCCCAGGAAATGTGGAACGCCGTCCGGCCCAGGGCGACAGGCAAAGTCCGCTTCGATCCGGATCCCTCGCTGCAAAAGGTGATGGACGGCGCGCCGAAGGCGACGCTCTCAAGGCGCGCCGCCGAGCTCGGATTGGCGCACAGCGCGAGCATCGATGAAATCGTCCGCGACTACGAAGAAGCTACCCTCACGCATCACGGTTGAGGGCCTGGAGCGCGCGCCGCACCGCGCGTTCCTGCGCGCGCTGGGCGTGACGGACGCGGACATGTCGAAGCCGTTCGTCGGCGTCGCCTCGACCGACGGCCGCGTCACGCCCTGCAACGCGCTGCTCGGCGAGTTCGCGCGCGCGGCGTGCGCCGGGGTGCGCGAGGCGGGCGGGGTGGCGTTCGACTTCGCCTCGATCTCGGTGGCCGACTCGATGTCGATGAACCATGGCGGCATGCGCTATTCGCTCGTGTCGCGCGAGCTGATCGCCGACGGCGTCGAGGCGGTGGTGCGCGGCCACGCCTACGACGCGCTGGTCGGCTTCGCCGGCTGCGACAAGACGCTGCCCGGCATGCTGATGGCGATGGTGCGGCTCAACCGCCCGGCGGTATTCGTCTACGGCGGCGCGGCGCTGCCCGGCCAGTGGCACGGCCGCGACGTGACCGTGCTCGACACTTATGAAGCCGTCGGCGCGGTCATGGCCGGCGACATGCCGCAGGCGCAACTCGACGAGCTGGAGCGCGTGTGCATCCCGACCCTCGGCTCGTGCCCGGGGCAGTTCACCGCCAACACCATGGCGATGGTCTCGGAGACGCTCGGACTTGCGCTGCCCGGCTCGGCGACGCTGCCCGCCGTGGCCTCCCAAAGAACCGAAGTGGCGAAGCAAGCCGGCACCGCCGTGATGCGCTTGCTGGGAGACGGGGGGCCGCTGCCGCGCGAGCTCGTCACGAAGAAGAGCCTCGAGAACGCGTGCGCGGCGGTCGCGGCGACCGGCGGCTCGACCAACGCGGCGCTGCACATCCCCGCGATCGCGCACGAGGCCGGGATCCGCTTCACGCTCGACGACTTCGCGCGCGTCGCGCGCCGCACGCCGCTTATCGCGGACATGAAGCCCGGCGGGCGCTTCCTCGCCAAGGACCTCCACGCGGTGGGCGGCGTCTATACCGTTCTCAAGGCGCTGCTGGCGCACGGTGCCCTCCATGGCGAGTGCCTGACTTTGTCCGGCGCAACACTCGAGCGGGCGCTGCAGGATCATCAGGCGCCCGACGGGCAGGTGGTTCGTCGCGATCCGATCAGCAAGACGGGCGGTCTGGTGGTGCTCAAGGGCAACCTCGCGCCACAGGGCGCGCTCATCAAGGTGGCGGGGCTGAAGTCGCTCGTGTTCGAGGGTCCGGCGCGCGTGTTCGATTCCGAGGAGGAGTGCGCCGAAGTGGTCCGCAAGCGGACCTACAAGGCGGGCGAGGTGCTCATCATTCGCTACGAGGGGCCGAAGGGCGGGCCGGGGATGCGCGAGATGCTGGGCGTGACCGCGCTGATCTATGGCCAGGGCATGGGCGAGAAGGTGGCGCTGCTCACCGACGGGCGCTTCTCCGGCGCGACCCGCGGCATGATGGTCGGCTACGCCTCGCCCGAAGCCGCGGCCGGCGGCCCGATCGCGCTGGTGAGGAACGGCGATCGCATCCGCATCGACGCGGCGCGCGGCACCCTGGAGCTGCTGGTATCGAAAGCCGAGCTCGGCAGGCGCAAGGCGAGAATGCCGAAAAAGCGGCTGGACGGCGTGCTCGCCAAGTACGCCGTGCTCGTGGGCCCGGCCCACGAGGGCGCGGTTACCGGCGCGACCAGTACGCGAAGGTCGCGCGGACGATAGAGGGCTGCAGCAGGAACTCGCGCGCTTCTTCCGCCAATTCTTTTTTCACCGCTTTGAAACCACCGGCGGCCATGGCGCGCAGCTGCATGCGCGCCGCGCGCTCGAAGAACACCGCCAGGTAGGTCGCTTCCTCGACGCTCGCGCCCGCGGTGAGCAGGCCGTGATTGGCGAGCAGGATGCATTTCGCAGCGCCGAGCGCGCCCGAGATGATGCGGCCTTCGTCGTCCGCCACCGGCACGCCGGGCCATTCGGGCAGGTGCGCGCAGCCGTGCAGCATGGCGCTGTCCATATGGATGGTCCGCAATCGATGCCCCGTGGCGGCCAATGCCGATGCATAGGGCGCGTGCGTGTGGATGATCGCCTTCACGTCGGGGCGCTTGCGGTAGATCCAGACATGGAAGCGCACCCCGGGGTTCGGCCGCCCGCCGTCCAGCGGCTGGAGGTCCTCGTCGACCCGCACCATGCGCTCGCGCGTCGCTTCGTCGAAGCCGTAGCCGAACTCGAGCGTCCACCAGCTCTCCGCATCGGCGCGCGCCGTCACCTGGCCGGCGAGCCCGGATTCATGGCCTTCGCGCGCGAGGATGCGGCAGGCCGCCGCGAGCGCCTCGCGCGCGGGCAGGTCGGCTGCGGGAAAGTCGGACGCCATCTCGCGGCTCACGCGCTCGATGAAATCCTGCTTCATCTCATCAGGCTCGGGAGATAGGTGGAGATGATCGGCAGCGCGACCAGGATCGCGAGGCGGATGCAGTCGGCGGCCATGAAAGGCAGCACGCCCCGGAAGATGGTGCGCGTCGGGACCTGCGGCAGGAGCGTGTTGAGCACGAACAGATTCATGCCGACCGGCGGGCTGATCAGGCCGATCTCGACCACCACCACGATCAGGATGCCGAACCAGATCGGGTCGACGCCGAGGTGCACCACCAGCGGGAAGAACACCGGCACGGTGAGCAGGATCATCGAGAGCTCCTCCATCGCCGTGCCGAGCAGCACATAGATCACCATGATCGCGCCGACCACGACGACCGGGCTGACGCCGAGCGTGGCGATGAAGCGCTTCAGGTCCTCGGGCATGCTGGTGATGTTGACGAACTCGGCGAACATGAGCGCGCCGATCAGGATCAGGAACAGCATCGAGGTGGTGCGCGCGCTCTCGACCAGCGCAGCGTAGAGCGCTTCCCAGGTGAGCGTCCGGCGCGCGAGCGCGAAGATCATCGCGCCGAACGCGCCGACGCCCGCGCCCTCGACGGCGGTGAACACGCCGCCGTAGATGCCGCCCATCACCAGCGCGAACAGCGCGATCACGCTGGTGACGCCCTTGTAGACGAGCGAGAGCACGAACACCGCGATTGCGCCGAGCACGGCGGCGTCGTCGGAAGGCAGCCACTTCAGGTACGTCGCGCCGATCACCGCAACGCCGACGGCCGCGAACCAGCCCACGCCCTGCAGCGTCGCGAAGCGCTCTTTCCACGACATCCGCTCGCCGCGCGGGCCGGCCTGCGGATCGCGCCAGGTGATGTACTGGACGGCGAGGCAGAGCAGCACCGTGGCGAGGATGCCGGGCAGGATGCCGGCGGCGAACAGGTGGCCGATGCTGGTGCCGGTCATGATCCCGTAGATCACCATGATGGTGGAGGGCGGGATCAGGATGCCGAGCGTGCCGCCCGCGGCGATGGCGCCGGTGGCGAGCCGGTCGGAATAGCCGAACTGCTTCATCGACGGGTACGCGACCTTGGCGAAGGTGGCGGCGGTGGCGATCGACGAGCCGCAGATCGCGCCGAAGCCCGCGCAGCCGACGATGGTCGCCATGGCGAGCCCGCCGCGCAGGTGGCCGATGAAGGCGTAGGCGGTGCGGAAGAGCTCGCGCGACATCCCGGCGCGCGTCACGAAGTTGCCCATGAGGATGAAGAGCGGGATCACCGAGAGCGTGTAATTGCGTCCGGTCTCGTAGATCTTGGTCTGCGCGGTGGCGAACGCCGCCGCCCAGTTCCAGTCGCGCATGTAGGCGTAGCCGACGATGCCCACCACGCCCATCGATAGCGCGATCGGCAGGCGCAGGAAGGCGAGCACCATCATCAGCAGCAGGCCGACCAGCGACTCGGTCATCGGCTAGGCGGTGGCCTGCGAGGCGCGCGCGGCGCCTGGCGACCAGATCTTGAAGACGTGAACCATTCCGGTGAGCGCGATCATCAGCGCCATGAAGTAGACGAACGGGCCGACCAGGATGCGCAGCACGTCGGTGGTATCGCCGTAGGAGGAGATGCGCCCGGCCTTGATCCACACCTGCCAGGTGAGGAAGAACATGATCGCGGCGCACAGCGCGTGCACGACGCGCACCCAGGCGTCGCGCAGGCGCCCGGGCAGGATGCGGTCGATGAAGTCCATGGTGACGTGCTCGTCGGCGTGCGACACCAGCGGCAGGCCGGCGAAGATCAGCACCAGCAGGCCGAGCTCGGTGATCTCGAAGGCGCCGCGGATCGGCCGGTTGAGCAGGTAGCGCGCCACCACGTCGGCGAAGGTGAGGCTCATCAGGCAGAAAAGCAGGATCGACGCGGCGATGCCGAGGACGGCATCGGCGCGCCGTTCCCAGACGGGCTCGGCGGGCGGGGTCACGAATGAAAAGGGCGCGGTTCTATCCGCGCCCTCATCTTAGTCCAGGTTAATGGGATGGCCGGCTACTTGCCGGCTGACAGCTTCTTGAGCTCGGCGTGGAACTCGTCCAGCACCGCCTTGGCGTTGAGACCCTTGTACTTGTCATTCGCCTGCTTGATCCACTCGCCGATGATCGGCGCGGAGCGCTTCTTCGCCTCGGCTTGCATCTGCGCGTTGGCGGTGACGATGTTGGCGCCGGCCGCCTTGAGGGCGTCGAGCCCGACCTTGTCCGCCTTGTCCCAGGACTGGCCGTTGGAGCGCGCGGCGTACTCGCCCGCGTGCTTCTCGATGATGGCCTGGTCCTCCTTGGCGAGCTTGCTCCACTTGTCCTCGTTCATGAAGAAGCCGAACGCGGAGCTGTAGAGCCCGCCTGGGAACACCGTCGCCTGGCCGATCACCTTGTCGAGCTTGAAGGACACGATCGACTCGAAGGGGAAGAACACGCCGTCGGCCACGCCGGAATTCAGCAGCTCGTAGGACTCGGGCGCCGGCTTGAAGAAGGGCGAGCCCCCGAGCGCCGTGATCACCTTCTCCGAGATGCCGCCGCCGGTGCGGATCTTCAGGTTCTGGAAGTCGGCGAGCGACTTGATCGGCTTCTTGGTGAACATCTGTCCGGGGCCGTGCGTCCACACGGCGAGCAGCTTGACGCCCTTGTATTCGCCGTATTTCTGGAAGTGCTTCCAGTGGATGCGCGAGAACGCCACCGAGTTGACCTCGGCGGTCTCGCCGGCGCCCGGCAGCTCGGCCATCAGCGGCAGGATGTGGCGCGCCGGCGTGTAGCTCGCCGTGACGTAGGACAGGTCGACCAGGCCGTCGCGCACCGCGTCGAAGGTTCCCGGCGGCGCCGCGGGCGCCTTGGGCAGCTGCTGGAACTTGACGCGTCCGCCGGTCGCTTTCTCGACGTCGGCGGCCCAGTTGGCCTGCCAGATCGTCAGGTGATGCGTCGGCGGCACCCAGCTCGAGAACGTGAGCGTGGTCTGGGCATGCAAAGGCGTTGCAAGCGCGGCGCCGACGAGCGCCGCCGCGAGCGTGCGCGGTGAAAGCATGGCTGAATCCTCCTCTAACGCGTAATCATAAATGTTTGCCGGGGCGCGTGCGCAAGTTCACAACGCGTCCATTGTGTTTCGGATTTCGTTTGGCTACGATGCTTCGGCTTGCGCGCGCGAAGACGCGAGCGAGCGAAGGGGAGAAAGCATGTCACACGTGGTCACCAAGTCCGATCTCGTCCAGGCCGCGGCAAAAGCGGGCAACTTGAGCAGGGCAGCCGCCGGAGAAGCGGTCAACGCGGTGTTCGACGCGATCGTCGCCAACGTCGCGAAGGGCAAGCGCGTCACGGTGGTCGGCTTCGGCACCTTCCTGCCGCGCAAGCGCAAGGCGCGCGCCGGGCGCAGCCCGGTCAACGGCAAGGAGATCAAGATCACGGCGAAGACCCTGCCCGCGTTCGCCGCCGGGCAGGGCTTCAAGGAAGCCGTCGACAAGACTTAGCAGTTCGCTTCCCAGCCCCTTGTTTTTTTGGCAGAATCGCGAAGCACGATTCCTGCCATGGACAAGCCGCTCATCCTTTCACTCGACGCGCACGGCGTTCCACACCGGTGGATCAGCTGGCAGCAGGCGTGCTTCTACTACGCGAAGAACCTGGTCGCCTGGACCTTGGGCGACTCGACCTTCACTTACTACGGCGGCATCTCGCGCATCACCGGCGAGCGCTCGAGCATCACCGCGCACTCGATCGTCGCCATCAAGGGCAAGGCGCTGGCGGCGAAGGGCTTCAACCAGGTTCCGCCGCTCAACAACCGGGAGCTGTTCCGCCGCGACCGCCACATGTGCGCCTACTGCGGCGGCGAGTTCAGCTATTTCCGCCTGACGCGCGACCACATCACGCCGCTCTCGCGCGGCGGGCGCGACACGTGGATGAACGTGGTCACCGCCTGCCGCATCTGCAACGGCCACAAGCGCAACCGCCTGCCGCACGAGTGCGGGGTCGAGCTGCTCTACGCCCCGTACGTGCCGAACAAGGCCGAGTACCTGATCCTCACCAACCGGCGCATCCTCGCCGACCAGATGGAGTTCCTGAGGCAGCACGTCGCCTCGCACTCGCGCCTCGTTGTCGCGCCGGCGTAGTTTGGCAACTGAGTTCTGGCGTAACAGCGGTTACCACCTGCTAGAACGCGACCCGGCCGGCTGGCTGCGGGTCACCGACGATTTCCTGCGCGCCTACTACCTGCGCCCGGAAGTCCATCCGGTCGAGGAATCCGACGACGCCGAGCGGGCGCTGCACGCCTCGCTCATGGCCGAGCCGCGCCGCGGCATCGCCCAGTCCGAAATCGACTCGATCGCGGACGAGGACGCCCGCCACAACTATCGCGTTGTCCTCAGGTTTCGCGACAAGCTGCTTGATACCGGGACGGTCGAGGGCTGCTATCTAAGCCTGTTCACGAAGCCGATCGACGTGCCGCCGATGTTCGTCGACCAGCTCGTGCACGTCATCCTGCGCAACGCGCTCGACGGCTGCGAAGACCCGCTCAGGCTGCGCGCGGCCGAGGTGTTTTTCCGCGAGCAGAAGGCGACCCTCCAGGAGGGCCACGTGCTCCTCGCCGACCTGGAGACGGTCGAGATGCACGCGAGCGGCAACCGCTACGGCTCGATTGGCCGCCTGATTGTCGAGGCGCAGGGTGAAATTTTCGAAAAAAATCTTGACGTCCTGGACCGCGCCAATTCCGCGCTCTACTGGGCGCGCGATTCGCGCCACGACACGGTGATCAGCCTGACCTTCGGCCGTCCGGCGCTGGACGCCTTCTGCCGCGCGATGGAGGCGTGGATCGAGCACTTCCTCAGGCTCAAGGTCGCCATCCGGCCGGTTCGGCGCATCGACGAGCCGCGCTGGGCGTGGCACGTGGGCCTCGATGCCGAGTCGACCGCGATCCTGAACGAGCTGTGGGCGGGCAGCGACGTCGAGCACGGGCGCATGCGCCGCATCCTCGCGCTCTTCGAGCTGCGGTTCGAGGATGTTGCAATCATGCGCCGCGACATCAGCGGGCGCAGCGTTTATCTCGCGATTTCCGCCGACGCCGATGGCGCAGTGCGCATGAAGCCGCAGAACCTGCTCCTCAATTTGCCGCTGCATGAAGCCTGAATACTGGGATCGGGCGAAGCGCGCGCTGGCGCGCAGGGATCCGGTGATGGCGGCGATCATGCGTCGCCATCCCAAGGTGTTCATGATGCGTCGCGGCGAGGCCTTCATGACGCTCGCGCGCGCGATCTGCGGCCAGCAGATCTCGGTCAAGGCGGCGCAGAGCGTATGGAACCGGGTGTGCGAGTGCGTCGGCGAGATCACGCCGCAGAATGTCCTGAACCGCAAGCGCCCGCAGCTGCGCGCCTGCGGGCTCTCCGACCGCAAGGTCGAGTACATCGCCGATCTCGCGCAGCACTTCGTCGACGGCAAGATCCACGAGCGCAATTGGCCCGAGATGGACGACGAGGCGATCATCGCCGAGCTGCTCGACGTGCGCGGCATCGGCCGCTGGACCGCGGAGATGTTCCTGATGTTCAACCTGCTGCGGCCGGACGTGTACCCGCTCGACGACCTCGGCCTGCAGAAGGGCATCCGCCTCGCTTATTTCAAGGGCCGGAAAGTTTCCATGAGCAGGATGAGAAAGTTGGGGGACGGCTGGCGCCCGTGGCGCTCGGTCGCGACCTGGTACGTGTGGCGCTCGCTCGACCCCTTGCCGGTCGAATATTAAGAGCGGAGGTAGAATCCTCCCGCCGTGAAGACCACCTTCCTCGAGTTCGAGCAGCCGATCGCGGAGCTCGAAACCCGCATCGAGGAGCTGCGCTACGTGCAGGACGATTCGGCGGTCGACATTTCCGAAGAGATCCAGCGCCTCACCAAGCGCAGCCAGACCCTTACCAAGGACATCTACGGCAAGCTCACGCCGTGGCAGGTGGCGCAGGTAGCGCGCCACCCGCAGCGGCCGTACACGCTCGACTACGTCCAGGCGCTGTTCACGCACTTCGAGGAGCTGCACGGCGACCGCAGCTTCGCCGACGATGCGTCGATCGTCGGCGGCATGGCGCGCTTCAACGGTGCACCGTGCATGGTCATCGGCCACCAGAAGGGACGCGATACCAAGGAGAAGATCGCGCGCAACTTCGGCATGCCCAAGCCCGAGGGCTACCGCAAGGCGCTGCGCCTGATGAAGCTGGCCGAGAAATTCGGCCTGCCGGTCTTCACCTTCGTCGACACGCCGGGCGCCTATCCCGGCATCGACGCTGAAGAGCGCGGCCAGTCCGAGGCGATCGGCCGCAATCTCTTCGAGATGGCTCGCCTGCGCACGTCGATCATCGTCAGCGTGATCGGCGAGGGCGGCTCGGGCGGCGCCCTTGCGATCGCAGTGGGCGACGTCGTTCTCATGCTGCAGTACGCGACCTACTCGGTGATCTCGCCCGAGGGCTGCGCCTCGATCCTCTGGCGCAGCGCCGACATGGCGCCCGATGCCGCCGAAGCGCTCGGCATCACCTCGAGCCGCCTGAAGACGCTCGGGCTGATCGACAAGGTGGTGCCCGAGCCGCTGGGCGGCGCGCACCGTGATCCGCAGGCGACGATGCAGTCGCTCAAGCGCGCGCTCGCCGAGGCGTTCAAGCAGGTGCAGGAGAAGAAACCGAAGGAGCTCGTGGAGCTGCGCCTCGAGCGCCTGATGGGCCATGGCAAGTTCAAGGAAACCCAGGCGCGCTGAGGTCGATCTCGCGGCGCGCAGCGCGCTCGTTGACTATCGCGGCAAGCGCATCCTCGCAGGGCTGTCCGGCGGCGTCGATTCGGTGGTGCTGCTGCACGCGCTGTCGCGCCTCATGCCCTTGCGCGCGGTGCACGTGCACCACGGCCTGTCGCCCAGCGCCGATCGCTGGGCGAAGTTCTGCACGCGGCTGTGCAGGCGGCTCGGCGTTCCACTGGCCGTAAAAAAAGTGCAGGTCAAGAAGCGCGGCGAAGGACTGGAAGCCGCCGCGCGCGCGGCGCGCTACGCCGCCTTCCGCAGGCTGCCCTTCGACGTGCTCGCGCTCGCGCACCAGCTCGACGACCAGGCCGAGACGGTGCTGATGAACCTGTTGCGCGGCGCGGGCGTCAAGGGTGCGAGCGGGATGCCTTCGCAGGGCCGCATTGATGGGCGCATTCTCGCCCGGCCATTCCTGGACGTACCTCGCGAGGCAATCCTCGCTTATGCGCGCCACCATCGACTGGACTGGATCGACGACGAGAGCAATGCGTCGGATGCCTTGACGCGCAATTTCATCCGCCTGCGCATCGCCCCACTGCTTGCGCAGCGCTACCCGCGCTGGCGGGAGGCCCTGGCGCGTGCCGCGGGCCATTTCTCCCGCAAAGCGCTCGACGAAAGGCAGTTGCTGCGCGAGTTCCTGGCCTCGAAGGGGCTGAGGGCGCCGAGCGAGGCGAAGCTGCTCGAGATGCTGCGCCAGCTCACCGCCCGCCGCGCGGCGACGCGGATCGAGCACGACGGCGCCACGCTGCGGCTTTATCGCGACCGGATTTTCCTGGACAGGCAAGCGCCGGTGAGCCGGTTCACCCCGATGCAATGGAACGGCGAGCGCAAGCTGCCGATCCCCGCGCTCGGTGGCGAGCTCGTCTTCCGTCCGGGCAACGGCATCGCCGCGAAATACAGGCCGCTCGAGGTGCGCGTGCGTTCCGGCGGCGAGCGCCTGCAGCCGCATCCGCGCCGGCCGCGGCGCACGCTGAAGAACCTCTTCCAGGAGGCCGGCGTGCCGTCGTGGCAGCGCGAGCGGCTGCCGCTGCTTTACTGCGGCGATGAGCTTGTCTGGGCGGCGGAGCTCGGCGTCGACGCGCGCTTCCGGGGCCGCGGCGTCGTCCCCGAATGGAAGAGGCGAAGCTAACCTGCTAAAATTTCAGGTTAATTTTGACTCATGGAGCAGTGGGAATGGCGCTCGAGCGCACCCTTTCGATCATCAAGCCCGACGCGGTGAAGAAGAACGTCATCGGGCAGATCCTGGCGCGCTTCGAGAAAGCCGGCCTGAGGATCGTCGCCGCGCGCATGATGCATCTGTCGCGCGCCGAGGCCGAGGGGTTCTACGCGGTGCACCGGCAGCGGCCGTTTTTCCGCGACCTGGTGGAGTTCATGATCTCGGGACCGGTGCTGGTGCAGGTGCTCGAGGGTGAGAATGCGGTCGTGAAGAACCGCGAGCTGATGGGCGCCACCGACCCGAAGAAGGCCGACAAGGGGACGATCCGCGCCGACTTCGCCGAGTCGATCGACGCCAACGCGGTGCACGGCTCCGACAGCGCCGAGAACGCCCGCACCGAAGTCGCCTACTTCTTTCCGGCCTGCGAGGTTTTCTCCAGGTGAACCTGATCGGCCTCGACGCCGCCGCGCTCGAGCGCTGGTTCGCCGAGCAGGGCGAGAAGCCGTTCCGCGCGCGCCAGGTGCTGCGCTGGATCCACCAGCGCGGCGCGGCCGACTTCGCGCAGATGACCGATCTCGCCAAGGCGGCGCGCGAGAAGCTGGCGGCAGCCGCGCGCATCGACGCCCCTGTGATCGTCGGCGACACGCTCGCCGACGACGGCACGCGCAAGTGGCTCCTCAAGGTGGACGAGCGCAACGCCGTCGAGGCGGTGTTCATCCCGGAGACGAACCGCGGCACGCTATGCGTTTCGAGCCAGGCCGGCTGCACGCTCGACTGCGCGTTCTGCTCGACCGGCAAGCAGGGCTTCAACCGCAACCTGTCGAGCGCCGAGATCATCGGCCAGCTCTGGCTCGCCAACCGCCTGTTGCAGGGCGATCGCCCGGTATCGAACGTGGTGATGATGGGCATGGGCGAGCCGTTGCTCAACCTCGACGCCGTCATCCCGGCGCTGCGGCTGATGCTCGACGACAACGCCTACGGGCTGTCGCGGCGCCGCGTCACCGTTTCGACCTCGGGGGTGATCCCCGGCATGGACCGCCTGCGCGAGGAGTGCCCGGTGGCTCTCGCGGTGTCGCTGCACGCGCCCACTGACGAGCTGCGCGAGCGCCTGGTGCCGGTGAACAGGAAGTATCCGTTGCGCGAGTTGCTCGAGGCGTGCCGCCGCTACCTGGAGAAGGCGCCGCGCGACTTCATCACTTTCGAATACGTGATGCTCGAGGACGTGAACGACTCGGATGCGCACGCGCGCGAGCTGGTCGCGCGCGCGAAGCAGGTGCCGTGCAAGTTCAACCTGATCCCGTTCAACCCATTCCCGGGCACCGAGTTCCGCCGCTCGCCGCCTGAGCGCATCCGGCGCTTCGCCGAGATCCTGCAGCGCGCCGGCTTGACGGTGACCACGCGCAAGACGCGCGGCGACGACATCGCCGCGGCCTGCGGCCAGCTCGCCGGCGACGTCGCCGACCGCACGCGCCGTACGGTGCACCGCCTGAAGGAGGTGCGCGCGTGAGCCGCATCCTGGTCATGCTCGCGCTCGCCCTGCTGAGCGCCTGCGCGAGCCGCACCGCCACCGAGGGGCCGACCACCGCCGAGAGCGGCGGCGTCGGCGAGGCGAGCGAGCCGCGCAACCGCGCGCGGATGCACACCGAGCTCGCCTCGGCCTATTACGAGCGCGGCAACATGTCGGTGGCGCTCGACGAGCTGCGAATCGCCCAGGCGGCCGATCCGCGCTACGCGCCGACTTACAGCATGTTCGGGCTGGTCTACATGGAGCTGCGTGAGAACGAGCTGGCGCAGACGAGCTTCGAGCGCGCGCTCGCCATCGCGCCGACCGACCCGGACATCAACCATAACTACGGCCTGTTCCTCTGCCAGACCAAGCGCGAGGGCGAGTCGGTGAAGTACTTCATGCAGGCGCTGAAAAACCCCCTGCACGCCTCGCCCTGGCGCTCTTACGCCGCGGCCGGCGCGTGCAGCGCGCGGGCGGGCAACGTCAAGGACGCCGAGGTGTACCTCGAGCGCGCGCTCAAGCTCGACCCGGACGAGCCTGCGGCGCTGCTGCCGCTGGCGCAGATCCGCTACCGCCAAGGCAACGTCGGCGAGGCGCGCAAGCTGGTGACGCGCTACAACAAGCTGGTGGCGCCGAGCTCGGAATCACTGTGGCTCGCGCTGCGCATCGAGCGCAGGCTCGGCGAGCGCGTCGCCGAGCAGAGCTATGCCAATCAGCTGCGCCGGCGCTTCCCCGGCTCCGCCGAGTACCAATCGCTCCAGAGGGGGCAGTTTGACTGACGCCTCCGGCATCGGCGTCGAGCTGCGCACCGCGCGCGAGGCGCTCGGCCTCGGCCTCGGCCAGGTAGCGCAGCAGCTCAAGTTCGCGCCGCGCCAGCTCGAGGCCCTCGAGGAGGAGCGCTTCGATCAGCTGCCGGGCGGCACCTTCGCGCGCGGCATGGTGCGCAGCTACGCGCGGCTGCTCAAGCTCGATCCGGAGCCGCTGGTGAGCCGCATCTCGGGGCGCTTCGACGCCCCGGAGGTGGGTCAGCTTGCAGCGCGCTACAGCCAGCCGGTGCCATTCTCCGACAGCGCGCGGCGCTCCACCATGATCTATCTTGGCCTGTCGCTCGGCGTGCTGGTCCTGGTCGGCGGCGTCGCCTACGAGTGGCACCAGGCGGTGCGCAGGGCGCCTCAGCAGCAGGCGGCACGGGCCGAGAGAAAGGCCCCGCAGGCGCGCGAGGCGGCGCGCCAGCCGGCGCGCGAGCCGACGCGGGTCGCGGCGGTGCAGGAGCCGAAGACGGTCGAAGCCCCGGCGCGGCAGGATCCGCCGCCGGCAATCAAGGCGATCGCCGAGCCCAAGGCGGCTGCGACGAAGCCCGAAGCCGTCAAGCCGGCCGAGACCAAGTTCGCATCGGGCGTGCACCGCCTGGTGATCAGCTGCGACGAGGAAGCCTGGATCGAGGTCAAGGACGCGAACGAGCGCATGCTGGTCTCGTCGCTCAACCCGAAGGGCGCCGAGCGCGTGGTGCAGGCGCGCGGGCCGCTCTCGATCGTGATCGGCAACGCGCAGCACGTGCGCGTCCTGCACAACGACCGCCCGGTGGATCTCCAGCCCTATACCAAGCTCGCCACCGCGCGCCTGACGCTGCCATGATGCGACGCCGCTCGAGGCAGGTTCAGGTCGGCAACGTCCTGATGGGCGGGGATGCGCCGATCGTGGTGCAGTCGATGACCAACACCGACACGGCCGACGTGCAGGCGACCGTGCAGCAGGTCGCCGAGCTGGCGCGCGCGGGCTCGGAGCTGGTCCGGATCACGGTCAACTCGCCCGAGGCGGCGGCGCAGGTCGCGCGCATCCGCGAGCGCCTCGACGTCACGGGCTGCCGCGTGCCGCTGGTGGGCGACTTCCACTTCAACGGCCACAAGCTGCTGCGCCAGTACCCCGACTGCGCGCGCGCGCTCGCCAAGTACCGCATCAACCCCGGCAACGTCGGCCGCGGCGCCAAGCGCGACGAGCAGTTCGCCACCATGATCGAGTGCGCGCTCGAGCACGGCAAGCCGGTGCGCATCGGCGTCAACTGGGGCAGCCTCGACCCGGAGCTGCTCGCGCGGCTGATGGATGACAACGCAAAACGAACCTCTCCGCTGGACGCGGCCGCGGTGATGAGGGAGGCCGTCATCGTCTCGGCGCTCGATTCGGCGCGGCAGGCCGAGGAGCTGGGCCTGCCCGCGGAGCGCATCGTCATCTCCTGCAAGATGAGTCAGGTGCAGGACCTGATCGCGGTCTACCGCAGCCTCGCAGCGCGCTGCGACTATGCGCTGCACCTCGGCCTGACCGAGGCGGGCATGGGCTCGAAGGGCATCGTCGCCTCGAGCGCCGCCATGGCGGTGCTGCTGCAGGAGGGCATCGGCGACACGATCCGCGTCTCGCTCACGCCCGAGCCTGGAGGCGATCGCACGCGCGAGGTGCAGGTGGCGCAGGAGCTGCTCCAGACCATGGGGCTGCGCGCCTTCTCGCCGATGGTCAGCGCCTGCCCGGGGTGCGGCCGCACCACGAGCAGCTATTTCCAGGAGCTGGCGCAGCAAATTGAATTGTTCCTGAAAAAGCAGATGCCCGTCTGGCGCAGCCGCTATCCGGGCGTTGCGGAGATGCGCGTCGCGGTGATGGGCTGCGTGGTCAACGGGCCGGGGGAGTCGAAGCACGCCAACATCGGCATCAGCCTGCCGGGCACCAATGAGGTGCCGGTGGCGCCGGTGTACGTCGACGGCGTGAAGACGGTGACGCTCAAGGGCGAGCGCATCGCGCAGGAGTTCCAGGCGATCGTCGAGAGGTACGTGCGCGAGAAGTACGGCGCGGAAGAACATGCAAAGAGTACGGCCGGCGCTCCTTAAGGGGTTCGAGCAGGAGTTCCTGCCCGGGGAGCAGCTGCAGTTCAACGCGCTGGTCGAGCTGATCCGGCGCAACTTCGAGCGCTACGGCTTCCTGCCGATCGAGACCCCCTCGGCCGAGCGGATCGAGGTGCTGACTTCCAAGGGCGGCTCGGAGAAGGAGATCTACGCCCTCGCGCGCCTCGCCGGAGGCGACGACCCGGAGGAGGCGGCGAAGAAGGGCGCGCTGCGCTTCGACCTGACCGTGCCGCTCGCGCGCTATGTGGCGATGCGCGAGCGAGAGCTCGCGTTCCCGTTCCGGCGCTACCAGATCCAGCGCGTCTGGCGCGGCGAGAACCCGCAGATCAAGCGCGGCCGGTTCCGCGAGTTCTACCAGTGCGACATCGACATCATCAATCGGGAGACTCTGAGCTATCTCGCGGAAGCCGAGATCCCGAGCGTGATTTACAGCGTGTTCCAGGAGATGGCGATCGGAGCCTTCCGCATCCGCATCAGCAACCGCAAGGTGCTGAAGGGCATCCTGCAGCACTTCGGCGTGGCCGAGGAGAAGTCGGCCGCCGTGCTGCGCGCGCTCGACAAGATCGAGCGCGAAGACGAGACCGCCACACTGCACGAGATGCAGCGCGAGGGCCTCTCGGCCAAGGCCGCGGGCGAGCTTTACGCGATCATCGCCGAGCGCCGCGACACCGACCAGACGCTCGGCGCGCTCGCCGAGCTCGGCTTCCGCAATGCGATGCTCGAGCAGGGGCTGGACGAGCTGAAGAAGATCGTCGCCGCGATCCGCCAGTTCGGCGTGCCCGACAGGGCCTTCGCCGTCGACCTGGGCGTAGTGCGGGGCCTCGACTACTACACCGGCACGATCTACGAGACCACGCTCCTCGAGCACCCGGACCTCGGCAGCATCTGCTCGGGCGGGCGCTACGACGACCTGGCGAGCTACTTCACCGCCACCCGCCTGCCGGGGGTTGGGATCTCCATCGGCCTGTCCCGCCTTTTCGCGCGACTGAAGGAGGTCAACCGCCTGGGCAAGCTCGAGCGCACCCCGGCCGAGGTGCTGGTCACTACAATGGACGCCCAGTTCCTCGGGGAGTACCTGCGCATCGCCTCCCGCCTTAGGGAAAACGACGTGAACACCGAGGTCTACCTGGAGCCGGCGCGGATCGGCAAGCAGTTCGAGTACGCCAGCCGCAAGGGCTTCCGCCTCGCGGTGACCGCGGGCTCGAACGAGTTCGCCAAGGGCGCGGTGCGCATCAAGGACCTGGCGACGCAAATCGAAGTGGATTGCCCCATCGACGGGGTAGTGGCGCGGGTGAGGGAGATGCTGAGAGGCTGAATGGCGCTCGATCTGGAAGAGCAGGAGCAGGTTGCCGAGCTGAGGGCGTGGTGGCAGCAGAACGGCTCGCTCGTCACTGCGGCGGTCGTGAGCGCGTGCCTCGCGTTCGCCGGCTGGCAGGGCTGGCGCTGGTACGAGCGCAGCGAGGCGGCGCAGGCGGGCGCGCTGTACGAGACCCTGGCGCGCGCCATGCAGGCAGGCGACGCCAAGGCGCTGCGCGACGCGAGCGGCGCGCTGCTCGAGAACTTTCCCCGCACTCTCTACGCGTCGATGGGCGCGCTGAGCGCGGCGCGCTTCTACTTCGACCGCGGCGACCCCAAGAACGCCAAGGCGCAGCTCAGCTGGGTCATCGAGCACGCCGCGAGCGACGACTTCCGCGACCTCGCGCGTCTGCGCCTCGCCGCGGTGCTGCTCGACGAGAAGGCCTACGACGAGGCGCTCAAGCAGCTCGAGGCGCAGCACGGCACCGCCTACGATGCGCAGTACGCCGCGGCGCGCGGCGACGTCCTGGTCGCGAAGAACCAGGCGACCGAGGCGCGCGCGGCCTACAAGCTCGCGCTCGACAAGGCGGGCGGCGGCAGCGCCGCCTTCCGCGAAAGCGTGCGCATGCGCCTCGAGGCGCTGGGCGGCTGACATGCGCCGGCTGCTGATCGCGCCGCTCGCCGCGCTCGCCTGCGCCTGCTCCGGGCCCTCCGGTCCGAAGCCTGCCGAGCTGCCGCGCCTCGAGCATCCCGCCGCGGTGCGCCAGCTATGGCACGCCGAGATCGGCACCGCCGAGAGCTTCGTCTTCTCGCCGGCGCTGGTCGAAGGCTCGATCTATGCTGCCTCCCGCTACGGCACGGTGCGCCGCCTCGACGCGGCGAACGGCGAGGAGATCTGGCGCGCGAGCGCCGGCATGGAGCTCTCGGGCGGCGTCGGCGCCGACGCGCGCACCGTCGCGGTGGCGAGCGACAAGGGCGAGGTGGTTGCGCTCGACGCCGAGACCGGCAAGCCGCGCTGGCGCGCGCGCGTCTCGAGCGAGGTGCTCGCCGCGCCCGCGGTCGCCGCCGGCATGGTGCTGGTGCGCAGCCTCGACAACCGCGTGTTCGCGTTCGACGCCGCCGACGGCAAGCGTCACTGGGTCTACCAGCGCGCGGCGGCATCGCTCGTGATCCGCACCCCGGCGGGCGTTGCCATCGAGGGCGACACCGCCTTCGCCGCGTTCGCCGGCGGCAAGCTTGCCGCGATCGCGCTCTCCAATGGCGGCCAGCGCTGGGAGGCGACGGTGTCACTGCCCAAGGGGGCGACCGAGCTCGAGCGCGTCACCGACGTGGTCGGCGAGCCGGCGGTGCAAGGGCGCGAAGTGTGCGCCGCCTCCTACCAGGGCAGGGTGGCGTGTTACGAGGCGGCGAGCGGCCGCCAGGTGTGGGCGCGCGAGGTCTCCTCGATCACCGGCGTATCGCTCGATGCGCGCTACGCCTTCGTCGCCGACGACCGCGGCGCGGTGCAGGCCTTCGACCGCTCCAACGGGCGCTCCGTGTGGAAGCAGGACAAGCTCGCGAACCGGCAGCTCTCCGCGCCGGCGCCGCTGGGCGAGCTGGTGGCGGTCGGCGACCGAGATGGCTACGTGCACTTCCTCGAGCGGGAAAGCGGCGCGTTCGTCGCACGCTTCTCCACCGACGGCGGCGCGGTGCGCGCCGCGCCGGTGCCGATGCCGGCGGGGCGCGGCGCGCGGCTCCTGGTCCAGACGCAGGGCGGCGGGTTGCACGCCCTGGGGTTATGAGCGCGCAGCCGCGTGAAACCCGTCATCGCGCTGGTCGGGCGCCCGAACGTCGGCAAATCGACCCTCTTTAACCGCCTCACGAAGAGCCGCGACGCGCTGGTGCACGACCTGCCAGGCGTGACGCGCGACCGGCATTACGGCGAAGGCCGCGCGGGCGGCCGCGCCTTCATCGCCATCGACACCGGCGGCCTCGAGCCCTCGGCGCGCGAGGGCATCTTCGTCGCGATGGCACGTCAGGCCGAGCAGGCGATCGCCGAGGCCGACGCGGTGCTGTTCGTGGTCGACGGCCGCGCCGGCCTGACCGGCGCGGACCGCGAGATCGGCGCGCGCCTGCGGCGCAAAGGCAACGTCTGGCTCGCGGTGAACAAGACCGAGGGCATGCGCCCCGAGACCGCCACGGCCGAGTTCCACGAGCTCGGCATCGGCGCGCCGGCGGCGATCTCGGCGGCGCACGGCGAAGGGGTGCGCGAGCTGATGGACGCAGTCCTCGAAAAATTTCCGGAAGGCGCCGGAAAGGAGGAGGACGCCTACGACCGACACCCTCGCGTCGCCATCGTCGGGCGGCCCAATGTCGGCAAGTCGACCCTGATCAACGCCGTGGTCGGCGAGGAGCGCGTGATCGCGTTCCCCGAGCCCGGCACTACGCGCGATCCGATCGAGGTGCCGTTCGAGCGCGCGGGCAGGCGCTACACGCTGATCGACACCGCCGGCGTGCGCCGGCGCGGCCGCACCGGCACGCCGGTCGAGTTCTTCTCGATCGTCAAGGCGCTGCAGGCGATCGAGGCGGCGAACGTCGCGGTGCTGCTGCTCGACGCGGTCGACGGCGTCACCGAGCAGGACGCGCACGTCGCCGGCTATATCCTCGAGCGCGGCCGCGCGGTGGTGATCGCGGTCAACAAGTGGGACGCGGCCGGCAAGGAGGCGCGCGCGCGGGTCAAGTCCGAGCTGCAGTGGAAGCTCGGCTTCCTCGGCTTCGCCGAGGCGCACACGATCTCGGCGCAGGAAGGGCAAGGCCTCGCCGCGCTGATGCGCTCGGTCGACGCGGCGCACGCCGCGGCCATGGCGCGAATGCCCACGCCCAAGCTGACGCGCGCGCTGCAGGCGGCGCTCGAGCGGCAGGCGCCGCCCAAGCGCGGCCTGGTGCGGCCCAAGCTGCGCTACGCGCACCAGGGCGGCGTCAACCCGCCGCGCATCATCATCCACGGCAACGCGCTCGACCGCGTGCCCGATACCTACAAGCGCTACCTCGAAGGATTCTTTCGCGACCAGTTCCGGCTCGTCGGCACGCCCCTCGCCATCGAGTTCCGCACTGGCCGCAACCCCTACGCCGCGAAGAGGAAGCGGTAGAGCGTGCGGCCCGGCGCGAGCGCGAAGAGGCCCGCGCCCGCCAGGCCGACGAAGCTGCCGATCATGAAACGCCGGTGCGCGCGCACGTTGCCGCGGCGGATGAACCAGAGCGCGCAGGCGAGCGAGATCAGCGTCCACGCCGAGAGCAGGTGGACGAAGGACGGGCCCGCGCCCTTGCGGATCCCGAAGATCCAGAACGAGGACAGCGCCACCGCCGCCATCAGGGCCACCCAGATGCGACCGAGGCGCTTGTGCGTGGGCGTTCCCTTGACCCGCAGCAGCACCGCGGTGCCGACGGCAACGGCAAGCATGGCGAGGCTCAGGTGGAGGGCGACCAATGTTGACATAGTCCACATATGCTGCCAGTATTATGTAGACGATGTCAACATATCACCACGGGGATCTGCGCTCGGCCCTGCTCCACGGGGCGGGCAAGGCCCTCGAGAAGCGGGGGGTTGCCTCCCTGAGCCTGCGAGATGCGGCGCGCCGGGCCGGGGTGTCGCACAACGCCCCTTACCGGCACTTCGCCGATCGTGACGCGCTGCTTGCGGCGCTCGCGGCCGAGGGCTTCGGCATGCTGGGCGAGGCGCTCCGAGCCAAGAGCGGGCGCGCGCTCGGCGAGGCGTACGTGCGCTTCGCGCTCGAGCATCCGCAGCGCTTCCGGCTGATGTTCGGCGGGGTGCTGCCGATGGCGCGCTACCCGGAGCTGCGCGAGTCGGCCGGCCGGGCCTATCAGGCCCTCGCCGATTCGCTCAGGGAACTTCCCGACCCGGCGCTCGCGGCCGCTGCGGCATGGTCGCTCGTGCACGGGCTGGCGCAACTGCTGCTCGACGGGCACTTCCCGTCGCAGGACGCCAATCGCGAGGCTTTCGTCGCGCGCGTGCTCGGCGCGGTGCGCTTCGCTCAGCGCGCGGCCTGAGCGAATTCCTGCGCGCAGTCGGCGGCGCGCGCATGGCAGCGCAAGAGCCGGAAGGCGGGCGCGCCCAGCGCCTTGGCGCGTGCGCCGTGGCGCTGCCACAGCTCGAGCGCGGCCTCGCGCTCGCCCAGGGCGAGGCGGCCGGCGAGGCCGGCGGCGAGCAGGTACTCGCGCGCCTCGCGGCTGGCGTCGACTTGCGTCTCGAGCAGCAGCGCGGCGAGGGCGGCCATGCGCGCGGCGTCGCGCGCCGCCACCGCGTCGAAGAGCTGCAGCCACTCGCGCTGGTAGCCCTGCAGCGCCGCGAAGCAGGGCGCGCGCAGCGCGCGCGCCCACACCGCGCGCGCATGCTCCGGCGCGAGGAACGGGTTGATCACCTGGGCGACGCGCAGCGCGCTGTGCAGCCAGACGTCGTGGCGCGCCGGCTCGCGGCATTCGAGCACCCGCAGCTTGACGAGCTCGAGGTCCTTCTCGAGCTGCGTCGGCACCGCCTGCGGCGCCGGCGGCTCGGTGTTGACCAGGAGATTGCGCGCATACCAGGCGAGGCGCGCGTGGTTGACGCGCTCGAACGCGTAGGCGCCGTCGAACACCGGGTTCACCGGCCGGCGCGGGCGCTTCGGCTCGAGCAGCTCGAGCAGCGGCACGCCGTGCGAGCCGATCGCCACCAGCTCGGCGGCGCTCTGGTCCATGAAGCGGCTGCGCGCCGCGTTGAGGTCGAGCAGCGGGAAGTAGTCCGAGTTGGCCGGCACGCCGTAGCTCGCGAACAGCGGCTCGAGCGTCGCGCGGCTGCCGACGTAGCGCACGTCGAGGTCGCCGGCGGTGAGGACATGGATGCTGAAGAGATCCCGGGCGAGGGCCGGCTGCTCGAACACCGCCGCGCTCGGCGCCGCCGGCAGCGGCGCTTCGCTCGCCACGATCAGGAGGTCGTGGTCGCTCGGGGCGTACACGGCGTAGTGCGGGAACTCTTCGCCCAGCGCACGCAGCACCGAAGCGACCAGCGCGGCGTCGATCTCGTAGAGCTGGAACCATTGCACCAGCAGGCCGCGCGGCTCGAGGTGCGGGCGCACGCGGCGGTAGAACTCCCGGGTGAACAGGCTCGACACGCCGCTCACCCAGGGGTTGGAGGGCTCGGAGATGATCAGGTCGTAGCGCCGGCCGTGGGCGGAGAAGAAGCTCTTCGCGTCGTCGATCACGATCTGGCCGCGCGGATCGGCGAACGCGTTCGAGTTGCGCGGCGCGAAGCCGCGCGCCGCCTCGGCCATCGCGCGCTCGATCTCGATGGTCTCGACGCGCTGCAGCGCCAGGCTCTGCAGCAGCGTGTGGGTGGTGAGGCCGGTGCCGATGCCGATCACCGCCGCCGAGCGTGTCTCGGGTCGCAGCGCGAGCGGGATCGCCGCGGTGAGCACCATGGTGATCTCGTCGGAGCCGCGCTCGCCGCGCGCGTCCATGTTGATCGAGCCATCCGACTTGCCGTTGGTGCGCAGGCTGGTCGCATCCGCGTAGCGCACGAGGTGCACCGTGGCGGTCTTGCCGTCGCGGGCGAAGAGCACCTGCGCATCGCGCGAGGAGGCAAGCTCGCCGTGGCGGAACACGCCCGCCGTCATCTTGTTCGCGTCGAGCTGGAAGCCGAAGGCCACCGCCGCAAGCGCCACCGCGCAAAGCGCGGCCGGGTAGGCGAGGCGCACGCGGTCCGCGCGCAGGAGCGCGAGGCCGAGCGCCATGTCGATCGCGGCGCCGGACGCGAGCGTGCCCTTGAGGCCGAGCACCGGCAGGCCGATGTGCACCGCGGCCACCACGCCGGCGATCGCGCCGAGGGTGTTCGCGCCGTAGACCTGGCCGATGGCGCGTTCGCCGCCGCCGCTGCGCGCGAGCGCCGCGGTGATGAGCGGCAGCGTCATGCCGGCGCAGAAGCTCGCCGGCAGCATCACCAGCGCGGAGATCGCCGCGCCCGACAGGTTGAACAGGCGATAGCCGGCCTCGCTGCGCGCGAGCCCCTGCATCAGCGCCTCCATGAGCGAGAAGCTCGCGTCGTACACCGGCAGCGTGGCGAGGGCGGCGAGGCCCATTGCCACCTGCACCCAGGCGAGCAGGCGCCGCGGCTCGGCCCCGTCGATCCGGCCGCGCACCGCGAGCCCGCCGAGCGCAAGGCCGAAGATGAAGGTGGCGAGCATCAGCTCGAACGAGTGCGTCGAGGCGCCCAGCACCAGCGAGAGCATGCGGATCCAGCCGATCTCGTAGAAGAACGACGCGGCGCCGGTGAAGAACGCCACCGTGAGCAGCAGCCCGGCCGCCGGGCTGTGCCGCTGCGCCGCGGCGAGCGGCGTGTCCCTCGCGCCGCGCGCCAACGCCCAGACGGTGGCGGCGATGGCGAGATTGAGGAGGCCGGCGACCTGCAGCGTGCCCGGCAGGCCGAGCGCGTCGACCAGGAAGAACCCGCTTGCCAGCACGCCCGCCGCGCCGCCCAGGCTGTTGGTGAAATAGAGCATCGCGAGGGACTTGCCGAGGGCGCCGGGCGCGGCGCGCGCGAGTCCCGTGCTCATCAGCGGGAAGGTCATGCCGAGCAGCACCGACTGGGGCAGGATGAAGAGGCAGGCGAGGGCGAGCTTGGCGCCAAACGCGAGCCACTCCCCGCCCAGCGCGGGCAGCAGCCGATCGAACGCCCAGTCGGTGGCGCCGGCGAAGACCGGGTGGAACACGATCGCCGCGAGCCCGACCAGCGCTTCCGCGGCGGCATACGCGAGCAGCGGGTTCCCGAGGCGCTCGGAGCGGCGCGCGCACCACGCGGCGCCGAGCGCCATGCCGCCCATGAACACGGCGAGCACCACCGACTGCGCGTAGGCGGCGTGGCCGAGGAACAGGCGCAGGTACTGCGTCCAGATCGACTCGTAGATCAGCCCCGCGAACCCGGAGGCGGTAAAGAGGATGTAGAAGGCGGCGCGCGACATGCCGGCGCGATGCTAAGTTAGGCGCGTGCCGCTGTCATGGAGACTGGGCGCGTTCTATTTCGCGTTCTTCGTCTACGCCGGTCTGATGGTCGCCTATTTCCCGCCGTACCTTGCGGCGCGCGGGCTCGGCGCGGCCGAGATCGCGTTCGTGCTCGCGCTGCCGCAGCTGGTGCGCGTGTTCGCGCCGGCCGCGTGGGGCTGGGTCGCCGACCGCACCGGCGCGCTGCGCGCGATAGTGGTGCTCGCCTGCGCGGCGAATGCCGCCTGCTTCGCGCTCCTGCCGCGCATGCACGGCGTGGCGGCGATCGCCTGGCTGGTCGGCGTGGCGAGCGTGCTCTCGGCGGCGGCGCTGCCGCTGGTCGAGGCGATCACGCTCGGCGCGCTCGCCGCGCAGCCAGGGCGCTACGGCCCGATTCGCCTCTGGGGCTCGGTCGGATTCATCGCCGCGGTGCTCGGCGGCGGCGCGTGGCTCGATTTTCACGCGGTCGAGACCCTGCCTGCGGCACTGGTCGCCTTTTCACTCGCCACCCTGGGAGTGGCTCTCGCGCTGCCGGTATCGCACGCGCAGGCCTCCGCCGGGCCGGGCGAGTTCGCAATCACGCCGACCGCGGCGGCGCTCGTCACCGCGGGCTTCTGCATCTCGGTCGGGCACGGCACGCTCTACGCGTTCCTCACCCTGCATCTGCAGCGCGTGGGCTACAGCGGCACGACCATCGGCTTTCTCTGGACGCTCGGGGTGCTCGCCGAGATCGTCGTGTTCCTGTTCCTGCCCGCGCTTTTCCGGCGCGCCGCGCTGTCGACGCTGCTGATGGCGAGCTGCGCGCTCGGCGCCGCGCGCTTTCTCGCCATCGGCTGGGCCGCCGAGTGGCTCGCCGTGCTCGTCATCGCGCAGCTCCTGCACGCAGCGACGTTCGGCGCATTCCATGCCGCCGCGGTAGCCGCGGTGCACCGCGTGTTTCCGCGCCACGCGCATGCGCGCGGGCAGACGCTCTTCTCCAGCATCGGCTATGGCGCGGGGGGTGCCGCGGGCGTACTCGCCGCCGGCTGGGCATGGCAGCTCGCGGGCCCCGCGGCCGCCTTCACCCTGAGTGCCATTGCGGCCGGGGCGGGCCTCCTTTTTGCCTATTCCCTGAAACGCGCAGGGTTGTAACGTGTCAACAGCATGTCGAACTTGACGTTAGAGGCGCTATGAAACGCATTTCATGCATCGCTCTCCTCGTCGCCGCGGCTTTTGCCGGCGGCTGCCAGACCGTCGAGACTACCCAGCCCGGGGTTGTCGGCGTAGACCGACACCAGCGCATGCTGGTCTCTTCGGAGGAGATGAACGCGGGCGCCGCCAAGGCGTACGCTGATCTGCTCGCGCAAGCGCGCGCCAAGCATGCGCTCGACACCGATGCTCAGCAGGTGCAGCGTGTGCAGGCAATCATGCAACGCCTGATCCCGCAGACCGCGGTGTTCCGCAAAGATGCGCCGGCGTGGAAATGGGAAGCCCATGTCATCAGCACCAAGGACGTGAACGCCTTCTGCATGCCGGGAGGCAAGATCGCGGTGTATAGCGGCCTGATCCAGAGCCTCAATCCTACCGACGACGAGCTCGCCGCCGTCATGGGCCACGAAATCTCTCACGCGCTGCGCGAGCACAGCCGCGAGCAGGCCTCGCAGCAGGCGGCTCAGGGGCTGGTCCTTGGCGTCCTCGGCGCGGCGGCCGGGGTGTCCGCCACGACGCAGCAGCTGGGCCAGATGGTCATGGACGTGACCTTCACCCTGCCGCACTCGCGCACCGACGAGCAGGAGGCCGATCGCATCGGCGTCGAGCTCGCCGCGCGCGCGGGCTACGACCCGCGCGCCGCGGTGGCGTTGTGGGAGAAGATGCAAAAGCTCGGCGGCAGCCAGCCGCCGCAGATCCTCTCCACGCACCCGTCGAACGCATCGCGCATCGCCGACCTGAAGGTCTACTCGGCGAAGGTGCTGCCGCTTTACCAGGCCAAAGCCGGCTCGAGCGCCGCCGCCGGCAAATCGCGCTAATTGCCGGTTTCGCTGGCATAATTCCAGGTTTCCGCGCTGCGGAAACCTGGCATGGCGCAGACTCTTTACGACAAGCTTTGGGACAGCCACGTCGTGCACGTCGAGGACGACGGCACGGCGCTCCTTTACATCGACCGGCACCTCGTCCACGAGGTGACCAGCGCCCAGGCCTATGAAGGCCTGAAGCTCGCCGGCCGCAAGCAGTGGCGCGCCGAGTCGGTCGTCGCCACCGCCGACCACAACACGCCGACCACGAACTGGGAAGAAGGCATGGCCGGCGTGCGCGATCCGTTCGCCAGGCTGCAGATCGAAACGCTGGACAAGAACATGCACGAGTTCGGCGCCAAGGTGTATTTCCCCTACCTCGACAAGCGCCAGGGCATCGTGCACGTGATCGGCCCGGAGCAGGGCGCGACGCTGCCCGGCATGACGGTGGTCTGCGGCGACTCGCACACCAGCACGCACGGCGCGTTCGCCTGCCTCGCCCACGGCATCGGCACTTCCGAGGTCGAGCACGTGCTTGCCACCCAGTGCCTGGTGACGAAGAAGATGAAGAACATGCGCGTCAACGTCGAAGGGCCGTTGTCGGCCGGCGTGAGCGCGAAGGACGTGGTGCTGGCGATCATCGGTCGCATCGGCATCGGCGGCGGCATCGGCTACGCGATCGAGTTCGCGGGCAGCACTATCCGGGCGATGTCGATGGAAGGCCGCATGACCGTGTGCAACATGGCAATCGAGGCGGGCGCCCGCGCCGGCATGGTCGCTGTCGACGAGACCACCCTCGAGTACGTGAGGGGAAGGCCATTCGCGCCGAAGGCGCCGCTGCTCGACAGCGCCGTAGCCTACTGGCGCACGCTGAAGAGCGACCCGGACGCCAAGTTCGACCGCGAAGTGACGCTCGAAGCGCGCAAGATCAAGCCTCACGTCACCTGGGGCACTTCGCCCGAGATGGTCGTGGCGGTCGACGATGCCGTGCCGGATCCGGATCGCGAGAAAGACGCGACGCGGCGCGAAGGCATGGAGCGCGCGCTGGCCTACATGGGGCTGAGGCCGCGCACGCGCATGACCGATATCAAGCTGGACAAGATCTTCATCGGCTCGTGCACCAACTCTCGCATCGAGGACCTGCGCGCGGCGGCAGCGGTGGTGAAGGGGCGCAGGGTCGCCTCCAACATCCGCCTGGCGATGGTGGTTCCCGGCTCGGGCCTGGTGAAGGCGCAGGCCGAGAAGGAGGGCCTGGACAGGATCTTCCGCGAGGCCGGTTTCGAGTGGCGCGAGCCGGGCTGCTCGATGTGCCTGGGCATGAACCCGGACAAGCTCGATTCGGGCGAGCGCTGCGCGTCGACCTCGAACCGCAATTTCGAGGGCCGCCAGGGTGCGGGCGGCCGCACGCATCTGGTGAGCCCCGCCATGGCGGCGGCGGCGGCGATCGCCGGCCACTTCGTCGACGTGCGGGAGTGGCGCTGATGGACAAGTTCACCGTCCTCGAGTCGCTGGTCGTGCCGCTCGACCGCGCCAACATCGATACCGACCAGATCATTCCGCAGCGCTACCTGCAGTCGATCAAGCGCAGCGGCTTCGGCGACGCCTGCTTCGCTGCGTGGCGCAAGGATCCGGAGTTCGTCCTCAACCAGCCGCGCTACAAGGGCGCGCAGATCCTGCTCGCGCGCAAGAATTTCGGCATCGGCTCCTCGCGCGAGCACGCTCCGTGGGCGCTGCGCGACTACGGCTTCCGCGCGGTCATCGCGCCGTCGTTCGGCGAGATTTTCCAGAACAATTCGCTGAAAAACGGCTTCCTGCCGATCGCCCTGGCCGACTCCGAAGTCGACAAGCTGTTCTACGATGCGGCGTCCTTCGCCGGGTTCAGGCTGCGCGTCGACCTCGAGCGGCAGAGCGTCGCCACGCTCGACGGCGCCAAGAGCTTCCGCTTCGACATCGATCCGTTCAGCAAGCACTGCCTGCTCAACGGCCTCGACGAGATCGGCCTCACGCTGCGCCACGCGGACAAGATCCGCGCGTTCGAGGCGCGGCGCAAAACGCAGTTTCCCTGGTACTTCTGACGTGAACGTCGCCGTGCTGCCCGGTGACGGCATCGGGCCGGAGATCATTGCCCAGGCGCTGCGCGTGCTCGCGAAACTGGAATTGAAGATTCAATTTCAGGAAGCGCCGGTCGGCGGCGCCGCGTACGCGGCGCATGGCGATCCTCTGCCCGCGAGCACTTTGCAGGCCGCAAAGGCCGCGGACGCGGTTCTCTTCGGCGCCGTCGGCGACCCGCGCTACGATGCGCTGCCGCGCGCCAAGCGGCCCGAGCAGGCGATCCTGGGCCTGCGCAAGCAGCTGGGCTTGTTCGCGAACCTGCGCCCGGCGCGCGTCCATCCTGAACTCGCCGCAGCGTCGGCGCTGAAACCCGAGGTGGTGTCGGGGCTCGATATCCTGATCGTGCGCGAGCTCACCGGCGACATCTACTTCGGTGATCCGAAAGGCATCCGCGAGACCGCGGGCGAGCGCGAGGGTTTCGACACCATGCGCTACCGCGAGAGCGAGATCCGGCGCATCGCACGCGTCGCCTTTGATGCCGCCCGGAAAAGAAGCAAACGCGTGTGTTCAGTCGACAAGGCGAATGTGCTCGAAACGTCGCAGCTTTGGCGCGAGGTGGTCAGCGCAGAGGCAAAAAGCCATGCGGACATCGAGCTGACGCACATGTACGTGGACAACTGCGCGATGCAGCTGGTGCGCACGCCCAAGCAGTTCGACGTGATCGTCACCGGCAATCTGTTCGGCGACATCCTCTCGGACGAGGCATCGATGCTGACCGGCTCGATCGGCATGCTGCCGTCGGCGGCGCTGGACGAGAAAGGCAAGGGGCTCTACGAGCCGATCCACGGCACCGCGCCGGATATCGCCGGCAAAGGCATTGCCAATCCGCTCGCCACCATCCTGTCGGCGGCGATGATGCTGCGCTACTCGCTCGGCCAGGCGCAGGCCGCGGCGCGCATCGAGGCTGCCGTCGCCAAGGTGCTCAAGGCGGGCGTGCGCACCGCCGACATCCATACCCCGGGAACGCGCAAGGTCGGCACGCAGGAAATGGGCGACGCGGTGCTCGCCGCTCTATAGACTTATGGCCATGCTCAGGGTCGGCATCGTCGGCTGGCGCGGAATGGTGGGCTCGGTGCTCGTGCAGCGCATGCGCGAGGAGCGCGACTTCGACCATGTCGAGCCGGTGTTCTTCTCCACCTCGCAGGCGGGCGGCAAGGGCCCGGCGATCGGCAAGGATGTCGAAGCGGTGAAGGACGCGCATGACATCGCCGCGCTGAAAACCCTGCCGGTCATCATCTCCTGCCAGGGCGGCGACTACACCAGCGAGATCTACCCGCAGCTGCGCGCCGCCGGATGGCGGGGCTACTGGATCGACGCGGCGAGCGCGCTGCGCATGAAGGACGACGCGGTGATCGTCCTCGATCCGGTGAACATGCCGCTCATCAAGAACGCGCTCGCCGGCGGAACGAAGAACTACATCGGCGGGAACTGCACCGTCGCGCTGATGCTGATGGGCATGGCGGGCCTGTTCCTGCGCGACGAGGTCGAGTGGATGACGAGCATGACCTACCAGGCCGCCTCGGGAGCGGGCGCGGCCGCGATGCGCGACCTGGTGGCGCAGATGGCAACGCTCGGCGACAGCGCCCGCGACCTGGCGGACGATCCGGCCTCGGCGATCCTCGATATCGACCGCGCGGTCAGCGACTCGATGCGCTCGCGCTCGCTGCCGAGCGAGAACCTCGGCTATCCGCTCGCCGGCAGCTTGCTGCCCTGGGTCGACAAGGACCTGGGCAATGGCCAGAGCCGCGAGGAATGGAAAGCCCAGGCCGAGGGCAACAAGATCCTCGGCAGGAACGGCAGCGTCATCCCCATGGATGGAATCTGCATCCGGATCGGCGCGATGCGCTGCCACAGCCAGGCGCTGACGATCAAGCTGCGCCGGGCGCTTCCGCTCGACGAGGTCGAGGGCATGCTCGCCGAGGCGCACGACTGGGTGAAGGTGGTGCCCAACCGGCGCGAGGAATCGCTCGCCGAGCTGACCCCGGCCGCGGTCACCGGCAAGCTCTCGGTCCCCGTTGGCCGGCTGCGCAAGCTGCCCATGGGCGAGGACTACCTGACCGCGTTTACCGTGGGCGACCAGCTCCTGTGGGGCGCGGCTGAACCGCTCCGCCGGATGCTACGTATCCTCTTGGAAGCAGGCGTGAAACGGTAAAAAAGCCAGAAAATCTCTCAATTTGCAGCCGTAAGGCCATGATGTTAAGTTACTTGGTCCGGCTTAAGAATAATGTGGGGGCGGGGGAATCGTGAGCAAATCGATCACCATCGTCGTTGCGGCTGCGGCCTTTTTCCTGGGCCCGCTCGCCGTTCATGCCGCGGGACTCGGGCGGCTCACTGTGCTCTCGCCGTTGGGGCAGCCGCTCCTCGCCGAAATCGAGATCGTCGCCCTCCAGCCAGGAGAAGAAGAAGGCCTTACCGCGCGCCTCGCCTCCGCCGACGC
>Ga0075424_100000423_pt1 | contig 32357 bp, 36 predicted proteins | sample SoiMethybrSBSTD3_FD_75301 | JGI IMG/M metagenome (GOLD analysis project Ga0075424, IMG submission 75301) | Bulk soil microbial communities from a Populus tree surrounding site in Tennessee, USA - Soil MetaG P. TD hybrid SBSTD3 | ecosystem: Environmental > Terrestrial > Soil > Tree plantation... | reverse complement strand
CTAAAAAACTAAAGGCGCCCTCAACCCCAGTGCGGGCCCTTCAGGCGGCGCTTGACCCAGTCGGGCGCCGCGACCGAAACGATCGCTGCAGCCACCAGGATCGCCAGGCCGGCAATCTGCAGGACAAGTACCACGACCTCTCTCATCGAGGCCTCCGAGCGAAACACACCTCCCCCCTCGTGGATGATGGTACCGCTACTCGCGCCTGGCTATCACTGAAATTGTGATTTTCGAGTTCTAGATACTCTCGGCTGGCTCGATCGAGCGCTTGAAGAGCTGCGCCCCCCGCAGCAGGACGATTTCAACGGACATTCCGATAAGTTCGGCCGTAAGCAGGCGGTGCAAATCGTCGATGCCGTTCACCGGCTGCCCATTCAACGCGACGATCACGTCCGCCGGCTTCAAGCCCGCCCGCGCGGCCGGTGCGCCGGGCTCCACCGACTCGACGCGCACGCCGGCCGCGTTGGACAGCTCGAAATGGCGCGCAAAGCGCCGCCCGACAGGCTGGCTTGCGCCAGCGAGGCCCAGGTAGCTCCGCCGAACCCGACCGTCGCGCAGGAGCTGCATCGCCACCCACTTCACCGTGTCGATGGCCGTGGCGAAGCAGATGCCCTGCGCCATCGGAATGATCGCGGTGTTGAGCCCAATCACCTCGCCACGCGCGTTGACGAGCGGCCCGCCAGAGTTTCCGGGATTGAGCGCGGCGTCGGTCTGCAGCACGTCGTCGATGAGCCGCCCGCTCGTCGAACGCAGGCTCCGGCCGAGCGCGCTCACCACGCCGGCGGTCACGGTGTGCTGAAAGCCGTACGGATTGCCGATGGCGATGGCGAGCTGGCCGACGCGCACGTTGCGAGACACGCCGAGCTCCACCGCCGGCAACGCGGCGGCGCCGATGCGCAGCACCGCCACGTCGGTATGCGGGTCTTCTCCGATCAGGTCCGCGTCGCGCGAAAACCCGTCGGCGAACGTGGCGCGGATGGATCTTGCGTTGGCGACCACGTGGCTGTTCGTGAGAATGAGGCCGTCGGGCGTGAAGACGAAGCCGCTCCCGGAGCCGGCGCGGCCCTTCGCTTGCCGTACCTGGATATGCGCAACCGCCGGCCCCACCCGTTCCGCCGCCGCCGTCACGGCGCGGGAATAGGCGTCGAGGAGCTCGTCGTCCGCCGGTCGCGGCGGGATCGAGCCCGGCGCGGGCTCGCTTTGGTCGAGGAGGAATTTCGGAGCGATGTCCACGGCCGCTAGGTTGGGACGCGGGCGCGCCTTCTCAAGACCCGTATAGTTCACCATGGCCGTCAAATTCACGAGCGCAGTGACCGTCGCCACGCTCGCCCTATTGGCCACCAGCGCGCTCGCGCAGGCGGTATACCGGTACAAGGATTCCCAGGGAAATACGGTCTACACCGACAAGCCGCCCGCGGGCAACGACACGGTCCAGCGGCTCGAAACGCCGCCCCGGCCCGCCCAGGCCGTCCCACCCCCGGCAAGAGGACAGAGCGAAGCGGAGAAGAGATTGCTCGAAGCGGCGAACCGGCGCACGGCCGATCTCGATCGCGCCGCGCAGGACGTCGTCGACGCCTTCAACGCCCTGCGCGAGGCGCAAGCGCGCCGCGACGAGGGCGTCGAGCTTCAGGACGGGGACCGTTCGGGACGCTACCTTAGCCGGCAGTACTTTCAGCGTCGCCAGGCGCTCGAGCTCGATGTGCAGGCGGCGCAGGCGCGCCTTGACGAGGCGCTCGCCCGGCGCAACGCACTGCGCTGACCCGCTGCCTTAAGCGGTACGTCGATTGCTGCATTCATCGACATGAAAGCAAAGCTGCTGAACGACCGCGGCGGGCGAACCTACGCGCTCGTTTTCGACACGGACGACGAAGCGGTGAGCCAGCTCACCCGCTTCGCCGAGGAGAACCGGCTCCACGCGGCCAGCTTCACCGCGATCGGCGCATTCAGCGAGGCCACCCTCGGCTATTTCGACTGGGAGAAGAAAGACTACCTGCGCACGCGAATTGCCGAGCAGGTCGAGGTGCTCGCCCTCGTCGGCGACATCGCGCTCGCGCAGGGCAAGCCCAAGGTCCATGCGCACGTCGTCCTCGGCAAGCGCGACTCGAGCGCGCACGGCGGTCACCTCCTCGAAGCGCGCGTGCGGCCCACGCTCGAGGTCGTGCTGACCGAATCGCCTGCCCACCTCGTGCGCGAGCACGACCCGGAGAGCGGCCTCGCGCTCATCCGCATCGCGAAGTGAACGTCCTGGCGAGAGTGGCGCCGACGGGAACGCAAATGGCGTAGGGAGGCACGCCTTCAGCGCGGCGCCGGACTATTGTTCCTTTCACGCAGACACAGCGTGGAAAGGACGGCAGTCATGGCTGAGCTCATTCCGAAAACCCGACCTGATTCCAAGCAGTCAGTCAGCGCAATCATGCTGACTCCGCTGGTGGTTCTTGTCCTCCTTATGGTGTTCTCGGCGCTGGGCTCCGCATTGACAGGGAGTTAGGGATCCTTGAACCCGATGCTCCAGTGCATGCCATCGCAGAACGGCTTGTTCTTCGACCCGCCGCAGCGGCACAGGGTGTAGTGCTCGCGCGATGCGCGATCGCCGAATTCCACGGCCGCAAGCTCCACGTCCCCTGTGACCGCGTAAGGGCCGTCGTTCATTACGGTGACCATCGGCTCGCGCTGCGGCGGCTTGGCTTCGATACCGTCTATCGCGTAGCTCAGGGCGCCGGACGGGCATTTCTCGATCGTCGCGATGACCTCGGCTACCGCGGCGCCATCGGGGTCGATCCAGGGTTCGGCATGCATGCGAAACACTTTCTTCAGGCCGTCGGTGCAGAAGCCGGCGTGCGCGCAGATCGCGCGGTTGTCGAAGATGGTGATCGCCTTGCCGGCGTACGCAACTCTACGGTTGCGTCCCGGGTCGGCGCTGTTGCGGTCCGAAAAACCGTTCTTCCGGTGAGTGCCATCGCAAAACGGCTTGCTGGCCGAACCGCCGCAGCGGCACAACGCGACCTTCCCTCCGGCTTCGAGCGCCGCGCCGTTCTCGCGTCGCAGGCTGACTCCTTCGGATAAGTAAGGGCCGTTGGGAGCGCAGGTGATCTTCATGAGAGGAGCCTCAGCACTTCGTCGGCGGTGGCGATATCGCCGAACTGTTGAATGTGCGTTTCCAGGGTCGCGCGATGCTCGTCGTCCGAGAGCGCGGCGCAGCAGTCGGACACGAGCACGACCTTGAAGTCGAGCATCATGGCGTCGCGCGCGGTCGATTCGCAGCACACGTTGGTCTTGGTGCCGGCGATGAGCAGCGTGTCGACTCCCAGCGCGCGCACCACCCGCTCCAGGGTGGAAGAGCCCGGAACGAGCGCGCTGTAGCGGTTCTTCACTACCACGATGTCCTCCGCGGCGCTGTGGAGCTCGGGCCAGACCTGCTGGCGCCCCGGCTCGAGGCTCTCGAGGGTCCGCGTGCGCACGTCGGCGGCGACCACGTGGTCGAAGAAAAGCGGCCAGTCGCTGCGACCGTTACGCGCGCTGTTGGCGTGCAGCACCCAGATGACCGGGCAGCCCAGGCGGCGCAGGCCGGCGCTCAGCCGGTTGATGTTCGGAACGATGCCGCGCGCGCTCGGCACCTCCGCCGGCCCGCCCGGCGCGCAGAACGTGCTTTGCATATCCACGGTCACGAGTGCGGTTTTCGCCGCCTCGAGCCGGTCGAACCAGCGCAGCCGGCCCCGGCGCGCCATGACGCGGTCGACGATCTCCTGCCGGATGGCGACGCGATGCATCTTTCCATACTGCCATAATGCGGGAACGCTCCTTGCGTTTTTAGCCTATGACCGCACGACCCAGAATCGAAGCCGGGCCTCTCGCTCTCGAGCAGCTATCGTTCGAGAACACGTTCGTGCGCGATCTACCCGCCGACCCGGTGCCGACCAATGTGCCGCGGCAGGTGAAAGAGGCCAGCTATACGCGCGTCGAACCCACGCCGGTCGCGGCGCCGCGCCTGCTCGCGTGGTCCGACGGCCTCGGTGAGTACCTCGGTATTTCGCACCCCCAGGAAAAGACCGGCCTGGTTGCTCAGATTCTCAGTGGGAACAAGATCCTTCCCGGAATGCAACCGTACGCCGCGCGCTACGGCGGCCACCAGTTCGGCCATTGGGCCGGGCAGCTCGGCGACGGGCGCGCCATCACGCTCGGCGAGATCATCGCGACCGACGGCCGCAGGCAGGAATTGCAGTTGAAGGGCGCCGGCAAGACGCCGTACTCGCGCACCGCGGACGGCCGCGCGGTGCTGCGCTCGTCGCTGCGCGAGTTCCTGTGCAGCGAGGCGATGCACTGGCTCGGCGTGCCGACCACCCGCGCGCTCAGCTTGGTCGCGACCGGCGAGATCGTGATCCGCGACATGTTCTACGACGGCAACCCGGAGCCCGAGCCCGGCGCCGTGGTGTGCCGCGTCGCGCCCTCGTTCGTGCGCTTCGGCAACTTCCAGATCCACGCCGCGCACCAGGAGCTCGACGCGCTCAAGCGCCTTGCCGACTACGTGATTCGCGAGCACTACGCTGCTTCAACGTATCCAGATTTTTTTGACGAAGTTTGTCGCCGTACCGCGCTTCTGATCGTCGACTGGATGCGCCTGGGCTTCGTGCACGGCGTGATGAACACGGACAACATGTCGATCCTCGGCCTCACCATCGACTACGGTCCCTACGGCTGGCTCGAGGGCTACGATCCGCTGTGGACGCCCAATACCACCGACGCGCAGGGGCGGCGCTACGCCTACGGGCAGCAGCCGCACATCGCGCAGTGGAACCTCGCGCGCCTGGCCGAGGCGCTGCTGCCCATCGTCCCGAGGGAACGCCTCGAGGCCGGATTGGCGCTGTATGCCGAAACGTTCAACGGCGGCTGGCAGCGCGCCTTCATGGACAAGATCGGCTTGACCGACTGGAACGAGGGCGACGTGGAGCTGCTGCGCGCGATGTTCGAGGCGCTCGCCGAGGCCGAGACCGACTTCACCCTCTTTTTCCGCGGTCTCGCGGCCGTCGCACCGGATCGCCCTTCGCTCGAGCCGCTGCGCCGCGCGTTCTATTCCGATCAGCCCCGGCCGCTACTCGAGGGCTGGCTCGAGCGCTACGCTTTCCGTCTGAGAAAAAATGGCAATGAGGTAGCGGTGCGAGTGCAGCGCATGAACGGCGTGAATCCGAAATACGTGCCGCGCAATTACCTGGCGCAACTCGCCATCGATGCGCTGGAGAAGGGCGATGCTTCGGTGCTCGAGCGGCTGATGAAGGTGCTCGCGCGGCCCTACGACGAGCAGCCCGAGCACGACGCGCTCGCCGAGCGGCGCCCCGAATGGGCGCGGCAGCGCGCCGGCTGCTCCGCGCTTTCCTGCAGCTCCTGAAGCGCAGTCCTCGCTACGGCGCGAGCAGCTTCGCCAGCTCCGCGCCGTGCAGCAGCTTGACGCCGTTCTGCGTCGAGAACGTCAGTGCGTTGGCGGTGATATCGCCCGCGGCGATATAGATGCACTCGTGCGCCTCGCGCTTGCGCCGCGCGGCATGCAGCTCGCGCAGCGGTTCGATCCCGGTGCGCGCGGCCTTCCACCGCTTGCAGCTCACCAACGAAGTGCGCCCGCCCTTGGTCAGCTCGAAGTCGGCTTCCCGGCCGTCGAGGCGGCTCACCGCGTACCCATCGCGTCTGAAAGCTGACTCCACCGCGCCGGCGAACGCCTCCCAGGGCTGCGCGCGCAGCGCTTCGAGCCGTTGCGCGACCTTCGCCGCGGTAGGAGCACGAAGCTGCCGCCAGGCGGCAAAAGCGGCGACCACCAGGAACGGGGCCGCGGCGAATAATGCATACAGCTCCGGCAGCACGAACCGCATCGCCGCCGTCACGCCGACGGCAACCGCGACACTCGCCCACCAGGGCGAGCGCAGCAGGACCGCGAACAGCGAGTTCCGATGCATCGCGAACTTCATGCGAAGCGCGCCGGGGAGTACGGCGCCGGATCGACGAGCGGCGCCTCGCCGGTCATCATCTCCGCCACCAGCCTCCCCGTGACCGCCGCGAGCGTGAGGCCGTGGTGCGCGTGGCCGAAGGCGAAGAAGAGATTGGCGTGGCGCGGGGCGCGGCCGATCACCGGCAGCATGTCGGGCGTGCACGGCCGCGCCCCCATCCACGGCTCGGTGTCGAGTCGCTCGGCGAGCGGGAAGAGATCGCGCGCGATCGGCTCGGCGCGCCCGAGCTGCACTGGGGTGCGGATCGCGTCGCGCAGCGCGAACTCCGCCCCCGTGGTGAGGCGGATGCCGCGGCGCATCGGCGCGAGGAAATAGCCCCGCTCGGTGTCGAGCAGCGGGTAGTTCAGCTTCGCCGTTCCCGCCGCCCGGTAGTGCATGTGGTAGCCGCGCTTCACCGCGAGCGGCAGCTCGTACCCCAGCGCACGCGTCAGCACGTCGGCCCAGGGACCGAGCGCGACGACGGCTTCGCGCGCGAGCACCTCGCCCTGCGCGCTGCGCAGACGCCAGCCGCCGCCCTCCGAGCGGTCCGGTTCGAGGCTCGCGGCGTTGCCCTGGACAAACCGGCCGCCGAGCCGCTCGAAGGCGGCGAGGTAGGCGAGCGCGAGCCCTTGCGGATCGTCCACGCTCACCGGCTCCGTCCAGTGCAGCGCGCCCACCAGCACCGGCGCCACGTGCGGCTCGAGCTCGCGCAACGCGCGCGCGTCGAGGGCGCGGTATTCGATGCCGAACTCGCGCTTCCACCGCGCCGCCTCGTCAAGCCGCAGGTCGCGCTCACGCCCGGTGCGGAATACTTTCAGCCAGCCGGTGCGGTGCAGGAAGCCGCTGGCCCCGGCCTCCTCGGCGAGCGCGAGGTGCTCGCTCACACAATGCTCGATCAGCTTCGAATAGCGCCGCGCCACCTCGGCATGGCGCGCGGGACGCGAATAGCGCCAGTACTGCCATAGGAACGGCGCTAGCCTGAGCAGCGCGCTCGGATGGTAGTGAGCGTCGATGGTGCGGTTGAAGCCGTAGCGGACGAGGGCGCCGAAGTCATGCGGGAAGCCGTAGGGATAGACGCCTTCGCGCTGGATCAGGCCGGCGTTGCCGAAGGAGGTCTCCTCGGCGGCGCCGCGCCGGTCGAGCAGCACCACCGCGCGGCCTCGCTTCTGCAGGTGCAGCGCTACGCAGATGCCGACGATGCCGGCGCCGAGGACGGCGATGTCCGCGCGCATAGAATGCGGATTCAACCATGACTCTGCACGTCTCCGACGCCGAGGTTCGCCGCCTGCTCGGCCTGGAGCCGCTCATCCCCGCCGTGCGCGGGGCCCTGATCGACCTTTCCGCACGCCGCGTGGTGCAGCCGTTGCGCAGCGTGATGGAGATCCCGCCGGACCAGGGCGTGCTCTTCCTCAAGCCCGCGCTCGTCGACGGCGTGCTCGCGACCAAGCTCATCACCCAGATTCCCGCCAACGCGGCGCGCGGGCTGCCGACCATGCAGGCCACGATCGTGCTGATGGACGCGACCACCGGCCGCACGCTCGCCGTGATGGACGCGACCTGGCTCACGGCGCTGCGCACCGCCGCGGCTTCCGCCGTCGCCGTCGACTGCCTGACCCCGCGCTCGCCCAAGGTCGTCGCGCTGCTCGGCAGCGGCGTGCTCGCCCGCACCCACGCCGCGGCGCTGCGGGCGGTGCGGCCGGTGTCCGAAATCCGGGTCTGGAGCCGTAACCCGGAGAACGTCGCGCGCTGCGCATTCGAGGTGGAAGGGTTTGCAAAAAACACCGCAGAGGAAGCGGTGCACGGCGCCGACATCGTGTGCACGGTCACGACCGCGCGAGAACCGGTGCTGAAAGGGGCCTGGCTCAAGCACGGCGCGCTGGTTGCCGCAGTAGGCGCGCCGCGCCCCAACTGGCGCGAGCTCGACGACGAAGCGATGGCGAACGTGGTGATCGCCGACAGTTACGAGGCCGCGGCGCAGGAATCGGGCGACGTCATCCTGTCGGGCGCGAAGGTCACCGCCGAGCTCGGCGAAATTCTCGCCGGCACGCGGCCTGCGCCGCACGCAGGCTCCACCATCGTCTTCAAAACACTGGGTCAAGCGGTGACCGACACGGTGGCGGCGCGGCTCGTCTACGAAGCAGCCTGCAAGCTTTGATCCTGGCGGTGCGACGCTGCGAGGCGACGCAACGTTGCGCGGCGGCCACAAGGGCGCACGCGCCGCACACGACACGAACAGGATTTGCTAGGGTGCACCCGCGTCTTTGCAAGGGTAGGAAAATGAACCAGCACAACGTCGTCGCGAAGCTGAATCAGATCGTCGAGCAAGCGCAGCTCACATTGCAAAATCCCCGCAGCCTGACGGGCGAGCGGCAGCGATTCATCATCGCTCTCGCGCGCTTCATTTCCGCCGAGATGTCGCATCCTTCGCCGAACGACGCCCGCCTGGACGGCGTCGCCGGCGCCGTCCCGAAAACCTGATCGGGCACAACCCGTGCCGTGCAGTCTGTGACCGCGGCACGACGTTTGCTGTGTCTTCTCTGCCCAGCGCGATTGGTCGCGCCAGGAACGGCAATTCCCCAACGCATCGTCTGCCCAAGGAGACGCGCATGACCCATCGTTTCAATCTCAACGTGACCGGAACCGCGGTCGCGCTCGCGCTGGCCGCTGTCGCCGGCACGGCGCAGGCCGCCACGCCCGGCTATGTATCGAGTTCGGACAACCAGGTCTGGACTTCGCCGACCGGCCTGTGCTGGAGAACCACCGACTGGACGCCGGAGAAGGCCGCGGCCCCGTGCGACGCCGTGCGCACCGTGCAAGTCGCCGCCCCGCCCCCGGTAGCGGTCGCGCCGCCGCCGCCCGCGCCGACCCCGCTCGTGGTGGCGCCTCCGCCGCAGCCGCCGATCATCGAGCAGATCAGCCTGTCATCGGACGTCCTGTTCGCGTTCGACAAGGCCGAGCTTCGTCCCGAGGGACAGAAGAAAATCGACGAGATCGCCGGCCGCCTGAAGGGCGCGAACGTGCAGCAGATCAACATGATCGGCCACGCCGACCGCATCGGCCCCGACCAGTACAACCAGAAGCTCTCCGAGAAGCGCGCCGAAGCGGTCAAAGAGTACCTGTCGAAACAAGGCGTCGAGACCACCAAGGTGCGCGCAGAGGGCCGCGGCAAGAGCGAGCCCGTGACCGGAAACGAGTGCAAGGGCGAGAAAGGCTCGAAGCTCATCGCCTGCCTGCAGCCCGACCGCCGGGTCGACATCGAGGTGCGCGGCGAGAAGGAAACCGCGTCCACCGGCACGTCGCCCAGCGCCGGCGGCACCTCCGGCAGCGGAACGCTCGGCACGCCGAGCGGCTCGAGCACGGGCGCATCGCCCTCCTCGGGCTCGAGCTCGGGCAGCACGAAGTAGTTTTTTCGCAGTCTGCAGCGCAAGCGGCCGCCCTCGGGCGGCCGTTATTTTTTCTTCCGCCGCCTGCGCGCGTAGGCGTTTTCTACCGCGATCGGATCGCTCGCCGGGAACGTGTACTGCACCGCGACATCGAGCAGCGCTTCGGCCGAATCGTCGTGCGCGATCGCCGGCGCGTCGACAGCATCGGAAGCGTTGGTCGGGGAGCCATAACCGCGGCGGCGCCGCCGGCGTGCTCCGATTGAGGAGGATGGCATCGTTCGCCCCCTGGTGGAGGGTCCCCGCAATGTCCGTTCCAGGAGAGTCGCCGCAGCAGGACGCGGCGCCGCCACCGCCTGGTTTCTGAACAAGTCGGGCCACGACGAGCTGAACGCGCGCGCCGGCCGCGAGCCGGAAATCGAGTTCGAGTTCCTGGCTAGAAAAGCTCTTTCGAAGCGAGCCGGGCGCCCTCGGCCAGCGCCTCGAGTTTCGCCCACATGATCGTGGGGTGAACGCGGCGGTGGAACGGGCCCTGCGCGAAGCCGCAGTCGGTGCTCGCCACGACCCGGTCGCGGCCGACGAGCTTCGCCAGTCTCAGGATGCGCTGCGCCACGAGCTCGGGATGCTCCACCACGTTGGTGGCGTGGCTGATCAACCCCGGAGCGAGCACCTTGCCCTCGGGCAGCTTCACGCTCTCCCACACGCGCCATTCGTGCTCGTGGCGGGGGTTCGCGCCCTCGATGAGATAGGTCCGCGCCTTGATCTTGAGCACCAGGTCGACGATGTCCTTGAGCGGCACGTCGGTCACGTGCGGGCCTGGCCAGCTTCCCCAGCAGACGTGGTAGCGCACCCGCTCCTCGGGAATACCGGTGAGCGCGTGGTTGATCGCCTCGACGTTCATCGCCACCCAGTTGCGGTAGTCGGCGAAGCTCGCGGGCGGCACCATGCGGTCGTAGGTGACCGCGAGGCGCGCGTCGTCGAGCTGCAGCTCGAGCCCCGCGTCGACGATCGCGCGGTATTCCGCGCGCATCGCATCGGCGATCGCGTGGAGCAGCTCCTCGTCGGACCTGTAGTACTCGTTCTTGCGGTCCGGGATCACGCTCGTGGGCGAAGCGACCGGCAGGAACCCTTGCCGCGCGCCAGCCTGACTCAAGGCTGACTTGAAGTTCTCGATGTCGCGCCTGAGCTCCGCATGTCCGGTATAAGAGATCGGGCCCACGCACACCGCGACCCCCGCGCTCGCGCCGACCGCCGCGGGCGGGCCTTCGGCGGCGTCGAGCTCACGGTAGAACTCCGCGAAGCGCGCGCGGTCGGCGCCGCGCGCGAACCCGTGGTCCTGCGGCCGGGCGCTGCGGCGCTCGAAGCCGGAAAGGCGCTCCAGAGCGTATTGCGACCAGCTGATGGACTTGCCAAACTCGCCGTCGCTGACCACGTCGATGCCGGCTTCGACCTGGCGCTGGACCACGGCCTCGACGCTCGCGCGCAGGCATTTGGCGTAAGCTTGCTCGTCGTACGGCTGTCCGGCCTGCCGCGGACGGATAAACTGCAGCAGGTCGGCCGGCCGGATCAGGCTGCCGACGTGAGTGGTGCGAATATGGGTCGTTAAATGCGGGGCAGTGGAACGCGGAGCGCTCATGTGGCGCGGAACTGTAGCAGCGAAACAGGGTCGACTGGATAGAAGTGCGTAAAGCCACTCTTTATAGCCGTTCTAGCCGGCCGGCGCGCACGAGCGAGCCGCAAGCGGCGCCCGTTCCGCCCGAGGGAAAGCCCAAGAAGCCGTCGCGCCTGCGCGACTTCCTGTCGCGCCAGCGCGTTGCGCTCGGCTTCGCGGCCGGCGTCGCCATTACCGCATTGCTTGTCCTGCTCCACGCGACAAACGCGCCGGCGCCGCGCGAGCTGACCCAGCAGGACATCGACGCGGCGGTGATGCGCACGCTGGAGAACAACACCCTGCCCTCGCGCATGGCCAAGGCGTACGACGCCATCCGCCCCGCGGTGGTGCGGGTGCGCGGCATGGGCATCGACGAAAACGGCGAAGAGGTCGAGCGCAGCGTGGGCACCGGCGTCGTGATCGTCGACACCGGCGTCATCCTCACCAACGTGCACGTCGTCGCGAACGCCACCAAGCTCCAGCTCGTCTTCTTCGACGGCCTGGAATCCGAGGGCACCGTGGTGGGGCTGCACCCCGAGCAGGACCTCGCCGTGCTGCAGGCGAAGACGATTCCCGACGACCTTACCGCCGCCACCATGCGCTCCACCAAGGACCTCGCGCTCGGCGACGACGTCATGGCGGTGGGCTTTCCCTTCGGCATCGGACCGTCGGTGTCGGCGGGGGTAGTGTCCGGGCTGCGCCGCGAATACCGCTCGCCCGAGGGCAAGCGCGTGCTGACCAACCTCATCCAGTTCGATGCCGCCGCCAACCCGGGCAACTCGGGCGGACCGCTCGTCACCGCCGAAGGCGAGGTGGTCGGCATCGTCACCGGGCTTCTCAACCCGACCGAACAGCGCGTCTTCATCGGCATCGGGTTCGCCGTTCCCATCGAGTCGGCCGCGGGCGCGGTCGGCCTGTCGCCGTTCTGAGGAGAGGAAAAGCATGAGCCGGGAGGTCACCACGCTGATGGAGCGCGTGCTCTACGAAGTGAAGAAGATGGTGGTGGGGCAGGACCATTTCCTCGAGCGCGTGATGGTCGCGATGCTCGCCCAGGGCCACCTCCTGGTGGAAGGGGTGCCCGGGCTGGCGAAGACCCTCACGGTCAAGACGCTCGCGCGCACCGTGCGCGGGTCATTCAAGCGCATCCAGTTCACGCCCGACCTCGTGCCGGCGGACCTGGTGGGCACGCGCATCTACAACCAGAAAAGCGGCGACTTCTCGACTTCGCTCGGCCCGGTGTTCTGCAACCTGCTGCTCGCCGACGAGATCAACCGCGCCCCCGCCAAGGTGCAGAGCGCGCTGCTCGAGGTGATGCAGGAGCGCCAGGTCACGATCGCGGGCGAGACGCACAAGGTGCCCGAGCCCTTCCTCGTGATGGCGACGCAGAACCCGATCGAGACCGAGGGGACGTACCCCCTGCCGGAAGCGCAGGTCGACCGCTTCATGATGAAGGTGCTCGTCGGCTACCCGAGCGAGGAAGAGGAATTCGTGATCGTCGAGCGCGTCACCGGACCGGCGCTCGACGTGGCGGAGGTGGCGACCACCGAGCAGCTCGGCGCGCTGCAGCGCGAATGCCGCGCCGCCTATGTCGATCCCTCGCTCATCCAGTACGCGGTGCGCCTGGCCGCGGCCACGCGCGATCCCGAGCAGTACGGCATCAAGAGCATTTCGCGCTACATCACCTACGGCGCCAGCCCGCGCGCCTCGATTCACCTCATCGAAGCCGCGCGCGCGCTCGCCCACCTGCGCGGCCGCAGCTACGTGCTGCCCGAGGACGTGACCGACCTCGCGCCCGACGTGCTGCGCCACCGGCTGGTGCTCTCCTACGAAGCGCTGTCCGACGCGCTCGCGCCCGACGAGATCATCCAGCGCATCATGCAGAACATTCCCGCCCCCCAGAAGCCCCTCGAACATGTCAGAGCAGCAGTCGCCGCGGGATCTTGAGAAGCTCCTGAAGAAGCTCGAGTGGACGGTGATCCGTCGGCTCGACGGGCTCCTGCACGGAGACTATCGAACGCTGTTCAGGGGTTTTGGTCTGGACCTCGCCGACCTGCGCGAGTACCAGTATCACGATGACGTGCGCCACATCGACTGGAACGTCACCGCGCGCCTGCAGACGCCCTACGTGCGCGAGTACAACGAGGACCGCGACATCAACGCCTGGTTCCTGCTCGACCTCTCGCCGTCGGTCGACTTCGGCTCGGGCGAGGTGCGCAAGCGCTCGCTGGCGGTCGACTTCGTCGCGGTGCTCTCGCGCCTGCTCACCCGGCACGGCAACCGGGTCGGGGCGCTGCTCTATGGCGACAAGGTCGACACGGTCATTCCGGCGCGCAGCGGCCGGCGCCACGTGCTCCATCTGATGAACAGGATGGCGTCGCGCCCGCGCCTCGAGCGCTCGGGCGGGACGCGCCTCGAGGAGCTGCTGCACGCGGGATTCTCGGTGGTGAAGCGCCGCTCGCTCGTCTTCGTGGTGTCCGATTTCATCAGCGCGCCCGGCTGGGCCAAGCCGCTCGCGCTCCTCGCGCGCCGCCATGAGGTGATCGCGGTGCGCCTGTACGATCCGCTCGAGATGGAGCTCCCGGACATCGGCCTGTTCGTGATGCAGGACGCCGAGACCGGCGAGCAGCTCTTCATCGACACGCACGACCGGGGCTTCCGCAAGCGCTTCACCGAGCTCGCGCGCCGCCGCGAGCTCGAGCTGCGCGAGGCCTTCCGCGACGCCGGCGTCGACGCGCTCGAGCTCGCCACCGACGACGACCTCGCCGACACGATCCTGCGCTTCGCCGACCTGCGCAAGCGCCGCACCCAGCTCGCCGCCGGCGCCACCGCCAAGGCGGCGCGGATGGCGGGGCACCTGGAGGCGGTGCGATGACTTTCCTCTGGCCCGAATTCCTCTGGCTGCTCGCGCTGGTGCCGCTCCTCATCGCGGCCTACTTCTTCATCCTGCGCCGCAAGGCCAGGACGGCGCTGCGCTACGCCAGCCTGACGATGGTCCGTGAAGCGATGGGCTCGGGCCCAAAGTTCCGGCGCCACGTGCCCCCGCTGCTTTTCCTCCTCGCGCTCGTGGTCATGATCGTGGCGGTGGCGCGTCCCGCGGCGGTGGTGCGGCTGCCCTCGCAGCACGAGATCATCATCCTCGCGCTCGATGTGTCGGGCAGCATGCGCGCGAAGGACGTCGAGCCCGACCGCATGACCGCGGCGCAGAACGCGGCCAAGACCTTCATCAACGAGCAGCCGCGCTCGACCCGGGTCGGCATCGTCGCATTCGCGGGAACCGCTTCGCTGGTGCAGCCGCCGACCAACAGCCGCGAGGACCTGCACGCCGCCATCGACCGCCTGCAGCTGCAGCGCGCCACCGCCATCGGCAGCGGGATCCTGGTCGCGCTCAAGGCCATCTTTCCCGACGTCGACTTCGATTTGCGCGCGAGCAACCCCCGCATGAACGCCCCGGGCCAGCGGCCCGGCGCTCTGCCGGGCGGCCCGCTCGCCGGCGGTCCGCGCGACGACAAAGGGCCGCCCAAGCCGGTGCCGCCGGGGTCGTACAAGTCCGCCGCGATCATCCTGCTCACCGACGGCCAGGCCACGACCGGGCCCGACCCGATCGAGGCCGCGCGCATGGCTGCCGAGCGCGGCATCCGGGTCTACACCGTCGGCGTGGGCACGCCGAACGGCGAGATCCTGGTCGGCGAAGGCTGGTCGATGCGGGTACGCCTCGACGAGGAGACGCTCAAGCAGATCTCGAACCTCACCGGCGGCGAGTACTTCTACGCCGGGACCGCGGTGGACCTCAAGAAGATCTACCAGTCCCTCAACTCGAAGTTCGTGCTCGAGCGCAAGGAGACCGAGATCACGGCGCTCTTCGCCGCCGCGGCGGCGTTCACGCTGCTCATCTCCGCCGCCCTGTCGCTGCTCTGGTTCAACCGGATTCTGTAGCGCCGCCGAGCTCGGCGAGCCCGGCCCAGTCCTTGTGCCGGTGGCCGCGCTCGATGGCGGCCCGCAGGTGCTCGCGGATCAGCTCCCCGCTGGGGAGCGAGATGCCCTTTTCCCGCGCGGTGGCGAGCGCGAGCTCCACGTCCTTCAGCCCGAGCTCCATCGAGAACTGCGCCGGCTCGTAAGCGCGCTCCACCATGAGCTTGCCGTAGTTCCGGTACGCCGGCGCGGCGAGCGAGGTGCTCGTCAGGATATTGAGAAAAGCATCGGGGGCGACATTGTGCTTACGGATGATTGAAAATGCTTCGCCGAGGCTCTCGATCACCGTCGCGAGCAGGAAGTTGCGCGCGATCTTCACCGCGTTGGCGTGCTCCGGGTTCGTGCCCACGACGAACACCTGCCGCGAGAGCGGCTGGAACACCGGCCGGCAGCGCTCGAGCGCCGCAGGCGGGCCGGCGGCGATGATGTCGAGCTCGCCCCTGGCGGCGGCCTGCGGCCGGCCGAACACCGGCGCCGAAACGTAGTCCTCCTGCAGGCGAGCGAGCTCGCGCGCCACCCCGAGGCTCACGGTCGCCATGTTGAGGTGCACGCCCTTCGCCCGCATGCGCGGCGCGAGCCACACCGCCTCCACCGCGGCGTCGTCCGCCAGCATGGTGATCACGACCTCGACATCCATGGCTTCTTCCGGGCGGCCCGCTACGCGGGCGCGACCGGCGAGCTTGCCGGCGGCCGCGGGGCTGCGGTTCCAGACGACGAGGTCGTGGCCGGCGTCGATCAACCGGACTGACATTTCTCGTCCCATCTGCCCAATTCCGATCAGGCCGATCTTCATGCAGTGCCGACTAGGTCACGAGCGCGCAGCAGCAATCACCCAAATCGTCCATTAGGTCACGAACGAGGCAATGGCACGAACCGTGCTCAATGATTATTTCATACTCGGTCCGGCGTTCCGGTTGGTAAAACATTGGCCATGCAAGCCAACAGGACCGCGACCGTCTTGTTTGCAGAGCCCTCCAGCGGCACCAAGCGCAGCGAAGCGTCCCGCAAAGCCTTGGCACGAGCGGTCGTCAGTATCGCCGAAGCAACCGGTGGACGCGTAGTCAAGACGATCGGCGGCAAGCTCATGGTGGTATTCGCGAGCCCCGACGCCGCGGCGAGCGCCGCCTCCAAGATGCAGGCGAAGATCGACGCCCTCGCGCCGGTCGACGGCATCAAGATCGGCGTCCACATCGCCTTCCACAGCGGCCCGGTCGTGAAGGGCGCGCTGGCCGACGACACGGTCCGGCTGGCGCTGCGCATGGTCGAGCAGGCGCACGACGGCCAGACCATCACCTCCCAATTCACCGCCGAGCAGCTGAATCCCGCTTTCCGCCATTTCTCGAAGCGCGTGCATGCCACGCGCGAGGCGGCCTCGGGGCAGCCCGACGTCTGCGAGGTGGCGTCCTGGCACCAGATCGGCGTGCGCCCGGCCGGCTGGACCGCCATGGCCGTGCTCAGGCTGACCTGCGGCGACCAGCTCGCCGTCTGCTCGCGGGAGAAACAGACCCTGGTGCTCGGCCGCGAGGACGAATGCGACATCGCGCTGGCGGGCCTCGCCGCCTCGCGCCAGCACTGCACGATCGAGCACTGCGCGGGCGATTTCATCCTGCGCGACCACAGCAGCAACGGCACCTACGTGACCCTCGCCGACGGCCGGGAGGTCGCCCTGCACAACGAGAAGGTGCCGCTGCCCGAGCACGGCGTGATCTCGATCGGCGAGCCCCGCGCGCGCACGTCCGAGCCGATCGAATTCTGGTACGCCCTGGTGACCTGAGCGGACCGGACCCAGCGGACTGGACAAAGAGGTAAAGCCGTGGCCGGCTTTTTCTGGATAATGCGTCCGGAGGGGGTCTGGCAATGGCAAGAACGGCAGCGCTGGTCGAGAACCTGAAGCGGGAGCTGCGCGGGCGCAACATCACCTACGCCACCGTGGCGAAGCGCCTCGGCATGAGCGAGGCGAGCGTCAAGCGCATGTTCTCGCAGAAGGAGTTCACCCTGTCGCGAATCGACGCGATCTGCGAGGTGGCAGGCATCGAGTTCTCCGACCTGGCGCGCTCGCTCGGCGCGCCCGACGCGGTGATCTCGCAGCTTTCCTTCGAGCAGGAAAAGGAGTTCGTCGACAACCAGAAGCTCATGCTTGTGGCACTGCTCTGCCTCAACCACTATTCGTTCGACGAGATGATGGCCCTGTTCGAGCTCGACGCGGCCGAGTGCACGCGCCTGCTCGCGCGCCTCGACAAGCTGAAATTCATCGAGCTCATGCCGAACAACCGCGTCCGGCTGCTGGTGAGCCGGGCCTTCGCCTGGATCCCGGACGGGCCGATCCAGCGCTTCTTCAAGGCGCACGGCGTAGGGGATTTCTTCCGCTCCAGCTTCGACGGCGAGCACGAGCTGATGGTGCTTGCCAACGGTGCGCTGTCGAAGTCTTCGGTGAGCACGCTCCTCGCGCGCCTGCGCAAGACCGCCGCCGAGTTCTCCGGCATGCGCAACGACGACGCGGCGCTGCCCTCGAGCGAGCGCAGCCCGATCACGCTGCTCATCGCCGCGCGCCCCTGGCTGCCGGACTTCCTGCGCAAGTACCGCCGCCAGGAAGCGGCGCCCAAGTCAAAGCCTGCAGCGCCGCTTTCGCAGCCGAGAAAAATGGGCGCCGTCCCTCTTCAGGGTGGCTAGGGTTACCAGGTGCGGTGGATGCCGATGTAGATGCGGCCGGTCAGGCTGGGGCCGGTGCGGCTGAATCGGAACTGCACGCCCGAATCGGCTTGATCGAGGCGGTTCACGAAGTTGAGCGGCCCGAGACGGCCGTAGAACTGCCACGGCTGCGGACGCTCGATTGCCGAGCGCTCGTATCGGTCCACGCTCTTGCGGCCCGAAAATGCGCCGAGCGAATAAAGATCGGCCTGCATCTCGCGCTCGAAACTGCTCACCGGGCCGCCGCCGAAGCTCATCGCGTACGCCGGCGCGTTGTCACGCATCTCGAAAGGATTGGAACCGAAGCCGGGATTGGACTGCGCGGCGGCCACGCGAGGCGCGAGCGCGCACAGTGCCGTGAGCACCCCGCACATCGCCGCTTTCCATGATCCACTCATACGCACGCACTGTTGCGTATGTACATGTTGGGGGCAATACGTTAAGTGTCAGATGGGTCCGCAATGATCCATCCGCGACGTCTGCGTTAGTCCGCTTGGACTAACGCGCGCCGCCGGCGAGGCCCGTCGAACGCGCCGGGACGACCGCGGCCGAGTCTTCGGGCCGCGGCCGGCGCTCGCCGCGGCGCGAGCCGTAGCTATGGGCGAAAACCCAGGTGAATTCCGCGCCGAGCAGGAAAATCTGCGCCGAGTAGTAGACCCAGACCATCATCACGACGAGCGAGCCGGCGGCGCCGAACGCCGAGGCCACGCCGCTCTTGCCGAGGTAAAGGCCGATGAGGAATTTGCCCGCAGCGAAGAGGGCGGCGGTCACCGCCGCGCCCACCCACACGTCGCGCCAGGCGATTCGCACGCGGGGGATGAGCTTGTAGATCATGGCAAAGAGCACCGAGACGAGCACGAAGCTCACGCCGATGTCGATCAGGTGCGCGGCGGTTTCCCAGTCCTTGAACATCGGTCCCCAGAACTTGCCGAGCGCCGACAGCAGCGCGCTCACCACGAGCGAGACCATGAGCAGGAAGGCGATGCCGAGGATCATGCCGAAGGAAAGCAGCCGCGAGCGCAGCAGGTTCCACCAGCCGGCGCTTTTCTTGCGCGCCGGGGCGCGCCAGATGCGGTCGAGGGCGTTCTGCAGCTCGCCGAACACCGACATCGCACCGAGGACCAGCATCGCCGATCCCGTGACGGTCGCGATGACCCCGCCCTCGGGCTTGTCGGCGGCGGCGAGCAGGTGCTCGATCGCCGAGGCGCCCTGGTCGCCCATCAGCCCGCGCAGCTGGCCGAAGATCTCCCCGCGCGCCGCGTCGGGGCCGAACACCAGTCCGGCCAGCCCGACCACGATGAGGAGCAGCGGCGCGATCGAGAAGAGCGTGTAGTAAGAGAGCGCCGCGCCCATGCTGGGCGCGTAGTCTTCCATCCAGGCCTCGATCGAATCCTGGACGAGCGAGTAGACCCGCCCGAGCGGTGCAGGCAGCATAGCCGGCCCCAGCAAAAAACCGGCCCGTGTCCGGCCGGACTAGCTCGGGAATGGTTCCAACGGCACTACGCCGCGCTGCGGCGGAGCCGGCGTATGGGCGACGTTCATGACGAGCGAAACCGTAATGAAATAGCCGACCAGGCCCACCAGGTCGACTACCCCCCTTTCGCCCAGCCGCGCCGCCGCCGCGGCGTAGGCGTCCTCGGAAACGCCGTGGACCTGCAGCAGCTCGCTGCAGAAGTCGTACACCGCCGCCTCGTCCTCCTGCATCGCGCGGGGACGAGCGCCGCGCGCCAATGCGTCCGCGGTGTCCTTCGCCAGGCCGGCGGCAATGGCGAGCGGATAGTGCACCTGCCATTCGAATTGCTGCGTGAGCTGGCGCGACACGATGAGCATCGCAAACTCGCCCAGGCGGCGCTCGAGCGCGCTCTGATAGCGCAGGTACTCACCCACTTTCTGCAGCCGGCGCATGAGCTCCGGGCTGCGCAGCAGCGCAATGAACGGTCCTCGCACGCCGCCGCGCGGACCCGCTGCTAGCTCGGCGACGGCACTTTTCTGCTCCTCCGACAGGACTTCGGCGGCAAGGGGCGGCATGCGATCGTTCATCGTTGCGATCTCCAAAAAGCGAGCGCAGCCGCGGCGACGAGGAGCAGCGCGCAGGCGGCAGCCGACGCTAGCGAGGGGTTGCCGCCGGCGTGCACGAGCAGGCTCACGAACGCGGGGCCCGCGATTTGCCCGGCGGCGAAGCCGGCGGTCATGGCAGCGAGCACGTTGGCGCCGCGGAGCCTACGGCCCTCCTGCAGGCCGGCCATGGTGATCACCACGAAAGTGGCTCCCACGCCAAGCGCGCACACCACGATTCCCGCCATGCCGGAGAACACCAGCGGCGCGGCGACCCCGGCCGCCATCACGAGATGTCCGAGGATCCACACGCCCCTTTCACCCAGGCGGCGAACCAGCGGCGTGACCGCCACGGTAGAGACCGCCGCGGCTGCGCCAAACACCGGCCAGGCCCAGCCGTAGAGGGCCGGGTCGCCGAGCGACTCGCGTGCGAATGCGGGAATGAACGTGGCGGGAATGATGTAGCCGAAGCCGAACACGCTGTAGCAGGCCACCAGGAGGAACGAGGTGCGATCCCACTTGAACGGGCTCGGGCGCGCTGCCGAGCGCGCTTTTCCGGCGAAGGCCGGCCAGAGCAGCGCTGCGACGGCGAGCGCGATCAGGCCGAGCGCGATCCAGGCTGCGTCTGCCGAGCGATGAAGATGCAGCGCGGCGAGGCACACGGCGCCGGCGAGCGCCGCGCCGGCGCCGACGCCCGCGTACACCGCGCCGCTCAGCGCCGGCCGCTGGAGCGGCGCGAGGCGCTCGAGGCTCCACGCCGAGACGTGGATCAGCACCCACGCGCTGGCCACGCCGGCGGCCGCGCGCAGCGCGATCCAGCTCGCCAAGTGCGCATCGAGGCCCATGAGCAGCGTGCACAGGGCAACGCCCGCCAGGCCTGCGCGCACCGCGAGCGACCCGGGGACGAGCGTCGACGTCAGCGCACCGGCGAGGTAGCCGGCGTAGTTGGCCGCGGCGAGCCAGCCGCCCCCGGCGAGCGTGAGCGTGCCCTCGGCCTGCATCAGCGGCAGGATCGGAGTGAACGCGAAGCGGCCGATGCCCATGCCGGCCGCGAGGGCGGCAAGGCCCGCCGCCGCGACCGCGGCCGGGGACATGGACGCAGTGTAGATTGACCTTGAGTTCCTGAAAAATGAATAATTATGATGAGTTCGTTCACGGAAAGAGAACATGGATCTGGTCGCGCTGCAGATCTTCAAGGCGGTGGCCGAGTCGGGCGGCATCACCCGGGCCGCGGCGCGCCTGCACCGCGTGCAGTCGAACATCACGACGCGGGTGAAGCAGCTCGAGGCGAGCCTGGGGGCGCAGCTTTTCCACCGCCGGCGCCGGCGCCTCGAGCTCTCCGCGGAAGGCCGCACGCTGCTCGCCTACGCCGAGCGCCTGCTCGCGCTTTCCGCCGAAGCCCGCGCCGCGCTGAGAAGCGGCGCGCCGCGCGGGGTGCTGCGCATCGGCTCGCTCGAGAGCACCGCCGCGACGCGGCTGCCGCCGGTGCTCTCGCGCTATCACCTCGCCTACCCCGAGGTGCGCCTCGAGCTGGTGACGGGCACTTCCGGCGCTTTGGTGGGAAGAGTCTTGAGCGGAGATGTCGAGGCGGCGTTCGTCGCCGAGCCCTTCACCGCGCAGGGACTGGAGACGCAGGCCGCGTTCAGCGAGGAGCTGGTGCTGATCGCGCCCAAGGGCTTCGCGGCGATCCGCGGCGCGAAGGACGCGGCGCACCTGCCGGTGCTCGCGTTCGCCGCCGGCTGCTCCTACCGCCTGCGCCTCGAAAGCTGGCTCGGGCGCGCCGGCGTGTCACCCGAGCGCGTCATGGAATACGGCTCCTACCACGCCATCGTCGCCTGCGTCGCCGCGGGCTGCGGCATCGCCGTGGTGCCGAGGTCGGTGATCCGCGCGTTGCGCCCTGAAGGCGAAGTGCGCATCCATCCCCTGCCCAAGGACATCGCGGGCTCGACTACCCAGCTGGTGTGGCGGCAGGGGCACCGCTCGGCGGCGCTCGACGCGCTCAGGAGCGCGCTCGCCGAAGCGCCTGCCAGATCCGCTGCGGCGTCGCGGGCAGCTCGAAATGCGGCACGCCGGCCGAGCGCAGCGCGTCCGCCACGGCGTTCATCAGCGCGGGGAGCGAGCCGGTGACTCCGGCCTCGCCCACGCCCTTCGCGCCCAGCGGATTGAGCTTGGTGGGCACAGGATGCTCCAGGAGCTTCAGATTCGACACCAGGCCGGCGCGCGGCATGGCGTAGTCCATGAAGCTGCCGGTCAGAAGCTGGCCGGTACTCGGGTCGTAGACCGCAAGCTCGTTGAACACCTGTCCTGCCCCCTGCGTCAGGCCGCCCTGCACCTGTCCTTCGACGATCTGGTGGTTGACGATGTTGCCGGCGTCGTCGCAGGCCACGTAGGAGGCGATCTCGGCCTCGCCGGTCTCGGGATCGATCTCCACTTCGGCGATGTGGCAGCCGTTCGGAAAAGTGGCGCCGAACTTGTTGGCGTAGGCGATATCGAGCTCACCGGCGCGCCGCTGCGCGAGGCTCCGGATCGAGATCGCGCGGTCGGTGCCCTTGATGCGGTAGCTGCCGCCGACGAACTCGAGGTCGGCCTGGGCCGCCTCGAGCTCCTCGGCCGCCACGGCGAAGCCTTTCTTCACCATCTCGCGCGCGGCAAGCATCAGCACGCTCCCCACTGCGAGGAGCGAGCGCGAGCCGCCGGTCGCGTTGCCGGTGAGATAGAACTCCGGCCCGGCGGTGCGCAGGCGCAGCGACTCGAGCGGCACGCCGAGCTCGCGCGTCACCACCTGGGCAAAGGTGGTCTCCTGGCCCTGGCCGTGGTTGTGCGTGGGCGCGTAAAGGGTCAGCGTTTGGTCTTCATTCCAGCGCAGCTCAACTTGGTCCTGCGGCGCGAATCCCGCGCCGGTCGCCTCGATGTAGGTCGACATGCCGCGGCCGCGCAGCCTGCCGCGCTTTTTGGCTTCGTCCCTTCTTCGAGAAAACCCGTCCCAGTCCGCGGCCGCGAGCGCGTCTTGCATCACCCCGGCGAAGTCGCCGCTGTCGTACTCGAATCCGGCGGCGATCCGATAGGGAAAGCGCTCTTTCGCGATGAAGCTCCTGCGGCGGAGCTCCGCCGGGTCGACGCCGAGCTCGGTCGCGGCATGCTCGACCAGGCGCTCGATCGCGTAGGACATGATCGGGCGCCCGGCGCCGCGATAGGCCGCCATCGGCGCAGTGTTGGTGAGCGCAAGCCGGATGCGAGCGTAGGTCGCCGGCACGTCGTAGACGCCCGAGAGGCAGTTCACGATGCCGATCGTGTTGATGAAAGGCCCGGTGGGCGCGAGGTAGGCGCCGAGGTTCGCCAGCATGTCGAAGCGCATCCCGACGATGCGGCCCGAGGCATCGAGCGCGAGCTCGCCTTGCGAAAGGACGTCGCGCGCCTGCTCGTCGGCCAGGAACACCTCCGAGCGGGTGCCGGTCCACTTGACCGGGCGGCCGAGCGCCTTCGCCGCGAACAGCGCGGCGCAGTACTCGGGGTACAGGTTGAAGCGCACGCCGAAGCCGCCGCCGACCTCCTCGGCGATCACCCGGATCTTCTCCGGCGGCACGCCGAGCACCGCCGAGAGCTGGTTGCGCATGATCGGCGCGCCCTGGGTGCAGGTGTAGAGGTGATACATGCCCTCTTCCGGCCGGTACGCCGCGAGGCACGCGCGCGGCTCCATCGGGTTTCCGACCACGCGCGAGTTGTGCACGCTCAGCTTCACCACCCGGGCGGCGGCTGCGAACGCCGCCTTGGTTTTTCCTTCATCGCCCGACTCATAGTCGAGCACGACGTTGCCCGGCACGGAATCGTGGACCCGCGGCGCGCCGGACGCGACCGCCTGCGTGGCCTCGATCACCGCCGGCAGGTCGCGGTATTCGACGGTGACGAGCTCGGCCGCGTCCTGCGCCGCAACCGCGGTTTCGGCCACCACGAGCGCAACGGCGTCGCCTGCGAAGCGCACGCGCCCTTGCGCGAGGGCGGGCCGCCCGGGATTGATGAGCTCGGTGCCACCGCGGCCCTTCGCCGGCAGCGCCGCGGGCAACGACTTCAACTCGTTCAAATCCTCGCCGGTGAAGATGGCGAGCACGCCCGGGCTGGCGAGCGCTGCTGCCTGGTCGATCGAGACGATCTCGGCGTGCGGGCGGTCGGAGCGCACGAAATGCGCGTGCGCCTGCCCGGGAAGGTTCCAGTCGGAAACGTAGCGTCCACGACCGGTCAGCATCCGGTCGTCTTCGAGCCGGCCTTTCAGCATCAATTGCGTTGCGCTAGGTCCGCGACATGGCGATCAGGATGCTGCATGGGGCGTAATCGAGCAGCGATGCCCCGACCGAGCCTTTCCACCAGCGCGCCGCGAAGGAGGTGGTCTGGTTGTGGCCGACCACGATGAGGTCGGTCCGCAGCGTCTTCGCCAGGCGGCAGATCTCCTCGACCGGCTCGCCCACGGCGAGATGGCCGGTGGCGTTGAAGCCGCGCTCGCGCAGGCTGCGGATCCCCTCGTCGAGCACGGTCTGGGTGCGCTTCTTCTCCTCCTCGAGCAGCTCCTCGGGCACGAAGCCCTCGGTGAGGAAGAGGCTCGGCGGCATGCTCGCCACCGCGAGCAGATGCGTTTCGGCCTTGAGGAAGCTCGCGAGGTCACCGATTTCGAGCAGCGCCCGCTTGCCGTCCTTGGAGCCGTTGTATGCAAGAAGGATCCTCTGGTATTTCATGGCGCCCCCTATTTGACCAGCAATCCCACGCGCTCGATGGTGGCGCGCTCCGCCTGCAGCCTCTCGGCTGCCCACTTCGCATAGTCATCGCTCGACTTGTACCAATAAAGCTGGTCGAGCTGCTGCAGCGTCTTCATGTTCTCCGGGTCGTCGCTCGCGGCCTTGAACGCGTCGTGCAGGCGCTTCAGGACCGGCTGCGGCAGGCCTTTCGGTCCGACCAGGCCGTAGGGCGAATTCGAAACCGTGTCGATGCCGAGCTCCTTGACCGTGGGCGCGTTCCAGCGCGTGCGCCGGTCGCCGAGCGTCGCGAGCAGGCGGAACGTGCCGGCGTCGACCTGGCGCGCCCAGCCGGTCGAATCCACCTGCGCCATGATGTGCCCCCCCATCAGCGCCTGCGCCGAATCGGCCTGCCCCTTGAAGGGCACGTGCAGGAACTGCACGCCCGCCTTCGCCGCGATCTCCTCCATGGCGAGATGAAGCGACGTGCCCGTTCCGGGCGTGCCGTAGGAGAGCTTGCCGGGATTGGCCTTCGCGTACGCGATCAAGTCCTCGAAGGACTTGAGCGGCGAATCCGACTTGACCACGATGCCGAACGTGTAGCCCGCCAGGCCGATGATGTACGTGAAATCCGCCAGCGGGTCCCAGTCGACCTTCTGCATGTGCGGCATGCGGAAGGCCGTGATCGTGAGCTGCGAGATCGTGTAGCCGTCGGGCCTCGCGGTCTTCGACATGTTCGCGGGGCCGTTCATGCCGCTGCCGCCGGGGCGGTTTTCCACGATGACCGGCTGCCCGAGCTGCTTGGAGGCGAGCTCGGCGAGCTTGCGCAGGTGCAGATCGGTGCCGCCCCCCGCCGGCCACGGGCAGATCAGTGTGATCGACTTCGCCGGAAAGGCCTGTGGCCAGGCCGATCCGCAGACGGCGAAGAGCAGCGCGGACACGCCCGCCGCCAGCATGCGTCTCATTTTCGAGAGCCTCCTCCTTATCCTCTCAATGAATTATAGCCACTACAATACGGCTTCCCCCTCATGCTAGACGCTTCCCGCGCCGATCTGGTCGCCGGCGTAGCCGGTTCGGGCACCATGGGACGCGGCATCGTCCAGGTGCTAGCCCAATGCGGCGCGCGCACGCTCGTTTTCGACGCCCAGCCGGGCGCCGCCCGCAAGGCCCGGGATTCGATCGGCGAGACCCTCGGCAAGCTCGCGGAGCGCGGCAAGCTCGAGCGCGGGGCCGTCGACGCCACGCTGCGCCGCATCGAGGTCGTCGATCACCTCGAGGCGCTCGCGCCTTGCCAGCTGGTGGTCGAAGCGATCGTCGAGGATCTCGCCGCGAAGCGCGCGCTCTTCTCGAGGCTCGAGGACATCGTCGGCGCCGACACCGTGCTCGCCTCGAACACCTCGTCGCTCTCCGTGACTGCCATGGCCGCAGCCTGCAAGCGGCCGCAGCGCATCGCGGGCTACCACTTCTTCAACCCGGTGCCTGTGATGAAGATCGTCGAGGTGGTCGCCGGAGAGCTGACGGATCCTGCGGTGACCGAGGCGCTCTCCGCGCTCGCGCGGCGCTTCGGCCACACGCCGATTCGCTGCAAGGACACGCCGGGATTCGTCGTCAACCACGCCGGCCGGGCCTACGTCCCGGAGGCGCTGCGCATCCTCTCGGAGGGCGTCGCCGATTTCGCCACCATCGACCGCGTCCTGGTCGACGCGGCCGGATTCCGCCTCGGCCCGTTCGGCCTGATGGACCTCGTGGGCCTCGACGTCTCCCACGCGGTGATGAAATCGATGTACCAGCAGTATTTCGAAGAGCCGAAGTACAAGCCCTCGTTCCTGTGCGAGGCGCGGGTCGCCGCGGGGCTGCTGGGCCGCAAGACCGGGCGCGGCTGGTACGCCTATTCGAAAGACGGGACGGCCGAACCGGTGGCCGATGAAGTTCCTCCAGGAACTCCAAAACCGCAGTCGGTATGGGCCGTCCCGGAGCTGAAAGAGCTGCTGGCGAAGCTCGAGGCGCGCATGGCGGCGAAGCCCGAGGCGGCCACGCTCTGCCTCGTCGCTCCGCTCGGCAAGGATGCCACGACCAGCGCGCTCGAGCTCGGCCTCGATCCGCGCCGCAGCGTGGCGGTGGATCCGCTCTTCGGCTTTTCCAAACGAAGAACGATCATGCCCACCCCCGCCACGACGGAGGAAACAAGGCGGTCTGCGCATGCGCTGCTCGCTTCCGACGGTGTGCCGGTGTCGGTGATCAAGGATTCGCCCGGCTTCGTGGCGCAGCGTGTCGTCGCGCACATCGTCAATGTCGGCTGCGACATCGCCCAGATGCGCATCGCGACGCCCGAGGACCTCGACCGGGCCGTGGTGCTGGGACTGTCTTATCCGCGCGGTCCGCTCGCCATGGGCGACGCCGCCGGCCCTGCGCGCGTCCTTGCCGTGCTCGAGGCGATGCATGATTTCTACCAGGAGCCGCGCTATCGCCCCAGCCCCTGGCTCAAGCGCCGTGCAAAACTCGGCGCATCTTTGTTAGCCCCGGATTAAAGCGTAACTGAGAGGAACTGAGCGATGCTCGATGCCTACATCTATGACGGACTGCGCACCCCCATCGGCCGGCACGCCGGCAAGCTCGCCCCGATGCGGCCCGACGACCTCGCGGCCGAGGTGATCAAGGAGGTGGTGGCGCGAAACGGCATCGAGCCGAAGGAGATCAGCGACGTCGTCCTCGGCTGCGTCAACCAGGCGGGCGAGGACTCGCGCAACGTGGCGCGCTTCGCGGCGCTGCTCTCCGGCCTGCCGCCCACGACGCCCGGCGTGACGGTGAACCGCCTCTGCGCGAGCGGCCTGCAGGCCGTGGTCGACGCGGCGCGCGCCGTCAGCGTGGGCGAAGGCGATCTCTACATCGCCGGCGGCGTCGAGAGCATGAGCCGCGCGCCCTACGTCTTCTCCAAGGCCGACTCTCCCTTCAGCCGCGACGTGAAGCTGTTCGACACCACCATCGGCTCGCGCTTCCCGAACCCGAAGGTGGTCAAGCAGTTCGGCAACCATACGATGCCCGAGACCGGCGACAACGTGGCGAAGGAATTCGGCGTCTCGCGCGAGCAGGCGGACGAGTTCGCCCTCGCTTCGCAGCAGAAATACGCGAAAGCCGAAGCCGAGGGCTTCTACAAGGGCGAGATCCGCGCGGTTTCCCTTCCCTCGAAAAGGAAAGACGCACCCGCCACGCTCGTCGATGCCGACGAGCATCCGCGGCGCGACAGCACGCTCGAATCACTTCAAAAGCTGAAACCCTTGTTTGAAGGCGGCGTCGTCACCGCCGGCAACGCCTCCGGCGTGAACGACGGCGCCGCTGCGCTGGTCATCGGCAGCCGCAAGTGGGGAGAGAAGAAAGGCAGGAAGCCGATCGCCCGCATCGTGTCGGCGGCGAGCGCCGGCGTCGAGCCGCGCATCATGGGCGTGGGGCCGGCGTACGCGATTCCATTGGCGCTTCAAAGGGCCGGCCTCAAGTTGAGCGAGATGGACGTGATCGAGATCAACGAGGCTTTCGCGAGCCAGGTGCTCGGCTGCCTGAGGCTCATGGAGGTCGACTTCAAGGACCCGCGCGTCAATCCGAACGGCGGCGCGATCGCGATCGGCCATCCGCTCGGCGCCTCGGGCGCGCGCCTCGCGCTCACGGTCGCGCGCGAGTTGCAGCAGTCGGGCGGGCGCTACGCCGCGGTGTCGCTGTGCATCGGCGTGGGCCAGGGGCTCGCCGTGATCCTGGAGAGGATGCACTGATGAATGCCCCGATCAAGAAACCCAGGGCCGAGTTCGTCTGGGAGGACCCGCTGCTGCTCGAGCAGCAGCTCACCGAGGACGAGCGCATGGTGCGCGACGCCGCGCACGCGTACTGCCAGGACAAGCTCGCGCCGCGGGTGCTCGAAGCGTTCAGATCCGAGAAAACGGACCCGAGCATTTTCCGCGAGATGGGCGCGCTCGGCCTGCTCGGCCCCACGATCCCGGCCGAGTACGGCGGCCCGGGCCTGAACTACGTCTCCTACGGCCTCATCGCGCGCGAAGTCGAGCGCGTCGACTCGGGCTACCGCTCGATGATGAGCGTGCAGTCGTCCCTCGTCATGTTGCCGATCCATGAGTTTGGGAATCCGGAAACCAGGAAGAAATTTCTGCCGCGGCTCGCGAGCGGCGAGTGGATCGGCTGCTTCGGCCTCACCGAGCCCAACCACGGCTCCGATCCGGGCTCGATGCAGACGCGCGCGAAGCAGGTGTCCGGCGGATACAGCCTGACCGGGACGAAGATGTGGATCTCGAACTCGCCGATCGCCGACGTGTTCGTCGTCTGGGCCAAAGAAAATGAACAAATTAGAGGATTTGTTCTGGAGAAAGGCATGAAGGGCTTGTCCGCGCCTGCGATCCACGGCAAGGTCGGTCTGCGCGCTTCGATCACCGGCGAAGTCGTGATGGACGACGTCTTCTGCCCGGAGGAGAACGCGTTTCCAGAAGTGCGCGGCCTGAAGGGCCCGTTCACCTGCCTCAATTCGGCGCGCTATGGCATCGCGTGGGGCGCGCTCGGCGCAGCGGAAGATTGCTGGCATCGCGCGCGCCAGTACGTTCTAGACCGCAAGCAGTTCGGCCGGCCGCTCGCGGCCAACCAGCTGGTGCAGAAGAAGCTCGCCGACATGCAGACCGAGATTACGCTCGGGTTGCAAGGGTGCCTGCGCCTCGGGCGCATGAAGGACGAAGGCATCGCAACGCCCGAGATCACCTCGATCATGAAGCGCAATTCGTGCGGCAAGGCGCTGGACATAGCCCGCGTCGCGCGCGACATGCTCGGGGGCAATGGAATCTCCGACGAGTTCGGCGTCATCCGGCACGTGGTGAACCTCGAGGTCGTCAATACCTACGAGGGCACGCACGACATCCACGCGCTGATCCTCGGCCGGGCGCAGACGGGCATCCAGGCGTTCACCTAGGCGCTGCGTGCGCCGCGGGCGCCCGCCTTTCACCTGCTGCAAGGTATTCGACCTCGGCCGCCCGGAACAGGCGTTTCGCCGTTAGCTCGATATAGCCAAAATCCGAGAACCGGACCTATGGCAGCGGCGTCAAATCCACAGGTATACTGGGTCATGACCGCCGCGCTCCGCTTCGCCGCAACCTCGCTTCTCGTCCCGCTTCTCGCGCTGGTATCCGGGCTGCTGCCCGGCTTGGCGCGCGCCCAGCAGCTGGAAGACGCCATGCTGCTCGTCGCGCATCCCGCATTCCGCGACCTCGAGTATCGACAGACGGTGCTGCTCGCCGCGCCGGCGCCGAACGGCGGGCATGTCGGCGTCATTCTCAACCGGCCGACCAAGCGCTCGCTCGGCAGCCTGTTCCCGGAACACGAGCCCTCGAAGAAGGTCGTCGAGCCCGTGTTCTACGGCGGCCCGTTCTCGCGCGGCGCGCTGGTCGCGCTGGTGCGCGCAGACCATACCCCGGGCGGCGGCTCGGTGCTGCTGATGAACAATCTGTATCTCGCCTTCCGCGCGAACACGATCGACCACGTCATCGAAACCACGCCGAACGACGCGCGCTATTTCGTCGGCTACGTGGGCTGGCGGCCGGGCGAGCTGAAGAGCGAGATCGATCGCGGGCTGTGGTCGGTGATGAACGCCGAAGTCGACACCATCTTCCGCAAGGACACCGACACGCTCTGGGAAGAGCTGCTGCAGCAGTCGCGCCGCATCCGCGCCGAGTCCCTGCTTCCGGTTCTCGCCGCGCGCTAGCATGCTCCGGGCGGCGCATGCCGCCCCGCTGGGGGGTGTGGGATGAGCGGGCTATGCTCGCCACCCATGAGATTCGTCCTTGCCCTAACGCTCTTCGCCCTGACCTCGGCCTTCGCCCAGGAAAAGCCTGCCGCGACCCCTCCCAATCAGGAGAACGCCACGGAGAACGCCACGGAGAACGCCACGGAAAACGCCTCAGGGAACGCTTCGGAGAACGCTTCGGGCGGGGCCACGGCGCCGCGCCCCAACTTCCGCCGGGACGCCGCCTCGAGCCAGGGGCTGTTCGAGCGCCTGGACAAGAATCATGACGGCTATCTGACCGGCACCGAGCTCACCAGCCAGGAGGCCCTCAGCGCCAACTGGCTGGGCGTCGACCGGAACGGCGACGGGCGGATCAGCCGCGACGAGTTCACGGCCGTTACTCCCGCCGAAACGGCCGGAAGATAGCGACGTCTTGAAGGAATAGCCCTTTCGGCCTACTGTTCTCCTCCCTGCCCACCCCCACAGGAGGAGACGATGAGGTACGCGCTCGCAGCGCTTTTCGGCGCTTTATTGCTGGCGTCCTGCGCCACCCCGACCAAAGAGCAAAGCCTGGTCAGCAAGGCCGCCGATGCCATGGGCGGCGCCAGGGCCCTCGGCGATATCAAGACGATCAGCACCAGCGGCACTTCGAAATGGTGGGAGCCCGAGCAGTCCGAAGTTCCGGGAGGCGAGCCGCGCTTCTCGGCGGAGGGGAAGATCGATTCGATCTCCGATCTCGCTTCCCGTACGACCCGGTACGACTACCAGAAGAACTTCGCCTACCCGACGGCGCGCACCTTTACCTATAGCGAGGTCGTGACGCCCCAGGCCGGCTATGTGATCGGCATCGACAGCAACGGCCGCAACGCCGAGAGCCTGAAGGCGAACCCGCCGGCGCACTCGATGTCGGGTTACCGCCTTGCGACCACGCAGCGCGAGCGCGCGCGCACCGGCATCGCAGGGATGATTTCGGCGATGCTCGCGAATCCCGACGCGGTCAAGCCCGCCGCCGACATCAACGGCCTTCCGGCCGTGGAGTACCAGGGCTTCATCGTCGCGTTCGACCCGAAGACGGGCTTGCCCGAGCGCGTGCGCAATCTCGACTACGACAACATCTGGGGCGACGTGAATTACGACTCCGTGCTGTCCGATTGGCGCGAGTTCAGCGGCGTCAAGATCCCGATGAAGCGCAGCGTCCAGCTGAACGGCCGCCTGGTGCAGGAAACGCAGCTCACCGACGTGCGCATCAACCCGCCGATCGACCAGGCGCGCCTGCAGATCCCGGCCGGCGTGCTGGCCAATGCCGCGAAGCCCGCGACGGGCAACGTGCCCTACCAGTGGGTGATCCGCCGCCAGTACATCGGCACCTACCTGGATTCCGACAACGTGAGCTACGACACCAAGGCCGCCTCGCCCGGCCTGCGGCTGCAGCAGCTCTCGCCCGGCGTGTTCCAGCTCGTCGGCGGCTCGCACAACGCCTTGGTCGTCGAGATGAGCGATCACCTGATCGTGGTCGACGCGCCGGTCAGCGACGCGCAGTCGATGTGGCTGCTGAACGCCACCAAGTCGCAATTCTCCGGCAAGCCGATCCGCTGGGTGGTGCTCACGCACCATCACATGGACCATGCCGGCGGCGTGCGCGGCCTGCTCAACGACGGCGCCACGTTGGTCGTCGGCCAGGGCAACTACAAGCACTTCAACGACGTCCTGAGGGCGCCGGCCACGCGCAATCCCGACATGAAGGTCATGGACCTCACCCGCATTCCGATCATGGAAGTGACGCAAAGCCATGTCATGACCGACAGCAAGGGGCGCCAGGTGATGGCCTATGCGATGGACAACCCGCACGCCAAGGGCATGCTGATGGTGTGGGTGCCCGACGCCAAGCTCGGCTACGTGACCGACCTCTGGAATCCGGGCCAGCCGCTCCCGCCGAAGCCGAACGCGGGCCAGGCCGCGGTCGTCAGCGCCGTGAAGAAAGCCGGCATCCAGCCCGAGCGCTTCGCCGGCGGCCACGGCTCGGTCGACGAGTATCAGAAGCTCGAGAAGCTGATGGGACAATAGCAACCGCAACCCCAAAGAGGGAGCAGGCCACGCCTGCTCCCTTTTTTATGCCGCAGCCTTGACGCTCTTCTTCTTCTCGAACGTCGTCTTGCCGCC